>JAESGW010000066.1_pt1 | contig 304548 bp, 291 predicted proteins | sample 9269791 | NCBI WGS metagenome assembly JAESGW01 (sample SAMN16773120, study PRJNA677053) | algae metagenome | isolation source: Aphanocapsa lilacina HA4352-LM1 and co-occurring heterotrophs from near cave... | place: USA: Maniniholo cave, near Haena, Kauai, HI | collected 2009-07-28 | reverse complement strand
CGCGCCGAGGTTGGCGTCCGACGCGATCTGCAGGATGCCGCCCTTGACGGTGGTGCCGCCGCTGTAGCCGTTGCTGCCCTCGAGCACCAGGGTGCCCAGGTCCTCCTTGACCAGGCCGCCGGTGCCGGTGATGTCGGCCGCGATGGTCGCGGTCATGCCCGCGCCCGCGGCGGTGCCGTCGCCCACGCGCACCGTCGTGGCCGGAGCGCCGATCGTGAGCGCATCGCCGTTGACCGTGTAGCCGTCGACCGCGAACTGCGCGCCACCGATGCGCACCGCGCCACCCGTGCCCTTGTTGTCCACCGTGACCGTGCCGGCGGCGCCGCTGAAGATGGCGACACCGTCCTGCTGCCAACCGCCATTGAGCATGCCGTCGACGCCGGTCCAGTTCGCGGTCGAACCGCCCGCGCGCCAGGTGCCGCTGCCGCCCGCGACCTTGCCGTCGTTGAAGTTCGCCGGATCGGCGCCGTCCCACAGCGTGAGCGTCACGCCTTCGCTGTTGATCAGGTTGACCTGCTTGGCCACCGCGGTCTGCACCTGCAGGTTCTTCGCATCGGTCGGCGCGCTGCCGATCTCCAGGCCGTTGTCGGTCAGCGTGCCCGTGTAGTCGATCAGGCGATAGAGGCCGGCGCCGAACTTGCCGCCCGCGGATTGCGCGATGTTGAGCGTGCCGTCGAGCTGCAGGTTGCCGTTGACGTTGATCAGGTCGTTGAAGGCGCCGCCCGCCACGCCGGCCTGGCCCAGTTCGTAGTTCAGCACGGAGCCGGCCGAGAGGTTCAGGCCGCCGACGGTCAGCGTGCCGGGGCCGCCATTGCCCGCCGACAGCACGCCGCCGTCGGCCACCGTGACCGCCCCCGCGATGCTGCCGCTGCCCGCGAGCGTCGCGCCGGCCTGGACCTGCACCGCACCCGTGCCGGTCGCGCTGCCGCTCTTGTTGTTCACGCTCAACGTGCCCGCGGCCACCGTCGTGCCGCCCGCATAGGTGCTGGCGCCGGTGAGATCGAGGCTGCCGCTGCCAGCCTGCGCCAGGCTGCCGGACCCGCCGATGCTGCCGACGAAGCTCACGGCGTCGGAACGATCGAAGGCCAGCTCGCCGTTGGCGACCACGTCGCCCGAGATGCTGCCCGCCGTGCCGCCGTTGCCGATCTGCAGCCGGGTGCCCGCGGCAATCGTGGTCGTGCCGCCGGGGACCCTCGTCGTCAACGAGCCCGTGACCACCGCGCCCTTGCTCACGTCGAACGAGAGATTGTCGGCGGCCACCTTGCCGGTGATGCTCAGTGCCCGTCCATTGGCAAAGCTGAAGCCGCCGGTTCCGGGGACGCTGCCGGCGTCGAAATCGCCCAGGGTCGCGACCATGTTGGCGCCGGTCAGGTTGACGACGCCCACGGCGCTGCCGCTCAGGGTGTCGGCGACGATCGCGCCGGAACTCGTCTGCCCGATCGCGCCGGTCGAGAACAACACCGTGTCGGTTGCGCTCACCGTGCCGGAGATCGACAGGTTGCTTCCCATCAGGTAGGTGCTGGCACCGCCGTCCACCTTGCCCGTGACGTTCAGCTGGAGACCGCTCTTCACGGTCAGGCCCTGCGCGCTGAAGTCGCCGAGCGTGCCGATCTGGTTCGCCTCGTTGGAGAGCGCGACCGCGCCCGCGGCACTGCCGGTCAGCGTGCCCGCGGTGATCGTGCCGCTGGACTGCGCGATGCCCTGGCTGCTGTTCAGGCTCAGGGTGCCGGCCGTCTCGACATCGGCGGCCAATGCAATGCCATCGCGCCCGCCCAGCGTGACGTTGCCGCCGCGCACGGTATTGCTGATGCCCAGTTGCCCGCCTTCCGCGGCGAGGACCACGTTGCCGGTGCCGGCATCGATGGCCTGGCTCGGCAGCACGAGCTGGCCGCCCGCGACCACCGAGACGCTGCCATTCGTGCCGTTGGCCAGCGAAGACACGGTGAGGTCGTTGCGGTCGCGGATGGCAATGCTGCTGCCCTGCAGGCTGACCGCGGCACCGAAGTCGTTGTTCGCATCGGTCAGCGCGATGGCGCCCGTCGCGTCGAAGCTGCTGGTGCCGACGACCGACAGCGCACCGGTCTGCGTGATCGCGCCGCCGCTCGTGAGGCCCAGCGTGCCGCCGACCGCGCCGGCGCTCAGCGTCAGGCCCGAGGCAGCGACGATCGAGGTGTTGCCGCCGGTGATGCCCAATGCGCCGCCGAAGCTGTTGCCCCCTTGCGTCAGCGTGATGGTGCCCGTGCCTGCATTCAGCATGGTGGTGCCGGCGACCGCCAGCGGGCCGGACTGAACGATGGTGCCGTTGTTGCTCGTGGCATTGATCGAGGCGGCGCTTCCCTGGCCGAGCGAGAGCGCCCCATTGCTGGTTGCGGTGAGGTCGCCCGTTGCGAGGTTGCCCAGCGTCAATGCGTTCGCGTCGGTGATCTCCGTCGTGCCGCCGGTCAGATGCACCACGCTGCCGAAGTCGTTGCCCGTGCTGTTGAGCGTGATGGCGCCAGTGCCCGCCGCGGCGGAGATGGTGGTCGTGCCGGCGACACTGATCGCCCCGCCCTGGACGACGGCACCGCTCGTGCTGGTGGCATCGATCGATGCGGCACTGCCTTGCCCGAGCGACAGCGCGCCGCCGCTCACGGCGGTCAGCGCGCCGGTCGCGATGTTGCCCAGCGTCAGGGAATTGGCGGCATTGATCTGCGTGGCGCCGCCCGCGAGGTTGACGAAGCCGCGGAAGTCGTTGGCCGTGTTCGTGAGCGAGATCGCGCCACCGTTCGCTTCGATACTCAGCGCCGCGCCAGCGTCGATGGCGCCGCTCAGAGCGATGGCGGAGCCCGAGCTCGTGATGCTGCCCGTGTTGGCCATGACCACTACGCTGCGCGCGCTCGTCAGATCGCCGGTCGCTGAGAGCGTACCGCCGTCGAGCACGAGCCGGCCGAGGCCCAGGTTGGCATCGCTGGCGACCTGCAGCACGCCATTGCGAACGACCGAGTCGCCCGTGTACACGTTGTTGCCGCTGAGCACCAGCGTGGCGCCGCTTGTTTGCGTGAGGTTCCCGCCACCCGAGATCACGCCCGAGAGTTGCAGGCTGTTCGCGCCCGTGAAGGTCAGCCCGCCGGTGCCGAGAACGACGTCGTTGGCGAGCGAGAGACCGGGTACCGCGGCTCCCAACGCCCCGCCGTTCGAAGTGACCGTGCCCTTGCCCAGCGACAGCGCGTTGTCGATCACCGCGGTTGCGCCAGCCCCCAGCGTCGCATCGGCGACGCCCGACGCGCCGTTCAGCGCCCAGGTGCCGCTCTGGACATCGAGGTGATTGAAGTTGAGATAGTTGGCATTGGAGATGGCGCCGGTGAGCGCTGTGCCTTGTTGCAGGCTCAGCGTGTTGTTGCCCCCCGCTCCTCCGTCGACGGTGCCCACTGCAGCGAACCTCAGCGTGAAGGCGCCGACCGGGAGATCGAAGGCGCCAGCCTGGCCGCCCGCTGAATTGACCGACGAATCGGTCGTTGCGATGAACTGATTCGTGCTGCCGCCACCGAGGGAGATGCTGCCGTTCACGACCCCCGAATTGGTGAACGTGTTGCCGCCGACGGATGAACCGAGCGCGACGCGCCCGGTGATGGTGCCGGAGTTGTTCACGTTCACTTGCGCACCACCGTACGCGGCCATCACGCCGGCGTTGGGCCCCAGCAGGGTTGCGCCGATGATGCCGCTCGTCGACATCGTGCCCGTGTTCGTGATGTTCGAGGTGCCGCCTGCCCCGTTCTGCAACGCCAGCGCCAAGCCGGTCAGGTTCACGGTCAGCCCCGTCGTGCCGTTGAGCACACCGTTGTTGGTCACGGTCTGCGTGCTTTTCGACGCATTGCCCATGACCACGCCCGACGACAGCACCCCCAGTCCGCTCCCGAGCAGCATGGGATCGATCCGGCCGTTGTTGATCAGCGTGTCGTTGGAGCCCGTGAGCGTCATCGCGTTGCCGCCCACCCCCAGCAGCACTCCCACGCTGCCGTTCGAGTTCACCGTCACGTTCAGATCGCTGGCGCCATTGGCATAGCTTGGCGCCAACGGGTTGGCCGCGCCGCTGCAGGTCACGTTCGAGCCAGCGGCCGTGCACGCCGCCTGGGCAGGGAAGAAGCTCGTCGCGAACAGGGCGAGCGCCGCGCCCGCAACGGCGGTCGAGACGCTGCGCTTGCCGCAGGAACGGGTCGTTTCCGGTACGGCGACCCAACTGCCCGTGGCTGCATTCCAGAGGCTTCTGAAGGCGATGTTCATGGGGATGTCTCGATGTCTTGTTGACGGTTAGAACGTTTTGACACAATTATGAATTGCAGCGCAATGTTTCCTAACTGTTAATTCAGCTTTTGGTCAGTCTTGAGCTCGGGCCGTTGCGAAGAGAGAACAGTCCAGCCTCCCCGGTCGGAACGGGACACGCTCTCGCCGGCAGCACTTTCCAAGGCGCGTGACCGCAGTTTTTTCCAAGCCGCGGCGTCCCGCCGTTCCTAAGCTCTGGCCACCTTCGTCCAACCGCCATAGCCCATGCCATCCCAAAGCGACCTTTTCCACCGCCTGCATTCGGGCCCCGCGCCCCTGATCCTCGTGAACGCCTGGGACGCCGCCAGCGCCCGCGTCATCGAACGCGCCGGCGCGAGCGCCATCGCCACCACCAGCGCGGGCATCGCCTGGTCGCTCGGCTACGCGGACGGCGAACGGATGCCCGCCGACGAACTGATCGCGGTCTGCGCACGCATCCGTCGCGTGACGCGCTTGCCGCTCAGCGTGGACCTCGAACGCGGCTACGGCGACAGCACGCAGGCAGTGCGCGACGTGGCGGCCGCGCTCATCGACCTGGGCGTGGCCGGCATCAACATCGAGGACGGCACGCGGTCCGGCACGCGCGAGCTGGCGCCGCCCGAAGTGCTGTGCGAGCGCATCGCCGCCATCCGTGCGCTCGATGCGCGCTTCTTCATCAATGCGCGCACCGACACGCACATCGTTCCCTGGGATGACCCGGCGGCGCGCTTCGAGGAAACGCTGCGCCGCGCGACGCTCTGCGCGGCGGCGGGCGCGGACGGCATCTTCGTGCCCGGCCTGGCGAGCCCCGAGGAGATCGAAGGCCTGTCCCGCGCGGTGGCCCTGCCGGTGAACGTGTACGCGGGCTATGCCGGCGCGCCCCCGGCCGAGAGCCTCGCGCGGGCTGGCGCGCGTCGCATCAGCCTCGGCTGCGGCCCGCTGCAGGCGGCGCTGGGCCTGGTGGGACAACTCGCGAGCGAGGCCTTGGCGCACGGCCGCTTCGATGCGATGGACGAACGCATGCTGTCGGTCGGCGAGCTCAACGCGCTCTTTTCACCCGCCGCATGAAAATTCAGTTTTCATTAATGCGAATCACTCTCATTCAGTGCTATAGTCGAGCCAAGTCACCAACCAGCTTCATTCCGAAGCGACCACCGCCACCATGCAAGCTCTCCTCTCTCAAGGAAGCCAACCGTCCCCGTCGGGACTGCCGAGCCAACGTCCGACCCTGCGCGTGCGCCGCGCGGCCGCGCCGCAGCCCGCCGAGGTGACGGCCGAGGCCTTCGTGCACGCGCCGGTGCTCGCGGACGAAGTCGCCCGTGAAGCCGCCGCGCAGGCGACGGCCAGCCTCGACAGCGCCGCGCTGCTGCGCGGCCAGAAGGTGGTCGAGATCTCGCACAACGGATTCGTGTACAGGCTGCAGGCCACCAAGCTGGGCAAGCTCATCCTGACCAAGTAGTTTCAGTTTCATCGTGGGGCGACTCCGAGACTCAACGGTCTCCAAGGGTCGTTTTTTGCTAGCCATCGGTTCACCGGCCAGCCATGCATTTTTTTCCCACGCCGACGAACATCGACCGGACGCACGCGCATGGACGAGCACGCCGCCGCTCCCGACCTGAAGCAGACCGGGCTCAAGGCCACCCTGCCCCGCCTGAAGGTGCTGGACCTGTTCCGCACCAGCAAGCAGCGGCACATGGCGGCGGAAGACGTCTACCGCCAGTTGGTGGCCGAACAGACCGACCTCGGCCTGGCCACCGTCTACCGCGTGCTGGCCCAGTTCGAGCAGACGGGCCTGCTCAAGAAGAGCCAGCTCGGCAACAACAAGGCCGTCTACGAACTCAACGACCGTGAGCGCCACCACGGCCACCTGGTGTGCACCAAGACCGGCGACGTGCTCGAGTTCTTCGACCCCGAGATCGAGAACCGCCTGAAGGTCATCGCGGCGGAGCTGGGCTACGAGCTCTCCGACTACGTGGTCACGGCCTTCGGCGCGCGGCGCTAGCGACCCTCGCGAAGCAGGCGAACGCCTGAGTTTCGCCGTTCGGCATACCTCCTCCGTCGGCTCCCGAACGGGAGTGTCGGGATCGACGCCGGCTCCCCAGAATCCGTTCCCTCGCTTCGAGCCCGAACGAACGGACATTTCCATGCAACGAACGAACAAACCGCGGCGCCATTGGCAGGCCGCCTTCCTGGGCTTCGCCCTGCTGCTGGGCGCCTGCGGCGGTGGGGGCGGCGGTGGCGCGATCGGCATGCCGCCGATCGCCAGCGGCAACCCCGACGGGCAGCCGCAGCAGCCCCCACCCGTGCAGGAGGTCGACAGCGCGATCCGGCTCTCGGCCATGGACCGGCTCGACCTGCAGTTCGGCCAGATCGCCGGCAATCGCGCCACGCCGACGCCCGAACAATGGGCGCAGTTGCGCGACTGGGTGCTGACCCAGCCCGAGTTCGCCGACGCCGGCGTGGACGACGCGAGCCTGTGGGCCCGCTTCAAGGACGGCCGCTACTTCCTCTACACCGACAACTGGCGCGTGCCCCAGGGGCTGGAGGAGCCGCCGCCCGAGGAGGAGGAAGGCCTGCGCCTCGCGCCCTTCGCCGCCGGCGTCGCCACGGCGGCGGCGCCCGGCGCCGCGCGGGCCGCGCTGTTCACCCATTCGGGCGCGCCCGACGGCGACAACGAGTTCCGCCACGGCGCGCCGTTGCTGCGTTCGATGAAGCAGGCGCTGACCGAGCGCGGCTACAGCGTCGCGCGCCAGACCCTGACCATCGACAACCTCAAGCAGATGGGCGAGGTCGGCTTCTTCTACATGAACACGCACACCGCCAAATATGGCCCGGGGGATCGCAAGGAATTCGCCGCCATGCTCGACGACAACGCCACCGTCGCCAACGACTTCGTCTACCGCGAGGACCTCGACGCGGGCAACCTGATCTATCACCGCATCCGCACCCTGCCGCAGACCGGGAACTGGGGCAATCCGCCCAAGCTCGCGTTCACGTCGAAGTTCATCCAGCGCCATCTGCGCTTCTCGCCCGACGCGCTAGCCATCATGCTGTCGTGCAACAGCGGCACGCCCGATGCGAAACCCTTGCGCGACGCGCTCAAGGGCCGCGGCGCCGGCACCGTCGTCGGGTGGGAAGGCAACGCCAACCCCAATGCCTATCCCTCGATCGCGCTGCTCGTCGACCGCATGGCCGGCGTCAACAAGATCGAGCCCCTGGCCAAGCCGAACCGCTCCTTCGTCTTTCAGGACGTCTGGACCTACCTGCAGAAGCGCAAGCTCGACGTCACCGAGGGCATCGTGGACGACGACGGCAAGCGCCAGCCCGACGCGAAGATCGTCCTCGATGGCGGTGGCTTCCTGCGACTCGCGCCGGTCATCACCCACCTCGAGATGAGGGCCGACAACAAGCTCGTGGTGCATGGCGACTTCGGCAAGCAGGCGGGGGAGCTCAGCGTGGGCGGCACGCCCGTCCAGGTGACCTGGGGCGAGAACAAGCTCGAGGCCACGCTCGGCAACGCCACCCACGGCGAGGTGAGCGCGGCCGTCAACGGCCTCAAGAGCAATATCCGGCAGCTGGGCTCGTGGCAGGGCCGCGTGAGCTACGAGAGCAAGCGCGTCGACGGAAGCTGCGCCGGCGCGACCTTCCTCGCCCACGTCGACATCGACCTGCACCTGCGCGCCGACATGCAGGCGCGGCGCACCGAGGTCGACGGCACGCTGAAGAACAACAACGCGGTCATCGTTCCCGCCAACGACACCCGTGGCCAATGGTCGGCCAGCGGCCGCTGCGTGCAGGGCGACCGCGTGGCCTATGCGCACTCAGGCTCGGGCACCCTCGCGCTGCTTCCCTTCGTCGACCACGAGGTGCTCACCGCCTTCTCCGACGCCACCTATGCGCGCCTCGATGCCGTCGAGCAGCGCTTCCACATCGGCACCACCGTCGGCAAGTCGAAGATGAACTTGCACAACGGCGACGTCACGACCCTGTCGCTGCTGCCGATCTGGTTCCAACTCTCCGACTACTTCTACAACGGTCAGCCGAACTGGCCTCGGACCGAACGCTTCGCCTATGCGTCCTACCTGCCGGTCGACGCCCGGCTGAATGCGGCCCAGGGCAAGACGGAGCGGGCGGATCCGGAGGGCGAGGGCATGAGCCTGAAGTTCCAGTGGAACGCGATGCAGGCGTCGCCGGCACTCGATGCGGCGGTGGGACACTGACCGGCCGGAGCGGCGACCTCCAACTCGGGCCCACCGCAGGGCCACTCGCCCCCGCGACAGGACTCTGTTACAGGCTCGCGAGATACTCGGGCGGTGAACCCGCCGTCTCTCTTTCTCCCTTCCCACCACGACCCGCTGATCGTCGCGGCCTCGCTGCTGATCGCCACCCTGGCCTCTTTCGTCGCCCTCGACCTGTCGCGGCGCATGCGCGGGAGCGCCGGGGATTTCCGGCCGCTGTGGTGGAGCGTGGGCTCGGTGGTGCTGGGCACGGGCATCTGGTCGATGCATTTCGTGGGCATGCTGGGCTTCACGCTGCCGATCGAACTGGGCTTCTCGGGCTGGTACACCTTCCTGTCATGGGTCGCGGCGGTCGCGGCCTCCGGGGTGGCGCTATGGGTCGCGAGCCGGCCCAACTACAGCCTCGGGCGGCTGGGCGTGGCCTCGCTGGTCATGGGCGGCGGCATCTGCGGCATGCACTACATCGGCATGGCGGCACTGCAGATGGCGCCCGGCATCCTGTGGCAGCCGGTGATCGTGGCGCTGTCCGCGCTGGTGGGCGTCGGAGCCTCCGCCGCGGCCTTGCTCATCATGCGCAACCTGGGCCGCGTGAGCACCGCCCGGCGCCCCGCCGTGCAACTGCTGGCGGCGCTGGTGATGGGCATCGCGATCTGCGGCATGCACTACACCGGCATGGCCGCGGCCAACTTCGCGCCCGATTCGGTCTGCCTGAGCGCCAACGAACTGCACGGCGCGGGGCTCACGGTGATCGTGGTGCTGGCTTCGTGCGTGCTGCTGCTGGGCACGCTGCTCGGCTCGATCCTCGAGGGGCGCATGCAGGTGGTCACGCAGCGCCTGGCCAACTCGCTCGAGAACGCCAACGCCGAACTCACGCAGGCCAACCGCGAACTGCAGCGCTACGCCTTCACCGACGCGCTCACCGGCTTGCCCAACCGCGTGCTGTTCGAGGACCGGCTGCAGCACGCGCTGGCGCGCATGGCGCGCGTCAACCAGCCGCTGGTGAAGGAACGCGTGGCGATCCTGTTCGTCGACCTCGACGGCTTCAAGCCGATCAACGACTCCTTCGGCCACGCGGCCGGCGACGAGATCCTGCGCGCCGCGGCCAGGCGGCTCGGGGAGGTCGCGGGCGACGGCGACACGGTGGCGCGCATCGGCGGCGACGAGTTCCTGCTGCTGCTCGAGGGCGTGAGCGACGCGGCGGAGGCCGCGCAGGTAGCCAACCGCGCGCTGCGCCGGCTGGCCGAGCCCTTCTCGCTGCAGGACAAGCCGCTGCAGATCGCCTGCTCGATCGGCATCGTGGTCTACCCGGGCCAGGGCGAGCCCGACAAGCTCGTGGCCAATGCCGATGCCGCGATGTACATCGCCAAGCGCGCCGGCGGCGCGAACTACGTGATGTTCGAATCGCACATGGGCTCCGACGTGGCGGCGCAGCTGCGGCTGCAGAGCGACCTGCGCCGGGCCGTCGACCTGAACCAGTTCGAGCTGCACTACCAGCCGAAGATGGACGGGCGCGACGGCTCGCTCAGCGGCGTGGAGGCGCTGGTGCGCTGGAACCACCCCGAGCTCGGCCTGATCGGGCCCGCGCAGTTCATCGGCCTGGCCGAGCGCTTCGGCATGATCGTGCGCCTGGGCGACTGGATCCTCGACGAAGCCTGCCGGCAGATCGCGCTGTGGCGCGCGCAGGGCCTGTCGATGCCGGTGGCGGTGAACCTGTCGGTGATGCAGCTGCGCGAGGTCGATTTCGTCGAGCGCGTCGAGCGCGCGCTGACCCGGCATGCGGTGCCGGCCTCGCTGCTGCTGTGCGAGATCACCGAGTCGGTGGCGATGGAGGACATCCGCGCCACGCACCGCACCTTCGAGGGCCTGGCGGCCGTGGGCGTGTTCCTGTCGATCGACGATTTCGGCACCGGCTACTCGAGCCTGAGCCAGTTGCGCCGGTTGCCGGCGCGCCAGGTCAAGATCGACCGCAGCTTCGTGCAGGACCTCGAATCCAAGGAGGACTCGCGCGCCGTGGTCGACGCCGTGATCCGGCTCGCGCATGCGCTGGGCCTGAGCGTGGTGGCCGAGGGCGTCGAGAACGAGATCCAGCGCGACATCCTGCTGACGATGGGCTGCGACGAACTGCAGGGCTTCCTGTACTCGCGCGCGCTGCCGGCCTCGCAGCTGTTCGACTGGCTCGCGGTGCGCGCCGCAGCCTAGGACGCGTCCAGCACCTCGCGCACCCGCACCGCCAGTTCCTCGATCGTGAAGGGCTTGCCGATCAGGTGCACGCCCGCGTCGAGCACGCCGTTGTGCACCACCGCGTTGCGCGTGTAGCCGGTGGTGAACAGCACCTTGAGTCCGGGCCGCCGCCGCAGCGCCTCGTCGGCCAGCTTGCGGCCGTTGGTCTCGGGCATCACCACGTCGGTGAACAGCAGCTGGATCTCGGGATGGGCGTCAATCAGCTTCAGCGCCGCCGCGGCGCCGTCGGCCTGCAGCACGCGGTAGCCGAGTTCGGTGAGCGCGGCCACCGTCAGCTGGCGCACCGCGGGCTCGTCCTCCACCACGAGGATCAGCTCCTCGGTGCCGCCCAGCGGTGCATCGGGGGCGGCCTCGGCCTTCTCGTCCTCGGCGGGCGCGCCGAGCAGGCGCGGCAGGTAGACCTTCACGGCCGTGCCCTCGCCGACCTCCGAATAGATCTTCACGTGGCCGCCCGACTGCTTGACGAATCCGTAGACCTGGCTCAGGCCCAGTCCGGTGCCGCGGCCCACTTCCTTGGTGGTGAAGAAGGGGTCGAAGGCCTTGGCGACCACGTCGGCGGGCATGCCCGAGCCGGTGTCGCTGACGGCGATCATCACGTACTGCCCGGCCGAGAGGCCGAGGTGCTCGACCGCATAGCGCTCGTCGAGGTGGGTGTTGGCGGTCTCGATGGTGAGCCGCCCGCCGTCGGGCATGGCGTCGCGCCCGTTGACCGCGAGGTTGAGGATCACGTTCTCGAGCTGGTTGGGGTCGGCATGCGTGCGCCACAGGCCGCCGGCCAGCACGGTCTCGAGCTGGATCGCGCCGCTGAGCGAGCGGCGCAGCAGGTCCGACATGCCCGCCACCAGCCGGTTGGCATCGAGCGACTCGGGACGCAGCGGCTGCTGGCGCGAGAACGCGAGCAGCCGCTGCGTCAGCAGCGCGGCACGCTTCGCGCCGTCGCGCGCGGCCTCGACGTAGCGCCGGGCGCGAACGTCGTCGGCCGCGAGCTGGCGCCCCAGCAGGTCGAGCGAACCGATCACCACCGCGAGCATGTTGTTGAAGTCGTGCGCGATGCCGCCGGTGAGCTGGCCCACAGCTTCCATCTTCTGCGCCTGGCGCAGCGCCTCCTCGGTCTTGAGCCGCTGCGCGACCTCCTCGGCCACGCGGTGCTCGAGCGAGTCGTTGAGCTCGAGCAGCGCGCGCTCGGCGCGGTGGCGCTGGGTCACGTCCTGGAACAGCACCGCGACCTGGCGGCGCTCGGGCGGCTCGACGCGGAAGGCGGCCAGCTCGAGGAAGCGGCCGGTGCGCACCAGCTCGCGCTCGAAGCGCACCGGCTCGCCCGTGAGCAGCACGCGGCGGTAGATGTCGACCCAGCCGTCGGCCTCGTCGGGCACCATCTCGCGCACCCGCTGGCCCACCACGTCGGCGATGCCGGCATTGGCCAGGTAGGCCGGGTTGGCCGTGACGTGGATGTAGTCGCTCATCGGCCCGTGCGGGCCGTCGAGGAATTCGATGACGCAGAAGCCCTCGTCGATGGTCTCGAACAGGGTGCGGAACTGCCGGTGGCTCTCGCGCAGCGCGAGCTCGGCCGCCTTGCGCTCGGTCAGATCGAGCATGGCACCGATCATGCGCAGCGGCCGGCCCTGCGCGTCGCGCAGCACCGTGCCGCGGTCGAACACCGCGGCATGGCTGCCGTCCTTGCGCAGGAAGCGGTATTCCTGCGTCCAGGCCGTGCCGCCGCCGTCGATCACCGCATGGATGCCGGTCTCGACGCGCTCGCGGTCCTCGGGATGGATGTGGTCCAGCCACCAGTCGGCGCTGGTCTCTTCCTCCGTGTGGCCGAACAGCGTGGTCAGCGCCTGGTTCCAGACCACGTGGCCGTCGGACAGGCGCCAGTCCCAGACCGCGTCGTTGGTGGCCAGCACCGCGAGCCGGTAGCGCTCCTCGGTCTCCATGCGCTGCGCCTGGCGCCGCGTCGCCTCGTCCTCCTCCACGGCCAGCCGGCGCTGGGTCAGCACCTTGTCGGTGGTTTCCCAGACCGTGCACAGAAGGCCATGCACGGCGCCTCGTTCGTCGCGCAGCGGCGCATAGGAGAAGGTGAACCAGGTCTGTTCCTCGCGACCCTCGCGGTTCACCACGAGCGGCAGGTCTTCGCGATAGACCGGGCTGCCGGACAAGGCGGTCTGGACCAGCGACCCGACGTCGGGCCAGATCTCCGCCCAGACCTCGGCCAGCGGCGCCCCCATGGCCCGGGGATGCTTGCCCCCGAGGATCCGGGCGTAGGACTCGTTGTAGACCATGCCGAGCCGCGGGCCCCACGCCAGCCACATCGGCACGGCGGAGTCCTGCATCAGCGACACCGCGTGGCGCAGTGCGCCCGCCCAGCCCTGGGGCGGCCCGAGCGCCGAGCGGGTCCAGTCGTGCTCGCGCAGGAACGCGGCGGCGGGCGTGCCGTCCGGCCGGAAATGCCCGCCATGCTGCAGTGCGGTGCCGGGCCCGCCATGTGTCTCGCTGTTCTTCATGAGTGCGTCCGCGTGCTGGGCGCATCCCTCGATACGCCTGTCCAGGGCGGTATCGTAGGGGCGCCGCGGGGCGGGACGCGTCGGCGGGCAGGCCGTTTTGGCGCGGACTTCGCGCCACCGGCAACGTGGACGGGGTCAGGCGCTTGCGTCGGGCAGAAGCACCAGCTTGCCGAAGGTGCGCCGCTCCTGCAGGTCGCTCAAGGCACGCGGCAATTCGCTGAAGCCGTAGCGGCCGCCCACGTCGGCATGCAGCTGCCCCTGCCTGAAACCCGCCAGCACGTCGTCCAGCGCCTGCCCGATCAGCGGCAGGTCGCGCTCATGGCTCCAGTAGATGCCCAGCGCCGAGGCGCTCTTGAGCAGGAGCCGGTTGGCGCGGATCTCGGGAATGCGCCCGCTCGAGAAACCCACGAGGCACAGGCGCGCGCCGTGGGCCAGGCACTTGACGCTGCGGTCCGTGATATCGCCCCCCACGGGATCGATGACCACATCCACGCCCTTGCCGCCGGTGGCCTGCATCACCTGCTCGACCCAGTCGTCCTCGCGGTAGTCGATGCAGACCGAAGCGCCGCGCTCCCTGCAGCGCGCGAGCTTGTCCTGGCCACCCGCGGTGGCGATGACGCGCGCACCGGCCCGAACCGCGAGCTGGGTGGCCGCCAGCCCGACCCCGCCGGCGGCCGCGTGCACCAGCACCGTCTCGCCGGCGTGCAACCGGGCGCGCGCGAACAGGGCGATCCACGCGGTCGGCCAGACCACCGGCAGCGCGGCGGCCTCGGCCAGCGGGACCTCCTCGGGCACGCGCACCAGCCATGAGGCCTCGGCCACCGCGAACTGCGCGAAGCCGCCCCACAGGACCTTGGTGGCGACCCGGTCGCCGGGGCCGAAGGCGCCACCGCCCGAGACGCTCTCGACGATGCCGCTGATCTCCTGGCCCGGGGTGAAGGGCAGGGGCGGCCGGATCTGGTAGGCGCCGCGCGCCATCAGCACGTCCGAGAAGTTGAGCCCGGCCGCCGCCACCCGTACCAGTACCTGGCCCGGCTTGGGATGCGGCAGCGGCATCTCCATGAGCTCCGGAGGCTGGGTGGTGTCCCTGACGATCCACGCCTTCATACGGCCCCCCGCGCGCGCAGTTGCGCAAGATCCGCCGGTGCGATGCCGATGCCCTGCAACACCTCGTCGGTGTGCGCGCCCAACAAGGGGTCGGCCTGGACCTTCGCCGGATCCCCCGAGGAGAACACGGCCGGCTGCAGCACGAACGGCCAGGGGCGCTCGGCATCCTGCGCCTGGGCGACCCGCCCTCGGTCCTGCCGCGCGGCCTGCGCATGGGCCTGCTGCAGATCCCAGACCGGGCCCGCGGGCACGTCGGCCTCCAGGCAGGCCTGGACCACCTCGTCCACGGTCCGCTCGCGCGACCATGCCGTGATCGCCGCCTTCAGCGCCGGCTCGTTGCGCGCGCGCTGCGGGTTGTCGACGAAGCGCGGATCCTCGACCCACTCGGGCTTGCCGATCAACGGCGCGAAGCGGCGGAAGAACCCGTCGTTGCTGACCACGATCACCACCCAGCCGTCGCTGGCCTCGAAGCAGTCCACCGGCGAGGTCACGGGATGGCGGTTGCCCACGCGCTGCGGCGCCGTGCCGCTGGCGAACAGGCGGCTCGCGCTCGTGAGCTGCAGGGCCAGCATCGCATCGAACATCGACAGGTCGATCTGGCGCCCCTGGCCATCCCGCTCGCGGGCGAACAACGCCGTCATCAACGACCAGGCACCGAACAGGCCCGTCACGAGGTCCGCCACCGAGTCGCCCACGCAGGTGGGCTCCTGCCCGGGACGGCCCGTGGTGCTCATGAGCCCGGACATGGCCTGGATGATCAGGTCATAGGCCGGCCGCCCCTTGAATTCGCCCTGCTGCCCGAAGCCCGAGATGCTCAGGTAGACCAGCGAGGGATTGCGCGCCTTCAGCGTCTCGTAGTCCACCCCCAGCCGCTGCGCGACGCCGGGGCGGAAGTTCTCGACCACCGCATCGGCGGTGTCGATCAGCGCATACAGCATCTCGCGCGCGCGCTCGTCCTTGAGATTGAGCGTGACGCTCTTCTTGTTGCGGTTCAGCAAGGAGAAGTAGACGCTGCGGCCGTCGACGAAGGGGCCGAAGTGGCGCGAGTCGTCGCCGGTCACGGGCGTCTCGATCTTGATCACCTCGGCCCCCACGTCGGCCAGCAGCGCGGTGCAGTAAGGCCCCGACATCACGCGCGACAGGTCGACGATGCGCAGGCCGTTCAGGAGTTGTTGTTGGGTCATGAGAGGGTCATCCCAGAAGAAGGCTGTCGTCGCTGAGTTCCTTGCCGCTGCGCTGGGAGAACAGCGCCAGCAGGTCGGGAACATCGAGCCGCTCGCGTTCGCTGCCGGCGATGTCGAAGACGATGCGCCCCTGGTGCAGCATGATGGTCCGGTCGCCGTGATCGAGCGCCTGGCGCATGCTGTGCGTGACCATCAGCACCGTGAGCTTGAGCTCGCGCACGAGATCGTCGGTGAGCTTCATCACGAACTCCGAGGTGCGCGGATCGAGCGCGGCCGTGTGCTCGTCGAGCAGCAGCAGGCTCGACGCGTTGAGCGACGCCATCAGCAGGCTGATCGCCTGGCGCTGCCCGCCCGAGAGCAGGCCCATGCGGTCGTTCAGCCGGTTCTCCAGCCCGAGGCCGAGCCGGGCCAGCGCGGCGCGGATGCGCTCGCGCCGAGGCGCCGTCACCGCGTGACCCAGTCCGCGCGCATGGCCGCGCGCCAGGGCGATGGCCATGTTTTCCTCGATCGTCAGTTCCTCGCAGGTGCCCGCCAGCGGGTCCTGGAAGACACGGGCGATGGCACCGGCGCGACGCGCGACCGGCCAGCCGGCGATGGCTTCGCCGTCGATCGTGACGGTCCCGCCGGTGGGGGTCGTCTCTCCCGCCAGCACATTGAGCAAGGTCGACTTGCCGGCACCGTTGGAACCGATCACCGTGATGAACTGCTGCGGGGGGATGTCCAGCGACAGGCCGCGCAGCACGTGGTTCTCGAGCGCGGAGCCGGGATTGAAGACCACATCGAGCTTCTCGACCCTGATCATGCTTTTCTCCCGCGCAGCGCACCGGCCAGGCCCACGCCGGGCGCAACCAGTGCCAGGGCCACGAGCGCCGCGGTCACCATGTTCAAGTCGGAGGGCGTGAGCCCGATGCTGTCGACGTCCAGTGCCAGCGCCACCGCGATGCGATAGAGCACTGCGCCCACCAACGCGGACAAGGTCGCGCGCACGATGGTCGTGTTCCTGATCAGCACCCCGCCGCCGATCACGGCGGCAAAGCCGACGACCACCACGCCGCCGCCCATGTTGACGTCGGCCGAGCCCTGCGTCTGCGCGAAAAGCGCACCGCCGAGGGCGGACAGCCCGTTCGCCATGGCGAGCCCCAGCCAGGTCATGCGGCCGGTGTGGATGCCGTAGGCAGCCGCCATCCGCGGATTGGCGCCGGTCGCCCGCAGGGCCAGGCCGGTTTCGGAAGCGAGGAAGCGGTTGAGCAGCAGGACGATCGCCGCGCACAGCAGGACGAGCACGAGCGGCACCGCATAGGCACTGCCGACGAAGTGCGCGCCCAGCCCCGTGAACACCGTGTCCGTGCCCAGCAAGGGCGTGTTGGGCCGCCCCATGATGCGCATGTTGATCGAGTACATCGCGACCGAGGCCAGGATGCCGCTGAGGATGTGCAGGATGCGCAGCCGGACATTGAGGAAGGCCGTGAGCGAGCCCGCGAGCATGCCGGCGACGAAGGCCAGCAAGGTGGCCAGGTAGGGGTTGGCGCCCGCGACGATCGATGCGGCCGCCACGGCCCCGCCGAGCGGGAAGCTGCCCTCCACCGTGATGTCGGGAAACTTCAGCAGGCGAAAGGTGATGTAGGTGCCGAGCGCGACGAAGCCGAAGATCAGCCCCGTCTCGAGCGCACCCAGCAAGGCGTAGAAATTCATCCCGCCCTCCTCAGCGATTGACGATGTTGGCCTGACGGGCCACGTCGTCCGGAATGCTCAGGCCCGCGGCCTGCGCGGCGCGCTGGTTCACGACCGTGCGAAACACCTGCGGCGTTTCCACGTCGATATCGCCGGGCTTCGCGCCCTTGAGGATCTTGACCACCTGGCGGGCCGCTTCCTCGCCGACGGCGTTGTAGTCGAAGCCGATCGAGGCGACCGCGCCGCGCTCCACGGTGCGGGTCTCGGCCGTGAACACGGGAATCTTCTGTTCCTGGCCGATGCGCACCGCCGATTCGAGCGCCGCGTACACGGTCGGATCGTTGGGAATCCAGACCACGTCCGTCTTGCCCACGAGCGAACGCATGGCCGAACCGACCTCGTTGGAGGTGGGCGCATTCGCCTCGACCAGCGTCATGCCATGGGCCTTGAGCAGCGGCTTGAGCACCTCGATCTGGTAGCGCGAGCCATCGAGCCCGGTGTTGTAGATCACCCCCAGGCGCCTGGCCTGCGGCATGAAGGCCTTGATCAGGCGCAGCTGCCGCTCGATCGGCGCGAGGTCGGAGATGCCGGTGGCGTTGCCGCCCGGACGCTTCAGCGAAGGGACCACCTTGGCGCCGAGCGGATCGGTCACCACGGTGAAGACCACGGGCACCGTCCTCGTGGCCGACAAGGCGGCCTGCGCCATCGGCGTGGTGATGGTGACGATCACGTCGGGCGCCTCGCCGACGAACTTGCGCACGATCTGCGTGGCGATGCCCGCGTTGCCCTGCGCCGACAGGTAGTCGAGCCTGAGGTTCTGGCCCTCGACATAGCCCGCGCCGCGCAGCGCGTCCACCAGCCCCGTCTTGACCTGGATCAGTTGGGGAATGTCGACCATGTTCGCGATCGCCACGTGCTTGTTCTGCGCCGAGGCCATCGACGCGCCGACGACGAGCCCGAGGGCCAGGAAGTACCTTGTCCATTTCATGACGTGCTCCTTCAGAGTCAGGCTGCCAGCGAAGGCAGGTCCAGTTGGCGCTCGCGCGCGGTGCGCGCGGCGATCTCGTAGCCCGCGTCGGCATGACGCATCACGCCGGTGGCGGGATCGTTCCAGAGCAGCCGCGCGATGCGCTCGTCGGTGCCTTGCGTGCCGTCGGCCACCAGCGCCATGCCCGCGTGGATCGAATAGCCCATGCCCACGCCGCCGCCGTGATGGATGCTGACCCAGTCGGCACCGCAGGCCGTGTTGAGCAGCGCATTCAGAAGCGGCCAGTCGGCCACAGCGTCGGAACCGTCGAGCATGCCTTCGGTCTCGCGGTTCGGGCTGGCCACCGAGCCCGAATCCATGTGGTCGCGGCTGATGGCGATCGGCCCGCTGAGCTCGCCGTTGCGCACCATCTCGTTGATCGCGAGGCCGGCGCGGTGCCGCTCGCCCAGTCCGAGCCAGCAGATGCGCGCGGGCAGGCCCTGGAACCTGACGCACTCGCGCGCCATCGTGAGCCAGCGGCCCAGCGCCTGGTCTTGCGGGAACAAGGCGCGCAGGCGCTCGTCCGTCTTGTAGATGTCCTGCGGATCGCCCGAGAGCGCGACCCAGCGGAAAGGCCCCTTGCCCTCGCAGAACAGCGGCCGGACATAGGCCACCACGAACGACGGAAAGTCGAAGGCCTGCGTCACGCCCTCGTCGAGCGCGACCTGGCGGATGTTGTTGCCGTAGTCGAACACCACGGCGCCGCGCGCCTTGAAGTCCAGCATCGCGCGCACATGCAGCGCGATCGATGCGCGCGCCGCCTGCTCGACCGCGCGGGGGTCGCTCGTGCGCGCCGCCTCCCAGCGCGCCACGTCCCAGCCGGCGGGCAGGTAGCCGTGCAGCAGGTCGTGCGCGGCCGTCTGGTCGGTCACCACGTCGGGACACAGGCCGCGGCGAACGATCTCGGGCAGAACCTCGGCGGCATTGCCGCACAGCGCGATCGACAACCCGCGGCGCTGCGCGCGTGCCTCGTCGACGAGTTCGAGCGCATGCGCGAGATCGCGCGCCTGCACGTCGAGGTAGCCGGTGCGCAAGCGCATGTCGATGCGGCTCTGCTGGCACTCCACCACGAGGATCGCGGCCCCCGTCATCCGCCCGGCCAGGGGTTGCGAGCCGCCCATGCCGCCGAGCCCCGCGGTGAGCATCCATCGGCCCTCCATCGAGCCGCCGAAATGCCGGCGCCCGACCTCCGAATAGGTCTCGTAGGTGCCCTGCACGGTGCCCTGGCTGCCGATGTAGAACCAGGAGCCGGCCGTCATCTGGCCGAACATCATCAGGCCCTTGCGCTCGAGCTCGTTGAAGTGGTCCTGCGTGGCCCATTTGGGCACGAGGTTGGAATTGGCGATCAACACGCGCGGCGCCATCGCATGGGTACGGAACACGCCCACGGGCTTGCCGGATTGCACCAGCAGGGTGTGGTCGTCGTCCAGCCGCTCTAGCGTTTCGACGATGCGATCGAAGGCGTTCCAATTACGGGCCGCGCGCCCCACGCCGCCATAGACGATCAATTGCGCAGGATTCTCCGCAACGTCCGGATCGAGGTTGTTCATCAGCATGCGCAACGGCCCTTCCGTGCGCCAGCTGCGGGCTCGAAGTTCGGTCCCGCGGGCTGCGCGAACGACCCGGGGCAACGATGTCTCGTGAGGCAATTTCTTCTCCTGTGCGGTCCATGCCAAGGCGGCCGATTCAGCGTTGCCACCAATTCCATTGCTCATGGATCCGGAGAAAGATGGCATGCCTGAAAACGATGGGAATTACGCCTGTTCTCCCTAGAATGCGGCGTGTCCGCGACGATTATGAAAATTGCGTTGCACGGCTGAAAGCGATTTTTCCTCCTTGGTTGATGACCAACGCTCATGCATTGAATGCGAACCCACACGCCCTCCCTTTCGTGCCTGCTCGCGTTCGAGGCCAGTGCCCGGCACCACAGCTTCACCCGCGCGGCCGACGAGTTGTGCGTGACGCAGGGCGCGATCAGCAAGCTCATCAAGGCCCTGGAGGATGAACTCGGCACGCTGCTGTTCGTGCGTGAAGGCAAGCGATTGACGCTCACGCCGGCGGCCGATGCGTACCTGCGGCGCATCCAGCCGCTGCTGCACAAGCTCGAGGCCGCGTCGGTCGAGCTCAAGGCCGGGGGCCGCAGCAGCGGCCGTTTCAACCTCGCGGTGCTGCCCAGCATCGCGGCCCGGTGGCTGATGCCGCGCTATTCCGATTTCTCGGCGCGCCATCCCGACGTCATCCTGAACCTCACCACCCACCTGTCGCCGTTCAACTTCCACATCGAGGACATCGATGCGGCCATTCATTTCGGCGCCAAGGCCTCATGGAGCGGCGCCGAGATGGAGTTCCTGCTGCAGGACGCGGTGGTGCCGATCTGCAGCCCGGATTTCCTGCGCCGCTACGGCCCGTTCGACGAGCCGCGCCGGCTGCTGGACTACACGCTCGTGCACCTGGCCTCGCGCATGGACTCGTGGAATTTCTGGCTCGGCAGCCTGGGCGTGGAGATGGGGCACACGCCGCCGGGCCCGGTGTTCGAGCACTACCTGATGATCGTGCAGGTGGTCACCGCCAGCCTGGGCATCGGGCTCGCGCCCTATTTCCTCGTGGCCGACGACATCGAGCAAGGCCGGCTGGCCGTGCCCTATCGCCATATGGCCAGCGAGGACCTGGCCTATTACCTGGTCTATCCGGCGGAGAAGAAGGACTATCCGCCGCTGCGCGCTTTCAGGGGCTGGCTGGCGCAGGAACTGGTAGCGACGCAGCGCTCGATCGACGGCTTCCGTGCAAGCTGTCCGCATCCATCGTTCAGGACCTCGATGCCATCGTGACGGGAAGGGAATCCTCGCGCCGCTGCGCCCACGCCACCACCTGTCCCAACGGCGCCGGCCGCATGAAATAGAAACCCTGCAGCAGCGGACAGCCCAGCCGCACGAGCGTCTCGAACTCCTCCTGGCTCTCGACGCCCTCGGCCACCACCTCGATGTCCATCGAGCGTCCGAGCCGCACCACCGCCTCCACCATCAGGCAACTGGCCGGCGAGGAATCGAGGCCGAACACGAAGCTGCGGTCGATCTTCACCTGGTGCACGTGCTCGCCGCGCAGCGAGGCCAGCGAGGAGTAGCCGACGCCGAAATCATCGATCGCGACCGCGACGCCGGACTCGGCCAGCGCGCGCAGCCGGGCGCGCGCGGTCGAGGTGTCGAGCGCGACCTCCTCGGTGATCTCGATCTGCAGGCGTTGCGGCGGCAGGCCGTGGGCCGCGAGCACCTGCGCGGTGATGACATCGACCGGCAACTGCGACATCTCGCGCGGCGACACGTTCATGGCCACCGGCAGTTCGGCGAAGGCGCCGCCGATGCCACCGAGTTGCACCAGGCCGTGGCAGACCTCCTCGAGGATGTGGCGCAGCAGGCGTTCGGCCAGCCCGGTGCTCGCGGCCGCGAAGATCACCTCGCCGGGCGCGACCCAGCCGTGCTTCGGATGCCGCCAGCGCAGCACGGCCTCGAGGCTGTGCGGGCGCCGCCCGCGATCGGCGAGGATCGGCTGGTACCAGGCGCAGATGGCGCGCGTCGCCATCGCCTCGACCATGTCGCGCTCGATGTCGCGCCGGCGCAGCAGGCGGCCGTGCAGCACCTCGTCGAAGCGGTGGCAGCGGTTGCGCCCGCGCCGCTTGGCCTCGTAGAGCGCCTCGTCGGAGAAGGCCAGCATCTCCTCGGCCGAGCGTTCGAGGCTGGTGCAGATGCCCACGCTCACGCCGAGCTGCCCGCCGTAGTGCGAGGTGGCATGGCCGATCGAGTCGATGAGCCCCTGCGCCACCTGCTCGGGCGCATCGGCCGTGCCGCGCGGGCGATAGAAGACCGCGAACTCGTCGCCGCCCCAGCGGCCGACCACGGCGTCATGCTGCGCCAGCCGCTGCTGCAGCCACTGGCCGACGTCCTGCAGCACGCGGTCGCCGGTCTTGTGGCCGAAGGCATCGTTGATGGCCTTGAAGCCGTCGAGGTCCAGCATCAGCGCGGCATGCGGCGCCACGCCCGCCTGCGCGGCCTCGAAGCGCGCGGCCGCCTTCGCGAAGCCCTCGCGGTTGAGCAGGCCGGTCAGCGAATCGTGATTGGCGCGGAAGTCCAGCTCGCGCGTCGCGCGCGTCGACTCGGCATGGGTGCGCTGCAGCTCGGCCGCCATGAACAGCGCCTCGTTCTTCAGCCGGCTGCTGGCGCGGAACGCGCGCTCGCCGCGCCGCGAGGCGTAGACCAGCGTGCACAGGTAGACGAAGACCATCGCCGCCAGCGCATCGTGATGAAAGCCGCCGGCATGGAGCAGCCACGCGGTGACCGCGGCCAGCGCGGGTGTCACGAAAACGATCGGCACCGGGGCATAGGCCGCGCTGAAGATCACGGAGCCGGCGCAGACGCCGCAGACGATGGTCAGGAAGAACAGCGTTTCCGACGGGTTCCCGCTGTCGCAGAACAGCGGCAGCAGCGCCCACACGCAGCCCGACAGCAGGGACGACAAGGTGATCCGGCGGAAGCGTCTCGCGAGTTCGCGCTCGTCCATGCGGGCCACGGCCCGTTCGACCGCGCGCAGCGAGCGGCAGACGTAGGCGCGGTAGGCGTTCGACAGCACGACCAGCATCAGCCATGCAGCCGGCCCGGCCCAGTGGGCCGAGGCATAGAGCGCGACCCCGGCGGTCACGCAGCCCACGGCCATGCCCGAGGGCACCACGGCGCGCACGCTGCGCTGCACCGACAGGAGCTGGTCGCCCCTCACCCGTCTCGAGAGTTCGTCGGGCGACGGGCCGCTCGAGTGGTCTTGACCTGATGGAAGATCGACCATGGTGGGCAACGGGTAGCGGGAGCTCTCACCCCCTCCAACCATTGCGCACCCAATGCACCTCGGCGCGATTCGTCCATCTGCCCTTCGGGGCGTCGGCCTGCGCCGACAGAAGGCATCAGGCCGCGGACACGACCACGCCGTCCCCATCGAGCCACAGCCGATCGCCGGGCCGGAGCTCGATGCCGCCGAAGGCCAGCACCACGTCGCGCTCGCCCTTCCCGGCCAGGCTCGCGCGCCGGGGCGTGGTCCCGATCGCGAGCACGGCCAGCGGCAGCGCGGCCAGCAGTTCGGCATCGCGCACGGCGCCATGGATCACGACACCGGCCCAGCCGTTGGCGAGGCCGATGCGCGCGAGCCGGTCGCCGAGCAGCGCCATGCGGCAGGTGCCGCCGCCATCGACGACCAGGATGCGCCCCTCGCCCGCGGTCGCGAGCAGGTCCCTGACCAGGCCGGCATCCTCGTGGACACGCAGGCAAGCGATGAGGCCCGAGGCGCGGCGTGTCGATCCGAAGGAGCGCAAGCCGACTTCACAGACCCTGGCATCGGAACCGAGCCGGTCGGCGACATCGGCGGTGGCCTCGTGTGTGTCGTTGCCGTGCATGCCTCAATCCAGCGTCGCGCCCGACTGCCTGACCAGCTTCTGGTGCTTCGCCAGTTCCGACTGGAAGAAGGCCGGCGCCGCATCGGGCCCGATGTCGAGCACCGCGAGCCCCTGCCCCGTGATGGCGGCCTGCGCCTCGGGCGACTTCATGGCCGCGCGGATCGCCGCGGCTGCCGCGTCCACCGCCGGCCTGGGCAGGCCCGCGGGACCGACCAGTGCGATCCAGGCATCGAATTCGTAGCCGGACACGCCGGCCTCGGCGAGCGTGGGAACCTCGGGCAGCGCGGCCGAACGCTGGCGGGTACTGACCGCGAGCGCGCGCAGCGTGCCGGCCTTGACCTGCGGCGCGACCTGCGAGACGGACACGAAGGCCAGGTTCACCTGGCCGCCGATCAGGTCGGTGATCAACGGGCCCGTGCCGCGGTAGGGCACGTGCTTCATGTCGATGCCGGTCTCGCTCACGAGCAGTTCGGCCGCGAGGTGCAGCGTGCTGCCGTTGCCGGCCGAGCCGTAGTTCAGGGTGCCGGGCTTGGCCTTGGCGTGGGCCAGGAGTTCCTTGACCGACTTCACGGGCAGGGCCGGGTTGACCACGAGCACCAGCGGCACGGTGGCGAGCACGGCGATCGGCGTGATGTCCTTGAGGCTGTCGAAGGGAATGGACTTGTAGATGCCGGGATTGATGACGTGGTTGGACGAGATCATGCCGAGCGTCAGCCCGTCCTTGGGCGCGCGCACGATCTGCTGCGTGCCCGGGATGCCGCCCGCGCCGGCGACGTTCTCGACCACCACCGGGTGGCCGGTGCCGCGGCCCAGCGCGGGTGCGACGGCGCGCGCGACCGCGTCGACCGTGGAGCCCGCGGCGAGCGGCACGATCATGCGCAGCGGCTTGTCGCCGCCCAGGGCCTGGGCCCAGGCGCCGATCGGCGCAAGGGTGAACGCGGTCGCCATCGCGGCCAGCGCGCGGCGTTTCATCGAGATGCTCGTCATGGGGTCGTCTCCGTTGGTTTGAATCTTGTCGTTGGCGCTCAGGCCTCGCCATGCCTTGCGCGCAGCTGCGCGAAGGACAACAGCTCGCCCGCGATCGCGCTCGCGGCCACCGTGGGCGGGCTCGCGAGCCAGACGCTGCCGGGACCGCCGCGGCCCGGAAAGTTGCGGTTGATGGCGCTGACGGTGACCTGCGCGGCATGCGTGGATCCGCCGGGGCCGCAGTTGCCGCAGGCGCCGCACGAGGGCTGGAGGATGCGCGCGCCGACGCGTTCGAAGGCCTCGAGATAGCCTGCGGCGATGCAGTGGTCGCGCACGGCGGTGGTGCCGAACTGCAGGAACAGTTCGACGCCGGGCGCCACGCGCAGCCCGCGCGACGCGGCCCAGTGCAACACCGCGTGGTAGTGCGCGAAGTCCTCGCGCTTGCCGGCGGTGCACGAGCCGCCATAGGCGATGTCCACGCGCACCGGCGCCGCCAGCGCCGCGAGCGGCAAGCCGTTGCCGGGGTCGCCGGGCGCGGCGAGCATGGCGCCGACCGCCGCGCAGTCGACATGCAGGGTCCGGTCGTACACCGCGCCCTCGTCACTGCGCATCCAGGGCTCGAGTTCGAATTCGATGCCGCGCCGCTCGCGCAGGAAGCGCAGCGTCTCCTCGTCGGGCGCGACGATGCCGGTGAAGCCGCCGAGCTCGGCCGTCATGTTGGTGAGCGTCGCGCGCTCGTCGATGGACAGAGCCCGCACCGCGGCGCCCGTGAACTCGAACACCATGCCCACCCCGCCGCCCGCGCGGATGAAGGGCAGCGCCAGCAGGTGCAGCACCAGGTCCTTGGCCGTCACGCCCTCGGCGAGCCGGCCGGCGAGTTCGACGCGCAGCGAGCGCGGCATGGTGAGCCGCACGGCGCCGGTGACGAAGGCATTGGCCATGTCGGTGGTGCCGATGCCGAAGGCCACGCAGCCGAGCGCGCCGCTGTGCGGCGTGTGCGAATCGGTGCCGACGATCAGCTGGCCCGGCAGCGCATGGCGCTCGGCCACCATCGCATGCGAGATGCCGGCCACGTTCGAGCCGTCGTCGCGCGCGGCCTCGTCCTCGGTCGGCGTGCGATGGCTGCGCAGCGCGTACTGCGCGGCGAAGCGGCGCTGCGCCTCCACCATGCGATGCACGTTGGGCACCAGGCCACCGCGCACATGGGTAGGGCTTTCCTCCACGTAGGAGGTGTGGTCCTCGAACACGACGATGCTGTCGGGCCGGTGCAGTTCCAGGCGCGGACCGAAGGCGGCATGCAGCATGTGCGCGGCCATGCCGGTGTAGTACTCGTGGATGAAGCGCAGGTCGGCGCGCACGAAGGCGCCGTCGCCCGGCGCGGGCCGACCGCCGGTGACGGGCGTCGAGAGTGCATGCCGCTCGACGATCTTCTCGAACAGCGTGCGCGGACGTTCCGTGTCCGATGCCGGCGCGGCCTCGGGCTGCCGCAGGTGCGAGGCGCCGAAGCGCAGCAGCCCGCCGCTGCGCAGGATGGCGCAGGCCAGCGCGTCGCGGCCCGCGAGCAGCTCGTCGAGGGCGATGGCCTCGCCGGCCTCGATGCGCTCGACCAGGCCGAAATCGGTGGAGGTGAACAGGCCGATGTTGTCGGCGTTCTGCCGATAGATGCGTTCAAAGCTGCGCGCGATCACCAGCCGCACGCCGGCCAGCTTCTCGGCCGCGGGGCTGTGCTCGCGCGACGAGCCCTTGCCGTAGCGCCCGCCCGCCACCACGACCTCGATGCCCGAGGCGGCGATGGCGCCGGGCGCGATCGGCTTGCGGCCGTCGACCTCGAGGCCGGTGTAGGGAAAGCGGCCGAGCTGCTCGTCGTAGTGCGTGAGGATCGCGATCGGCGTGATCTCGTCGGTCGAGACGTCGTCGCGCAGCGCGCCGGCCGCGGCCAGGCTGGAGCGTCCACCGCGCAGCACGGCCTCGATGGCGTCGGGCGCGGTGCCGAGAAACAGGATGCGGGGATCGAAGCGAAGCGCCGCGTCGCCGAGCGGTTCTTCTTGTCTGTCGTGGAGCATGCCGCATGCTGCGGCCGCCGCCGGCGCGCGGGAAGCGCCAAGGCGGCAGAGGGGGTCACGCGAAACGCGTGATCAGGTGAAACCCGCGACCGGCTCAGCCGCGCAGACTGTCGATCAGCGCGAGCACCAGGCGCGGCTGCGGCGAGCGGCGCAGGCTGTAGAGCTGCAGCTTGCGGTCGGCCCAGCGCTCGTCCAGCGGGCGGCGCTCGAAGCGCGCGGTGCCCGCGAAGGCCGAGGCCGCGCTGCGCGGGATGATCGCGATGCCGAGCCCGGCCTCGACCATGCGGCAGACGGCGTCGAAGCTGCTGACCGACACCGTGGGCGAGAAGCGGCCGCCGCCGGCCTCGGCGCGCTCGTGCAGCGAGCGGTCGAGCGCGCCGCCCTGGTGCACGCCGATCAGCGGCTCGCGCAGCACGGCGGCGAAGGAGACGCTGTCGAGCGCGGCGAAGGCATGCCCCGCGGGCACCACCACCTGCAGCGGATCGTGCGCGAAATGCCAGGCCTCGAGCCCGGCCGGCACCGCCTGCTCCACGCCGACGCCGACGTCGGCGAGATCGTCGAGGCAGGCGCGCAGCACGTCGCGCGTGTCCTGCTCGTGCAGCGCCACGCGCGCCTGCGGATGCGCCTGCATGAAGCGCCGCAGCCGCTCGGGCAGGAAGCCGACCACGGCCGACATGTTGGCGTACAGCCGCACCGTGCCGCGCAGCTCGCCGCCCTCGCTCTGGACCTCGCGCGCCAGCGCCTCGAGGTCCTCGTCGATCTTGATGCCGCGCGTGAGCACCAGCCGGCCGGCGTCGGTCAGCGCGATGCCGCGCGGCGAGCGCACCAGCAGCGCGGTGCCGAAGGCGTGCTCGAGGTCGGTGATGCGCCGGCCCAGCGCGGAGGCCGCGATGTGCTCGCGCTCGGCCGCGCGCGCGATCGAGCCCGCCTGCGCGGCCGCGACGAAGAGGCGGATGCTGTAGGGATCGATGCGGCGTGCCATGGAGCGGGTGGGTGGAGGCTTCGCCGCATTCTCTCAGTCGCCCTCCGCGCCGATCGCGCCGCCGCTCAGACCAGCTGCAGCACCTGCGCCAGCGGCCGGCGCGGCTTGCGCGGCCAGTTCTGGGGCATGGCATGGCCGATGGCAAGCAGCAGCACCGGGATCTCGTCGGCCGCCAGCGCGAAGGCCTCGGCGCCTGCTGGTGCCCGGCGAGCGGCTGGTCTGCGCCGCGCCGGCCTACTGGAACGCGCGCGGCCGGCCGGCCCATCCTGGTGAGCTGGCGCAGCACAACTGCCTGGTGCTCGCAAGGCCCGGCGCGCCGCTCGCGGCCTGGACCTTTCGCGATGGCGACCGGTCCTTCAACGTCAAGGTGTCGGGCGACCGCGAGGCCAGCGACGGCTCGGTGCTGCGCGAATGGGCCGTGAACGGCACGGGCGTGATCTTCAAGAACCGGCAGGACATACGCCACGAACTGGCGGCCGGCGCGCTCGAGGTGGTACTGGGCAATTACGTGGCCGGGCCGATCGACCTGTTCGCGGTCTTCCCCGGCGGTGCGCCCAGCCGGCGCGTGGCGGCGCTGGTGGATTTCCTCGCGGCCGCGCTGCAATCGCCGGCCGCCTGAGCCTGCCGGGACTCGGCGCTCAAGCCGCGAGGCTCAGAAATGTCAGAAATGGCCCTGCGCGTCGCCCGTGCGGTCGTGCACCCATCGCATGGCCTGCAGCTGGGCTTGCCGCAGCGCCTCCTCTGCACTGCCGTGGCCGAGGTCGTCCGCGGGCAGTTCATCGGCGATGAAGGCTGGCCCGCCCGCATAGTCGAGCCGCGCCAGGTAGCGGCCGCTGCCGTCGGGTTCCGCACGGCAGATGAACGCGTGTTCCCACAGGTCGATTCTTTCCTCGAAGCTCATTCGGATGGTCCTCTCGTTGTCCAGGTCTTCAATGACTGGAAACGAGTCTATGGACGGCGCGGCCGCGCCGCGTAGGAGCCGCCCGCGTGGGTGGGTGGGTCGGCAGGCGGGACGCGCGGATGCGACAAGCCCGGCTCAACGCGCGGGCGGCCACTGCCGAGCCGTGTGCAGCAGCGTCAACACCCAAACGGTTTGCGCGGCATCGTCCACCTCGTAGACCATGCGATAGCTCTCGTGCGGAATCAGCTCCCGGGTACCGGCGATCCGCCCTCGCTTGCCGAGCAATGGAAAGTCGATCAGCCGGGCAGCGGCAGCGCCGAACAATTCGTCCATCGCGATCGCCGCGTGCACGTTGTCGGCGGCGATGTAGGCCAGGATCTCTTCCCGGTCGCCTTCGGCCTGACGGGTCCAACGAACCCTCACGCGTCAGCCTTGATGCTCCGCTCGAGCAGTTGCTTGCGCCGAACGGCGAAGTCGGCCTCGACCTCGTCATGCGAGCGCCCATCGCCGGCTCGCATGTCGCGGCGGCCGGCTTCCACCTTTCGCGCCACGAAGGCTTCATGCTCCTGCGCCTCGCGCTGATTGCGTACGAACTCCCGCATCAGATCGCGCACCACCTGGGATGCCGGACGGTCCAGCGCCCGGGCGGCGGCCATGAACTCGTCGCGCAGCTCGGGCTCGAGCTTCATCGTGAATACGGCTTCCTTGGACATGGCACTCCTTGTACTGACCAGGTATATACGTCGTCATTATCTCAACAAACCCTGCCGCAAGCGTTCCTCGATTCCTCAGCCCTTTCAGGTCGAAGCTCATCCCTCGCGAAAAACGAAATTTACTGTCTGCAAACCCACCCCGGATACACAGCGATACGCCGCCCCGGCCCCCGGCCCCTCCCGCGAATGAACATCCGCGCCATCGATCGCCAGGCACCGCGAACGACACCGGCGCGACAGGCCTTCGGCCCGATGCCATCCACCACCATTCGCAAGGAGTTCCCATGACGCTTTCCTCCCCGCTCGAGCGCCGCTCGTTCCTCGCCAAGGCCGCCATCGGCCTCGCCACGGCCCAATTCGCGGCGGTCGTTCCCGCGTTCGCGCAGTCGAACACGACGTCCGCCGGCGGCACGCCGCGGCGCCTCGAGCCGCTCAAGCACATCGATGCGGGCGTGCTCAACGTGGCCTATTTCGAGGCCGGCCCCGCCAACGGCGCGCCGGTGCTCCTGCTGCATGGCTGGCCCTATGACATCCACATGTTCGTCGACGTCGCGCCGCTGCTCGCGGCCGCGGGCTTTCGCGTGATCGTGCCCTACCTGCGCGGCTACGGCGCCACGCGCTTCCTCTCGGCCGACACGCCGCGCAACGGCCAGCAGTCGGTGGTGGCGGCCGACATCTTCGCGCTGATGGACGCGCTGCGGATCCGCAGCGCCACGGTCGCGGGCTGCGACTGGGGCGCGCGCACGGCCTGCATCATGGCGGCGCTGCAGCCCGAGCGCGTGAAGGCGCTGGTGTCGGTCAGCGGCTACCTGATCGGCAGCCAGGAGGCCGGAAAAAATCCGCTGCCGCCCGAAGCCGAGTTCCAGTGGTGGTACCAGTACTACTTCGCGACCGAGCGCGGCCGCCTGGGCTACGACAGGAACCGCAACGCGTTCTCGAAGCTGATCTGGCAGCTCGCCTCGCCGAAGTGGAACTTCGATGCCGCGACCTTCGAACGCAGCGCGCGCGCCTTCGACAACCCCGACCACGTCGCGATCGTGGTCCACAACTACCGCTGGCGCCTCGGCTTGGCCGAGGGGGAAGCCCAGTACCAGCCGCTCGAGGACCGGCTCGCCAAGGCACCCGCGATCACGGTGCCGACCATCACGCTCGAGGGCGATGCCAACGGCGCGCCGCATCCCGAGCCCGCGAGCTACGCGAAGAAGTTCTCGGGCTTCTACGAGCACCGGCAGGTCGACGGCGGCATCGGCCACAACCTGCCGCAGGAAGCGCCACAGGCCTTCGCGACCGCCGTGGTGGACGTGGCGCGACGCGCCGTCTGAGCCAGGTCTGGCCGCCGCCTCGGTATCCAGAAGCGCCAAAAAGTAGACACTTATGTTCTCATTTGTTGAAAGATTTCTAAAGCTTTAGTTACACTGTCGGCTTCGAGGGTCAGACGGCGCAGACCGGTCCCGCCCTGAGGGGGTACGCGAGTACCCCTTTATTCATTTGTTCGTGTCCGGCTTGCCGCCGCCCTGCGTCCACACGCGGGGAGGCTGTGTGTCGGCGCCAGCCACTGACTCCTCGAAATGCACGTACTGTCGATCTTCGGGACCCGTCCCGAGGCCATCAAGATGGCCCCCCTCGTCGCCGCCCTGCGCCGCGAGCCGCGCGTGCGCAGCTCGGTGTGCGTGACCGGCCAGCACCGCGAGATGCTGACCCAGGTGATGTCGCTGTTCGACCTCGAGGCCGACCACGACCTCGACGTGATGCGGCCCAACCAGTCGCTCAACGGGCTCTACGGCCGCCTGATCGCGGGCGCCGACGCGGTGCTCGAGGCCGAGCAGCCCGACTGCGTGCTCGTGCACGGCGACACCACCACCGCCGCGGCCTGCGCCATGGCCGCCTTCCATCGCCGCATTCCGGTCGGCCACGTCGAGGCCGGCCTGCGCAGCGGCGACATCCGCTCGCCCTTCCCCGAGGAACTCAACCGCCGCTTCGTCGATTCGGTCAGCAGCTGGATGTTCGCGCCCACGCCCTCCTCGCGCGACGCGCTGCTCGCCGAGAAGCCGCCGGGGCGCATCTGGGTCACGGGCAACACGGTGATCGACGCGCTCGCGGCCACGGTCGAGCGGCTCGAGTCCGACCGCCCGCTGGCCGCCACGCTCGCGAAGCGCCACGGCTGGGTCGATGCCAGGCGCCGGCTGGTGCTGGTCACCGGCCACCGCCGCGAGAACTTCGGCGAGGGCTTTCGCAACATCTGCACCGCGCTGCGCGAGCTGGCGCAGCGCGACGACGTGCAGATCGTCTATCCGGTGCACCTGAACCCCAACGTGCACGACGTGGTGAAGGCCCAGCTGTCGGGCCTGCCCAACGTGCACCTGATCGCACCGCTGGGCTACCTCGACTTCGTCTGGTTCATGCAGCGCGCCTACCTGATCCTGACCGACTCCGGCGGCGTGCAGGAAGAGGCGCCCTCGCTGGGCAAGCCGGTGCTGGTGATGCGCGACGTGACCGAGCGCCCCGAGGCCGTGGCCGCCGGCACCGTGCGGCTGGTGGGCACCTCGCCCGAGCGCATCGTGGGCGAGGCGCGCCGCCTGCTCGACGACCCCGCCGTGCACGCCGAGTTCTGCCGTCGCGGCAATCCCTACGGCGACGCGCGCGCGAGCCAGCGCATCGTGGACGTGCTGTGCGAGCGGCACACCGCCGAGTTCGTGCCATGAGCGCCGAGCGCCGTCCCTCTTTTTTCCAAGTCTTTCTGCCGAGTCTTTCCATGCCTTCTCTGTTCTCGCGGCGCATCGCCCTACTCGCACCCACGGCCCTGCTCGCCCTGAGCACCGCCTTCCTCGCGCACGCCAGCCCCGCGAGCGACGCGCTGCAGCGCCTGCAGGGCGAGACCTGGGTCAACCGCAGCTTCGCGCTGTCGGACCTGGGCATCGGCGACACCGTGCTGCTCAACGGCTTCGACAGCCGCCAGGAGTTCTACCTGCCGGTGCCGCGCGGCCTTGCATTGACCGAGGCCAGCATCGACTTCAGCGGCCGCTATCACAAGGCCGAGGGCGGCAGCACCTCGATGCTGCTGACGGTCAACGGCCGGCCGGTGCAGGCGCGCCGCATCGAGGCGGCCGAGGGCGACGCGAGCCAGAGCCTCAAGGTCGACACCGGCGTCGCGCGCACGGCGAACTTCGTGCGCCTCGGCGTCCAGTGGTCGAACAACGTGGCGCGCCGCGTCTGCGAACTCGAGCGCTCGACCGGCAACGTGCTCGCGATCTCGCCCGAGACGCGCTTCAACTACCGCTTCAACAGCGGCGCGCTGACCAGCCTCGCCGACGCCTGGGCCACGCTGCCCGCGCGCCCGGTCCTGCTGGTGGCTTCGCGCAATCTCTCGAAGACCAGCTACGACAGCGCCTGGCGCCTCGGCGTTGCGCTCGAGCAGGCCAACCGCCGCGTGCAGATCCAGGCCTTCCCGGTGGCCGGCGACGTCGTCGATACCTCTGGCTGGCAGGTGCCCGCAGGGCTCGCCGCGCTGCCGGCCTTCGCCGGTCCCGCCGGCGGCAATGCGCGCTACGAACTCAAGAACGAGGCCGAGGTCGGCGCGCTGCTGGTGCTCGGCGCCACCGCGGCCAGCGGCGATCTGCTGGTGGCCGACACGGCGCTGCGCCAGCAGATCGCCAAGGCGCTCGAGGCGCTGGCCGTGCAGTTCGCGGGCGACGCCGACGCGCTGCGCGCCTTCGCGCTCTGGCGCGAGCAGCAGACCGCGCTCGCCGCGGATGCCGGCAGCGCCGGCCAGGTGCGCCTCGCCACGCTGGGCGCGCATCCGGTGATCGTGGTGCCCGAGAACGCGGGCGCGCAGGCGGCCGGCGTTTTCGCCGAGACCTGGCGCAACCTGCTGGTGTCGCGCCAGGCCGGCGTGCGCACGGCCGACGCGCCCGATGCGAGCGAACGTCCGGCGATCCGCCTCAACAGCCTCGGCGCCAGCGAGGCCGGCTTCGACGTGGTGTCGCGCGGCGAGTGGACCGCCACCCTGCCGCTGGGCGTGGTCGCGGCCAACGGCCGCATGCCTTCCGAGCTGGTGATCGACGTGGCCGCCGCGCCCGGCGCCTCGTCCACGCGTCCCGTGGCCTCGGTGTTCTGGAACGACGTGCTGCTGTCGGCCAAGCGCCTGGAGGCCGATGGCCGACCCGAGCGCCTCGATGCGCGCATTCCCGGCTATGCGCTGGGCCTGAGCAACGTGGTGCGCGTGTCCTTCCAGCGCCAGCCCTATTCGAACGACTGCCAGGAGATGCCGCAGGGCTTCCCGGTCAACGTGCTGCCCACCAGTTTCGTGCGCGCGGGCGACGCGCGGCCCGATGGCAGCTTCGTCGGCCTGCTGCCGCTGATGTCGGGCAACCCGCAGGTCGCCGTGCCGCAGGCCTGGCTGGCCGACGCGCCCGCGAGCCTCGCGCGCCTGGTGCGCATGGCCGTGGCCGCCGGCGTGACGCCGGTGCGCTCCGAGCTGGTGGTGACGCAGTCCGGCGCCTTCTCGCCGACCCGGCCCTTCCTCGCGCTGCAGGTGGCGGTCGACGGCGCCGCCTCGAAGGTGGAGGTCAAGGACGCGAGCCTGCGCATCCATGGCCGCAAGGCGCCGTGGCTCGAGCTCGACGACCTGTCGCAGCTCAGCGCCATCGAGGTGAGCCGCGCCCATGGCCAGGACGGCATGCAGTGGCAGCCGATCGGCGCGCGCGCCGTGGTGCCGGCCAAGCCCTTCGTGCTGAACCGCGGCGACATCGCGATGCTCGGCGCCGACGGCCCCGTGAGCTGGCTCGACAGCGGCAATCCCGCGGACGAGAGCGCGCGCCGCGGCGGCGAAGGCGCGTTCTTCGAATGGCGCTCGTACGCCGCCTGGGGCATGCCGGTGATCGGCGTGGCCGTGTTCGCGCTGCTGCTGCTGATCCTGCTGGCCTGGCGCGCGCGGCGCCGCCATGCGCGCAAGTCGCAGCAGTAAGGACCCGACCGAAGCCGCATGTTCGAGCTCTACGGACCCTTCCTGCTGGCCGACTACTACCGCGGTCTGGAGATCGTGACCGCGGTGGTCGGCGTGGTGATCCTGCTGTCGAGCATCGACGACCTGTTCGTCGATGCCTGGTACTGGGTGCGCGAGATCTACCGCTCGCTGACCGTGCGCCGCCGCTACCGGCGCCTGACCGCCGCACAGCTGCGCGCGGCGCGCGAGCAGCCGATGGCCATCATGGTGCCGGCCTGGCTCGAGTACGACGTGATCGCGCCGATGCTCGCCAACATGGTGTCGACGCTCGAGTACAAGAACTACGCCATCTTCGTCGGCACCTACCGCAACGATGCGCGCACCATCGCCGAAGTGGAGCGCATGCGCCGGCGCTACCGCCAGCTGGTGCGCGTGGAGGTGCCGCACGACGGCCCGACCTGCAAGGCCGACTGCCTCAACTGGGTGGTGCAGGCGCTGTTCCAGCACGAGCGCACCATGGGCGAGCCCTTCGCGGGCGTCGTGCTACACGACAGCGAGGACGTGCTGCATCCGCTCGAGCTCAAGTACTTCAACTACCTGCTGCCGCGGATGGATTTCATCCAGCTGCCCGTGACCTCGCTCGAGCGCCACTGGTTCGAGCTGGTGGCCGGCACCTACATGGACGAGTTCGCCGAGTGGCACAGCAAGGACCTCGTGGTGCGCGAGAGCCTGTCGCGCATGGTGCCCTCGGCCGGCGTCGGCACCTGCTTCTCGCACCGCGCGCTGCAGACGCTGGCCGCGGAGCTCGACAACCAGCCCTTCAACACCGCCAGCCTGACCGAGGACTACGACATCGGCGCGCGCCTGGGCCGGCTCGGCATGAAGCAGATCTTCGGCAAGTTCGACGTCGAGTACGTGACGCGGCGCACCGCCTGGTTCGGCGCCGGCCGCGAGAAGCTCGGCTCGCTGCGCATGCCGCTGGGCGTGCGCGAATACTTCCCCGACACCTTCCGCACCGCCTACCGCCAGAAGGCGCGCTGGACCCTGGGCATCGGCCTGCAGGGCTGGGAGCAGATGGGCTGGGCCGGCTCGCTGGCCACCAAATACCTGCTTTTCCGCGACCGCAAGGGCCTGTTCACCGCCTTCGTGGCGATCCTCGGCTATTTGCTGATGCTCAATTTCCTGCTCTTCTTCTTTGCCGACGCCATGGGCTGGTGGACCGTCTACTACCCGTCGATCTTCCAGTCGGGCGGCTGGCTCATGACGGTGATGGAGCTCAATGCCGTGGCGCTGCTGCTGCGCTTCGCGCAGCGCTTCCATTTCGTGTCGGCGCTCTATGGCTGGGAGCACGGGCTGCTGTCGATCCCGCGCATGGTGATCGGCAACTTCATCAACGCCATGGCCGCGGCGCGCGCATGGAAGCTGTTCCTCTCGCACAAGTTGTTCGGCAAGCGGCTGGTGTGGGACAAGACCATGCACGACTTCCCATCGGCCGACCAGCTGGTGCAGCAGCGCCAGCGGCTGGGCGAGGTGCTGCTGTCGTGGCGCGCCATCGACGAGACGCAGCTCGACAACGCGCTCACGATCCAGCGCGGCACGGGCCGCAAGCTCGGCAGCATCCTGCTCGAGCAGGGCTGGCTCGACGCGGGCACGCTCGAGGAGGCGATCTCGTTCCAGCGCGGCGATTCGGTGCTGGCGCCGCTCGCGCCGCAGGGCGCGCAGGGAGTGCCGGCATGAAGGGGCTCGACAACCGCACGCTGCTGGCGGTCGCGCTGGCCGCGGCCTGGCCCGCGGTGCCCGCGTTCGCCGCCGTGCATTCGCTGCCGGCCGCGCCTTCGCCCTCGACGTCGACTTCAACCGCTTCCACGCCCGGCGCCGCGCCGGCGCCGACGCGCACCGCGCCGCGCAAGCGCTCATCGCATGGCCGTGCCTGGCAACTGGCCGACCAGGCCTTCAAGGCCTATGGCCGCGGCGACTTCGAGACCGCGCTCGCGCGCGCCGATGCCGCCTTGCGCCTGCAACCCGCGGCGCAGCGTGTGCACCTGCTGCGCGTGTATGCGCTGCAGAAGCTGGGGCGCAACGACGAGGCCGCGCGCGCGGCCGAGCGTGCCATCGACCAGGGCCATGGCAACGCGGCGCTGCGTACGGCACTGGCCAACCTGCGTGCCACGCCCGCCGACGGCACGCCCGGTACCGAGGCCTACCGCGCGGGCTTCCCGCTCGCGGTGCAGGCCTACCGCGACTACGCCGAGGGCCGCGATGCCGAGGCGGCGAGGTCGGCCGAACAAGCGGTGCGCGCCGATCCGAGCCAGGGTCCCTGGGTGCTGCAGTGGCTCGACGCGCTCGCGCGGCAGCAGCGCTCCGATGAACTCGTGCAGGCGGCAGCCACCGCGCTGGAGCTTGGCGCGCCGAACGCCGCCGAGATCGCCGTGCGCGTGCGGCAGGCCAGTCGTTCGATCGCGCTGCGGCATGCGCAGAAAGCCTACGACGCCTTGTCGCGCCAGCAGCCGCGCGCGGCCGTCGACGAGGCCCGCGAGGCGGTGCGCATCGCGCCCGATGTCGCGAGCCATCGCCAGTTGCTGATCGATGCACTGCAGGCCGTGCCCGACCTGGAAGGTGCCGAACAGGCGACCACCGATGCCTTGGCCGCGCAGGACGACGGCGCGGCATTGCGGCTGCAACGCGCCTACCTGCGCCAGCAGCTGTCGCGCGGCGGCGCGGCGCAACAGGATGTCGATGCCGTGGTCGCCGACGCGAAGGTCGACGAGGCACAGCGCCGCGACGCGCGCCTGATCGGCGCCGACCTCGCGCTGGCCGCGCGCGACGGCGAGCGCGCGCGCACGCTGCTCGCGCCGCTGCCGCCCGACGACACGCAGGTGCGCTCGCGCCGCCAGCGGGCCGAGGATGTGGCGAGCGGATGGGGCTCGCCGGCCACGCCCCCGGTCACCGCCTATGCGCCCGTGAAGCTCTGCAACGACACGCCCGAGGGCCCGGCCTGCGCGCTCGCGCCCTGGGACACGCCGCAGGCCGGCGATGCCGCCACACGGGCCTACGCGGCCTATGCGCAGAAGCGCTATCCCGAGGCCATCGCGCTGGCGAAGCAGGCCGCGGCCGAACGGCCCGACGACGCATCGCGCCAGAAGCTGCTGACCACCACGCTCGCCGCGGGCACCACCGCGGAACGCCAGCAGGCGCTGCAGCGGCTTGACACCGCGATCGCCGCGCAGCCCGCCGACGCCACCCTGTTGCGCCAGCGCGGCTACCTGCACATCGCCAACAAGGACCCGGCGCTCGCGCTGCAGGACTTCGTCGCGGCCCGCAACACCGGCCAGGTCCCGCGCAGCAACCTGCTCGACGAGGCCCAGGCGGCCGCCGGCACCGGCGACCGCGCCGGCGCGGCTGCCACGTTGCGCCAGGCCGTCGACGACGAGGACGTGGGCTGGCTCTCGCTCGACCGTCAACAGCTCCACGACCTGCGCAGCACCATCGCCAGCTATTCGCGCGAATGGGGCGTCAACAGCACCGTCGGCTACCGCGGCGCTCATGCCGCCTCCTTCGGGCTGCCCGGCCAGCCGGTGGCCGTGCCCGGCAACGCGAGCTTCAACACCACCGAGGTGTTCTGGCGCCCGAGCGGCATGCTCAACACCAACCGCAGCATCTTCGACGTCTACGGCCGCCTCTCGACCACCCTGCACGCCGGCACCGACGTGACCGCCGCGCAGCTCGTGCAGAACCCCTGCGGCGGCATCGGCATCACGCCCGAGCAGCGCACCCGCGGCATCGCGGGGCTGCCCTCGACCAGCGGCGCCGTCGGCGTGCGCTACACGCCCGACACGTCGACCGGCCTCACCTTCGGCCTCGAGCGGCAGTTCATGCTGGGCAGCGCCACGCGTTCCGGCACCATCGATCCCGCGCCCGCGAGCCTGCGCTGCCAGCTCAACAACCGCTCCGCGGCCATCGACTACCGCGCCGACACGGGTTCGGGCGGCTGGCAGGCCTACCTGCTCTACGGCTTCTACGAGGGCACCGGCCGGCGGCTCGACACGCGCAGCTGGTTCACCATGGAGGGCTACCTGCAGGCCGGCTACACCCTGCTCGACATGCCGGCCGCCTACACCGTGCGCGACACCGCCGGCAACGTGCTCGCCGACGGCAGCGGCCGCCTCAAGCGTGGCCAGGGCTTCGCGGCCGGCGAGGTGCGCATCGGGCGCAGCTTCGTCACCGACTACAACGATCGCCTCGTGTTCTTCCCCCACGTCACGCTCGCCGCGGACTGGTTCTCCAACCGCAACCGCGCGAGCGGCGTGCCGATCGCGGGCTTCGACAGCGTGGCCCTGTCCGACCGCGGATCGAGCTGGTCGGCCGGCGCGGGCGCGGGCATCACCCTGCGCTACTGGTTCAACGAGGACCGCTACAACGCGCAGCGCTCGCATGTGGATGCGAGCTTGCAGTATCGGACCACGCTGGGAGGGGTGGCGGGGCGGGCGAAGGGAGTGTTCTTGAATCTGACCCTGTCGTACTAGGCGTCCGGTCAGGGCAGAACTCCCCAGTCCTCGCGCAGCCGCTTCGCCTCGGGTGTGTCACCCACCACCCAGGGATCGATCGCGAACGCGATGACGCGCTCCGCGCCATAGCCCCGCGCGATCTCCATCTGCCGTCGCACGCGCTCGGGCGTCGCGGCACGCGCCTTGAAACCCTCCTCGCCCCCCGGCGCCGCGGGCAACTGCTCGAACAGTTCGACCACCAGATCGAAGGCCACGCCGCGCCGCCGCAACAGCGCGCGCAGCGGCTCCAGCCCCACGAGGTTGTCCATGCCGCCCACGCCCACACCGTCCTGCAACATCGGGCGCAGCGGCACGCGGTCGAGGATCCGAGACCAGAGTTCCGCGAGCGAGCCCTCGGTCGGCAGCCGGCTGAAGAAGGTCGACACCGCAAGCGGCTGGCCGCCCGTGCGGCGGGCGACGGTCGCGATCCCTTCGAGCCAGTCCACCAGCTGCTGCCGGCGCTCGGCGGTCGCCCAGTTGTACTGGTCGAGCTCGTAAGGCAGGTACCAGCCGCGAAAGCCCGGCAGCTTGGGCCAGCGCGCCGACTCCATGAACCGCAGGCAGCGATCGCGCGCGGTGGCCAGCACGGACGGCAGCACCGCCGGATCCTTCGAGCCCATGGCCTTCCACCAACTCTCGTCGTAGGGCAGGCCCATGCGGATGCCCATGCCCTCGCGCGCGGCCTCCTCGAACAGCATGGCGAGCAGGCTGTCGGGCAGCGTCCAGTCGAATGCACCGCCGTAGAGGGCGCTCCACTGCAACACGATCTCGTCGCAACCGAGTGCGCGCGTGATGCGCAGCCGGCGCCGCCATTCGTCGATGGAGAGCGATTCATGGCTCTTCCAGGGCTGCAGGAAGCTGCCCTGGAACCTCGGCGGCGGCGCGGTGCAGGCGCCCAGCAGGGCGGCCGCGGCCAGCATCAGGCAACTGCGTCGGCGAAGCAGCGGGAGCGGCAGGGGCGCGGGGAGAAAAGACATCGGGCCACAGTATCGGCGCGTCCCGCGCGACGGCTTCGCGCTCCGGCGGCGGGCCGCGGGTCGCTGTGGTCTCGAGGACACATTTGTCCACAAAGGTCAAAAGGCATAGGAAGGTTTGCAGCAACGCCAACCTATGATGAGAATCGTTTTCATTCATAACAAGCTCGCCAGAGCCCGGCCACGCTGGCCCGCCAGCGTCGTGCCGCCCCGTTTCCGACCTCGCCCCGCCCCCGCACCGGCTCGCCGGTGCCTGCTCTTTCTCGCCGATCCCCGACCGATGTCCTCCCGTTCCGCTCCCGCCTCCCGCACCGCCTCCACCCTTCCGCCCTCTTCCCTCCGCCCCCTGGCACGCCATTGCCTGGCCGCCTGCCTGGCTTTCGCCGCCGCCGGCGCCTCGGCCCAGACCGCCACCGCGCCCGCGACGGGCCAGCTCGGCGAAGTCGTCGTCTCCGGCGAAGCCGAAGCCATCGGCGGCCTGCAGAAGACCTATGCCGGCGGCCAGTTCGCGCGCGGCGGCAGCCTCGGCATCCTGGGCATCACCGACCTGATGAACGTGCCCTTCAGCACCACCAACTACACGGCCGAGCTGATCCAGAACCAGCAGGCGCTGAGCGTGGCCGACGTGGTGATGAACGACGCCTCGGTGCGCCCGCTGACCTCGCGCGGCGGTTTCGGCGACGACTTCCAGATCCGCGGCTTCACCGTACCCAACGCCGACATCGGGCTCAACGGCCTGTTCGGCCTCACGCCCACCACGCGCGTGCCGCTCGAGATGATCGAGCGCGTCGAAGTGCTCAAGGGCCCGGGCGCGCTGGCCAACGGCGTCGGCCCCAGCGGCAGCGTGGGCGGCAGCATCAACGTGGTGACCAAGCGCGCGGCCGACGTGCCGCTCACGCGCCTGACCACCACCTACATGAGCAAGGGCCAGCTCGGCACGCACCTCGACGTGGGCCGCCGCTTCGGCGACGAGAACCAGTGGGGCGTGCGCGTCAACGGCGTGTTCCGCAACGGCGAAGGCAACATCGACAACGGCAAGCAGAAGCTCGGCCTGGGCTCGCTGGGCCTCGACTACCTCGGCACGCGCCTGCGCTGGTCGCTCGACGCCTTCGCGAGCAAGGGCGAGACACGCGAGTTCCGCCCGCAGACCAGCTTCGCGGCCGGCATCACGCGCATTCCCGAACCGCCGTCGGCGCGCCTGAACTTCTACCCGGGCACCGAGCTGAACGACAACGTCAAGACGGCCATCTCGCGCGTCGAGTACGACATCAGCGACAGCACGATGGTCTACGGCAGCGTGGGCTACACCGACCTCGACTACCAGCAGGTGTTCCCGAGCGGCCGGCCCAATTCGCTGGGCAACTTCAACGTCTCGAACGCCTACTACGACTTCTACAGCAAGACCACCGCGGCCGATGCCGGCGTGCGCACGAAGTTCAAGACCGGCAGCGTGGGCCACACGGTGGCGCTCGGCGTGAACCTGCTCGACCAGGAGTCGGGTTTCTTCTACGCGACCTCGCGCACCACGAACCCGTCGAGCCTGTACTTTCCCTCTCCACTGCCGCTGGTGACCACGCCGCGCACGCCCGCGGTGAAGTCGGCCGAGCTCAAGCAGTCGAGCGTGGTGCTGGCCGACACCATGTCCTTCGCCGACGGCCGCTTCCTCGCGACGCTGGGCCTGCGCGACCAGACCATCGAGCAGGAGAGCTTCTCGCAGACCTCGGGCGCATCGACCAGCCGATACAAGGCCAGCGCGACCTCGCCGCTGGTGGGCCTGGTGTTCAAGCCGGTGCAGAACGTCTCGGTCTATGCCAACTACACGGCCGGCCTCACGCGCGGCGGTACCGCCGGCCCGGGCACCGCCAACGTCGGCGAGACCTTCGCGCCGCAGAAGTCGAAGCAGTACGAAGCCGGCGTGAAGGTCGACTGGGGCCGCCTCACGACGCAGGCCGCCGTCTACCAGATCACGCGGCCCAACGCCCTCACCGACCCGGCCACGCTGGTCTACAGCTTCGGCGGCGAGCAGCGCAACCGCGGCCTCGAGCTCACGGCCTACGGCGAGCTCCAGCAGGGCCTGCGCGTGATGGCCAGCGCGGCCTTCAACGACGCCAAGCTCACGCGCACCGCGGGCGGCACCAACCAGGGCAAGGACGCGGCCGGCGTGCCCGACCGCACCTTCAACCTGGGCCTGGACTGGGACACGCCGTGGGTGGCGGGCCTGAGCCTGAACGGCCGCGTGATCCACACGTCTTCCGTGTATGCCGACGCCGCCAACATCCTGCGCGTGCCGGGCTGGACGCGGCTGGACATCGGCGCGCGCTACGCCACGAAGATGGGCGGCAAGCCCGTGACCTTCCGCGCCAACCTCGAGAACGTGTTCGACAAGAACTACTGGGTGACCAGCACCTACGTCACCGTGGGCGCGCCGCGCACGCTGATGCTGTCGGCCACCGTCGATTTCTGAACCTGAACCAAGGAGCTTTACGCATGAACCGCATCACCGCCATCGCCACCGCCGCCTTCGCCCTGCTGGGCCTCGCGGGTGCCGCGCAGGCGCACCAGATCTGGATCGAGCAGCCGGCCGGCGAGAAGACCGCCGTCGTGCGCTTCGGCGAGTTCGGCGAGAACCTGCGCGAGGTCTCGCCGGGCCTGCTCGACAAGTTTGGCAAACCCACCGCCACGCTGCTGTCGGCCAGGGGCGAGCAGAGCGTCGATGCACAGAAGACCGCCAGCGGCTTCGCGCTGCCCTTCGGCGCCGCGGCCGGCGAGAGCATCGTGGCCGAGGACGCGGGCTATCCGCTGTTCAACCGCAAGCAGGGCGACAAGCAGACCGTCGGCCGCTACCACCCGGCCGCGCGCCTGGTCACCGGCTTCGCGCCGCTGCAACCGAAGCTGGTGCTCGACATCGTGCCCGCGGGCAATGCCGGCGAGTTCAAGCTGTTCTTCAAGGGCCAGCCCAAGGCCAAGACCAAGGTCGCGCTGGTCACGCAATCGGGCTGGGCCAAGGAGGGCCACACCGACGAGCAGGGCCTGGTGAAGTTCGACCTGCCGTGGCAGGGCATCTACGTGGCCGAGGTCAGCGTCAGCGATGCCGTGGCCGGCGAGCGGCCCGGTGCCAACGGACCCGAGAAGTTCGACAGCGTGAGCTACGTGACGACGCTGACCTATGTGAAGGCGGACGGCATCGCGGCGCTGCCGGCGGGGCCTGCGGCGGCGCCGAACAAGTGATCGATCGCCGCCCGCGTTCTACGCGGGCGGATCGTCGGTCGCGCCCTCCATCTCCCGCACCCACCGCCACAACGTCGATCGGCTCACCCCCAGCTGCCGCGCGGTCTGCTGCCGGTTGCCGCCGTTCGCGGCCAGCAGTTCACGCCACTGCGATTTCGCGGGCACGCCGCTCAGCTCGACCGGCACGGCGCTCTCGTCCGCGAACAGCTCCGGGCACTCGTGCCGCAGCTCCTCCCACCGGATCTCCTCGACCCGCTCGAACTGCATGAGGAACACGGCGATGCGCTCGCCCACGTTCTCGAGTTCGCGCACGTTGCCGGGCCAGCCATAGGCCAGCAGGCGCGGCATCAACGGTGCCAGCGCACGCCGCGCATCAAGTGCGCCATGGCCCTGCCGCTGCAGGCAGCGCTCCACCAGCACCTGGGCCAGCAGCGCGACGTCCTCGCGCCGCTCGCGCAGCGGCGGCAGCACCAGGCGCAGGGTGTTGATGCGGTAGTAGAGGTCCTGGCGAAAGCGCCGCTCGGCGATCATCTGCTGCAGCGGCTGGTGCGTGGCGGCGATCACGCGCACGTCGACGGGAATCGGCGCGGTCGCGCCCAGCCGCGTGATCTCGCGCTCCTGCAGCACGCGCAAGAGGCGCGTCTGCAGGTGCAGCGGCATGTCGCCGATCTCGTCGAGGAACAGGGTGCCGGTGTGCGCGGTCTCGAACAGGCCGCGCTTGCCGCCGCGGCGCGAGCCGGTGAAGGCGCCCTCCTCGTAGCCGAACAGCTCGCTCTCGAGCAGCGCCTCGGGAAAGGCCGCGCAATTCACCGCCACGAAGGGCCGGCCCGCGCGGGTGCTCTCGTTGTGGATCGACTGCGCGAACAGCTCCTTGCCCACGCCGCTCTCGCCCGCGATCAGCACCGTGAGGTCGTTGCGCGCGAAACGCTGCGCGGTCTGCACGGCGCGCGCGAAAGCCGGGCTGTGGCCCACCAGGCTCGCGAAGCGGTGCCGCGCCGCGCTCTGGCGGCGGCCATGCTGCATGCGCAGGCTGGTGTCGGCTTCCTGGATCGCGCGCGCGTCGTAGAGCGTGAGCGCGGCGCCGACGATCTCGCCGTGCTCGCGGATCGGCGTGCGGTTGACCACCCAGTCGCGCTGCGCGAAGCGCTGCACCAGCGCGCGCTCCTCCAGGCCTTGGTCGAGCGTGGCCTGCAGCGACAGCTCGGGCTGCATCACTTCGAGCGAGCGGCCCAGCAGGCGCGCGGGCGCATGGCCCAGCAGCAGCTGCATCGGCGGGTTGACCGCGATGATGCGGTTGTCGCGGTCGACCGCGAGCACCGCCTCCTGCAGGTTGTGCAGCACGCCGTTGAGCTGCTCGTAGCGCCCGGCCTCGAGCCGCGCCACGCGCGCGAGCTCCATCGCGTCCTCGAAGCCCTTGCGGATGCTCGCGAGCGAATAGGCCAGCAGGCCGTGCAGCCCCGCCTGCTGGGCCAGCTCCACCACCAGACTCGAGCCCACGATCACGTCGAAGCCCTCGCGGCGCAATGACTCGAAGCGCTGGCGCGCGTCGTCGGGCGTGCGGTAGGCGTACTGGCTGACCTCGATGTTGAGCAGGTCCTTGACCTCGTCGAGCTCGGGAATGGTCTGGCCGTACATCACCACGCCCACGCGCTTGGCGATGCGCCGCGCCTTGATCAGCGCCTGCATCAGGTCGAAGCCGCCGAGCTGGATCGTCGCGACCGGCGCCTCGAGGCCGGCGCGCAGGATGCTCGCGTTCGAGCCCGCGCTGACGAAGGCATCGACCAGGCCGCGCTCGAGGCGGTCGCGCGCGATGGCGAGCGCGTCGCCGAAGGTGCCGTCGACCACCTCGATCTCGGCGCGCCCGACGTACTCGGCCACCACGGGCAGCGCGAATTCGCGGATCTGGCGGTAGCTCAGGAAGCACAGGCGCGGCAGGCCGCGGCGCGCGGGCGAGGCCGGGTCGGAGGGGAGCGGGCGTTCCATCATGCGTTGCATTGAAACATGCCAAGCGTTTCATTCATGTCGCACAAGACACAGTGAAAACCCGAGTCTCTTGAAAAATATCCTTTCACATCAACGACTTGCCTCCAGCCCCATGCGCTGGCACATGCCGTGCAACACCAAGGTCTTTCAGGAGACACACGACTTGGCACTCGAACACATCACGGTGCTCGACCTGACGCACATGCTGTCGGGCCCCTACGGCACCATGCTGCTGGCCGACCTCGGCGCGCGCACCATCAAGGTCGAGCCGCCCGGCAGCGGCGAAGGCACCCGACGCCTGCTGGAGAACGATCCCGACTACGCACGCGGCGGCATGGGCGCCTACTACCTCACGCTGAACCGCAACAAGGAGAGCGTCTGCGTGGACCTCAAGAGCCCCGAGGGCAAGGCCGTGTTCCTCGACCTGGTGCGCCGGGCCGACGTGGTGTTCGACAACTTCAGCGTCGGCGTCACGCAGCGCCTGGGCATCGACTTCGAATCGCTGTCGCAGGTCAACCCGCGCATCGTGACCTGCTCGGTCACGGGCTTCGGCCAGACCGGCCCCGAGACGCAGCGCCCGGCCTTCGACCAGGTGGTGCAGGCGATGGGCGGCGGCATGTCGATCACGGGCACGCCCGAAAGCGGCCCCACGCGCAGCGGCATCCCGATCGGCGACCTCGGCGGCGGCATGTTCGGCGCGATGGGCGTGCTGGCGGCGCTGGCCGAGCGCGAGCGCACCGGGCGCGGGCAGCACGTCGACATCTCGATGCTCGACGCGCAGATCTCGCTGCTCAACTACATGGCGACCATGCACCTGATGTCGGGCCACGTGCCCGCGGGCATCGGCAACGGCCATTTCGTGCACGTGCCCTACAACAGCTATCCCACGGCCGACGGCCACATCATCATCGCCTGCATCGGCGACCCCTTCTTCGAGCGCTTCGTCGAGTTCATCGACCTGCCGGAGCTGCGCGACCCGGCCTACCGGCAGCAGCCGGTGCGCTTCGCGGCCAAGGCCGGGATCGACGCGCTGATCGCCGGCGAGTTGCGCAAGCAGCCGACCGCCCACTGGCTCGCGCGGCTGCGCGAGGCGCGCATTCCGTGCGGGCCGGTCAACGACTTCGCGCAGGCGCTCGGCGACACGCAGGTGCTGGCGCGCGACATGGTGGTCGAGGTGCCGCTGCACACCGGCGAGACCGTGCGCATGCCGGGCAACCCGATCAAGCTCTCGGCCGCCGCGCCGAAGGCCTACGGCAGCCCGCCGTCGCTCGGCGAGCACACGCGCCGCGTGCTCGGCGACTGGGTCGGCTATTCCGATGCGAAGCTGGACGCGCTGCGCCAGGCCGGCACCATCGCCTGAAGATGACGATGGAAGCCATCCACATCACCGACGTCGCGCCGCGCGACGGCCTGCAGAACCAGCCGGTGCACCTGGGCGCCAACGACAAGCTGCGCCTGGTGCAACTGCTCGCGGCCGCCGGCGTGCGCAGCGTCGAGGCCACCAGCTTCGTGTCGCCCAAGGCCGTGCCGCAGATGGCCGACGCGGCCGAGCTGCTGCCGCTGGTGCACGCGGCGCTGCCCGCGCTGCGCTGCTCGGTGCTGGTGCCCAACCTCAAGGGGCTGGAGCGCGCGCATGCGGCCGGCGCGGCCGAGATCGCGGTCGTGCTCTCGGCCACCGAGACCATGAACCAGCGCAACATCAACATGGGCCTGGAGCAGGCGACCGAGGTCAGCGAACGCACGCTGGCCGCGGCGCAAGCGCTGGGCCTGCGCACGCGCGCCTATGTGGCCGTGGCCTTCGACTGCCCGTTCGAGGGCGAGACCCCGCTGGCCGAGGTGCTGCGCCTCGCGCAACGCATGCAGGCCGCGGGCGCCGGCGAGATCGTGATCGCCGACACCATCGGCTCGGCCTCGCCGGGCATGGTGAAGCAGCGCATGCGCGTGCTCGCCGAAGCCATCGCGCCCGAGCGGCTCGCGATCCACCTGCACGACACGCGCGGCATGGCGGTCGCCAATGCCTGGGCCGCGCTCGAGGCCGGCATCCGCCGCTTCGACGCCAGCGTGGGCGGCATCGGCGGCTGCCCGTTCGCGCCCGGTGCGGCCGGCAACCTCGCCACGGAAGACCTGGTGCTGATGGCCGAGCGCAGCGGTTTTGCGACCGGCATCTCGCTGGACGGCCTGCTCGAGGCGATCGATTTCGCGCAGGAACGGCTGCAGCGCCCGCTCGGCGGCCGCGCGATCGCCTGGCTGCGGCGCCAGCGCGAGAACACGAATTCATCCAACAACACATCCCCGGAGACAGCAACGACATGACGAACCCATCGACTCCCTTCACCGCGCATCCCACCCGCCGCACGGCACTCGCCGCGCTGGCCGCCATGGCCTCGGCCGGCGCCTGGGCGCAAGCACCGGCCGCCAAGTTCCCGACCAAGCCCGTCACGCTGGTCGTGCCCTACTCCGCGGGCGGCGGCACCGACATCGTGGGCCGGCTGATGGCGCAGCGCCTGTCGGACCTGTGGGGCCAATCGGTGGTGGTGGACAACCGCACCGGCGCCAACGGCGTGATCGGCTCGAACTTCGTCGCGCGCGCGCCTGCCGACGGCCACACGTTGCTGCTGGTGGTGGGTTCGCACGCGGTCAACCCGGTGCTGATGAAGAGCCTGCCCTACGACACCGACAAGGCCTTCACGCCGATCACCAACATCGCGAACTCGCCCTCGGTGCTGGTGGTGCAGGCCAACGGCCCCTACAAGACGCTGCGCGACGTGATCGAGGCAGCGCGCAAGGAGCCCCTGGGCGTGGGCTATTCCGAGGGCCAGACCCGGCTGACCGGCGAGATGATCCGCCAGGCCGGCAAGCTGCAATCGACCGGCGTGCCCTACAAGGGCGGCGCGCCGATCATGGTCGACATCATCGGCGGCCACCTGCCGATGGGCGTGACCAGCGTGCTGACCGCCCTGCCCCACGTGCGCTCGGGCGCGCTGCGCGTGGTCGGCGTGGCCGACACGCAGCGCATGGCGCTGTTCCCCGATGCGATGACCTTCAAGGAGGCCGGCCTCGACGGCGTGGAGTCGCTGAGCTGGTATGGCCTCTTCGGCCCGGCCGGCCTGCCCGCGCCGATCGTGGCGCAGATCAACCAGGACCTGAAGAAGGTGGCGGCCGACCCGGCCGTGCTCAAGCAGATGGAGGACCAGGGCGCGCACATCACGCTCACGCCGCCGGCCGAGTTCCGCAGCTTCCTCGCGGCCGAGACGAAGAAGTGGACGCAGGTCGCGCAACGCGGCGGCATCCGGGCCGAGTGACGATGGCCAGCCCCCTTCTGCGCGAGAAGCTCGAACGCCGCGAGTTCATCGTCATCCCCGGCCTGCAGGACATGATCGCCGCCACCATGGCGGCCAAGGTCGGCTTCGACATCGTCTACGGCTCGGGCTTCTGGCTCACGGCCTCGAGCCTGGGCCTGCCCGACGCGGGCATCGCCACCTACACCCAGATGCTCGACCGCATGGCGACGCTGGTGCGCGCGAGCGGCGGCGCGGCCGTCATCGCCGATGCCGACACCGGCTACGGCGGCCTGCTCAACGTGCACCACACGGTGCGCGGCTACGAGGCGGCCGGCGTCACGGCCATCCAGCTCGAGGACCAGGAGTTTCCGAAGAAGTGCGGCCACACGCCGTTCAAGCGCTGCGTGCCGGTGCAGGACATGGTCGACAAGATCCGCGTGGCCGCCGAGGCGCGCGAGGACAAGAAGAACTTCCTGATCATCGCGCGCACCGATGCGCGCGCCGAGCTCGGCGTCGACGAGGCGCTGCGCCGGCTCGAGGCCTATGCGCGCGCGGGCGCCGACATCCTGTTCTTCGAGGCGCCGCAGTCCGAGGACGAGATGCGCCGCGCCTGCGAGGCCTTCGAGCTGCCGATGATGGCCAACATGTCCGACGGCGGAAAGACGCCGATGCTGGACGCGCAGACGCTGCGGGAGATCGGCTTCTCGCTCGCCATCTATCCGTCGATGACCAGCCTCGCGGCCGCGGCCGCGATGGAACGCGCGCTGCGCCACCTGAAGACCAGCGGCGGCAGCCTGGCACCGGGCGACGACCTGTTCGACTTCAACGAGTTCTGCCGGCGCATCGGCTTCGAGGAGGTCTGGGACTTCGAGAAACGCTGGGCACGATAGCGCCCCACCCCTACGAACAACAACGGAGACAAGAGATGAGACATGCATGGAAGCTCGCGCTGCTCGGCATCGCGGCCGCGGCGCTGGCCGGCTGCTCGACGGGCACGCTGCAGGTGGCCGACGTCGGCAGCTATCACGTGGGCGGACGCGCCGTCACGCTCTCGGGCCTGCCCGAGAAGGAGCTGGTGTTCACGCCCGGCGCGCCGCCGCTGAAGTTCGACCCCAACGGCGACTTCGAGGTCGAGGGGCTCTATGCGCGCTACACGCGCCTGGCGAACCCGAAGGGCCGCTATCCGCTGCTGCTGTGGCACGGCGGCGGCCTCTCGGGCGTGACCTGGGAGACCAAGCCCGACGGTCAGCCGGGCTGGGAAAACCACTTCCTGCGCGCCGGCTGGGACGTGTACGTGAGCGACGCGGTCGAGCGCGGCCGCGCCTCGTGGGCGCGCTATCCCGAGATCTTCAAGAGCGAGCCCTTCTTCCGGCCGAAGAAGGAAGGCTGGGAGCTGTTCCGCATCGGCGAGACCGGCTCGTACGACACCGATCCGGCGAAGCGCCGCGCGCTGCCGGGCACGCAGTTCCCGGTGGCCAGCTTCGACCAGTTCGCCAAGCAGTCGATTCCGCGCTGGAGCACCAACGACGCGGCCACGCAGGCGGCCTACGACGCCTATGTGCAGAAAGCCTGCCCCTGCGTGATCGTGGTCCACAGCCAGGGCGGCAACTTCGCCTTCAATTCGGCGCTCAGGTACCCCGACAAGGTCAAGGCCATCGTCGCGGTCGAGACCTCGGGCTCGCCGAATCCCGAGACCACCGACTTCGCGCGCCTCAAGGGCGTGCCCATGCTGTGGGTGTGGGGCGACAACCTCGAGCGCTATCCGTTCTGGGCCCGTATCACGGCGCAGCAGGAGAACTTCCGCCAGCGGCTGGTCGCGGCCGGTGGCACCGGCGACCGACTGCTGCTGCCCGAGCTCGGCTGGCGCGGCAATTCGCACATGCTCATGATGGACCGCAACTCGGATGCGATCGCGGAGCGCGTCGACCAGTGGCTCGCGAAGCAGGGCCTGAAGCGCTGAACGAAACCAAGAGCGAAACGAAGAACGAACGAAGGAGACAAGCGATGAATGCATGGAAGAACACACTGGCGCGCCTGCTCGCGGCCGCGCTGCCGCTCGCGCTGACCATGGGCCCCGCGGCCGCGCAGCAGGACTACCCGAACAAGCCGATCCGCCTGATCGTGCCCTTCACGCCCGGCGGCGTGACCGACACCGGCGCGCGCGTGGTGGCCGACAAGCTCGGCGCGCGCCTGGGCCAGAGCGTGGTGGTCGACAACCGGCCCGGTGCCTCGGGCAACATCGGCACGCAGATGGTGGCCAGCGCGGCGCCCGACGGCTACACGCTGCTGCTGGGATTCGACGGCACGCTGGTCATCAATCCGCACGTCTATGCCAAGGTGCCGTTCGACACCCTCAAGGACTTCGTGCCGGTCAGCAAGATCGGCGACGCGGTGCTGATCATCGTCGTGCACCCCTCGGTGCCCGCGAAGACGCTGTCCGAGCTGGTGGCCTATTCGAAGACCAACCCGGGCGGCGTGTCGTACGGCAGCGCGGGCACCGGCAGCACGCCGCACCTGGCCGGCGAACTGCTCAAGGCCCGTACCGGCGCGAACTTCGTGCACGTGCCCTACAAGGGCGGCGGCCAGTCGATGACCGACCTCGTCGGCGGCTCGCTGCCGATGCTCTACACCGCGGTGGCCGGCGCCTATCCCTTCGTGCAGAAGGGCCAGATCCGCCCGATCGCCGTGTCGAGCGCGCAGCGGCTGGCCTCGCTGCCCGAGGTGCCCACGATCGCCGAATCGGGCGTGCCGGGCTTCGAGTCGAGTTCGTGGATCGGCATCCTCGCGCCCGCGAAGACGCCGCAGCCCATCGTCGAGCGGCTGCAGCGCGAGCTGCATGCGGTGGTGCAGTCGCCCGAGGTGCGCGAGCGGCTGGCGTCGCTGGGCATCTCGGCGCTGGGCAACACGCCCGCGGAGTTCGGCCAGCAGATCCGCGCCGACCTCGCGAAGTACGACCAGATCGTGAAGGCGGCCAAGGTGCGGGTCGACTGACGTCGGGCGCGCGGCGCGCCACCGCACAATGCACGCGCACGCATCCTCGTGCGACCGCCGCCGCCCCATGAACCCGATCGAGATCCGCGCCCTGCCCGCGCATGCCCTGCTCGCCCGCTACGAGGGCACGGGTGCCTACACCGACTGCCACACGCTCGCCGTCGACGGCCGCGTGCCACTGGCCGCCTACGTCGAGGCCTTCTACACCTCGCCGGCCTTCAAGCCCGAGCGCTGGCTGCTCGGCATCGTGCTCGGACGGCGCGCGAACGACGGCGACGCCGCCGCGCTGGCCGCGGGCCATGTCGAGACCTTCTCGGCCTGGCGCGTCGAGGCGCGCGCGGCCGACCAGATCGTGCTGGCAACCGGGCGCACGCGCAGCTGGCTCATGGTGGCGCCGCGCGCGGACGGCGCGGCACCGCGGACCACGCTGTTCTTCGGCTCGGCCGTCCTGCCGCGCGCGAAGGGCGGGCTCGGCTGGACGATCGATGCGCTGACGGGCTTCCACAAGCTCTACTCGCGCGTGCTATTGCGCGCCGCCGCGAAACGCGTCGCGGCTAGGTCAGGTACCTGATCACGAGCAAGGTCACCTCGTCGGTGAAGGCCTTCACCTTGCGGTTCGCGAGCAGCGCGGGGTTGTGCAGCACGGCCTCGTGCGCGAGCGTCTCGACCGAGGAGACGCAGACGAAGGCCGCGAGATCGAGGTCGAGCGTGCGCAGCTCGGCGCGGTGAGCCTCGAGGTAGGCCCGCACCAGTTCGCGCACCTCGCGGTCGAAACCCTCCACCTCCACCAGCCGGCCGATGCGCGGAATCTGCTCGACCAGCACGCGGTGCAGCTCGGGGTCGACGCGGTGCGCGTCGATCATCAACGCGACCAGTTCGCGCACACCCTGCTCGAGCGGCATGCCCGCGACCCGCACCAGCGCGCGACGCAGCACTTCCATCATGTCGTTCTTGTGCCGCTCGATGACCGCGGCCACCAGCGCCTCCTTGGTCGGGAAGTACTGGTAGAGCGAGCCGATGCTGGCGCCGGCCTCGGCCGCGATGCGGTTGGTGCTCGCGCGCTCGAAGCCCTCGCGCACAAGAACGCGAGCAGTGGCCTCGATCAGCGCGTCGACGGTCGCGCGCGAACGCTCCTGCGAGGCCTTCTTTCTCGGGTGGACGACGGGTGCGCGGGCCATGGCGTTCCTCGAATGCGAGTAGACATTGTGAGCAATTGCTCGGATTATCGATCGCAACGCAGCGAAGCGGAACACCCAGGAATCCAGGAGATGGCCATGAACAAGACCCTGCGCCCGGCGCGCGACTTCACCCCCGCGGTGCCGGTGCTCGGCGCCTACGACCCCATCGTGTCGCTGTTCACGCGCGAGCGGCACTGGCGCTCGGCCCTGCTGGCGCAGCTCGCGCCGCGGCCTTCCGACGTGATCGCCGACGTGGGCTGCGGCACCGGCTCCTTTCTGGCGCTGCTCGGCCGTTCGGGGTCGACGCCTCGGCTGATCGGCATCGACCCCGACGAGCGCATCCTCGAGCGCGCCCGCGCCAAGCTCGCCGCCACCGGCGTGCGCTGCGAACTGCACCGTGGCTACCTGCGCGACGCGGCCGCGCTGCTGTGGCCGCTGCAGCCGACCAAGATCGTGAGCAGCCTGGTGCTGCACCAGGTGCCGCTGGCGGAGAAGCGCGCGGGCCTCGCGGCCATCCACGCGGCGCTGGTGCCGGGCGGCGAGCTGCACATCGCCGACTACGGCCTGCAGCGCACCCGGGCCATGCGAACGCTGTTCAAGGTGGTGCAGTGCGTCGACGGCTTCGCCGATACCCAGCCCAATGCCGACGGCCTCGTGCCGCTGCTGATGCGGGAAGCGGGCTTCGCCGAGGTCGAGGAGACCGCGGTGATCCCTACGCTGACGGGGTCGATCTCGCTCTATCGCGGCAGGCGCCGAGCCGCCAGCCACTCGCGCGGCGACACGCCCAGCTTCTGCGCGAACACCCGCGACAGCGCCGAGGCATTGGCATAGCCGAGCGCGTCGGCAATGGTCTTCACCGAGGCACCGCCACGCAGTTGCGCCTGCGCGATGCTGAGCCGCCAGAGCGCGAGGTAGTCGGCGGGCGTGGTGCCCACCACCTCGCGGAAGCGCTGCGCGAAGGCGCTGCGCGACAAACCCGCCTCGCGCGCCATCTGCTCGAGCGGCCAGGGCTCGCCGGGCCGCTCGTGCAGGCCGACCAGCACGCGCGCGAGCCGCGGATCGCCGAGCCCCGTCAGCAGGCCCGGCGGCAGTTCGCTGTGTTCCGGATGATCGAGCAGCCAGCGCAGCAGCTGGATCAGCACCACCTCGAACAGGCGGTCGGCCAGCAGCCGGTGGCCGCACTGCACGCGCAGGGTCTCGGAGAACAGCAGCGCCAGCGACTGCTCGAGCCCCTCGACCTCGCGCAGCGGAAGGCGGATCAGCGGCGGCAGCGCGCGCGCCAGCGGATGCATCTCGCCGCCATCGAAATCCAGCGTCGCGCAGACGAAGTCCGAGCCTTCGACGGGCGCGTTGTGGAAGTGGTGCGTCAGCGGGCGCGGATAGAACAGCAGGCTCGGCTCCTTCACGACCAGCTTGCGCGGCGCGCCGCTGCGCGCGGCATGCGTGACCACCATCTCGCCGCGGCGCAGCACGTGCAGGAAGCCGCGCCCCGGCTCGGCCGCGAAGCTGGTGGTGCCGCACAGCGGGCCGTTGTGGAACAGGTGCGCCCGCACGCGGAAGCGCTCGAGCAGCGAGGACAGCCTGTCGATGGGAGGTGGCGCGGCCATTCGGACGAAAAGATATGTTTGGCGGATAAAACGATCCGAATGATACGAGGATCACCAGCAAACTTCCTTCACCGACACAACCCCTTGAAAGGAAAGCACCATGTCCCGTATCCCCCTCGTCTCCCCCGCCGAAGCCACCGGCGACACCCAGGCCCTGCTCTCGCAGATCCACGGCGCCTTCGGTGCCACGCCCAACATGTTCCGCGCCGTCGCCAACTCGCCGGCCGCGCTGCAAAGCCTGTGGGGATCGTTCGGCGCGCTCGGCGGCGGCGTGATTCCCGCGCAGCTCGGCGAGAAGATCGCGGTGGCGATCGCCGACCGCAATGCCTGCCACTACTGCCTGGCCGCGCACACGGCGCTGGGCCGCAAGGCCGGCGCCTCGTCGGCCGAGATGACCGCCGCACAGCACGGCGAGTCCGCCGACCCGCAGACCGCCGCCGCGCTGCGCTTCGCGCTCGCGGTGGTCGAGCAGCGCGGCCGGATCGACGCCGCCGAGGTGCAGGCGCTGCGCGACGCGGGCTTCGACGACCGGCAGATCGTCGAACTGCTGGCGCACGTGGCCTTGAACCTGTTCACGAACTATGTGAATGTCGCCCTCGACGTGCCCGTCGATTTCCCGGGCGTGAAGCTGCGCGCGGCCGCCTGAGCGGCGGCGCCGGGCCCTGCCATCTCATTGGAGCCAACACCATGTCGAGAATCCATCCCCCGGCGCCCGAACTGCAGGTCGATCGCTGGCTCAACACCGAGGCCCCCGTCACGCTCGAATCGCTGCGCGGCAAGGTCGTGGTGCTGCATGCCTTCCAGATGCTGTGCCCGGCCTGCGCCACGCACGGCCTGCCGCAGGCCAAGAAGACGCGGCAGCTGTTCGCCGCGAAGGACGTCGCGGTGATCGGGCTGCACTCGGTGTTCGAACACCACGCGGTCATGACGCCCGTGGCGCTCGAGGCCTTCGTGCGCGAGTACCGTTATGTCTTCCCGATCGGCATCGACCGGCCCTCGCCCGGCAGCAGCATTCCGCAGACCATGCGCGCCTACCAGTTCCAGGGCACGCCGAGCGTGGTGCTGATCGACAGGCAGGGACGGCTGCGGCTGAGCCACTTCGGCTTGCTCGACGACATGTCGCTGGGCGCGGCCATCGGGCAGCTCGCGGCCGAGGAGTTCGCCGCGCCGCTGGTCGCGGATGCGGTGCGTGCAGAGGAGTCGGCCCCCGGCGATGGCTGCGGCGACGCCGGCTGCGCGGCTCGCTGACCTTGCGCCGAAAGGCTTCAGGTCCCGACTCGCGCACACTCTTGCATTACCCCCATTGGCCGATGGTCAGGCCCGTGCCGCGCCGCCACAATGACCGAGGCGCACGCCACGCCCGCGGCCTCGTCGGAGCACAACATCCGAATCCAACACACCGACACGCGCCGCGGGATCCCACTCCGCTCCACGTCAAGGAAAGCTTTCAGATGTACTTCGAGAACAAGACCGCCTGGGTGACCGGCGCTTCCTCCGGCATCGGCGAGGCACTCGCGCTCGCGCTGCTCGAGCGCGGCGCGCGCGTGATCGCCTCCGGCCGCCGCCCCGAGCCGCTGGCCGCTCTCGCGGCGCGCGCCCCCGAACGCGTGCTGGTACTGCCCTTCGAGGCCACCGACTACGACGCCCTGCCGGCCATCGTCGAGCGCGCCGCCGCCTGGCAGGGCCGGATCGACGTGCTGATCAACAATGCCGGCATCGCCCAGCGCAGCCTCGCCATCGACACCGATCTCGCCGTCTATCGCCGCCTGATCGAGGTCGACTACCTCGCCCCCGTCGCCCTCACGCAGCTCGTGCTGCCGCGCATGGCCGAGCGCCGCGCCGGCCACATCGCCGTGATCGGCTCGGTGGCCGGCAAGGTCGGCGCGCCGCTGCGCACCGGCTACAGCGGTGCCAAGCATGCGGTGCAGGGCTACTTCGATGCGCTGCGCGCCGAGGTCGAGCAGGCCTACGGCATCCGAGTGAGCGTCGCGCTGCCGGGCTCGGTGCGCACCTCGGTGTCGATCAATGCGCTGGGCGCCGACGGCAGTGCCCGCGGCCGTTCCGACGCGAACATCGACCAGGGCATGGAGCCCGCCGTCGCGGCCGGACTGCTGCTCGACGGCATGGCTTCGGGCCAGCGCGAGATCGAGATCGCGGCCGGGCTGGAAGCGGCCGCGCTGCAACTGCGCCGCCACGATCCCAACCGCCTGTTCGACATGGCCGCGCAGGAGGGCGCGCGGCTCGCGGCACAGCGCGAACAGCAGGGGGCGGGGGCGAGCTTCGATCCGGCGGATGTGCGGGCGGCGGGGACTTATGGGCAGGATGCCTTGAAGGCGGCTTGAGCGTTGCTGGTCTGGGCAGACGTGCCGCCGCGGGCTCGGCGCGAGGTCGTTGCAGAATGCGGTCCGACTCCACTCGCGGGCGTGGAGTTCGCGCTCTCGCGCGGCTTTGCATGAAGCCCGAAGAAAGCATCGAATGACCGAGACCCTGCGCCAGCCCTACCCCCCGATCGAACCCTACGAGAGCGGCATGCTCGACGTGGGCGACGGCCACCGCATCCGCTACGAGCGCGTGGGCACGCCCGGCGCCAAACCCGCCGTGTTCCTGCACGGCGGCCCCGGCGGCGGCATCTCGCCCGAGCACCGGCGGCTGTTCGATCCCGCGCGCTACGACCTGCTGCTGTTCGACCAGCGCGGCTGCGGCCTGTCGGAGCCGCATGCGGGCCTCGAGGCCAACACCACCTGGCACCTGGTGGCCGACATCGAGCGCCTGCGCGAACTGGTGGGCGCCGAGCGCTGGCTGGTGTTCGGCGGTTCGTGGGGTTCGACGCTGGCGCTGGCCTATGCGCAGAAGCACCCCGAGCGCGTGAGCGAACTCGTGCTGCGCGGCATCTACACCGTCACGCGCGCCGAGCTCGACTGGTACTACCAGTTCGGCGTGTCGGAGATGTTCCCCGACCGGTGGGAGCGGTTCCAGGCCCCGATCCCCGAGGCCGAGCGCGGCGACATGATCGCGGCCTACCGCAAGCGGCTGACCGGCGACGACCCGGTGGCCCGGATCGAGGCCGCGCGCGCCTGGAGCGTCTGGGAGGGTCAGACCATCACGCTGCTGCCGAGCCCCGCGCTCGCGGCCTCGCATGCCGACGACCATTTCGCGCTGGCCTTCGCGCGGCTGGAGAACCACTACTTCGTGCACGACGCGTGGCTCGAGGACGGCCAGCTGCTGCGCGACGCGCACCGGCTGCACGGCATCCCGGGCGTGATCGTGCACGGCCGCTACGACATGCCCTGCCCCGCACGCTACGCCTGGGCCCTGCACAAGGCCTGGCCCGAGGCGGAGTTCCATCTGATCGAGGGAGCCGGGCATGCGTATTCGGAGCCCGGGATCCTCGATCGCTTGCTGCGGGCGACGGATGGGTTTGCCGGGCGCTGAAGCGTGAATCTCTCGAGCACTGAGCGGCAAGCCCTCGATGCATATCTGGCGCGCATCCAAGACCATGATCTGCCGGGCACTGCACTGCTTCCCGACGCCGAGATCGTCCGCTGGAGCCTGGCGCTGCGTTTTCACCCGATGCTGCGACGCCTCGGCGGCCTGGTGCTCGACGATGCACGGACAAGCAACCATCACGTGCTGCTGACCGAACCACCGCTCGCTGGCGCAGTCCTGTACCTGGCTCATGACGGCGACTCGCGCGTGGTGTTTGCCGACATCGAGGCCTTTCTGGACGCGGCCCGACGCGCCGATGCCGAAGATCGAGATGTCGAGGACCTCCATCCTTCGGTCTCTCCGCTCGCCGGCGACCAGGCAGGCGTGGGCACGTTCATCCGTTCGCTGCTTGCATCCCCGGACGACGAGGATGCGGCCATCGCCTTCATTCCATCGCTGGACCTGCGCGATACCGCGCTGTTGCGCGAACTCGCCTCGCACGAGAACTTCTTCGTGGCGGAAGCGCTCGCGGTGGAGATCGCGAAGCGTCCGGCCGAAGCGCTGGGCGGGATCGCCGGGATGTGCGCGGCGCATTCGCATCCGCAGGCGGCGAATGCGGGCCAGCGGGCCGTGGCCGCAGTGGAGCGGTGGACGCGAAACGGACAGCGCTAGGATCGGCGCCATCCACACACATCATCCCGCCGTCGATGCGCGACTTCCTCTACTACTCGCTGATGCTCCTGCTGGGCTTCGCCTGGTACCGCTTCGGTCAGACACTGCTTGCGAAAGGCAACCGCGACGAGAACGACGAGCTCACCAAGGGCTTCGTCGGGCCGATCGGCTTCCTCGTGGTGGGTGGCATCGCGTGCTACCTCCTCGTCGCCACCTTGCGCGCGCTGGTCCGGGGCGAGGTGCCCTGCATCGGCAAGGGCTGCGCGGGGCAGGTGTACACGCTGGCGATGCATGCGGGCGAGTACTGGTCGAACGTCTTCTACATGGCGTGGCTGGTGCTCGCGCTGGGGTATGCGTTGCATGTGACGTTCAGGATCTGGTTCCGGGTCTGAGGCTTCCGGCGCGTATCCGCACCGCGTCGAAGACCCACGAAGCACCCGTTCACGCGGGGTGCGACAACCGCTCGCAGTGCTCGATCAACAGGTCGGTCAGCACGCGTATCTTCCTGGCCGGATGCTGGCCCGGCGGCCGGATGACGTACGCACCCGCGGGCGGCGGTGGATAGCGCGTCATGACCGGCACCAGCGCGCCGGCGGCCACGTATTCATGCGTGAGCCAGTCCGGCACATAGGCGATCCCGAGGCCCGCCACCGCGGCCGCGACCAGTGCCGTGCCGTTGTCGGCCTTGAATCGTCCCTGCGGTCGGACCGTGATGATCCGGTCGCCATCCCTCAGTTGCCAGGCCTCGGTGCCCTGCATCAGCGCTTCATGGGCACCGAGTTCGTCCGGCGTCTCGGGCGATCCGTGCGCGCTGATATAGCTCGGGCTCGCCACGAGCTTGCCGTGGATCGGGCCGACGCTCCTCGCGATGAGGTTGGAGTCCTCGAGATAGCCGACCCGGATCGCGCAGTCGAAGCCTTCGGCGATGAGGTCGACGAATCTGTCGCTGTAGCAGGTCTGGATGTGGAGCTGGGGATGGCGCTTCGCCATCTCGGCGAGCATGGGCGCGAAGTGCGTCGGGCCGAAGCTCAATGGCACCGCGATCCTCAGGCGCCCGCGAAGCTCGCCCGCGGGCAGGATCGTCTCCATGGCCGTGTCGATGTCGATGCAGACCTTGGCCGCATGGTCGCGGAAGGTGCTGCCCGCTTCCGTGAGCGCGGCGCCGCGCGTGGATCGCGCGAGCAGTTGGACGCCCAGTTCCGCTTCGAGCCGAAGCAGCCGCCGGCTCACCATCGACTTGGAGATGCCCATCCGCACGGCGGCCGGTGAAACCCCTCCCGCGCTGGCCACTTCGACGAATGTACGCAGGTCCTCGATGTCCAAGCTGGCGTTCCTCCAATCGCGACACAGTTCGCCGAAAGATGGTACTACCGGGCGAAGAGATGGATCGCAATACTCCCTGCGGACGACATCGCCACGAGCGAATCCGTCGTCTCGAAACCCCTCCCGCAACAGCGGCAACACAGGAACCAGCCATGACTTCTCGCAACGGCCTCTCTTCGCTTCTTCGTCCCGAAGACTCGGTCCTCGTCCTGATCGACCATCAGCCCTATCAGCTCGCGAACCTCAACTCGCACGAACCGCAGATGGTCATCAACAACACCGTCGGCCTCGCGAAGGCCGCCAAGGCCTTCGGTGTGCCCACCATCCTGACGAGCGTGATCGCCGAGCGCGGCGGCCTGCTCTTTCCCCAACTCACCGAGGTCTTTCCCGGGCAGGAGGTCATCGACCGCACCTTCATCAACACCTGGCAGGACAAGACCGTGGTCGACGCGGTCAAGGCCACGGGGCGCAAGCAACTGATCATCGCGGGCCTGTGGACCGAGGTCTGCGTCGCGATGCCGACGATCCAGGCACTCGGCGAAGGCTGGGACGTCACCGTGGTCACCGATGCGTCGGGCGGCGTCTCGGTCGAGGCGCACCAGGTCGCGATCCAGCGCATGATCGCGGCCGGCGCGAACATGCTCACCTGGCTCGCGGTCGCCTCGGAATGGCAGCGCGACTGGGCACGCACCGACAGCGCCGCCGCATTGACCCAGGTGATCACGCAGCACGCGGGAGGCAGCGGCATCGCCTACCTGTGGGAGCAGCAGCTGCTCAAGACCCCCGTGCCCGCCGACGCGGCATGACGATGGACAGGAAGGCGTGAAGGGCCTTCATCCGCGCGTCATGCCGTGCGCCAGTTCGGCGTCCTCGCCAGCGCGCGGAAGATGGCGGCCGCGTCCGCGCCCGGCGTTTCGTAGAGATCGAGCACCTGCCCCGTGACGAGGCCATGGAAGAGGGTCTCGAGGCGCTTGTCCCATTTCAGCAGCGCCATCGACCAGGCCGGAAAGAAGCGCGCCGGGATGCCCACGAGCTCCAGCAAGCGCGGCGACTGGTGGCGCCTGTCGCGCTCGATCGTGGCATAGAGCGCGCGCACCTCGCGTTCCTCGCCCTCCAGGTACTGCATGTAGGCGCCGTCGAGGAAGCACAGCGCGCCGGTGATGCCGAACCGCGGGTTTCGGGTGCGCGATGTGTGGAGGATGCTCGAGAGATCGCTGGGATGCGGCGAGGGCGCACGGCTCGCGTAGATCAAACGTACTAGCATTTATGAATGCTACGCCATGCGGAATACAGCAGCACCGCGAGCCGAGCGAGCTGCCATGGGATCTTCACGCCCGACGCGGCTCGACCTGGGCTCGCTTTCTCAGGTGGGTAGCCCACCCGACATCGAGGACGGTCGAGAACGTGAACATCAGCTCGCTTCTCGAACTCGCCGTGCGCATGGCAGCCTCGACATCGACCGTGTCGTCGACATAGATCAGCCAGAGCCGAACACCATCGCCGACTTCGGCCATGACCAGCTTGGAACGCTGTCCCTCTTCGAGCGCCAGACAGAGTTCGTCCTCCAGCCTGCGCAAGGCCTCGAGTTCGGTCTCGGTCGGCATCCCCCTGTCTTCACCACCGTAGTCGACGGTCACACGCAGCAGACGCGACATGCACCGCAGCTCGTCGTCGCCGGGCTCCCGATCCAGGATCCGGCCAACGACCCGCTTCCCGCCATCGGTCACTCCTTCGACGATCAGCCATGGCTCGACCGCGAGTGGTTGGGCCCACGGCTGGGCCGGGCGCATGAGCGTTGCGCCGACTCCGAACGCGAACGCCAGCCAACGGCGCCGCGAATGCCGCTGCGTCTCGCCGCTCATTGCGCTCGCAACGCCTTCCAACCGATCTTCAACTCGTTGTCGGTCACGACGGTCACGCCGATCTCGGGGCCCGCGACTCGCAATGCCCGCACCACCTTGTCGGTCAGGCCGTCCGCGTGGCACACGCCGGCGCCCAGGCCCAGGGTCGCCGCAATGACCATCCACGATGCACGCCGAAAGCGCCAACTGCGCATCGACGGCCGTTTCACCTCGTGTTCCCTCATCACTGCCACACCGTCATTTCGCGTCTCCTTGCGCTCGTTGATCCCCCTCGATTCCGCATCGTCTGCACAGCCCCCGCACACGCGGCTTCTTTCGAGACTTACCTGACCTCGCCATCTCGCTCGGCAGTCATGCCGGCACGAACTAATTTCCGGCTTGACGAATTTGCAAGCCTCGCGCAATCTTCACCGAGGGGAGCGACCGCGGAGAGAGGGGTTGACATGATGATTCGTGTTCGCTTGCAGCAAGCACGCCTTGCTCTTCAACGGGACACCATGGCCATGCTCGTCGTGTATGGATCCGTCGGCCTCTGGGTGGTTTTCTGGTTCGGCGACTAGCAAGGCTTCGGGGAAGTTTCGGCCGCATCGGTATATCTCGGGCGAAGGCGTTCGGATCGAACTCGTAGCGCAGGATCGCGGTCCGGGCACGGCCGAACTGCATCGGAGATCGCCCCCCCCGGAATTCAGTGGGCCGATATCGCTCGCTAAAGTGCCATCACCATCTCGTGCCAGGACATCCCCCCATGGTCCGACGGTGAAGGCCGCACGTAGATGTACCCCTGCCGCGCATAGAGATCCACATGCCGCTCCTTGCACATCAGGTGGATCGTTCGCTTGCCGGCCCGCCGCATCCGCTCGACGAAGGTCTTCATCATCACGGTGGCATACCCGCGGCCCTGAAACAGCGGATCGATGACCACCGACATGATCACGACGTTGGGCGCCTCGGCGTCGTGGCCGACCAGTTCCTTGAACGCCTCGTCGGACATCACGACCTCGTGCGCGCATCCGCTGTTGATGAAGCCGATGACCTGCCCCTCGAGTTCCATGACGAGGAAGCCCTGCGGGTACTGCGCGATGCGGGTGCGGATCTTGGCCAGGGTGGCGGCCTCGTCGCCTTCGTAGGCACCGATCTCGATCGCGTAGCAGCGTTCTGCATCGGAAGGAAGGGCTTGGCGGAAAACGGGGTCTGACATGGAGAACGGGTCGAGGCGAATGGCGAACCCGCCATGGTACGGACTCGCGCGGCGGCTCAGCGTGCCGAACGGCGATGGCGCGCGCGCAAGGTGTCGGAAGGCGACTCGCCGAATTGCGCCTTGTACTGCTGCGCGAGGCGGCTCAGGTGAAAGAAGCCATGGGCGAACGCGATGTCGGTCACCGTATCGTCGTCCTCCCCGTCCAGCAAACGCTCGCGCACCTGCGCCAGACGGATGCGCCGCAGGTATGCCGTCGGCGTGATGCCGCGGTGCGCCTGGAACGCCAGCTGCAAGGCACGCACGCCGACGCCCAGCGAAGCGGCGATGTCGGACACCGTCAGCGACAGGTCCGCGATGCGGTCGTGAATGAACGACTCGGCCAGGGTCGCGAGGCGCGCCGGCCGCGAAGCCGGCCGCTCTCCGCGCATCCAGCCGGTGTAGTTGTGCGGATGCCCGTGGAGCAGCGACATGAGGACGAACTGCTCGAGCGACCGATAGGCCGGCGCCGGCAGCGCCGCGGGCAGGGTATCGACCAGGTCCCACACGCCGGACCATGAACGCTCGAGCGCCGACGTGAACGGCACCGGATCGAACTTCAATCCATCGTCGAGCGGACGGCCGACGAGGCTCGCGCAGCAGGCCTCCAAGGCGGCCGTGTCGGGCCGGAAGGTGATCTGCTCGAAGCTCGCGCCGAAATCGAAACGGGTGGGCCGGCCGGCCGACACGGGGATCGTCGTGCCGGCCCGCCAGGTGGCGCTGCGGTTGCCCTGGGAGACGGTGCCTTCGCCGGCGGTGCAGCGCATGAACAGGAACAGGCCGGGGAATTCGCCCGCGTCGACTTCCACGCGCGCACCGTAGGCCAACTGGACCAGCGCCAGCGGCCGTGCCTCGGTCGCGCTCAACCGCGTGTCCAGGGCCCTGGCCCGGCGATCCAGGTGGAGTTCGTGCGGGCAGTACACGGCGCCCACGGCGTGGATCGCTTCGTCGAGATCATGGGTTCGATAGTGCATGGTCGCCCCTTCCACGGACTGCGTGGCGGCTCGTGCGCACCGCGGCCGCGCGAGCATTCTAGGGGTGCGTTCCCCGCATGGAAGCATGGAAACGCGATGCGGGAACGCCCGGAGGCCTCTTCCTGCGCATCGCGGATAGCGCTTCGCATTCCGGATCGCGGCGCGCCGCTTCTTCCTCAAGACTGGCGCCAGCCGAGCCGACCGAGCCAACCGGGCCGGTCGCGCTCCCATCCATCCATGCAGAGGAATCCCCTGATGAGCTCGATTCAAGACCTCGGTCTTTCCGAAACCTACGGTGCCTTCATCGACAACGCGTTCCAGCCGGTCGACGGCCCCACCTTCGCGGCCCTGCATTCCGGCACGGGCGAGCAGATCGCCCGCATTGCCCGTTGCGGCGCGGCCGAGGTCGATGCGGCCGTGCAGGCCGCCGCCAAAGCCTTCCCGGCCTGGCGCGCCACCGCGCCCGAAGAACGCTCGGCCCTGCTGCTGAAACTGGCGGCGGCCGTGGAGGCCGATCAGCAGCGCCTCGCGCGCATCGATTCGGTCGACATCGGCCGGCGCCTCTTCGAGACCGGCCTCGACCATCAATTCGCGATCTCGCAGTACCGCTACTTCGCGGCCGCGGCCATCACGCACGAGGGATTCGGCCGCCCGATTCCCGGCGGCTACATGGTCGCCCGCCGCGAGCCCTACGGCGTGTGCGGCCAGATCATTCCGTGGAACGTGCCCGCGATCATGGCGGCCTTCAAGATCGCACCCGCGATCGCGGCCGGCAACACGGTGGTGCTGAAGCCCGACGAGAACGCTTCGCTCAGCACGCTGGAGCTGTGCAGACACATCGCGAAGATCTTTCCGCCGGGCGTCATCAACATCGTGCCCGGCTTCGGCGAGGAAGCAGGCGCCGCCTTGACCGCGCACCCCGGCGTGGCGAAGCTGGCCTTCACGGGCAGCAGCGAGGTCGGCCGGATCATCTCGCGCGCCGGTGCCGAGCGGCTGGTGCCCGTGTCGCTGGAACTGGGCGGCAAGAGCCCGAACATCATCTTTCCCGACATCGAGGACATCGACGCGGTGGTCGACAACGCGATGTTCGCGACCCTGTACTGCAACGGCCAGTCCTGCCTCGCGGGCACCCGGCTGTTCGTGCACGACGCGGTCTACGACGCCGTGATGGACCGCCTCGTCGCCGGGATGGAGCGCGTCAAGGTCGGCGCGGCGCTCGCGCCCGACACCGTGCTCTCGAACCTCGTGTCGCCCGAGCAGGGCGAGCGCGTGATGAACTACATCGGCATCGGCAAGGCCGAAGGCGCGCGGCTGATGACCGGCGGCCAGCGCATCGCCGTCGAAGGGCAGGCCCACGGCCATTTCATCGCGCCGACGGTGTTCGAGGCCGACAACCGCATGCGCATCGCGCAGGAAGAGATCTTCGGCCCGGTGCTCAGCGTGATCCGCTGGAAGGACCACGACCGGATGATCGAGGAGGCCAACGGCGTGCGCTACGGCCTGGCCGCCGGCCTCTACACCAGCAACCTGCGCAACGCCTGGGAAACGGCCGAACGGCTGCAGGCCGGCTCGGTGTGGATCAACCACTACTTCAACCTCGCGAGCGGCTCGCCCTTCGGCGGCTTCAAGGAGAGCGGGATCGGCAGCGAGTACTGCCACGAGACGCTCAACATGTACACCCACCTCAAGGCGGTGACGATCCAGACGCGAGTGGCCGCGCCCTGGTTCGCACCCAAGGCCTGAGCCCGCGACACGCAGCCCTTCGCCCTTCCCCCATCCCCATCACCTGAATAGGTCATCCCATGCAGATCACAGCCGCCGTCATGCGCGAGAAGGGTGGCAAGTTCACCCTCGAGGACATCGAACTGGAGCCGCCGCGCGACGACGAGGTGCTCATCCGTATGAAGAGCTGCGGCGTCTGCCACACCGACACCCTGCCCCGCGACCAGGTGGTGCCCGCGCCCTTCCCCGCGGTGTACGGCCACGAGGGCGCGGGCATCGTCGAGCAGGTCGGCAGCCGCGTGAGCAAGCTCCAGCCCGGCGATCACGTCGTGATGAGCTGCAACTCCTGCGGCCACTGCGACACCTGCCAGACCGGCAAGCCCATGTACTGCCGGCACTTCTTCAAGGCCAACTTCGGCTTCGCGCGCATGGACGGAACGCCCACCATGCACAAGGGCAGCGACGTCGTGCACGGCGCCTTCTTCAACCAGTCCTCGTTCGCGACCTACGCCCTGGGCACCGAGCGCAGCGTGGTGAAGATCCCGTCCGATGTGCCGCTCGAGATCATGGGCCCGCTGGGATGCGGCGTGCAGACCGGCGCGGGCGCGGTCATCAACTCGCTGCGCCCGCAGGCCGGCGATTCGATCGCCATCTACGGCGCGGGATCGGTCGGCCTCTCGGCGCTGCTCGCGGCCAACGTGACCGGCTGCGCGATCCGCATCTGCGTCGACCCGAACGAGGCGCGCCTGCAGTTCGCGCTCGAGCTCGGCGCCACCCATGTGATCAACCCGCGAACCACCGACCCGGTGCGGCGCATCCAGGAGATCACCGGCGGTGGCGGAACCCAGTTCTCGCTCGAGACCTCGGGCAATCTCACGGCCCTGCGCCAGGCCGTCGACTCGATCCAGATCATGGGCGAGTGCGGCATGATCGGCGCGCCCGCATTCGGCAGCGAGATCGGCCTCGACACCTGGGGCCTTCTGCTGGGCCGCAAGATCCGTGGCATCTGCGAGGGCGACTCGGTGCCGGACCTGTTCATCCCGAAGCTGGTCGAGCTGTATCGGCAGGGGCGTTTCCCCTTCGACAGGCTGATCCGGTTCTATGCCTTCGACCAGATCAACGAGGCGGTGGAAGACGGCGAGCAGGGCCGGACCATCAAGGCCGTGCTGCGCTTTCCCGACTGAACGACGCGCCCGGCCCTCAGGTCCGATCCGCCGCCCGCTCCGTCTCCTCGAGAAAGCGCAGCAGGCCCTCGATCTCCGTGGACTTGTCGAACACCGCATCGGCGCCCAGCAGCATCGCGCGCTCGCGCATGTCGGGCGTCGCGAAGTTCGAGAAGATCACCATGCGCTGGCGCGGCAGGCGGTCCTTGCAGCCCATGAGCACGCCGAAGCCGGTGCCGTGGCGCAGGAAGAGATCGACCACGGCCACGTCCCATTGGCCGTCGGCATCGTGCAGCCAGGCCACGGCCTCGGCCTGGGTTTCGGCCGTGCCCACCATGTGCACGGGTGCGAGCTCTTCCAGTGTCGCGATCAGGCTGTCGCGGATCAGGGGGTTGTCCTCTACGAGGTAACCGTTCAGGCTCATGGTGTTTTCGCCATCGTGTGGACCCTTGGCCCTCAGAGCGCGAACGACCTGCGCAACCGCTCGCCCGCGAAGGCCTGCGCGTCCCGCGCCTTCTCGAGCACCGCCGCGGCACCGAAGAACTCGTGCGCGACGCCTTCGAACTCCTTGCGCGCGATCTCCACGCCCGCGTCGATCAGCGCGCTCTCGAGCCTCGCGCCGTCGCTGCGCAGCGGATCGAGCCGAGCATTGACGATGGTGACGGGCGCCAGCCCGGCCAGCGGCGCATCGACCAGCGACAGCCGCGGGTCGTCGAGGTCCTGCTCGCTGCGCGTCACATGAGTGAAGAACCAGTCCATCATCGCGCGGTTGAGCGGCTTGGCGATGGCGTTCTCGAGGTAGGACTCGGTGTTGCGGCTGGTCTGCGTGACGGGATAGACCGAGAGCACATGGCACGGCGCGGACAGGCCGGCGTCGCGCGCAGCGATGGCCGTGGCTACCGCGAGGTTGCCGCCGGCCGATTCGCCCGCGAGCGCGAGCCGCGAAGCGTCGCCGCCGAGCGAGGCCGCATTCTCGATCAGCCAACGATAGGCCGCCAGCGCGTCGTCCCACGCGGCCGGAAACTTGTGCTCGGGCGCGAGCCGGTAGTCGACCGACAGCACCATCGCCTGCGCGGCCGCGGCGAGCCCGCGCGCGCCGCCGTCGTACACCTGCCGATTGGCGATCACCCAGCCGCCGCCATGGAAATACAGCACGACGGGAAAGGGCCCCTGCCCCGCGGGCGTGTAGAGCGTGGCCGCCAGCGGGCCGGTGGCGCCATCGACCGTGAGTTCGCGCGTGGTCACGCCGGGCACCAGCGCCTCGGGCACGGCCGAACGGTTCTGCTGCTCGAGCACCTTCTTCACGGCATCGGCCGGCGTGGGCTGACGGCGCGCCTCCTGCGGCGTGAGCTTCTCGATCGCCTGGGGCTCCAGCGCGTCATGGGCCTTCGCCACCGCGATCTGGTCGTCGTCCGCGCGCAGCGCCGCCACGACGTTGGACACCGCATTGAGAAGAGGGTTGGGCTTCTTGTCGTCGCTCACCGGTTGCTCCTGGGGCTGAAGAGGGAAGAGGTTGAGCAACTTGTACGACGCAAGCACCCCGGGGGGCTTGTCGGACGTGGGCGCGCGAGGGCGTGAGGCTTCGAAACCCCTCGCCCCGCCGCGTGCCCCGCGCGGGTCGAATTCAGCGCGCCGGAACTGCGAGCCCGAGCAGACCCAGCGCCTGCCGGTGCGTGCCCGATGCCGGGTCCGCGAGATCGGCCAGCACGCTCATGTGGTTCCGATGCGCGGGCCGCTCGGCGCCCACCACCACGCGGCGGCCCCAGGCCTTGGCGATCAGCTCGGCCTGGCGATGGAACTCCTCGCTCTCGTCGCCGCCGACCACCGTCACCAGCGTGCCCTGCTTCGGCGCGGGCATCGCGGCCAGACTCAGCCGCAGCGCCGAGGCTTCGGTCAGCCCGATGTCGGCCGCGAGGAAGGGCGCGTGCCGCAAGGGCTCGAGCTCGTAGACGCCCGAGATCGGCAGTGCCGACTTGACGAGGTCGCGCGGCAGGTCGGGCCCGACCCGTTGCCAGTCGCAGGCCAGCAGCATGGTGGCGAGATGGCCGCCGGCCGAATGGCCCGCGACGACGATGCGCGCGGGATCGCCGCCATGCGCAGCGATGTTGCGATGCACCCAGGCCAGCGCCCGCGCCATCTGCCGCGCGATGTGCTCGATGTCGACCGCGGGGCACAGCGCGTAGTTGAGCTGCACGAAGGTCGCGCCGGCATCGGCCAGCGGCGGCGCGAGGAAGGCATGGTCACGCTTGTCGAGCGCGCGCCAGTAGCCACCATGGATGTAGACGAAGACCGGCGCCTTCCCGGCACCCGATGCGGCCGGCAGGATGTCGAGCCGTTCGCTCTCGTCGTCGCCGTAGGCCAGATCGCGAATCCATTCCGGTCGCTGCAGCGCCTGCGCCGACGCATCGGCCCAGTACTTCAGGATCGACGGATGTTCGGGAATGCGCGCACGGTTGTTGTACTGCGCATCGAACCATTCGGGCGCCGGCGGCGGTGTCGACGCGGCCGCCGCATCGACCAGCGCATCGGCCATCCACAGCGCGGTGCGCTCGACCTCGCGGTCCTCGAGGCCCCAGATGTCCTTGAGCACCACGTAGGGCTCGATGCCGTAGACGATCGAGAGGGCATGGTGCAGCCGGTCGCGCATGCGCGGGTTCAAGAGCGGCGACATCGGCTCGAGCGCGTGCTCGAGGATGCGCACGCGATGGCCGCGCCGGTACGGTTCCTCGGCCAGCAGGCCCGCGCGCTCGAGGCCCCACTGCTCGAGCGAGAGCTGCGCCGCGGCGCGCATCGGTGCCTCGAATTCCTTGAAGCGCGGGAAGGTCTGGCAGAACAGCTCGTGCAGCCGCTCGCGGCCGTTCGGATTGTCCGAGGCCATCTGGCGCACCGGTCCCAGCGAGCTGTCGACCACCGCGGTGACGAGCGCGCTGCGGCTCGGGAAGTAGCGGTAGGCGGTCGCGCGCGACACGTTCGAATGCGCTGCCGCCTCGGCCACCGAGGGTATGTGGCCCTTCAATCGGATGATGTCCATCGCGGCCTGCAGCAGCTGGCGGAAGGTGGCGGCGCGAACGCCGCGTTCCGGCGCGCGCGGCGCCTCGCTCGGGGTGTGCTTGAGTCTTGCCATCGGGTTTGTACGGGGATGGGAAATGCGGAAGTCGTCTTGTGGAGATGGTGACACGGCTCGTATGATCCGCGCACCCAGATTTGAGACTCACGTCTCAAAAATGCCGAATGACTTCCGGAGCCACCGGGGCGATCGCAGCGCGACGACCCCGGGGCCATATGGAGACAAAGTCGATGCGCTTCGCAAGCTGGAGTTGGGGTGGCCGCAACCATGCGGGCACGATCTCGGCCGACGGCCGGGAAGCCACGCCGTTGGCGGTGGGCAACGCCTCGCGCGGCGTGCTGCCGCTGATCGAGGCGCTGGCACGCAACGAGCCGCTGCCGCAACCCTCGGGCACGCGGCTGCCGGTCGAGGTGATCACCCTGCGCGCCCCGCTGCCGCGCCCGCTGCGCGGCCTGTTCTGCGTCGGGCGCAACTACCGCGCGCATGCGGCCGAGCTCGCGGGCTCGGTGTTCCGCAGCAGCATGCCCGAGAGCGATCCGTGGCCGATCGTGTTCGGCAAGCTCGGCGAATGCGTGATCGGTCCGCACGATCCGGTGCGGCTGCCGCGCTCCTCGGTGTCGGTGCAGATCGACTACGAATCCGAGCTCGCGGTGATCATCGGCCGCGGCGGGCGCGACATCCCGCGCTCGCAGGCGATGGAGCACGTGTTCGGCTACACCATCGTCAACGACGTCACGGCGCGCGACGTGCAGATGCGCCACCAGCAGTGGGACCTCGGCAAGAGCTTCGACACCTTCTGCCCGATGGGCCCGTGGATCGTGACGGCCGACGAGATGGACGGCCGCGCCACGCGCGTGCGCGGCTGGGTCAACGGCGCACTGCGCCAGGACGGCCTGACGCGCGACATGATCTTCGACATCCCGACGCTGATCGAGACCTGCTCACGCGGCATCACGCTGCATCCGGGCGACGTGATCGCCACCGGCACGCCCTCGGGCGTGGGCATGGGCCTGAACCCGCCGCAATGGCTGGGCCGGGGCGACACGGTGCGCATCGAGATCGACGGCATCGGCGTGATCGAGAACCGCTTCGAGGCCCTGCCATGAGCTTCCAGTTCATCGACCGCATCGCGGTGGAGGACGAGGGCGAAGGCCCGGTGGTCGTCTGCGTGCATGGCCTGGGCGGCAGCTCGAACACCTACACGCCGCTGATGCCCGCGCTGGCGCGCCATCGCGTGGTGCGAATCGACCTGCCCGGCAGCGGCCGTTCGCAGCGCGCCGAAGGACCGCTCACGATCGAGCGCTATGTAGCGACCGTGCTCTCGGTCTGCGAACGCCTGGGCATCCAGCGCGCGCACTGGGTCGGCCATTCGATGGGCACCATCGTCTGCCAGCACATCGCCGCGGCGCATCCCAAGTGCGTGGCGAGCCTCGCGCTGTTCGGCCCGCTGATCTCGCCGCCCGATGCCGCACGCACCGCGATGAAGGCCCGCGCAGACAAGGCACGCGGCGGCGCGGTGGGCATGCACGAGATCACGCAGGCGCTGCTGCAGGGCGCGATCTCGGCCGACACGCGCCAGCGGCTGCCGGTGGCGGTGGCCTTCGTGCGCGAGAGCCTGATGCGGCAGGAAGGCGAAGCCTATGCGCGCAGTTGCGAGGCCCTGGCCGGCGCGCAGCCCGCGGCGGTGGAGAACATCGAGGCCGCGGTGCTGCTGGTGACCGGCGACGAGGACGGCGTGGCGCCGCCGCAGGCCGTGCGCGCCATGGCCGACCGGCTGCACCGAGCCGCGAGCAAGCGCGTGGTGGTACTGCCGAAGTGCGGCCATTGGACACCCGTCGAGCGCCCCGACGAGTGCCAGCGCGAGTTGCGCGAATTCCTGGCGGCGCAGGCGAGGAGCTGACCGTGGCCGACGTGCTGTTCACCAACGTCCGCATCTTCGACGGCGGCGGCGAGGCGCCCTTCGCCGGCGACGTGCTGGTGCAGGGCAACCGCATCGCGCGCGTCGTGAAGACTTCGCACGGCGCGCGCTCCGCGCCCGTGCATGGTGCCCAGGTCATCGACGGCGCGGGCGCCTTCCTGATGCCCGGCATGGTCGAGGCCCACACGCATTTCTCGTGGAACGACCAGCCCAGCCTCGACGCGATCCAGCGCATGCCGCCCGAGGAGCACATCCTGTGGTGCGCCGAGGTCGCGAAGCGCTACCTCGACATGGGCTGGACCAGTTGCGTGGGTGCCGCCACCGCCAAGCCGCGGCTCGACGTGGTGATCCGCAACGCCATCAACGACGGCACCATCGTCGGCCCGCGCTACCTGGCCGCGAGCCAGGAGATCACCGTGCCCGGCGGGCTCGGCGACACCACGCAGCCGCACCTGCCGCAGCCCGAGTTCGCCTTCGGCGCGGTGGTCAGCGGCGCCGAGGAGATGCGTCGCTGCGTGCGCATGTTCGCCAAGTACGGTGTCGATTCGCTCAAGATCAATCTCTCGGGCGAGTCGATCACCGGCATGCCCAGCGAGATGAGCCAGTTCACCGAGGAGGAGATCCGCGTCTGCGTGGAGGAGGCCAAGGCCTGGGGCAAGCGCGTGGCCGCCCATGCGCGCTCCACCTGGTCGATCAAGCAGTGCGTGAAGCACGGCATCGAGGTGATCTACCACGCGAGCTTCACCGACAGCGAGGCGCTCGACCTGCTCGAGGCGCACAAGATGGAGCACTTCATCGCGCCCGGCCTCGCATGGCTGATCAACACCTGCCACCACGCGAGCCAGTGGGGCCTGACGAAGGAAGTCACCACGAAGATGGGCTACCACCGCGAGCTCGACGCCGCGGTGGAGAGCATGCGGGCGATGCGCAAGCGCGGCATCCGCATCCTGCCCGGCGGCGACTACGGCTTCGCCTGGACGCCGCACGGCACCAATGCCAAGGACCTCGAGTACTTCGTGAAGTACGTGGGCATGAGCCCCATGGAGGCCCTGCTGTCGGCCACCGCCTGGGGCGGTCCGATGATGCGCATGGGCAAGGTGCTGGGCTACATCCGCGAGGGCTACCTGGCCGACATCCTGCTCGTGGACGGCGATCCGCTGGCCGACATCACGGTGCTGCAGGACAAGTCGCGCATCCTGGCCGTCATGAAGGACGGCGAGTTCCACCGCGCGCCGCCGCTGCGCCAGGCGCAGGGCCTGCGCGTCGCCTCTCCCACCCGCTGGGCCGCCTAGGCCTTCCGCATCCCGACCGGAGCACCGCATGGCCGACGTCGTCTTCACCAACGTGCGCATCCTCGACGGCACGGGGCAGAACCCCTACAGCGGCAGCGTGCTGGTGCGCGGCAACCGCATCCGGCAGGTGGGCCGCAGCACCGCGCCGATCGCGCCCGGCGGCGCCACCGTGATCGACGGCGCGGGCGCCACGCTCATGCCCGGCATGTGCGAGGCCCACACGCACTTCTCGTGGAACGACGCCGCCACGCTCGCGGCGATCCAGACCATGCCGCTCGAGGAGCACGTGCTGTGGTGCGCCAAGGTCGCGAAGCGCTACCTCGAGGCCGGCTTCACCTCCTGCGTGGGCGCGGCCTGCGCCAAGCCGCGGCTCGACGTGGTGATCCGCAACGCGATCAACGCGGGCCAGATCCCCGGGCCGCGCTACCTCGCGGCGAGCCAGGAGATCACGGTGCTCGGCGGCCTGGGCGACGAGACGCTGCCGCACCTGCCCTTTCCCGAGTTCAGCTTCGGCGTGAACATCTCTGGCGCCGACGAGATGCGCAAGGCGGTGCGGCTGTTCCTCAAGTACGGCGTCGACTCGATCAAGCTCAACCTCTCGGGCGACAACTTCACGCCGCAGTCGCCCTCGGAAACCACCTGGATGCTCGACGAGGAGGTGGCCGCGGCGATGCGCGAGGTCAAGATCCGCGGCAAGCGCGGCGTGGCGCATGCGCGCTCGTCGGAGAGCGTGAAGCAGGCGCTGCGCCACGGCATCGACCTGATCTACCACGCGAGCTTCGTCGACGAGGAGGCGCTCGACATGCTCGAGGCCGCGAAGGACCGCGTCTTCGTCGCGCCCGGCATCGCCATCCTCTACGCCATGCTGCACGAGGCCGAGCCCTACGGCATCACCTACCAGATGGCGGCCGACATGGGCTACCAGATCGAATGGGACGCGGCCTGCGTCTCGCTCGCCAAGATGCACAAGCGCGGCATCCGCGTGCTGCCGGGCGGCGACTACGGCTTCGCCTTCACGCCGCACACGCAGAACGCGCGCGACCTCGAGTTCTTCGTCAAGTACCTGGGCTTCACGCCGATGGAGGCGATCCGCTCGACCACGCTGTATGGCGGCCAGATCATGATGCGGCCCGACGAGCTCGGCCTCGTCAAGGAAGGCTACCTCGCCGACCTGATGCTGGTCGACGGCGATCCGCTGGCCAACCTCTCGATCCTGCGCGATGCCAAGCGCATCCTGGCCGTGATGAAGGACGGCGAGTTCGCCAAGGCACCGGCGATCGCCTCCGAGCGCGGCTGGGACCGGGGCTGGGAGCGCGCCGCATGACGCGCGCCGCCCTCACGCGCTGGGCCCTGTGGCTGGTGCTCGGCGTGCCGATCGCGGTGTTCGCGGTCTGGGCCGTGGCCGACAATGCCTCGCTGTTCTTCAAGACCCTGCTCAACGGCCTCACGCTGGCCTCGCTCTACTTCCTCGTGGCCAGCGGCTTCACGCTGGTGTTCGGGCTGATGCGCAACGTGAACCTCGCGCACGGCTCGCTCTACCTGTTCGGTGCCTACGTGGGCTGGTTCGTCGGCGAGCACACCGGCTCCTGGGTGCTCGCGGTGATGGCCGGCTTCCTCGCGGCCGCGGTGCTGGGCCTGCTGATGCAGCTGCTGGTGTTCCGCCACATGCAGGGCCAGGACCTGCGACAGACGCTGGTGACCATCGGCCTGTCGATCGTGTTCGCCGACCTGATGCTGTGGATCTGGGGCGCCGAGATCTACACCTTCGATCCGCCCTCGTGGATCTACGGCTCGACCACGCTGCCGCTGGTCGAGAAATTCCCGACCTACCGGCTGGTGGTGCTGCTGGCCTCGGTGCTGATCGGCGTGGGCCTGTGGCTGCTGCTGGCGCGCACGCGCATCGGCATGATGATCCGCGCCGGCGTCGACGACCGCGGCATGCTGGCCGCCTCGGGCGTCAACGTGCAGCTGGTGTTCGCGCTGACATTCGCCATCGGCGCCGGCCTCGCGGGCCTGGCCGGCGTGGTCGGCGGCACGGCCCTGTCGATCTCGCCGGGCGAGGACACGCGCTACCTGCTGGCCTCGCTGGTGGTGGTGATCGTCGGCGGCATGGGCAGCGTGGTCGGTGCCGCCATCGGCGCGCTGCTGATCGGGCTGGCCGAGCAGTTCGGGCTGGCCTATGCGCCGACCTACAGCGTGGTCTTCACCTTCGTGATCATGGTGGTCGCGCTGGCGTTCAAGCCGCGCGGGCTGATGGGGAAAGCCGCATGAGCGCGGCACAGTGGCGCCGTGCCATGAAGTCGGGCGGGTCGATGCCCGCGCAGGAGGCGCGCGTCACCGCGTTGCCGCGCGCGGTCGCGTCGCCATCGCAACCCGCCGAGCCGCCGCCGGCCCACGGCGAGCTGCCGCGCTGGCTGGGCAGGCTGCTGCGCCCCGTGCGCTGGCGCCATCTGGTCGTGGCGCTGCTGGTGCTGGTGTACCCCTTCGTCGCCTCGCCCTTCTTCACCTTCCAGATCGGCGCCCAGTCGCTCGCGCTCGGCCTGATCGCGCTGTCGCTGACCTTCCTCGGCGGCTATGGCGGCATGGTCTCGCTCGCGCAGATGACGGTGGCGGGCTTCGCGGCCTACGTGGTCGCGATCGTGGGCAGCAGCAGCAACACGGCGATCAGCCTGGGCTGGCCCTGGTGGCTCGCGGTGCTGGCGGCGCTGGTGCTGGCCACGCTGTTCTCGGCCGCGGTGGGCTGGCTCTCGGTGCGCACCGAGGGCATCTACACCATCATGATCACGCTGGCCGTGGGCGTGGCCTTCTTCTACCTCGCGCAGCAGAACTACACGCTGTTCAACGGCTTCCAGGGCTTCAGCAAGCTGGCCGCGCCCACCGTGTTCGGGCTCGACCTGCGCGAGCCCGTGCCCTTCTACCTGCTCACGCTGGGCTGCTCGGCGGCAGGCTACTTCTTCATCAAGCACCTGATCCGCGCGCCCTTCGGCGTGGCGCTGCAGGGCATCCGCGACAACCCGCGCCGCATGCAGGCGCTGGGCTTCGACGTCACGGCGCACCGGGTCGCGGCCTATGCGGTGTCGGGCTTCCTGGCCGCGGTCGGCGGCGTGCTGCTGGTCTGGTACAACGGCCGCATCTCGCCCGGCACGCTCGGCATCGGCGCGATGATCAACATCCTCATCATCGCCGTGCTCGGCGGCATGAAGCACCCCATCGGTGCCTTCATCGGCGCGATCGTCTTCGTGCTGCTGCAGAACTTCGCCATCGACCTGGTCGACCGCGAACGCTTCAATCTCGTGATCGGCGGGGTCTTCCTCGCGATCGTCCTCTTTTCCCCCGACGGACTGCTGGGCCTGTGGCATCGCTTGCGCACGCGCCTGGGCGCACCTTTCCCCACCCGTGGCTCAGGCCGCATTCACCAGTGACAACAAGGAGCGAGACATGAAGAGAGTCGAGAAGGCGTTCGGACGCGGCATCGTCGCCGCCGCTGCAATGTTGGCGATGGCCGGGGCCGCGGGCCTCGCGCAGGCGCAGGAAACCCTCAAGATCGGCCTGCTGGCCTCGCTCGAGGGACCGTTCGCGGCGCCGGGCCAGGACGGCATGCGCGGCGCCGACCTTGCGCTGAAGGAGAAGAAAGGCATGGCCGGCGGCAAGAAGATCGAGTTCGTGAAGGTCTCGTCGGACGCCACGCCCGACAAGGCCGTGAACTCGACGCGCAAGGCGGTCGAGCAGGACAAGGTGCAGATCATGATCGGCCCGCTGTCGGGCGACGAGGGCATCGCGGTCAAGAACTACGCGAAGACGCAACCCAACGTCACCTTCATCAACGGCTCGGCCGGCGCGCAGGCCGCGACGCTGCAGGACCCGGCTCCCAACTTCTACCGCTTCAACACCGAGGGTGCGCAGTGGATGGTGGGCCTGGGCGAGCATGCGCTGTCCAAGGGCTACAAGCGCACCTTCCTGATCGCCGAGGACTACGGCTTCCCCTACTCGCAGGTGCAGGGCTTCATGGCCAGCTACTGCGCCAAGGGCGGCAAGGTGGTCGACAAGGCCTGGGTGCCGCTGGGCACCAAGGACTACGCCTCGGTGATCGCGAAGATCCCGAAGAACGTCGATGCGCTGCTGGTGGTGCTCGGCGGCTCCGACGCGGTGAACTTCCTGACCCAGTACGAGCAGGCCGGCGGCGACAAGCCGATGATCGGCGGCTCGATCACGGTCGACCAGACGGTGCTGAACTTCAAGGGCAAGCGCCGCGAATCGCTCCTGGGCACGGCCTCGGCCGGCCCGATGGCCGACTCGATCGACACGCCCGAGTGGAAGAAGTTCGTGGCCGACTACAAGGCCAGCTTCAAGGACGGCTTCCCGAGCCCGTCGCTGTTCGCCTATCTCTACTACATCAACACCAAGGCCACGCTCGATGCGCTCGACGCGGTCAAGGGCGACCTGTCGAACAACCAGAAGGCCTATCGCGAGGCGCTACAGAAGACCAACTTCAAGGGCCCGGCCGGCGACGTGAAGATCGATGCCAACCGCAACGGCGTGGGCACGACCTACATCACCGAGGTGAGCAAGGCGCCCGATGGCTCCTTCTACAACAAGGTCGTGAAGTCGGTGCCGAACATCTCGCAGACGCTGGGCCTGTCGGACGCCGACTTCAAGAAGATGGGGATGGGCACGCGCGACGTGCCGGATTGCCGCACGTGATCCACGCGTGCGCTCTGTCTCCCTCCCCCGCTGGGGGAGGGCCGGGGTGGGGGCACGACGGCCCGCGCGACCGCGCGGCGTTCGTCGGGCACCACCCCCATCCCGACCTTCCCCCAGAGGGGGAAGGAGCAAGACATCGCCCCACACGGAGCTGAGATGGCCACGATCACCACGCTGCGACCGCCCGCTTCGCGCACGCCCCAACCCGCGCGCGGCGGGAGCACGCAGCTCCTGTCGGGCGACGCATTGCGCCTGGACGGCGTGACGCGCGCCTTCGGTGCGCTGCGCGCGGTCGACGGCGTCTCGCTCGCGGTCACGGCGGGGCAGAAGTACGCCATCCTCGGATCGAACGGCGCCGGCAAGACCACGCTGTTCAACGCCATCACGGGCGACTTCCCGCCGACCGCGGGACGCATCCATTTCTTCGGCGAGGACATCACCGACCTGCCGCCGCAGGACCGCATCCGCAAAGGCCTGCGGCGCACCTACCAGTCCTCGCTGCTGTTTCGCGACCTCTCGGTGCGCGACAACCTGTTCCTCGCGGTGCGCGGCGTGGCCAGCGGCCGCTTCAGCTTCCGCCGGCCCGGCGCCGGCCATGCCAGCACGCGCGCGACCGAGGACCTGCTCGAACGCGCGCGCCTCGCGCACATCGCCGACGAGAAGGTCGCCAACCTCGCGCACGGCCAGCAGCGCCAGCTCGAGATCGGCATGGCGCTGGCCGGCGCGCCGCGGCTGATCCTGTTCGACGAGCCCGCGGCCGGCCTCTCGCCGGCCGAGCGGCGCGAGCTGGTGGCGCTGCTGACCTCGCTGCCCGCGCACATGAGCTTCGTGCTGATCGAGCACGACCTGGACATCGCGCTGCGCGTGGTCGACCGCGTGACGGTGATGCACAACGGCCGCGTGCTGCGCACCGGCAGCCCGGCCGAGATCGAGGGCGATGCGCAGGTGCAGGCGATCTACATGGGGAGCAAGCACTGATGGCCTGGTTCGGCGGCGGCGATCGCGACACGGCAGCCGGCCGGTCCACCGCGCTGGTGGTCGAGGGCCTCGACGTCTACTACGGCCGTGCCCACGCGCTGCAGGGTGTGAGCCTGTCGCTGGAGCGCGGCGTGCTTGGCATCGTCGGGCGCAACGGCATGGGCAAGACCACGCTGTGCAACGCGCTCACCGGGCTGGTGCCGGCGCGCGGCAGCGTGCGCTTCGGCGGCGAGGAGATCCTGGGCCTGGCGCCCAACGAGATCACGCGCCGCGGCATCGCCTACGTGCCGCAGGGCCGGCGCGTGTGGCCCTCGCTGTCGGTCGACGAGACGCTGCGGCTGGTGGCGAGCCGCCGGCGCGAGGTCGACCGCGTCTATGCGATGTTCCCGCGGCTGGCCGAGCGGCGCGGCAATGGCGGCGCCCAGCTCTCGGGCGGCGAGCAGCAGATGCTCGCGATCGGCCGCGCGCTGCTGCTGAACCCCAAGCTGCTGGTGATGGACGAGCCGACCGAGGGCCTGGCGCCGGTCATCGTCGACCAGGTGGCGCAGGCGCTGCGCGATCTCGCGGCCGAGGGCCGCATCGCGGTGCTGCTGATCGAGCAGAACCTCGGCGTGGCGATCTCGGTGGCCGACCGCATCGGGCTGATGGTCAACGGCCGCATCGCGCGCGAGATGCCGGCGGCCGAGCTCGCAGCCGACCGCGAGCTGCAGGAGAAGCTGCTGGGCGTGCGCTCGGGCGGCCATGGCGACGAGGCCGAGCCGGAGCAACCGGCGCCGCGCGCGGGCGGGGACGGCGGCCGCGACAACGCGCCACGCGTCTACACCGTGCGCCGCGCCCATGGCGATGGCGCACCCTCGCTCGACGACCTCGCGCCGGCGAGCGTGCGCGGCTTCACGCGCTGGAACGCCGGCGGCACGGCCGCGCCCGCGGCCGACATCCCGCGCCTGATCGCGCCGCCCGAGCCCGCGCCCGAAGCGGCGCAGCCCGCGGCCGCCTCGGGCCAGGTGTTCGACTTCCCGGTGGCCGCGAGCAGCGTGCGCGCGGCCTACGTGGCCGGCACCTTCGACACCAAGAGCCGCGAGCTGTTCTTCCTGCGCCAGTGCATCGAGCGGCTGGGCCTGCGCGTGGTCACGGTCGACCTCTCGACCTCGGGCAAGCCCTCGACCGCGAGCGTGCATCCGCGCGAGGTGGCACGCCACCATCCCAGGGGCGAGTCGGCGGTGTTCAGCGGAGACCGCGGCAGCGCCACCGCCGCCATGGGCCTGGCCTTCGAGGCCTTCCTGCGCACGCGGCGCGACCTCGGCGGCCTGATCTCGGCCGGCGGCTCGGGCGGCACCTCGATGGCCACGCAGGGCATGCGCGCGCTGCCGATCGGCGTGCCCAAGCTCATGGTCTCGACCATGGCCAGCGGCGACACGCGGCCCTACGTGGGCCCGAGCGACATCTGCATGATGTATTCGGTCACCGACGTGCAGGGCATCAACCGCATCAGCGAGAGCGTGCTGTCGAACGCAGCCAATGCGCTGGCCGGCATGGTGGCGCATCCGGCTTCCGTGTCGGCCGTGACCCGGCCCGCCATCGGCCTCACGATGTTCGGCGTGACCACGCCCTGCGTGCAGGCCGTGACGCGGCGGCTCGAGGACGACTGGGACTGCCTGGTGTTCCATGCCACCGGCGTGGGCGGCCAGTCGATGGAGAAGCTCGCGGACTCGGGCCTGCTCGCGGGCGCGATCGACGTGTCGACCACCGAGGTGGCCGACGAAATTGCGGGCGGCGTGCTGTCGGCCGGGCCCGACCGGCTCGACGTGTTCGCGCGCCACGCCCTGCCCTACGTGGGTTCGTGCGGCGCGCTCGACATGGTGAACTTCGGCGCCTGGGAGACCGTGCCCGAGCGCTTCCGGGCGCGCAATCTCTACCGCCACAACACCACGGTGACGCTGATGCGCACCACGGCCGACGAATGCCGCGCCATCGGCGAGTTCATCGCCGCCAAGCTCAACGCCATGCGCGGGCCGGTGCGATTCCTCATTCCCGAAGGCGGGATCTCGGCCATCGACCGGCCGGGCCAGCCCTTCCATGACCCCGAGGCCGACCGTGCGCTGTTCGCCGCGCTCGAGGCCGGCTTCCGGCCCGGGCCGAACCGCCAGCTCCAGCGGCTGCCGCTGCACATCAACGACGAGGCCTTCGCCGATGCGCTGGTCGAGGCCTGGCGCGAGGTCTCGCGGGCCGCGCCCGGCGCGCGCCGCGCATGAGCGAAGAACAACCCAGGAGGAGCCCCCATGACCCGCATCTCACGCACCGCGCTGCTGGAGCGCTTCCGCGCCAAGATCGCCTCGGGCCGGCCGCTGATCGGCGGCGGCGCCGGCACCGGCCTGTCGGCCAAGTGCGAGGAAGCCGGCGGCATCGACCTGATCGTGATCTACAACTCGGGCCGCTACCGCATGGCCGGGCGCGGCTCGCTCGCGGGGCTGATGGCCTACGGCAATGCCAACGAGATCGTCTGCGAGATGGCGCGCGAGGTGCTGCCGGTGGTGAAGCACACGCCGGTGCTCGCGGGCGTGAACGGCACCGACCCGTTCATGATCCCCGACGAGTTCCTGCACCGGCTGATCGCGCTGGGCTTCTCGGGCATCCAGAACTTCCCGACCGTGGGCCTGATCGACGGCACCTTCCGCGCCAACCTCGAGGAGACCGGCATGGGCTACGGCCTCGAGGTCGAACTCGTGGCGCGTGCGCGCGCCCTCGACCTGCTGACCACGCCCTATGTCTTCGGCGAGGCCGATGCGCGCGCCATGGCCGGCGCGGGCGCCGACATCGTCGTGTGCCACCTGGGCCTGACCACCGGCGGCGCGATCGGCGCCGAGACGTCGCTGAAGCTCGACGACTGCGTGCCGCTGATCAACCGCTGGGCCGCGGCCGCGCAGGAAGTGAACCCCGGGGTGATCGTGCTCTTTCACGGCGGCCCCATCGCCACGCCGGAGGATGCGCAGTACGTGCTCGCGCGCTGCCCCGCCTGCGACGGCTTCTATGGCGCCAGCTCGATGGAGCGCCTGCCCGCGGAGGTGGCGCTGACCGAGACCACGCGCCGCTTCGTTCAGATCACGCGATAAACCAGGAGACGACATCCATGTCAGGTTCTCAATTCGGAAGTTTCATCCTCGGGCTGCTGGTGGTGGCGATCGCGGTCGCGATCGTCGTCTGGCTGCTGCACTGGCTCTACCTGCGCAGCTCCAAGGAACGCGCCTTCGTGCGCACCGGCCTGGGCGGCCAGAAGGTGGTGCTCGACGGCGGCGCCTTCGTGCTGCCGATCGTGCACGACGTGATCCCGGTCAACATGAACACGCTGCGGCTGGAGGTCAGCCGCGGGCGCGACAAGGCGCTGATCACCAAGGACCGCATGCGCGTCGATGTGATCGCCGAGTTCTACGTGCGCGTGGCGGCGAAGGCCGAGTCGGTGGCGGTGGCCGCGCAGACGCTGGGCCTGCGCACCATGGAGCCCGAGCAGCTCAAGGAACTGGTCGAGGGCAAGTTCGTCGACGCGCTGCGCACCGCCGCGGCCGAGATGACGATGGAGGAACTGCACGAGAAGCGCGGCGCCTACGTCAAGCGGGTGCGCGAGGCGGTGGCCGAGGACCTGACCAACAACGGCCTGGAGCTCGAGGCCGCCTCGCTCACGCAGCTCGACCAGACCGGCATGGAGTTCTTCAACCCCAGCAATGCCTTCGACGCCGAGGGCCTGACGCGGCTGACCGAGCAGATCGAGCGCCGCAAGAAGCAGCGCAACGACGTCGAGCAGGACACGCTGATCGCGATCCGCAACAAGAACCTCGAGGCCGAGAAGCTGTCGCTGGAGATTGATCGCGAGAGCGAGCATGCGCGGCTGACGCAGCAGCGCGAGGTCGAGATGGCGCGCTCGCGCCAGCGCGCCGAGGTGGCGATCGAGCGCGCGCAGCGCGAGCAGCATGCCGAGAGCGCGCAGATCGCCGCGCGCCAGAGCATCGATGCCGCGCGCATCCGCTCGGAGCAGACCATCGAGGAGGAGCGCATCGGCAAGGAGCGCGCGATCCAGAGCGCCGAGCTCGAGCGCCGCACCTCGCTCGAGCTGGCCGAGCAGCAGCGCTCGATCGCCGTGGCGCGCGAGAGCAAGGCGCAGAGCGAGGCCCAGGCCGAGGCCGAGGCCGCGCGCGCCCAGGCGGTGACGGCCGAGGAGAAGGTGTTCACGGCGCGCGAGGTCGAAAGCGCCGAGCGCAAGAAGACCATCGAGCTGATCGCGGCCGCGCTGGTCGCCGAGCGCGAGGCGCTGCGGCTGACCTCCGCGGCCCAGGCCGAGCACGACGCGAGCGCGCACCGCGGCGCCGCGCTGCGTGCCCAGGCCGAGGCCGATGCCGACGCCGAGAAGATCCGCGCCGATGCCACGCGCGTGCGCGCCGAGATCGAGGCCGAGGCCGCCCGCTGGATGAACGAGGCGCACAACATGCTCACGCCCGAGGCGCGCCTGTCTGCCCTGCGCATGCGGCTGGTGGAGAAGGCCGAGGGCATCATCCGCGAGTCGGTGCGGCCGATGGAGCGCATCGAGGGCATCAAGATCCTGCAGGTCGACGGCTTCGGCGGTTCCTCGGGCGGCGCGCGCAATGGCGAGGGCGGCGGCAACTTCGCCGACGGGCTGGTCAATTCGGCGCTGCGCTTTCGGGCCCAGGCACCGCTGGTCGACCAGCTGCTGCGCGAGATCGGCATCGAGGGCGGCGACATCCAGAAGCTGGTCAACGAGAGCAGCGGCGCGCGTGCCGCGCTGGGCGCCGGCACGCCCAAGGAATAAGGCATGGTGAACGTCTACGTCTCGAGCGTGATCGACGCGAGCGCCGACAACGTGTGGGCGCGCGTGCGCGACTTCAACGGCCTGCCGCAATGGCATCCGCTGATCGCCGACAGCCGGATCGAGAACAACCAGCCGGCCGACCGCGTGGGCTGCATCCGCCACTTCCACCTGCGCGACGGCGGCATGATCCGCGAGCGGCTGCTCGCGCTCTCGGACTACGACTACAGCTGCAGCTACGAGATCCTCGAGAGCCCGATGGGCGTGAGTCACTACACCGCCACGCTCAAGCTCACGCCGGTGACCGACGGCGGGCGCTGCTTCGCCGAATGGAGCGCCGAGTTCGACTGCGAGGAGCATCGCGAGCGCGAGCTGGCCGACTCGATCGGCGAGGGCGTGTTCCAGGGCGGCTTCGATGCGCTGAAGCGGCACTTCGGAGGACGCTGATGCTGCAGCGGGTCGTGCGCTCCACCGTCATCGACGCGCCGATCGAGCGCGTGTGGGCAGTGCTGCGCGACTTCAACAGCCATGCCGACTGGCACGAGGTGGTGGAGGCCAGCCGCATCGAGGGCGACGAGCGCGGCGACCAGGTGGGCTGCGTGCGCAGCTTCACGCTGCGCGACGGCAACCGCATCCGCGAGCAGCTGCTGAGCCTGTCGGACAGCGAACACCGGAGCACCTACTGCATCGTCGAGGCCACCTTGCCGCTGCAGCGCTACGTGGCCACCGTCACGCTAAAGCCCGTGACCGACGGCGACCGCACCTTCTGGCATTGGGAATCGACCTTCGCCACGCCGCCGGGCCGCGAGCGCGAGCTGCGCGACACGGTGGCGCGCGGCGTGTACGAAGCGGGGTTCGAGAACCTGCGGCGCTACCTCGAGCGCGGGGCGCCCACGTCTTCCGTGGGCATCGCCGCATCGGCCGCGCTCGCGCTGCCGCGGCGCAGCGTGGGCCTCGAAGCCTATGGCGGCCCCGAGGTCCTGCGCCCGCGCGACGACGAAGCGGCGGCGCCCGCAGAGGGCGAGGTGCGCATCCGCCAGCGCGCGATCGGCGTGAACTTCCTCGACGTCTACCTGCGCCGCGGCTGGATGCCGTCGATGCTGCCGGTGTCGGAGGGCGCGCCGGGCGTGCCCGGCATGGAGGCGGCCGGCAGCGTGATCGATGTCGGCCCCGGCGTCAGCGGCCTCTTTCCCGGCGACCGCGTGGCCTACCTCGGGCCCGTGCCCGGTGCCTACCGCAGCGTGCGCTCGGTGCCCGCGGACTGGGTGGTGCGGCTGCCCGCGGCCGTCGAGGACGACGAGGCCGCGGCGCTGCTGCTCAAGGGCCTCACGGCCGACTACCTGCTGCGCGACCTCGGCCGCGTGCAGCGCGGCACGCGCATCCTCGTGCATGCCGCGGCCGGCGGTGTCGGCCTGCTGCTGTGTTCCTGGGCGCGCAGCCTCGGCGCGGTCGTGGTGGGCACCGTCTCGAGCGAGGAGAAGGCCCGCGTCGCGCGCGACCATGGCTGCGAGCACGTGGTCGTCACGCGCGACTACCGCTTCGCCGATGCGGTGCAGCGCGCCTGCGGCGGCGTCGACGTGCTGGTCGACGGCCTCGGCGAGGCCGCGCGCGCCGAGAACCATGCGGCGCTCGCGCGCCGCGGCCACTGGATCAGCCTCGGCCAGGCCAGCGGCGCGCTGGCCGCGCTGCCGCCCGACCTGCTCATCGCCAAGTCGCTGAGCTTCTCGCGGCCCGTGGTGTTCGACTACGTCGCCACGCCCGCGCAACTGGCCGAGCGCGCGCAGCGCCTGTGGGATGCGCTCGCCAGCGGCGCCATCCGCAAGCCGCCGATCGAACGCTTCGCGCTCGATGCCGCGGCGCGCTCCCACGAACGCCTCGAATCGCGCGCCAGCATCGGCGCCTTGGTTCTGCTGGCCTAGGGCCTGTCAACACCATGCAAGGAGAACGCCCGTGATCGTCGGCATGAACCACTTCACCGTCACCGCGGAAGACGAGCGCCAGACGCTGGACTTCTACACCGGCCTGCTCGGCCTGCGCGTGGGCCACCGGCCCGACCTCGGCTTTCCGGGCGCCTGGCTCTACGGCAGCGGGCCGCAGGCCGTGCTGCACCTGTACTTCGGCCGCCCCGTGCCCGCGCAGCGCACCGGCGTGATCGACCACATGGCCTTCACCGCGCAGGACCTGCGCGCGGTGAAGGCGCGCTTCGACGCGGCGGGCGTGAAGTACGAACTGCGGCAGCAGGCGGGCGCGGGGACCTGGCAGCTGTTCTGCCACGATCCGAACGGGGCGAAGGTGGAGCTGGATTTCGATCCGGGGGAGACGCTTTAAGGCCACTCGCACGCGATCCCGAAATCGAAGTGCCCGACAGCTTCAGGAAGCATCGTCCTCGTCCTGCCCGAAGCGCCGCGCAACCTCCTCCAGCGTCGGCATGCCCAGGTGCTCGAGGCGGATCGTGAGATCCATGGCGCGCAGGATGTCGAACAACGAGCGGACGGTGATGTCCTCCCCTTGCTCCAGACGATAGAGGACATTGCGTGCTCTACCCGAGTGCGCGGCAATGTCGGTCGCCTTCAGGCGCCTTTCCTTTCGGGCGCGCCGAACGGCTTGGCCGAGTTCGACAGGCAGCCGAATCTTGTCCTGCATACGCCACATCCTTCGAAGAAATTCGGCGAATGTCCTTTAACCAGGACACTCACCGGAAGTAGCTGGGACTACGGAGCCTCCCCCGCCCCCTTCACCCCCAACGTCTGCGACAGCCGCGCGCAAGCCGCGACCACCTGCCGCCCCAGCGCGTCCACGTGCCCTTCGCCGATGCGCGCGGCCGGGCCGAAGATGCCGATCGATCCCGCGACGCCGCGGCCGTTGTAGAACGGCGCGGCCACGGCCACCGCGCCTTCGATCAGTTCGTCGCGGCTCACCGCATAGCCGCGCTCGCGCGTGCGATCGAGTTCGGCGCGCAGCTTCTTGAGGTCGATCTTCAGGTCCCTGGTGTACTGCTCCAGCCGTTCGTCGGCACCGGGCATGAAGGCCAGAATCGCGCGGCCGCTGGCGCCGCGCGCGATGCGCTCGGTGTAGCCGACGCCGCGCTTGAAGTTCAGCGGCTGCGGGCTCGGCATCTCGGCCAGGCACAGGCGCATCTCGCCCTGCGCCACGAACATCGCGACCGTCTCGCGGGTCTCGCTCCACAGCCCGCGCATGATCGATTCGGCCAGCGCCGACAGGTCCAGCGTCTCGGTCCACACGTGCGACAGCCGCGCCACCGAAGGCCCGAGCCGGAAGCGCTGCGGATCGCCGACCGAGACGATGAAGCCCTTGGTCTCGAGCGTGTAGAGGATGCGGTAGAGCGTGGGTCGGCTCAGGTCCACGCGCTGCAGCAGCTCGCCGGCGGTGAGCTCGGCGTCGTCCTTGGTGAACGCCAGAAGGATGTCGAGCGCGCGGTTGACCGCGCGCACGTTCTCGGAATTCTTTTCCTTCGGCTCCATGGCCCCTCCTGTGTCGTCGCTTTGCATCGCGGCATTTTCGCTTCCCGCCCGATCCCCTCCCCCGCGCCACGCGGACGCGCCGGCGCGACCCGATTGCGCGATCGAATCTTGTCCGTATAATGAGCATACAGTCCACACAACGGACAAACCGCACCAACAAGCGATTGGAGACACGATGAACCCCGCCACCCATTCCCGCCTTCGCGGCCGCTCCTTGCTGGCGGCCGCCGCCCTCTTTCTTGCAGCCCTGGCCGCACCCGCGCAGGCCGCCTACCCCGACAAGCCGGTGCGCGTGGTGGTCGGCTTCGCGCCCGGCGGCACCAACGACATCCTGGCCCGGCTGATCTCGGTCAAGCTCTCGGAGCGGCTCAAGCAGTCCTTCGTGGTCGACAACCGCGCGGGCGCCAACTCGATCATTGCGGCCGAGTTGGTGGCCAAGGCGCCGGCCGACGGCTACACGCTGTTCGTGGCCTCGTCGGGCGCGATGACGGTGAACCCGGCGGTCTACGGCAAGCTGCCCTACGACCCGGTCAAGGACTTCCAGCCGGTGGCGCTGCTGGGCTCGTTCCCGCTGGTGGTGACGACCAACGCCGCGTCGAGCGCGAAGACCATGGCCGAGCTGAAGGCGCTCGCGGCCAAGGCACCGGCCGGCGGACTCAACCACGGCGTGGCCTCGTCCTCGTTCCAGCTCGCGGCCGAGCTCTACACCAGCGAGGGCGGCGCGAAGTTCACGCACGTCAACTACAAGGGCACCGGGCCGGTCATCACCGCGCTGCTGGGCAACGAGGTCGACCTCGGCTTCCTCGACATCGCGGCCGTGCTGCCGCAGATCCAGGCCGGCCGGCTCAAGGCCGTGGCCGTGACGACGGCGAAGCGCTCGAGCGTGCTGCCGCAGGTGCCGACCATCGCCGAGTCGGGCACGCCCGGCTACGACGTGCCGATCTGGACCGGCCTGGTGGCACCCGCGGGCACGCCCACCGAGGTGGCGGACCGCATCCGCGCCGCGCTCAAGGAAGTGCTGGCCGAGCCCGACACGGTGAAGAAGCTGCAGGCCCTCGGCATGGAGCCGGGCCATGTGGACAGCGCGGCCTTCGGCAAGCAGATCGCCGCCGACATCGCGCGCTGGACCGCGCTCGCGAAGAACGCCAACCTCAAGGTCGACTGACCGGCGCACCCAAGGAGCCAACGATGAGCGCCAGCGTCGCGATCACCCTGCTCTTCGCCGATGGCGGCACGCGCCGCGTCGACGCGAATCCCGGCGACACCGTCGTGGCCGCGGCCGCCGAGGCCGGGCTCCACCTGCTGACCGACTGCAGCAACGGCCAGTGCGGCACCTGCACCGCGCAGCTGGTCTGCGGCAGCGTCGAACTCGGCGACTACGACCGCGCCGTGCTGCCCGATGCCGACCGCGCGGACGGCGCCACCTTGTGCTGCGTCTCGCGTGTCACGACGCAAGACTGCGTGATCGAGCTGCCCTACGACCTCTCCGAGGCCACGGCCGAGGAGCCGCCACCGATCGCGGGCACGGTCAGCGCGATCGAGCGCGTGGCGCTCGAGACGATGCGGCTCGAGGTCCGCGTCGATGCGCCCGTGACTTTCCAGCCCGGCCAGTACGTGCGCCTGCGCGCCGCGGGCAGCGAGGCCTGGCGCTCCTACTCGATGGCCAATGCCTCGGGCGACAGCACGCTGGTGTTCTACGTGCGGCTGGTCGACGGCGGTGCCTTCTCGAGCTGGCTCGCGCAGTCGGCCGCGGTCGGCGCCACGCTCGAACTGAGCGAGCCGCGCGGCAGCTTCTTCCTGCGCCAGGAACCGCGCCCGCGCCTGTTCGTGGCCGGCGGCACCGGTCTCGCGCCCTTCCTCTCGATGCTCGAGGCGATCGCCGCGCGCGAAGGCGCGGCGATGCAGCCGACCACGCTGCTGCTCGGCGTGCGCACCAGCGCCCACCTGTTCGCGCTCGAGCGGATCGAACAGCTCAAGCAACGGCTGCCGGCGCTCGAGGTGCGCCTGGCCGCCGAAGCCGAGCCCGGCGACGCCTGCCACGGCGGCTATGCCACCGACCTGATCGGCACGCTCGCGCTCGATCCCGCCACGCGCATCTACCTGTGCGGCCCGCCGCCGATGGTCGAGGCCGGCCGCAGCGCCGCGGCCTCGGCCGGCCTGGCGCGCGCCGACATGCTCTGCGAACGCTTCAACTGAAGCGCCGCTTTCCGATTCCCCACCCGACGCACACGACGACAAGGACGCAACGAATGACGACGACGACACCGATGGTCTATCACCGGATGGTCGACCTCAAGCAGGGCACGATCAGCCGCGAGATCTTCTCGAGCAAGGACGTGTACGAGGAAGAGCTCGAGAAGGTGTTCACGCGCGCCTGGCTCTTCGTGGGCCACGAGAGCCAGATCCCCAAGCCCGGCGACTACTTCACCTCGCGCATGGGCGCGGAGTCGGTGATCCTCACGCGCGACAAGAAGAACAAGGTGCACGTGTTCCTCAACTCCTGCCGCCACCGCGGCATGAAGGTATGCCAGTACGACCACGGCAACACCCAGCTCTTCACCTGCCCCTATCACAGCTGGAGCTACACCACCGAGGGCAAGCTGTTCGGCGTGCCGCAGTTCAAGGCCATCTACGACGGCTGCCTCGAGAAGGAGAACTGGTCGCTGATCGAGGTCGCGCAGCTCGCGATCTACAAGGGCACGGTGTGGGCCACCTGGGACAAGGACGCGCCCGACTTCCTCACCTACCTGGGCGACGCGCGCGCGCACCTCGACCTCGCGCTCGACTGCCGCGACGGCCGCGAGGGCGGCTCCGAGGTGCTGGTGGGCGTGCAGAAATGGGTGATCCCCTGCAACTGGAAGTTCGCGGCCGAGAACTTCCTCGGCGACACCTATCACAACGTGAGCCACCGCTCGGTCGACCTGATCGGCATCGGCCCGAGCGCCGAGGTCGGCGTGAAGGGCCGGCGCGACAACGAGCTCGAGTACGCGCAGCACCTGTGGGTGAACTTCCCCGCCGGCCACGGCGTGCACAGCGCGCTGCTGCCGGAAGACACGCCCTTCGTCGACACCTACAAGAACAACCCGGTGATCGCCGAGTACTTCCGCCATTGCCACGAAGAGCGCAAGCGCCGGCTCGGCGCCGAGAAGAACCGGCTGGTGCCCTTCGTCGGCACCATCTATCCGAACACCTCGTTCCACGGCAAGCAGCCGCGCAACCTCTGCGTGTGGCATCCCAACGGGCCGGAGTCGACCGAGGCCTGGCGCTTCTTCCTGGTCGACGCCGACGCGCCGCAGGAGGTGAAGGACTTCCTGCGCACCTACTACATGCGCTATTCGGGTCCGGCCGGCATGACCGAGCAGGACGACATGGAGAACTGGAACTACGCCACCGCCGGCAGCCGCGGCACCATCGCCAAGCGCTATCCCTACAACTACCAGCAGTCGATGGGCAAGGTCACGACCGAGGGTCCGGTGCCCGGCAACGTGAGCCTGCAGGTCAGCGAGGAGAACCCGCGCCAGTTCTACCGCCGCTGGCGCGACTACATGGACGGCGCCGACTGGGACACCCTGCTGGGCCGCCACGACACCGGCGCGGCGAGCTTCGCCGGATGACGGCAGCGGAAATGGCAGGCATGGCGCACCAGCCCGTCACCCTCGTCACCGGCGGCACCTTCGGCCTGGGCGAAGCCATCGCGCTCGAACTGGCCCGGCGCGGCCACCGCGTGCTGGCCTTCGGGCTCGCGCAGCCGCAGGTCTCGAGCACCGCGCAGGGTCTCGAGGGCGTGCGCGCCGCGGCCGAGGCCGCGGGCCTGGCCGAGCGCATCGAGGTGCTCGAGGCCGACGTCTCAAGCGCCGCCGACGTAGAGCGCGTGGTCGCTCGCGCGCTGTCGCGCTTCGGCCGCATCGACGGCCTGGTCAACAACGCCGCCATCGGCCCGCTCGGCACGGTGCTCGACACGAGCGAGGAGATGTTCGACCGCATCCTGGCCGTCAACGTGAAGGGCGTGTACCTCGCCTCGCGCGCCGTCATCCCCACGATGGCCGCGCAGGGCGGCGGCTCGATCGTCAACATCGGCTCGGGCGCCGGCCACGGCAAGCCCAACATGGCGGCCTATGCGGCCAGCAAGGGCGCGGTGCTCGCGCTCACCACCGCGATGGCCTACGACCACTTCCACCAGCACATCCGCGTGAACCTCGCGATTCCCGGCGGCGGCGGCATCGTCTCGGGCATGAGCGTGGGCCGCGTGGGCGGCGACGCCGCGCTGTTCGCGGGCCGCAAGGTCGCGGGCACGGTGGCGGGCCGCCCGGCCAACGGGCGCGACCTGGCCAACGCCGTGGCCTTCCTGCTGTCCGACGACGCCGCCACCGTCTCTGGCACGGTGGTCGACGTCGGCTGCTTCGCGAACCAGGGCGGACCGATCCCGCCCGCACCGAATTCCTGACCGAACCTCCCACGAAGGACGCATCGATGAACGAGACCCTCACCGAACCGACCGCCGTCGCCAGCCCGCCGCCGAGGCCGCCGCGCGACGCGCGCTACTACGAACTCAAGCGCGAGATCGAGGAGTTCCTCTACGACGAGGCCGAGATGCTCGACCAGCGGCGCTTTCGCGAATGGCTGGACACGCTGGCCGAGGACCTCGTGTACTTCATGCCGATGATGTTCAACGTCAAGTTCGGCCAGCACGAGACGCGCGAGAAGACCCGCTACGAGAAGGACATGAGCTGGTTCAACGAGGGCAAGTGGACCCTGACCAAGCGCGCCGAACAGATCCTCACCGGCGTGCACTGGGCCGAGGAGCCGCTGTCGCGGCTGTGCCGCCTCGTCACCAACGTGCAGCTCACCGCGATCGAAGAGAACGCCGCCGGCCAGCAGGAGGTGTCGGTGCTCAGCGGCTTCCTGATCTACCAGAACCGCTGCGAGCACGAGGAGTACTACTTCGCCGGCAAGCGCAGCGACGTGCTGCGGCGCGTGGACGGCCGGTGGCAGCTCGCGCGGCGCGAGATCCGGCTCGGCCAGAACGTGCTGCTGGCCAAGAACCTCACCATGTTCTTCTGAGGCCCGCCCATGCTGAACATCATGCACCTCGAGCCGGGCCGCCGGCTCGAACTGCGCAGCGGCGCCATCGGCGAGATCGTCGAGAACATGGGCGACGGCATCTGGGTGCAGCTGCGCATCCTGAGCGCGCCGCGCGGCGACTTCGCCGCGGGCGACGAAGAGCTGATCCATTGCGAGGACATCAAGGACCTCGCGCCCGACTGACATCGACACACGACGGGCAGGACCGGGCCATCGAAGCCCGGCCGTCCGTCAACGCCACCCACGAACCGGAGACAAGCCCCATGAAGATCCTTTCGACGCGCCTCGGCGCGCGTGCGCTCGCGAGCGCCGCCCTCGCCCTTTGCGCCTTCGCCGCCACGGCGCAGCCCTTTCCTTCCCGGCCGGTGACGCTGGTCGTTCCTTTCGCGCCAGGCGCCTCGGCCGACGGCATCGCGCGCATCGTAGGGCGCGAACTCTCGACCGCGCTGGGCCAGCCCGTGGTGGTCGACAACAAGCCCGGCGGCGGCGGCGCCACCGGCCTGATCGGCGTGGCGAAGTCCGCGCCCGACGGCTACACCATCGGCATGGGCGCCACCGGCGCGATCGTGGTCAATCCGAACCTGCCCGATGCCGCGCCGCTCAAGCCGCAGGAGCAGCTCGCGCCGGTCGCGAAGGTGGCCGACATCCCGCTGGTGCTGGTGGCCGGCGCGAAGACCGGGCTGCGCGACCTGCGCGGCTTCATCGAGAAGGCGCGCGCCACGCCCGAGGGCACCAGCTACGGCACCACCGGCCAGTACACGGCGCAGCACCTCGCGGGCGAACTGCTGGCCAGCATGGCGAAGCTCAAGCTGGTCGCCGTGCCCTATCGCGGCAGCGGCCCCGCGGTGACCGACCTGCTCGGCGGCCAGCTGCCGGTGGCGGTGGTCGACCTGACCTCGGCCTATCCGCACATCAAGAGCGGCGCGCTGGTGGCGCTCGGCGTGACCAGCGCCACGCGCAGCGCGGTCGCACCCGAAATTCCGACCCTCGCCGAGGGCGGCGTGCCCGGCTACTCGGCCACCGCGTGGATGGGCCTGTTCGCGCCCGCGAAGGCACCGCCCGAGGCGATCGAGAAGCTCGCGGGCGCGATCCAGGCCGTGGTCGCCAAGCCCGAGGTGCAGTCGCAGATCGTCGGGCTCGCGGCCGAACCGCGCTACCTCGGGCCGGCCGGCTTCAAGAGCTTCATCCACGCCGAGTCGGACAAATGGGCGGGCGTGATCGCCTCCATTCCCGCGCCGCAGAAGTAGCCCGCCAAGGAGACGCCATGAACCGCCTGAAGAGATTCGCCGGCCTGCTCGGCCTCGCCATGCTGGCCGGCGCCAGCACCGCCGCGCCCTGGGCGCCCACCAGGCCGGTGCGCATCATCGTGCCGATCACCGGCAGCACCAACGACACGGTGGCGCGGCTGGTGCAGCCGAAGCTGCAGGAGGCGCTGGGCCAGCCGGTGATCGTCGAGAACCGGCCCGGCGCGGGCGGCAACATCGGCGCCGACTACGTCGCCAAGTCGCCGCCCGACGGCCACACGCTGCTGGTGGGCTACAACGGGCCGATCGCGATCAACGCCACGCTGTTCCGCAAGATGCCCTTCGATCCGCGCAAGGACCTGGCGCCGATCACGCTGGCCGTGACCTCGCCGCAGTACCTCGTGGTCAATGCCGACCTGCCCGCGAAGACGCCGGCCGAGTTCGTGGCGCTGGCCAAGGCGCGCAAGGGCGGGTTGTCGTATGCCTCGGTGGCGGTGGGCAGCGCCTCGCACCTCACGATGGAGATGCTGAAGTCCGCCGCGCAGGTCGACATCACGCACGTGCCGTACAAGGGCGCCGGACCGGCGCTGGTCGACCTCGTGGCCGGCAACGTGCAGAGCGCCTTCCTGGTGCCGGGCAACGTGCAGCAGTTCGTCAAGGACGGCCGGCTGCGCGTGATCGCGACCACGGGCGAAAAGCGCTTCGCGAACGTGCCCGAGGTGCCGACCATGGTCGAGTCGGGCTATCCCGATTTCGTCGCCACCTCGTGGGTCGGCTTCCTCGCGCCCGGCGGCACGCCGCGGCCCGTGATCGACCGGCTCAATGCCGAGATCGTGAAGATCGTGCGCTCGCCCGAGATCAGCGCGAAACTCCGGGAGCTGGAATTCGACGTGGTGGCCGGCTCGCCCGAGGATTTCTCGCGCTGGATCGACAAGGAAGTGGACCGCTGGGGTGCGGTCATCAAGTCGACCGGCGCCACCGTCGACTGACCAGCGCACCCACGATCCGAACGAAGAACCCAGGAGACACACGAATGACGATGGATGCGGCCTCGGCCCCACCCGCTCCCCCCGCGCCGGCCGGCATGCCGGCCGCCGAATGGACCGCCCGGCTCGACCTGGCCTGCTGCTACCGGCTGTTCGACCACCTCGGCTGGACCGAGCTGATCTTCAACCACATCACGCTGCGCGTGGACGAGGCCGGCGAGGGATCGGAAGCGCGCTACCTCATCAACCCCTTCGGACTGCACTACGCCGAGGTCACGCCACTGAACCTGATCCGCACCGACATCGGCGGCAACTCGCAAAGCGAGAGCGCCTACACGGTCAACAAGGCGGGCTTCGTGATCCACAGCGCCGTGCATGCCGCGCGGCCCGATGCGCACTGCATCATGCACGTGCACACCACCGCGGGCTGCGCCGTCGCGTCGAAGGAAGAGGGCCTGCGGCACGACAACTTCTACAGCGCGATGATGTACGGCGACGTGGCCTACCACGACTACGAGGGCGTGACCACGAACCTCGACGAGCAGCCGCGGCTGGTGCGCTCGCTCGGCCAGGCCAACCACCTGATCCTGCGCAACCACGGGCTGCTGGCCGCGGGGCCCGACATCCCGACCGCCTTCAACCGCCTGTGGACCCTGCAGCGCGCCTGCGAGATCCAGCTCGCCTCCGATGCCGGGCGCGGGCCGAACCGCGCGATTCCCGCCGAGGTCCTCGAGACCGTGCCGGCCACGCGCGTCGCGGGGCGCGGCCCCGTCAACCGGCTGGTGTTCGAAGCCATGCTGCGGCGCGCGGGCATCTCGCGCGCGATGTTCGGCTGAGCGGGCACCGCACGCCATGGCCGCCGGCAGCAAGGGCACCCTTCCCCCGCTGGACCGCGGATCCGCCGAGCCCTTCTACCGCCAGATCTACGAACGCTTTCGCAACGCCATCGCGAACGGCACGCTGAACCCGGGCGACCGCATCCCCTCGGCGCGCGCGCTCACGCAGGAGCTGGGCCTGGCGCGCGGCACCATCGATGCCGCCTACGGCCTGCTCGCGGCCGAGGGCTACATCCAGGCGCGCGGGCAGGCGGGCACGGTGGTGTCGCCGGGCCTGCGGCCGCGCATGCCCCTGGCGCGCGAACGGCCCGCGCCCGCGGCCAGGCCCTACGCGCCGAGCTTCCGGCCCGATTCGATCCTGCCGTTCCAGATGGGCCTGCCCGCGCTCGACGTCTTCCCGCGCAAGATCTGGGCACGACTCGGCGCACGCGCCGCGCGCGCGATGCAGCCCATCGACATGACGCATCCGGCGGTGCCGGGCCTGCCCGCGCTGCGCGCCGGGATCGCCGCCTACCTGCATGTGTCGCGCGGCATCGACTGCGCACCCGCGCAGGTCTTCCTGACCTCGGGCTACCGCCACACGCTCGAACTGGTCGCGCAGGCGCTGCTCGAACCGGCCGACCGCGTGTGGTTCGAGGACCCCGGCTATCCGCCCACGCGCGAACTGCTGGCGGCGATGCGGCTCGCGGGCGTGGCGGTGCCGGTGGACGCCGAGGGCCTGGTGGTGGACGAAGGCCTGCGGCTCGCCCCGAAGGCGCGCGCCGCGGTGGTCACGCCCGCGCACCAGAGCCCGCTGTGCGTCTCGCTGTCGCTGCCGCGCCGGCTCGCGCTGCTCGACTGGGCCCGGCGCAACCGGTCGTGGATCGTCGAGGACGACTACGACGGCGAGTACCGCTATGCCGGCCGCCCGCTGCCCGCGCTCAAGAGCCTGGACCGCGACGGCCGCGTGATCTATGCCGGCACCTTCAGCAAGGTGCTGTTCCCGAGCCTGCGGCTGGCCTACCTCGTCGTGCCCGAGGCGCAGGTCGGGCGCTTCGAGCAGGCCTTGTCGATGTTCGCGGGCGGCAGCCCGCAGCTCACGCAGGCGATCGTCGCCGACTTCATCGCCGAGGGCCACTTCGCGCGCCACATCCAGCGCATGCGCAGGCTCTATGCCGAGCGCCGCGATGCCACGCGCGCCGGCCTCGAGCGCGTGCTCGGCGCCAGGGTGCGCATCGACGAACAGCCCGGAGGCATGCACCTGATCCTGCGGCTGCAGGGCCGGCGCTCCGACCGCAGGCTGGTCGCGCGCATGCGCGAGGAAGGGCTGTTCGCGGAGGCCCTGACCGACTGGGCCGTCGACCGGGACATCGCGCCCGCGCTGATGGTGGGGTTCACGAACGTCGATTCGCAGGCCACGGCCGAGGCGCTGGCGCGGCGGATCCTGAAGCTGCTGTGAGCGAGCGGGAAGGCCGGATCATGGCCTAGTGCGCAAGGCCGATCTTGGCCCTTTCGAACTATGCCAAGCGCGGGCACCATGAAGTCCTTCATCGCACATCGCATCCAGAGGATTTCGTCATGACCCATCGCATCGACTACGCCAAGGTTTCGCCCGAAGGCTACAAGGCCTTCGGCGGGGTGTACGCCGCGCTCCAGAAGAGCGGCCTGCCCAAGGAACTGGTCGACCTCGTCTACCTGCGCGTTTCGCAGATCAACGGCTGCGCCTACTGCATCGACATGCATTCGCGCGACCTGCTCAAGGGCGGCCTCGCCGTCGACAAGCTGGTGCTTGTGCCAGTGTGGCACGAGGCCGGCGCCGTGTTCAGCGCGCGCGAACGCGCCGCGCTGGCCTGGGCCGAAACGGTGACCCGCGTGGCCGACACCGGCGTGCCCGATGCCGACTACCAGGCCGCCAGAACCGAATTCAGCGAGAAGGAACTGGTCGACCTGACCTATGCCATCGGCCTGATGAATGCTTTCAACCGCCTCGGCGTGACCTTCCGCGCCACGCCGGCCGCGGCCGTGGCCGCCGCCAAGGCCTGAAGCGGCGCCCGCTCCCACGCGCAGGAGGCATTCAGTTACAGGCCCCATCGGCGCCGTCCGACGTGCCTTCCCCTGCGCCCCTCGCGATCATTACGGCCATATTCCTGGAGGTTCCCAAATGGCTGTGGCGCAAAAGAACTGGATCGCGGATGGCGGCGGCCACAAGGAGGCTTCGCTCGCCACATGGACCGTGCTCGTGTCGCTGGTGGTGGTCGTCGTCACGATGGGCTGCCTCTACCTCGCGGTCCAGCGAGAGCGGGCGGCCGTGGCGCAGGCACCCGTGTCGGCCGTGTCGATGCAGACGCAGCCCGAAGAGATCTCCCTGGCGAGCATGCCGGTCGGGTTGGCCAAGTAAGGCCCGCTCGCGAAGCTCTCAGGCGAGTGGCCGCAGCGCCACGCCCATGTCCCGCCAGTCCTCGGGATGGCAGGTGAACAGCAGCACCTGGTGCCGCTGCGCCGCGTCGAACAGCACGCGCTTCATCTGCGCCAGGCGCGGTGCATCGCTGTGCACCAGCGCGTCGTCGAGGATCAGCAGGGTCGGACGGCCCGCCTCCTGCAACAGGTCGGCATAGGCGAAGCGGCTGATGAGCCGCAACTGCTCGCGCGCGCCGAAGCTCAACTCCTGCAACTGACCGCTCTCCACCGCGCCGCCCAGGCGCGCGCGCGTGAGCGTGGCGGGCGCGAGTCCCGCATCCATCTCGACCGTGGCGCCGGGCATCAGCAACGGCAGGTAGTGCTGCATGCGCGCCTGCAGCGGTGCCTGCAGCCGGGTCAGCGTGGCCTGCCGCTTCTGCTCCAACTTGCGGCACAGCAGCGACAGCGCCTCGGCACGGCGCTGCAGGTCGCCCTGCCGGCGCTGCGCCTGCGCGAGCTGGCCGGCCAGCGCCTCGCGCTGTTCCTCGAGGCCCTGGGCACCGGCCTGCTGCAAGGCGCTCTCGAGCACCAGCAGCTGTTCGCGCCGCTGCTGGTGGCCGCGCATCAGTTGCTCGATGCTGCGCCGCAGCCGCTCGATGTCCTGCAGCACGATGTCGGGTCGCGCGGCCTGCAATTCGGTCTCGGTGAGATCGATGCGCGCGGCCAGGGCATCGGCCTCGGCGCTCGCGGCCAGCAGTTGCTGGTTCGCCTGCGCCTGGCGCTGCTGGCGGCCCGGGTCGGCCAGCGTGGCCTGCGCCGCGGCCAGTTCGCGCCGTGCCGCCTCGCTCGCGCCCTGCGCGGCCGACTGGCGGCGCTGCGCCTCGCCCAGGGTCTTGCGCAGCGCCTGCTCGGCCGCCACGGCGGCTTCCTGCGCGGCCTCGGCCTCTTCCATCGAGGGCAACTCGCCCGCGGGCGGTGCGGGCAGCCGTTCGAGCGCGGCCTGCGCGCCCGCATGGCGGGCCTGCGCCTGGGCATGCTCGCCGCGCAGCGTGTCGATGCCGCGCGGCGCGACGATCGCCAGCGCCTGCTGCGCGAGCCGGGTCTGGGCCTCGAGGTCGGCCGCGGCGCGCTGCCGCGCCTGGGCCTGCGCGACCTCGTCGACGCCGAGCGAGCGCAGCGCCGCCTGCAGCGCGTCGCGCGCGTCGGCATGCTGGCGCGCCAGGCCCGCGAGGTCGTTGCCGCCGGGCGTGATGATCAGTTGTCCCCCGCCGGGCAGGTGCAGCGTGGCGGGCGCGTCGACGAGCCGTTCGCCCTCGGCGCGCAGCTCGTGGCTTTCGCCGCGCGCCTGCAGGCGCAGCGCCTGGCCTTCGGGCAGCATGAACTGCAATCGCGTGGCGACAGCCTGGCGGCGCAGGTCGGCATCGCGCTCGGCGCGCTCGAGCTTGAGCAGCCGATCGAGCTCGGCCGGCTGGATCGCCGGTGTGGAGCCGGCCGTGGCGCGCAGGGCCGCGAGCCGCTCCTGCGCATCCTCGGCACGCGCGAGGTTCTCGGCATGGCGCACGACCTCGGCCTGGGCCTGCTGCAGTTGCTGCTGCAGACCACGCCGCTGCGCTTCCTGGCTCGCCGCGCGCCAGGCCTCGCGCGCGGCATCGACGCGCCGTTGCGCCGCATCGGCCTGCGCGCGCGCCTGGGCCACGGCCTCGTCGCTCTCGCGCAACTGGCGCTCGGCCTCGTCGGCGGCCCGCTCGCGCGCCTGCGCGGTCGCCTGCTGCTGCGCCAGGCCCTCGAGCGCCTTGGCGAGCAGGTCGCGCGTCTCCTGCAGCTGCCGCAGCCGTGCGCGGTCGCCAAGCAATTGCGCCTGGCCGGCCTGCAGCGCCTCGTTGCGGGTCTGCGCGGCCTGCAGTTCCTCGCGCAGCGCATCCCAGGGCCGGGCCGTCTCGTCGGCCTGGTGCTGCTGGCGCATCAGCGCGAGCTGGTCGACCTGCTCGCGGTAGGTGGTGATCTGCGCATCGAGCGCGGCCCGCTGCGCCTGCAGCGCGGCGGCCTGCTCGATGACCTCGGCATAGGCGGCGCGCGGCTTGCCGGTCGAGGTCAGCAGCTCGTCGCGCTGCGCGCGCAGGCTGTCGAGCAGCGCATCGCCGCCGCTCGCGGCCAGCGGCGCCGCGGCATCGCCGGCCGGGTCGCGCAGCGCATCGTGCAGGTGGTCGCGCGCATGGCTCACGTCGAGCTCCTGGCCGCGTCCCTGCTCCACCCACAGCAGCCCCGGAATGCCCCAGTTCTCGGGCCGGCTCGCGCCCTTGGCCGCGAACGAGAAGCCGAACAGCTGCGCCAGGTGGTCCTCGGCCTCGGTGCCCTCGAGGCTGCGCGCGCCGGCATCGAGCACGCAGCGCTTCTTCGCGAGGAAGCTCTTCATGAGCCGGTGCGGCTGGCCGTCGAGCAGGAAGTCGAGTTCGACCTGCGGCGCGGCGCCCGTGCCCTCGCCCCAGGGGCGCAGGTCCTCGACCTGGGTGGAACGGTGGCGTTCGAAGAAGGCCGCGCGAATGGCGCGCACCAGCGTGCTCTTGCCGGCCTCGTTGGCGGCCGCGACGATGTTGAGCCCGGGCTCGAAGCCATCGAGCTCGAAGGGCGCGCGAAAGCGCCGCAGCTGTTCGACACGCAAGCGGGTGATCTGCAGCTTCATGGCCGGGCCCCCTCCGCCGCGCCGCGCGCGAGTTCGGCCGCGAGCAGCGCGAGTGCGTCCTGCGCGATGCGCGCCTGCGCCGGGTCGGCGCCGGCCTGGGCCTCGCGCAGTTCCTGCATCACCTCGCCGAGGTAGCCGTCGGCGCGCAGGCCGGCGATGTCCTCGTCGGTGGGCTCGAGCCGCAGCGCCGACAGGTCGGCCTGCAGATGGCGCGCGCGCGCCTCCGCGCGACCGATCGCGGCCTGCAGCCGCTGCAGCCCCGCGAGGTCGATGCGGCCCTGCACGCGCAGGTCGACCACGTCGTGCGCATCGAGCCCCTCGAGCTGCGCTTCGAGCGCATCGACGTCGGTCGCGACCTGCAGCACGCCGGCGATGGCCTGCCAGCGGAAGCGGCCGACCTGGAGCTGCGTGACGCGCGGCTCGGCACCGGGCGCGTCGATCTCGACCAGCAGCGCCTGGCCCGAGCCGTTGTCCTTGAAACGGTCGGGCTCGGGCGTTCCCGCGTACCAGGTGCGCGCGTCGATGCGCTTGCAGCCGTGCCAGTCGCCGAGCGCGAGGTAGTCGAGCCGTGCGCTCGCCGCGCGCTCGGGCGCGATCGGGTTGGCCGAGTCGATGTCCTCCGACAGCAAGCCCTGCACGCTGCCATGCGCGAGGCCGATGCGCAGCAAGCCCGCGGGCGTGTCGGCCTCGTCGAACCAGGCCGTGAGGTCGTTGTAGGTGTGGCGCTGCGCGAGCGGCGCAGGCAGCACCGCGAAGCCCTGGGCCTCGAACAGGCGCGGCTCGGGCGCGAGCAGCAGGTGCACGTGGGGCGGCACCGCGCCCAGGCGCTGCGCGCGCGTCCACACGCTCTCGGCCAGCGCGGCGTCGTGGTTGCCGGGGATCAGCAGCCAGGGGCCCGGATAGGCGGCGAGCGCATTGAACAGCCGGCGCAGCGTGCGCTCGGAGACGGTCTGGGCATCGAACACGTCGCCCGCGACCAGCACCGCGTCGACCCGGTGCTCGAGCGCGAGCGCGGCGAGGCGCTCGACCACGGCGATGCGCGCCTCGGCCAGGATCGGCGCGTGCTCGGGGTCGAAGCTCGCGAACTGGCGGCCGATCTGCCAGTCGGCCGTATGAAGAAAACGTGTCATGAAAGGATGGGAGGGTGCGGCGCTCTCGCGCCGTGGCGTTGCATTGTCGGTGCTTCGTTCACGCGTCGAAGCCCTCGGCCAGGGTCTCGCGCAGCCAGGCCACGAACACGGCCACGGCGCGCGGCACGTGGGTGGCATAGGGGCGGATCGCATAGAGCTTCTCGCCGAAGGCACCGACCGAGCGCCATTGCGGCAGCACTTCCTGCAGCTTGCCCGACTGCAGCGCCGACTGTGCGCTGAAATCGGGCACCAGCGCGATGCCCAGGCCGCTCACGGCCGCGTCGCGCAGCGCCTCGCTGTTGTTGGCCACCAGCGGCCCCGACACCGGCACCGTGATGCGCTGCACCGCCGCCTTCGAGGCCGCGGCGCGCGCCTCGAAATGCCAGGTCGGCGTTTCCTGCGCGCGCGGGTAGTGCAGGCAGTCGTGCTCGGCCAGCGCCTGCGGCTCGCGCGGCGTGCCGCGGCGACGCAGGTAGGCGCGGCTCGCGACCAGCACCGAGCGGGTGTCGCACAGGGTCCAGGCGACGTGGGTGTCGGGCGGCGCCGCCGTGTGACGGATCGCGAGGTCGAAGCCCTCCATCGCGAGCGAGCTCAGGCGGTCCGACATGTCGAGCTCGATGCGCACCTCGGGCTGCGCGCGCAGGAAGGCCGCGAGCCGTGGCACCAGTTGCTGGCGCGCCAGCGCCACCGGCGCGGTGACGCGCACCAGCCCGCGCGGCACGCCGGCCAGGTCGCGCACGCCCTCGAAGCTGTGGGCGATCTGCTCGAACGGCCCGCGCATGTCCTCCACCAGCCGCTGGCCGGCCTCGGTGAGCCGCACGCTGCGCGTGGTGCGCTGCACCAGCGAGGCGCCGGCCGCGCGCTCGAGCTCGGCGATGCGCTGGCTCATGGCCGCCTTGCTCACGTTGAGCCGCAGCGCCGCCGCCGTGAAGCTGCCCTGCTGCGCCAGCACCGTGAGCCAGTGCAGGTGGGTCCAGAGCGACTCGATATTTTGGGTCTTCATGGATCCATTGTTCACTATCGCAAACAATAAGTTCAAGCTTCGCGTCTAGGCGGCGGCGGCCTCGCTGCCTAAACTGCCCTCGATCCCCCGCATTCCCGCCTCCTTTCACACGAGAGACACGCACCATGCCCATCCAGTCCATCGATCACTACATCGCCGGCAAGGCCGTCGCCAACACCTCGGGCCGCACGCAGGACGTGACCAACCCGGCCACCGGCGCCGTCACCGGCCGCGCCGGCCTGGCCGATGCCAGCCAGGTCGCCGCCGCCGTGGCCGCCGCGCAGGCCGCCTTCCCGGCCTGGGCCGACACCCCGCCGCTGCGCCGCGCGCGCGTGATGTTCAAGTTCCTCGAGCTGCTCAACCAGCACAAGGACGAGCTGGCCCACCTGATCACCGCCGAGCACGGCAAGGTGTTCACCGACGCGCAGGGCGAAGTCAGCCGCGGCATCGACATCGTCGAGTTCGCCTGCGGCATTCCGCAGCTGCTCAAGGGCGACTTCACCGACCAGGTCTCGACCGGCATCGACAACTGGACCCTGCGCCAGCCGCTGGGCGTGGTCGCGGGCATCACGCCCTTCAACTTCCCGGTGATGGTGCCGATGTGGATGTTCCCGGTGGCGATCGCCGCGGGCAACACCTTCATCCTCAAGCCCAGCCCGACCGACCCGAGCCCCTCGCTGCGCATCGCCGAGCTGCTCAAGCAGGCCGGCCTGCCCGACGGCGTGTTCAACGTGGTGCAGGGCGACAAGGCCGCGGTCGACGCGCTGCTCGAGCATCCCGACGTCAAGGCCGTCAGCTTCGTGGGCTCGACCCCGATCGCCAACTACATCTACGAGACCGGCGCGCGCCACGGCAAGCGCGTGCAGGCCCTGGGCGGCGCCAAGAACCACATGGTGGTGATGCCCGACGCCGACATCGACCAGGCCGTCGACGCGCTGATCGGCGCGGGCTACGGCTCGGCCGGCGAGCGCTGCATGGCGATCAGCGTGGCGGTGCTGGTGGGCGACGCGGCCGAGAAGATCATGCCCAAGCTGATCGAGCGCACCAAGACGCTGAAGGTGCTCGACGGCGAGAACCTCGAGGCCGAGATGGGCCCGATCGTCACGCGTGCCGCGCACGAGCGCATCACCGGCTACATCGCCCAGGGCGAGAAGGAAGGCGCGAAGCTGCTGGTCGATGGCCGCCAGTTCGACGGCGCCAAGGCCGGCAAGGGCTGCGACGACGGCTTCTGGATGGGCGGCACCCTGTTCGACCACGTCACGCCCGAGATGCGCATCTACAAGGAAGAGATCTTCGGCCCGGTGCTGTCGTGCGTGCGCGTCGCCAACTTCAAGGACGCCGTGGACCTCGTCAATGACCACGAATTCGGCAACGGCGTGAGCTGCTTCACCCGCGACGGCAACGTGGCACGCGAGTTCGGCCGCCGCATCCAGGTCGGCATGGTCGGCATCAACGTGCCGATCCCGGTGCCGATGGCCTGGCACGGCTTCGGCGGCTGGAAGCGCTCGCTGTTCGGCGACATGCACGCCTATGGCGAGGAAGGCGTGCGCTTCTACACCAAGCAGAAGTCGATCATGCAGCGCTGGCCTGAGAGCACGCCGAAGGGGGCGGAGTTCGTGATGCCTACGGCAAAGTAAGCGACTCGACGTTTCGTTCGCTGATTGAACGCCCCCTCGAGGGGCAATGCAGCCGCCGCGGGGGAACCCGTTGGCGGCTGCGTGCATTGGGGGTCATGGCACGGGCCGACGACGGAATGGGGACTGCTTCATACGTCGGGTTCGATGCGGTAGTCCCGTTGCTGCTCGAACTCGCGGTAGTTCTGCGACACCTGCTCATCGGCGTATTCGCCCTCGAGGGTGTCCTCGATGCCTCGGCCGCTCAGACCCGGCAGCCCACCGATCGCGCCACCCCACAGGTGCCGCTCTTGCGGCGCCCCCACGAACGCCAGCAGATACGCATCGAGGATCCCCTTGCCCGGCGACGCGATCTCCGCGCTCAGTGCCGCAAGGTAGTCGGCCTTTCGCGTCCGATGCCACTCGATGCAGAAACCGGCGCGATGGCACAGCTCGCTATGGATCACGAGCATCGTCCGCCCGTTGCCGTCCAGAAACGGATGCCCATAGGCGAACAGCCCCATGACCTCTCCGGGCCGCTGCCGCAATTGCCGCGGGTTGGCGGCCATGCGCAGTCCGGCCTCCACCGCGCGACGCGCATCGCGCGGATGACTGAACCACGTGCCGGTCTTGGAGACGGCCGAATCGGGCGCCGTGGCCGCCCGGTCCTGTCCCGCCCAGGGGTAGAAGGCCGAGAACAGGATCCTGTGAACTTCCAGGAACTCCGCGTAGGCCACGGTCCGCCGCGTCGCGAGGAACGCCAACGCTTCATCGAGCCCCGCTCGAAACAGCTGGTGCTCGAGTTCCTGGACGATCTGCGGGTCCTTCTCCGCGTAGAGATTGCGGAGATAGCCCCGCTCGTCGAAGTCCTTAAACGGATCGAACACGCTGCTTCTGTTCGCGCAGGTAATTGATCAGCAAGGTGGCCATGTCCTGGGTGGAGAGCTTGCCCGCCCGCTTCAATGCAATGAGCAGGTCCTGCACATCGCCGGAGCGGACCTCGTCGCCCGCCAGCCGCGTGACCGTGTCCGCCCATTGATCGGCGGGTGTACGGGTGTAGCGCACACCGAGCTCGTGCGCGAGATTCCGGACGAAGGCCTCGACACCGCTGACAGGCAGCACCAGACCGCGGGGGAGCGTGCGCCCCTTGTGCGCGCGCGAAGGCGTGTGCGTGCGATCCTGGAGTTTCATGGGTGTGTCGATGGCCCCCGCATTTTATCACCCCGCCCGAAAATTATTCAAAAACCTCAATTACATCAACAACTTACATGCGGCCAACGAACCGACGGCCAGCCGACTCAGCTCGCCCGCATCCGGCAAGCCGCCCGCACGATCCGCGCCGTCGGATTCGGCGTCATGTCGAGAAAACGCATCGGCTTGGGCGAGGCGCTGTAGTCGGCCACATGGTGCGGCTCGCCGCGCCACAGCGGCTCGGCATAGAAGCGCGCCTGCACGTAGGTCGCGCTCTTCGCCTGGCAGTCGAAGACCACGCGCGATTCGTACGAGCGATAGGGGATGCGGTCCCAGTTGAAGCGCGGGCCCGAGCGGTTCACGCGCACGTTCATCTCGATCAGCGGCTTCTCGGGCGCGGCTTCGCCTTCCGCGGGCGGCGGTGCCGCGATGCGGTTGGGGTCGACCTGCACCGTGTCGGCCGCCTTGTCGAGCGGATCGCCGACCACGGTGAACCATGCGGGCTGCGCCCATGCCAGGCTGCCCACCACTGAAAGACCCGCCGCCAGCCACCAATGCCTCACGCGTTTGCTCCTCGTTGTCGCGACCGGGCCCCGCCAGGTCGGCAGGGAAAATAACCGAAGAATCCGGTTCGCTGACACAGGAATTTACAGTTTGGGGTCTGCCGGATTTGTCGGACGCCGACGTGGAGGACCTGCGGAAAGCATGCCGTTGGCCCGCCCGACGCCGGACAAAGCTTGCGCGCCGGCCGCATGCCGAGGCGTTTTCCGACATGACGTCAACGCGTGACCCACCGAATTTGCAAAGGATCGCACCCATGACCAGAAAGCTCATCAGCTCCGGCTCCACCTTCGAACAGCAGATCGGCTACTCGCGCGCCGTCGTCGCGGGCGACTGGGTGTTCGTCTCGGGGACCACGGGCTTCGACTACTCCAACATGACCATCTCGGACGACGTGGTCGAGCAGACCGAGCAATGCCTGAAGAACATCGAGGCGGCGCTGCAGGAAGCCGGCGCCAGCCTGCGCGACGTGGTGCGCGTGACCTATGTGCTGCCGAACGGCGCCGAGTTCGAGGCCTGCTGGCCGGTGCTGCGCAAGTACTTCGGCGAGGTGCGCCCCGCGGCGATGATGATCTCGGCGGGACTGGCCGATCCGCGCATGAAGATCGAGATCGAGGTGACGGCGCTGCGCGGTTGAGTGGATGGGAAGAGAGGCAACGCGCAGCCTCGACTCACCGCGCGGGACGGCAGCGAGCCGCGCTCGCCGCTACCTGCTCACAGACCATCGCTCACATAGAACGGCCGCGAGGCATAGAAGCGCTGTTTCGCGATGTCGGCGGTCAGCATCTCGACGTCCTTCTGGGCAATGCCGTACTGTCCCTTGAAGACCTGGGCCGCGATCCCCTTGGCGATCTGCCGGAACGACTGCGTGCCGACGTCGCGGCCATTGACCGCCAGGATGTACAGGGCCTCGGCGATATAGCCCATGGCCTCGTTCTCGTACCCCGAATGCTTGCCCAGCGTCAGCATGTCGAGGTGCGCATGCGTCGCCTCGTGGATCACCAGCGCGCGGTCGCGCTCGTCGAGCAGGTTCAGTGTTTCCGCCACGTCCATGACACCGAATCTTGCGTCGTACTCCGCGGCATTGCCCTTCCCGACGTTCGTGCCGATCCGGATCTTTCCGGTTTCGACGGCGCGCGCGACGTCACGGTAGGCGCTCGGCCAGACCCTCAGGTTGTTGATCGCGAAGTTGTGCTTCGCGATCGCCCTGTCGTATTTCAGGATCTGGATGACATGACTCTTCACGGTGGCGTTCACTGACGGCTCCTCGACGGTTGTCCCAAAGAAGCCTGGATTCTGCGAAGACCACGGGCCTTGCGACCATATGCTGTTGGAGGTGGCGGCACCCCGCCGGGGCCGCGCTTACGGCCGATCACATTTGGGAGTGCCCCGGCCGCTCGGGGCCGAGGCGTGTTCGTCAGAGCCCCCCAGGCGCCCGCCGGACGATGTCCCGTACCCGGAGGCGCCGCGGCTTCACGAAACGCAGCGTCATGCGGTCCGATTCGCCGATGGCGAGGTACTTCGCGCGTTCCACCTCCCCGCCGCGCAGCGTTGGCGGCAGCGCCCAGACGCCGTTCGCATGGTCGCGCGTGTCGCGCGGGTTGGCGTTGATCTCGCTCTCGCCGTCGAACACGAAGCCGGCCGCGCGGGCGCGCGCGATCACGAAGTCCTGCGCCACGTAGCCGCTGTCGATGGTCCGCGCGAGCGAGGTGCCAGGCAGCGCGCGATGCTCCTCCACCCCGAGCACGCCGCCGGGCTTGAGCACGTCGAAGAAGGCGCGCAAGGTCTCGTCGAAATGGCCGTCGGCGATCCAGTTGTGGATGTTGCGGAAGGTCAGCACCGCGTCGGCGCCACCCGGCGGATGGATGTCGGTGAAGCGGTCGGTGGGCAAAGTGCCGAGCACCACGCGGCCGTAGTTGGCGGGATCGTCCGCGAGTTTCTTCGCGAAGGCCGTGCGGGCGCGTTGCTGCTCGGGCGTGCCGTCGGCCGGCGCATGGGCCGCGTAGAGGCGGCCTCGGGCTTTCAGAAAGGGCGCGAGGATCTCGGTGTACCAGCCGCCGCCCGGTGCGATCTCGACCACCGACCACTCGGGCCGCAGGCCGAAGAAGGACAGCGTCTCGAGCGGATGCCGCGCGCCGTCGCGCGCGCGGTTGCCCGCGCTGCGCTGCGGGCCGTCGATCGCCGACTGCAGCGCGGCGAGCGCGGGATCGGTCGCGCCCATGGCAACGGGCGCGACGGCGGCCGAGGCCAGGCCCAGCAGCAGCGCGCGGCGCCGGTCCGAGTGACGGCCGGGCATGGCGACAAGGGATGCGATGGACATGGGACGCTGCTCTTTCTCGAAATGGACGCTCTCAGGCCAGGGCGGCATCCGCGCGTGCCGCGAGCGATCGCGCGGCCGCGCCGGCCACGCGCGGCAGCACATGATCGGCGAAGCGGCGCATTTCCGCTTCGAAGGGCTGGAACTGCAGCATGAACAGCTCGATGCCGGCCGCGTGGAAGGCCTCGATGCGGCGCGCCACGCTGTCGTAGCTGCCCACGAGCTCGGCCGCGGTGCCGCCGTTCGAGCCCACGCGCGGCGACTTCCGCGCGGTCTGGAACATCACGGCCTTGGGATCGATGTTGGGTTTGTTGGCCGCGCGCAGCGGCGCGTCGAGCGCCGCGAGCGCGAGCAGCCGCGCATGCTCGGTGCGTGCCTCCTCGTCGGTCTCGCGCGCGACCACGAAGGCCGAGAGCCCGAACTGCAGCGGCGCCCAGCCGGCCGGCCGCTCGCGACGCCGCAGGTCGGCGATCAGCGCCTGCACGTCGGCCAGCGGCTGGCCGTTGATGAACCAGGTGTCGCCGCGATCGGCCACCAGCGCGCGCGCCGGCTCCGATTCGCCGCCCACGTAGATGCGCGGCCGCGCGCGGTGCAGGCCCGCCGGGCTCAGCCGGTAGTCGTCGAGCTTGAAGTGCTCGCCCGCGAAGCGCGTGCGCTCGCCGCGCAGCAGCGACTCCACCACCTCGATCCATTCGCGGCCATAGGCATAGCGCGCATCGTGCTCGGCGAAGGGAATGCCGGCGCGCTCGAGCTCGGGCCGGTTCCAGGCATTGACGAGGTTGATCGCGAAGCGCCCGCCGCTGATCTCCTCGATGCCCAGCGCCATCTTCGCGAGCACCGCAGGGTGATAGAGATAGGGCTTGATGGCCGCGATGATCTCGATGCGCGAAGTGAGCGCGGCCAGCGCCGCGGCGGCCGTCCAGGCCTCGAGCTGCGCGCTCTCGCCATCGTGCGGATTGACCGTGTGCTGCGCCACCAGCACCGAGTCGAAACCGAGCCGCTCGGCCTCGAGCACCAGCGCGCGGTTGCGCCGCCAGGAGGCGTCATAGGGTTCGTCGGGATCCTGCAGCGCGGCGCGGCTGCCGTGCACCAGCGCCCAGATGCCGAAGCGCGGGCCGGGCCCGCTGGAAAAAGTAGAGGTCATGGCGATGAGGAAGGGTTATGCCGCGGCATCGCGCAGCAGTGGCAGCAGCTGCTCGCCCTGCCGGCGGATCTCGTGGAGGTAGGGCGTGTCGGACAGCACGAAATGCGTGATGCCCAGCGCCTGGTACTTGCGCAGCGAGCGCGCGACGTCCTGCGCCGAGCCCACCAGCCAGGTGGTGGCGGCACCGCCGCCGCCGTACTTGCCGGGCGTGGTGTAGAGGTTGTCGTCGAGCACCTCGCCGCGCTCGTGCAGCTGCAGCAGCCGGCGCTGGCCCACGGCCTGCGCGCGGTCGGGCTCGCCGGGCGCCGCGCCGCGCGCCATCTGCGCCACCTTGGCCTCGGCATCGGCCCAGGCCTCCTCGGTGGTGTCGCGCACCAGCGTCGTGACCCGCAGGCCGAAGCGCAGCGGCGGAAGATCGCGGTCGAGGCTGCGGCTCAGCGCCTTCAGCCGTTCGATGCGTTCCTGGATGCCGTCGCGCGGCTCGCCCCAGAACAGCTGCACGTCGGCCTCGGTCGCCGACACCCGCTCGGCCGCCTCGGAGGCGCCACCGAAATAGATCGTCGGATGGCGCCGCGTGCCGCGCACCTCGATGCGCGGCTGCACGGTGGCGTTCTCCACGCCGAAGTGCTCGCCGCGGTACGTCACGCCCTCCTCGGTCCAGAGCCGGCGCACCAGGTGGATGAACTCGCGCGTGCGCGCATAGCGCTGCGCGGGGTCACCCTCGCTGTCGCCATAGGCCGCGAGCTGGTCCTTGCCCGAGACGATGTTGATGCGCACGCGGCCGCCGCTCAGGTGGTCGAGCGTGGCCGCGGCCGATGCGAACTGCGCGGGCCGCCAGTAGCCCGGTCGGATCGCGATCAACGGCTCGAAACTGGTGGTGCACGCGGCCAGCGCGGTCGCCACCGTGAAGGTGTCGGGCCGGCCCCAGCCGGCGCCGATCAGCGCGCCCTTCCAGCCATGCGCCTCGAGCGCCAGCGCATGCCGGGTCAGCGTATCGAGGCTGTTGTGGCCCTCGACGGCGGCGTCGCCGCGATGGCCGGCCACGACCTGGTTGGGGACGTACCAGAGGAATTCGGTGGGTTCGCTCATCGCCGTGCCTCCACCACCGGAACGCAAGCGCGCGATGCGGATATGCACATGTGCTTTTCTTCGTTCGCCCGCGAGCGGCTTCGCTCCATCGTTGGGTTCTTCATTTCACCGACTTCCAAAGGATTCCTCGCATGAGCCGCGACCGACTCTTCCTGCTCGAGGCAGGCTTCACCGACGACAGGCACCCGGGCGATGCCTTCGTCTGCCCCGACGGCCTGCCTATCGAGGGGCTGCTGGCCTCCGCGCCCGAACAGGCCGCGCGCCTCGAGGTGCACCGGCTGCCGTTCCCGCGCCCGCGCGCGGCCGTGGTGGCGCTGCTCGACGAGGCGCACCAGAGCCTGCCGGTGCTGGTGTTCGGCGACGAGCCGCCGGCACCGGCCGACGCGCAGTCGCTCGGCGCCTTGCGCTTCGTGACCGACACGCGCCGCATCCTCGCGCTGCTGGCCGAGCGCCACGGTTTTCCGAAGGTGCATTGACCCCCGAGCGGGCGCGGCCCGGCTTCAGGCCACCGCGTGCAATTGCGGTCGCGGCGCGGCGGCGCGCTCGGCCTGCGGCTGCAGCTGCCGCAGCACCGGCAGCGCACGCGAGACCGCCAGCGCGATGCGCGCGCGCAGCAGCTCGCTGCGCACCTGGTAGTTCTCGAAATCGCGGTCGGTGGCGTAGACACCGATCGGCAGCGTGTGCGACTGGAAGAAGCTGAACAGCGGCCGCAGCTGGTGGTCGATCACCAGCGCATGTCGCTCGCTGCCGCCGGTCGCGGCCAGCAGCACCGGCTTGTCGATCAGCGCATCGTGGTGCACGAAGTCGAGGAAGTGCTTGAACAGGCCGCTGTAGGCGCCGCGGAACACGGGGCTGGCGGCGATCACCAGGTCGGCCGACTCGAGGGCCACGAGGGCTTCCTCGACCGCGGCCGGCAATTGCGGGCGGTAGAGCACGGCGCCGAACTGCGGCACCAGGTTGCCGATCTCGATCACGCGGCTCTCGACGGGGATCGCCTGGGCGATGCCTTCGATCAGTTCCTCGACCAGCACCAGGGTGCGCGAGGGGCGTTGCAGGCCGCCGGACAGGGCGACGATCTTGAGGGGGGTTTGGGGCATGGGATGGATGGCGCGGCCGGCGGGCTGCGCGTGTGCAGACTAGGGCTGCGGCCATTCTGCGCGCCGTGCGCGGCGCGTGAACCTCGACTTTCGCATGTGCTTCTGCGAACTTCGTCTATGCGGCACACGGGGTGCGCCGCGCGCATGGCAGGCATGCGCGGCGGCCATGGGAGAAGCCGCATATGGGCCGCATATGGATGTGCGCAATCGTTCGTTCCGCGCGGCCGATGCGCGTCCCAGAATCGCGCCGGCCCTCTCCCTCCCCCTCTTCTCTCTTCCCCCGCATGACGCTCCCCACCTCCGCCATCGACCATCCCTGGGGCGCACCGCCCAGCGCGCGCTACGACGAACTCGCGCGGCCGTTCCGCGCCGTGTTCGCGCGCATCCGCGAGGGCGCGGTGGCGCGCGACCTCGCGCACCAGCTGCCGCACGAGGAGATCGGCTGGCTGCGCGAGGCCGGCTTCGCGCGGCTGCGCCTGCCGGTCGAACGCGGCGGCGCCGACGCCAGCCTGGTCGAACTGTTCGCGCTGCTGACCGAGCTCGGCGCGGCCGACACCAACGTGGTCAACGCCCTGCGCGCGCACTTCGGCTTCACCGAGGACGTGCTGCTCGCACCCGAGTCGCCGTGGCGCACGCACTGGCTCGAGCGGCTCGCCGCGGGCGAGCTCGTGGGCTCGGGCTTCTCGGAGACCGGCGACGCCAAGGTCGGCGCCTTCTCGACCCGGCTGCGCGCCACGCCGCGCGGGCTGCGGCTCGACGGGCGCAAGTTCTACACCACCGGTTCGCTGTTCGCCGACTGGATCAACGCCGTGGCCGACGACGACGAAGGCCAGCCCACGATGATCTCGGTGCCGCGCCAGGCCGCGGGCGTGCAGGTGCTCGACGACTGGGACGGCTTCGGCCAGGCGCTCACCGCGAGCGGCACCGCCACCTTCGAGGACGTGGCGATCGATCCGCTGTGGGTCAACCCGAGCAAGCTGCGCTTTCCCTACGCCTCACCCTACTTCCAGACCGTGCACCTGGCCTCGCTGGCCGGCATCGCGCGCGCCTCGAGCGACGACCTCGCGCAGCGCGTGCGCGAACGCGACCGCAGCTACAGCCACGGCAATGCCGCGCGCGTGTCCGACGATCCGCAGATCCTGCAGGTGGTGGGCCGCGGCCGCAGCGCGGCCTATGGCGCGAGCGCGATCGTGCTGCAGGCGGCCGGTGCGCTGCAGCGCGCGCACGATGCGCACCTCGACGGCGCGCTGCCCGACGAGGCACGCGCCGCCGCCGCGGCCGCCGCGCATGTGGAGGTCGACCAGGCAGTCTCGGTCGTCACGCGGCTGGTGCTCGACGCGAGCACCGAGCTGTTCGACGCGCTCGGCGCCTCGGCCACGCTGCGCACCCACGGGCTGGACCGCTACTGGCGCAACGCGCGCACCATCTCCTCGCACAACCCGCGCGTCTACCGCGAACGCCAGGTCGGCGCCTTCGCGGTCAACGGCACGCCGCCGCCGACCTTCTACCGCGTCGGCAGGAGCTGAACGCCGCTACTGCGCGAACGCATCGAGCGCCAGCGCGCCGGCCGGCCGGTCGAAGCGCTGCTCGATCTGCTGGATCGCCTGCGCGAGGAACTGCAGGAACATGCCCATCGCCACCGCGGTGGTCTGGCCCGCGCGCTGGTAGAGGCAGCTGAACGAGCGCGCGCCCGCGTCGGCCAGGCCGGTCCACACCAGGCGGCCGGCCGCCACGTCCTCCACCACGTTCTCGGCGATCAGGAAGCCGATGCCGGTGCCGCCGGCCACCAGGCGCCGCACCATCGCGACCGAGCTGGTCTCCACCAGCGGGCGGGTCTGGCGGTGCGCGCGCAGGTCGATCTGGTCGACCATCGCGCGCAGCTCGGTATCGGGCGTCATCAGGATCAGCGGATGTTCGAGGCAGTCGCGCAGCCGCGGCAGCTTGCCCAGCGCCGTGAGCGGATGGCCGGGCGGCGTGACCAGCCCGAGCTGCTGCGCGAAGGCGCCGATCTCCTCCACGCCCGGCGGCGGCTTGCGGCGCAGGCAGTAGCCGATGTCGGCCTCGCCGGTCGCAACCCAGCGCAGGATGTTCTCGCCGCTGCCCGAGCGCACGCCGTAGGTCACGCCGGGGTAGCTCTTCATCGCGGCCTCGATCACCTCGGGCACCAGCTGCTCGGCCGAGGAGTGCGAGACCGCGAGGTTGATGTGGCCGCGGCGCAGCGAGCGCAGGTCCTCGACCTGGCTCAGCGCGCTGTCGAAGTCGCGCTGGCCGCGGCGCACCGCGGCAATCATGATCTCGCCCGCCGTCGTGAGCTGCATGCCGCGCGGCAGCCGGTCGAACAGCGGCGCGCCGACCTGCTCCTCGAGGTTGAGGATCTGCTGGTGCACGGCCGCGGCCGTGAGGTGCAGCGACTCGGCCGCCTTGCGGATCGAGCCGCGGCGGGCGACCTCGTCGAAGCAGCGGAAGGACTGGGAGATGGCGCGCATCGGGGCAATGTACGTTTTTTCCTGACGCACCGTTCGAAACAATCAGATTTTCCTGACGGCCCGGGCGGCCTAGATTCGGCGCCATCGCATTGAGGAACCCGTCTTGAACACTCGCACCCGTCCCGCCTCCACCGTCGACCAGGTCACGCAGCGCCGCCGCGGCGTCGGCCTGATCGCCCACGATCCCGTGCTCAGCGCGGGCGGCTACACGCTGATCGCGCCGCAGACCGCGCGGGGCCACGTCTACCTCGTCGGCATCGACGGCGAGGTGGTCCACCAATGGAAGCTGCCGGTGCGCGCGGGCCGCCATGCCGTGATCCTCGACAACGGCAACCTCGGCTACAACGGCAACCACGCCGACTCGCCCGACCGCTACCCCGCCTGGTCGATGTGGCACGGCGGCGACTTCCGCGAGCTCACGCCCGAGGGCGAGCTGGTCTGGCACTACGAGGACCCGTCGCACCACCACGACGCCCTGTGGCTGCCCAACGGCAACCTGCTCTACGCGGCCTGCGTGCCCGTGCCCGCCGACTTCGCGCGCCGCGTGCCCGGCGGCACCGCGCACGCCGGCGACGAAACCATGTACGGCGACGTGATCCGCGAAGTGAACCGCGCCGGCGAGATCGTCTGGGAATGGAAGTGCTGGGAGCACCTCGCGCCCGAGGACTTCCCGATCCACCCGGGCTTCGGCCGCTACCACTGGCCGCTGGTCAATGGCCTCGACGTCGACGCCGACGGCCTGGTGCTCATGAGCCTGCGCACCACCTCGGGCGTGATCGGCGTCGACAGGGCCAGCGGCCGGGTGCGGCTGCACATTCCGCCGAGCGTGGTCTCGCACCAGCATGCGCCGGTGGCGCTGCCGAACGGCCGCATCCTGGTGTTCGACAACGGCAACTTCCGCCATGGCGCGCACGTGGCCTTCTCGCGCGTGCTCGAGATCGATCCCGCGACCCACGAGGTCGCGTGGTCCTATGCCGACGAGATGGTCAACGCCTTCTACACCGCCTTCATGGGCAACGCGCAGCGGCTGCCCAACGGCAACACCCACGTCACCGAGTCGGCCACCGGCCGGCTGTTCGAGGTCACGCCCGAGGGCGAGGTGGTCTGGGAGTACGTGATCCCGTGGTTCGACGAGTACCCCGACGAGGCCGCGCGCAAGACCGGGCCGGGCCGGCTCAACAGCGTGTTCAAGACCTACCGCTACACGCGCGAGCAACTGCCGTGGCTGCGGGCCTGATGACCGATCGCGCCATGAAAACCTCTACCCTCCTCGCCCGCGCGCTGTGCGCCGCCGCCGCGCTGCTCTCCTTCGCCCCCGCGGCCAGCGCCGCGCCCGAAGTGCAGAACGTGCGCATCCTCTCCAACTGGTTCGCGCAGCCCGACCAGGCCGGCTACTGGCAGGCGCAGCAGGACGGCCTCGGCAAGGAGGCCGGCATCCGCATCAGCGTGCTGCAGGGCGGCCCGAAGATCCAGACCGTGCCGCAGGTGGCCTCGGGCCAGGCCGAGTTCGGCATCGGCAATGCCGACGACGTGCTGCTCGCGCGGCTGCGCGGTGCGCCGGTGCGCGCCGTGTTCGCGCACCTCGACCACGTGCCCTACACGCTGGTCTACCACGCCGACCCGGCCGTCAAGGGCATCGCCGACCTGCAGGGCCGTACCTTCGCGGTCAACATCGGCAATGCCTACTGGGAGTGGACCAAGAAGCGCTACAAGCTCGCCAACACGCGCGAGATCCCGGTCTCGGGCGACCTGAGCCTGTTCCGCGACGATCCGAAGATGGTGCAGCAGGGCTACTCGCTGTTCCTGCCCGCGCGCATGGCCGCGAGCGGCCTCGCGGTGCAGCAGATCACGCTGGCCTCGCTCGGCTACCGGCCCTACAGCGTGCTGTTCACCACCGACGAGCTGATCCGCACCAGGCCCGCATTGGTGAAGGCCGCGATCGCCGCGGTACAGCAGGGCTGGCGCAACTACGTGCGCGACCCGTCGGGCCTGAAGCCGCTCTTGACCGGCATGAACAAGCAGATCTCGCCCGAAATCTACGACGCCGCCAACAAGCTGATGATCGAGACGCTGGTCTCGCACGACCTCAACCGCGTCGGCTGCATGGACGACGCGCGCTGGAAGGAGCTGGCCGGCCAGTTGCGCAGCGTGGCCTTCCTGCCCGCGGGCTTCGACGAGCGCCAGGCCTCCGACCGCGGCCTCGTGCCCGGTTGCCAGCCATGAGCATCGGCGCTGCGATCGCGCTCGAGGGTGTCTCCAAGCGCTTCGACAGTGGCCTGCAGGCGCTCGACCCGATCGACCTCGAACTGCGCGCCGGCGAGTTCGTCTCGCTGGTCGGCCCCTCGGGCTGCGGCAAGTCGACGCTGCTGCGCATCCTGGCCGGCCTGGTGGCCCCCAGCACCGGACGCTGCCGCCTGGCACCGGGCGCCGAGGCGGCCAGGGCCTTCGTGTTCCAGGAGCCGGCGCTGCTGCCCTGGCGCACCGCCGAGCGCAATGCGCAGTTGCTGATGGAGCTCGAAGGCCTCGCGCCCGACGAGCTGCAGCGCCGCGCCGCCGAGGCGCTCGCGCTGGTCGGCCTCGCGGGCATGGAGAAGCTCTATCCGCACCAGCTCTCGGGCGGCATGCGCATGCGGCTGTCGCTGGCGCGCGCGCTCGCGCTGCGCCCCGGCCTGCTGCTGCTCGACGAGCCGCTGGCCGCCGTCGACGAGCTGTCGCGCGAGCTGCTGCAGGAGGAGCTGTCGGCGCTGTGGCGCCAGGCCGGCTTCACCGGCGTGCTGGTGACGCACAGCGTGCACGAGGCCGTGTTCCTCTCGAAGCGCGTGGTCGTGATGTCGCCGCGGCCGGGCCGCGTGGTCGAGGTCGTCGAGGTGCCGTTCGCCTTTCCGCGCACGCCGCAGTTGCGTGCGAGCGCGGAGTTCGCGCGGCTGGCCGGCGAGGTGACGGCCGCGCTGCGGCGCGAGACCGTGCCGCGCGCGGCATTCGCATGAGGAAGGAAGCGTCATGAACCCAACCTCCTCTTCGATCGCCGCGCGCTGGACGCGCGACGCCTGGCCCGTCGTGCTGGTCGCCGTGCTCGTCATCGGCCTGTGGTTCGCACTGACCGCCACCGTCTACCGCGGCAAGGGCTACCTGCTGCCCTCGCCGCTCGAGGTGGGTGCGGCCGCCATCGAGAACGCCGGCCTGCTGCTGATGGCCGCCTTCACCACGCTGAAGGAAGCGAGCCTGGGCTTCCTGATCGCCATCGTCGGCGGCATCGCGCTGGCGGCGCTGCTGAGCCAGTCGCGGCTGCTCGAGCGCAGCCTCTATCCCTACGTGGTGCTGCTGCAGACCGTGCCGGTGGTGGCGATCGCGCCGCTGATCGTGCTCTGGTTCGGCTACAACGAAGGCTCGGTGGTCGTGATCAGCCTGATCATGTCGCTGTTCCCGATCGTCAACAACACGCTGCTGGGGCTGCGCTCCACCTCGCGCAACCTGGTCGAGCTGTTCGCGCTGCACAACCGCAGCCGCTGGACCGCCTTTCGCAAGCTGCAACTCCCCGCGGCGCTGCCGCACATCATCGCGGGCCTGCGCGTGTCGGCGGGGCTGTCGGTGATCGGCGCCATCGTCGGCGAGTTCATCATCGGCTCGGGCAATGCCGAGGGCGGGCTCGGCGTGCAGATCGTGTTCGCGCAGGGGCGCATGTACACGGCACTGCTGTTCGCCGAGGTGATCGCGGCCACGCTGCTGGGCTTTTTGTTCTTCGCGCTCGTGAGCGCGGTGGGGCGCGCGCTGCTGCGGCACTGGCACGAGTCGGCGATGCCGGGTTGAGGCCCTTCAGTCCAGCCAGCCGCCGCTGTCGTGCACCGCGCGACCGCCGACCAGCGTCAGCTCGGCATGCACCTGCCCCAGCGCCTCCAGCGGCACCGTGAGCGGATCGGCATCGAGCACCGCGAGGTCGGCATAACGCCCCGGCGCCAGCGTGCCCTTGCGGTCCTCCTCGAAGCTCAGGAAGGCGCCGTTGCGCGTCACGGTCTCGAGCGCCTGCAGCCGGCTCAGCGCCTGGCCCGGGCCGATGGCGCGGCCGGTGGTGCGCTCCTCGCGTGCCACCGAGGCCCACACCGCGGTGAACAGGCTCACGGGGATGTTGTCGCTGCCCGCGGCCAGCGGCAGCCCGGCCTCGAGCAGCGCGCGCTGCGGCAGGAATTCCTCCTGCCGCTCGAGGTCGGCCAGCCGCGGCGCGCCGTTCTTCCACAGCATGTAGAACGGGATGCTCGTGACCATCAGGCCCAGCCGCTTCACGCGTTCGATGTCGGAGGCCGTGACGTAGCCCACGTGCTCCACCACCCAGCGCCGGCCCGCGAGCGGGAAGCGTGCGTCGATGGCCTCGAACACCTCGAGCACCTCGGACAGCCGGTCGGCCACTACGCTGTGCACGCGCAGGTCGTGCTCGGCCGCGAGCCAGGCGTAGTCGCGGAAGTCCTCGATGCGGTTGGCCCATTCGACGAAGCCCATCCAGCCGGTGTTGGGCAGCGCGCGCCGCACGGCGTTGGCCGCGGCGCGGTCGCCGCCCAGGCCGACGTAGATGCCGCCGATGGCGAGCATCGGGTCGCCGCTGCCGCGCCCGCGCGCATGCGCGAGCCAGTCGCGCATCGCGAGCCGCGCCTCGGCCACGTTCGACCAGGTCGGGCTCACGCACAGGCGGGTGCGCATGCTGAGCCCGCCCTCCTCCCACAGCCGGCGATAGACCGCGATGGTCTCGGGCGAGGAGCCGTGGCCCTCGTAGATGCTGGTGGTGCCGCAGGCGTGGTAGAGCGGCAGCGAACGGCGCAGCCCCTCGAGCCGGTCGTCGAAGCCGAAGGCCGGCACCTGCGTGAGCACCGAGAACTCGACCAGCGGCCGCTTGTTGGTCTCGACGATCACGCCGTTGGGCCGGCCGTCGTCGCCCAGTTCGATCTGCAGCCCGCCGCAGTCGGGGCAGGTGTGCTCGTCGATGCGGTGCAGCGCCAGCGCGCGGCTGTTGAGCGCGCTGTGGCCCGGCGGCACGCCCCAGTTGCCGAACAGGCCCGGGATGTAGACGGGATGATCGGGCGCCACCGCGTCGAGCTCGTGCCGGTTCGGCATGCGCCGTTCGGCCAGGTTGGACGGGCCGCCGAAGTAGAACGGCGGCCGGCCCACGGGCATGGTCACGATCCAGCGGCCCGGCGGCGTGCGCGCGGCCTCGGCCGCGACCACCGCCAGCACCTCGGCGATGCAGGTGGCATGCGCGAGGCTGGGCCGCAAGGTCTTCAGGCCCTCGCGCTCCATGTGCGCATGGGCGTCGACGAGGCCGGGCAGCACGGTGCGCCCGCCGAGGTCGATGACGCGCGTGTCGGCCGTGCGCGTGCGCGCCACCTCGGCTTCGCTGCCGACCGCGAGCACGCGCCCGCCGGCCAGCGCCACCGCCCGCGCGGGCGCCGCGCCGGGTTCCATCGTCAGCACCTGGCCATTGGCCAGGATCAATTCAGCGGCGGCCATCGGCGCCATACCAGGGGAACAGGCGGTGCAGCAGCCAGGCGAACAGCTGGTCGGCCAAAAATCCGATGGCGCCGAGGAACAGCAGGCCCACGAACATGATGTCGACGCGGAACACCAGGTGCGCGAACGAGATCAGGTAGCCCAGGCCCTGCTCGGCCCCGACCAGCTCGGCCGCCACCAGCACCACGAAGGACACGGCCGTGGCCTGGCGCAGCCCCGCGAACACGAAGGGCAGCGCGGCCGGCAGCGCGACCTGCGTCATGGCCGCGAAGGGACTGGCGCCGAGCGCGGCGGCCGAGCGCAGGTAGACGGCGGGGATGTCGCGCACGCCGATGAAGGTGTTGACCCAGACCGGGAAGAAGGCGCCCCAGGCGATCAGCATCACCTTCGAGAGGTCGCCGAGCCCGAACCAGACGATGGCCAGCGGCACGATCGCGATCGCCGGGATGGCGCGCAGGCCGTGCAGCACCGGGTCGGTGAACTGGCGCAGGGTGGTGCTGCGCCCGGTCAGCACGCCGGCCACCACGCCGAGCGAGGCGCCGAGCAGGAAGCCCCAGAGCGCGCGCAGCAGGCTCGCGCCCACGTGCGGCCAGATGTCGCCCTTGCGCCAGGCCATGTCGAGCAGCACGCCGGCCACCTGCGAGGGCGGCGGGAACATCTTGGTGTTGATGCCGGGCACGACGCGCGGCGCGATCTCCCAGGCCAGCAGGAAGGCCACGATGCCGGCCGCGCCCAGCAGCAGCTGGCGCCGGCGCGCGCGCCGCTGCCGCGCGAGCTGGTCGCGCCGGAAGTCGCGCTCGAGCGCTTCGCGCCGCGACAGCGATGCCTCGGCCGGCGCCGCCTCGGCGCGGGCGCGCAGGTCGTCGAGCGCCGCGCTCACGAGGCCACCTCTTCCGACTGCGCGAAGGCCGCCGCGATGCGCGCATAGGCCGCGCCGAAGGCCGGGTCGGCGCGCTCGCGCGGATACGGCAGGTCGACCTCGACGATCTCGCGGATGCGCCCCGGGTGCGGGCTCATCACCACCACGCGCTGCGCGAGGAAGACCGCCTCCTCGATGTTGTGGGTGATGAAGAACACCGACAGCCCGAGCTCGCGCCACAGCCGCAGCAGCTCGCGCTGCAGGCTCGCGCGCGTGAGCGCGTCGATGGCCGCGAAGGGCTCGTCCATCAGCAGCACCTTCGGCCGCGTGGCGAGCGCACGCGCCACCGCCACGCGCTGGCGCATGCCGCCCGAGAGCTCGAAGGGATAGCGCCGCGCCGCATGCGACAGGCCCATGAGCGCGAGCAGTTCCTCGGCGCGCGCGCGGCGCTCGGCGGCGCCCAGGCCCAGCATCTTGAGGCCGAACTCCACGTTGCGCCGCGCATTGAGCCAGGGGAACAGCGCGTACTCCTGGAACACCACGCCGCGGTCGGCGCCGGGCCCGGTCACGGGCTGGCCGCCGGCCGTCACGCTGCCCGTGGTGGGCTCGACGAAACCCGCGATGGCGTTGAGCAGCGTGGTCTTGCCGCAGCCGCTCGGGCCGATGGCGCAGACGAACTCGCCCTCGCCGATGTCGAGGTTCACGTCGGTCATGGCCCAGTTCAGCTCGCCGTTCGACGAGGCGTAGAGCTTGGAGGCATCGCGCACGCTGACGATCGCGCGCGAGGCCGTGTGGTTCGCGCCCATGGCCTCAGCCCAGGCGCACGCGATCGGGCGCCGCGGCCTTCAGCGCATCGGCGTAGATCAGCTTGCGGTAGAGCGCGCGCAGGTCTTCCTTCGGCGGCGTCGCAAGCCCGGCCTCGACGGCCCACTGCGCGTTGAGCACCAGGTCGTCGAGCAGCCGCTCGTCGAGCCGCACGCCGACCGAGACGGTCTCGAGCCCGGCCTTGGTGGTCTCGACCGTGGCCTTGGTGCGCTCGGCCACCAGCGCGATCGCCTCGGCGGTCTGGGCGCGGTAGAAGGCCTCGGCATCGAGCAGGCTGCGCACCGCGGCCTCCACCAGCTTGGGGCGCGACTGCACCAGCGATTCGCTCGCGGTCAGCACGTAGTGGCTCAGGAACACCTTCTCCAGCCCCGTGTCGTCGAGCACCTTGACCTTGCCGCCGCTGTCGGCGATGGCCTTCTGGCCCGCGTCCCAGCCCCAGGCGAAGGCATCGATGTCGCCCTTGGCGATGGCGGTCACGGCATCGGGGCCGCGCAGGTTGACCAGCGTCACGTCCTTGAGCGCGAGGCCGTGCAGCGAGAGGAAGCGGCTCAGGAAGTAGTGGCCGCTGGTGCCGACCGTGGTCGCCACGCGCCTGCCCTTGAGCTGCGCGCCGGTCGCGATGCCGCGGTCGCTGCGCGCCGCCACCACCATGCCGCTCGACAGCCGGCTGAACTCGGCCACGATGACCGCGCGCACGCCGTTCGCGCCGGCCAGGCCGATCACGCTGTCGGTGGCGGTCGCGAACTGGGCCTTGCCGGCCACGGCCGCGTCGAAGGCCAGCCGGCCCGAGGTGAACTGCAGCGTGGTGGCCTCGATGCCGTGGTTCTTCCAGAGGTTACGGCTCGACACCAGGTAGGGAATGGCCCAGCTGAAGCCCTGGCTCTCGGCGACCACGATCTTCTCGAGCGATTGCGCGCGCAGCGGCAGGGACAGGCCGGCGGTACCGGCGAGGGCGGCGAGACCGAGGCCGAAGCGGCGGCGGTCGATGGGATGCGAGGAGTTCATGGGGTCGGAGGGAGGAAAAAGAATACGGAACGCGAGGGCTCAGCCATAGCCATAGGGATTCGGCACGTCGCCCGCCAGCAGCCAGGCGCCGATGCCCTGGTGCCGGTAGTCGAGCGGGTCGTGCAGCGTGTGCACGCGCACGTTGCGCCAGTAGCGGTCGAGGTTGTGCTTCGAGGCGGTGCCCCGCGCGCCCACCAGCTCGAAGATCTGCGAGGTGACGTGCAGCGCCGTGCGCGCGGCCTGCGTGCGCGCCGCGGCCACGTCGATCGCGAGTGCCCCGCGGCTGTCGGCCGTGAGCGCGAAGCCCTGTTCCCAGGCCTGCTGGAAGCGCTCGTTGGCCTGGTTCGACAGCGCGGTGGCAGCCTGCAGCGCCGACCACATCTCGCCCGCGCGCAGTTGCAGCAGCCGGTCGTCCTCGGCGCGCTCCACGCCGGCCATGGGCCAGGGCTGGGTGTGGGCGCGCAGGTGCTCGATGGCGGCGCGCAGCGCGCCGAAGGCGTTGCCGAGGTAGATCTCGGTCAGCACGATCTGGCCGATCAGGTTGCGCAGCGTGGCGCGCGGGCTCGAGGCCACGCCGGGCGGGCCGAGGATCTCGTCGTGCGCGATGCGCACGCGCCGGAACTCGACGTTGCCGCTGTCGGTCTGGCGCTGGCCCATGTTGTCCCAGTCGCCGAGCACCGTGATGCCCGCGCGCGAGGTCGGCACCACGGCGAACAGCCGGTCGGTCGGCTCGGGGCCGAGCACCACCGAGACGTTGAGCACGTCGGAGTCCGGGGCGCCCGAGCAGAAGCCCTTCACGCCGTCGATCTCGATGCCGTCGTCGGTGCGCACCGCCTGCAGCCGGGTGTCGCGCGCATTCACGGCATTGCCCCAGAACCAGCGCTTCTCCACCGCCTCGCCGAGGAAACGCGCCTGCTGCGCCTCGGAACCGAACAGCAGCACGCTCGCCACCTGCAGGTGCTGGAAGCCGAACAGGTGCGCGAGCGAGCTGTCGGCCTGCGCGAGCCGGCGCAGGATGCGGAAGATCAGCGGCCAGGCCGCCTGCTGGCCGCCATGGGCCGCGGGAATCGCGAGCGTGAGCAGGCCGCTGCGGCGCAGCAGCGCGCGTTCGGCCAGTGCCGTGCCGCCCGCGCGGTCGCGCTCGGCGGCACTGGCGGCCAGGGTGTTCGCGAGCGCGAGCACCGGCTCGGTGAAGATGCCGAAGTCCTCGGCGAAGGGATCGGCCGCCGATGGCGTGCCCTGGGGAGCGGAAGAAGAGGACACGGGATGGCGGCCTGCGGTGGAGAAGAGGAAGCGGAAAGCGGGGGCGGGCCGGAACGCGGGATCGGAGAGCGGCGACGCCGGCCGCGGCGGCTGCACGCATGATGCCGAGCCGGACCCCGTTCGCTTAGAACATTCCGGAGCATGGATATGCGCGGCGCGTTCAGCGCCGGTGGTCGACGCGCCGCGCCAGCCACTCGCCGACGAACTGGATCGCCGACACCAGCGCGATCAGGATCACGATCACCTCGAACATCACGCGCGTCTCGTAGCGCTCGTAGCCGTAGCGGATCGCCAGGTCGCCGAGGCCGCCCGCGCCCACCGCGCCCGCCATGGCCGAGGCATTGACCATCGCGATCACGCTGACCGTCATGCCGCCGATGATCCCGGGCAGCGCCTCGGGCAGCAGCACGTGGCGCACGATGTGCCAGCGCCGGCAGCCCATGGCGCGCGCGGCCTCGACCAGGCCCGCGTCGACGTCGTTGAGGCTGACCTGCGCGATGCGCGCATAGAACGGGATCAGGTTGGCCGCCAGCGGCACCACCGCGGCCCAGGTGCCGAGCGTGGTGCCGACCAGGAAGCGCGTGACCGGCAGCAGCGCGATCAGCAGGATGATGAACGGGATCGCGCGGCAGACGTTCACCGCGATCGACAGCGCCCGGTGGAAGCGCGGCCGCGGATAGAGGTTGCGCGGCGCCGTCACCGTGAGCACCACCGCCAGCACCAGCCCCAGCGCGATCGCGATGAAGGCCGAGATGCCCACCATCAGCAGGGTCTGGAAGAAGGCCTGGACGTACTTGTCAACCTGCGGCGTGGACATAGCCCAGGACCTCGATGCGGTCGGCCGCGAGCGCCAGGCGCGCGGCTTCGATGTCGAAAGAAGGGTCCGCGCCCACCGGCACGGCCACCAGCAGCCGGCCCTGCGCATGGCCGCGGATGCGGTCGAGCCCGCCGTGCAGCCAGGTCGCGCCGGGGCCCAGCGCGGCCAGTGCCTCGAAGGGCAGGCCCCGCGGCCGCGCGGCGCCGTCGAAGCCCAGGCTCAGCACCCGCAGGGCCGACCGGCCCGGGATGCCTTCGAGGCCTTCGAGCTCCGGCACCAGTGCCGCCGCCAGGTCGGGCGGCAGGTCGTGCAGCAGCGGCTGCAGCAGCGCGCGCGTGGCCTCGGCCCGCGGCTTGCCGAACACGCGCCACACTTCGCCGAGCTCGACGAGGCGGCCGCGGTCGAGCACCAGCACGCGGTCGCAGACCTCGCGGATCACCGCCATGTCGTGCGTGATCAGCACCACCGTGAGGCCGAAGCGCCGGTTGATGTCGCGCAGCAGCGCGAGGATAGCCTGCGTGGTCTCGGGATCGAGCGCCGAGGTCGCCTCGTCGCACAGCAGGATCTGCGGCCGGTGCACCAGCGCGCGCGCGATGCCCACGCGCTGCTTCTGCCCGCCCGAGAGCTGCGCCGGCCAGGCATCGGCCTTGTCGGCCAGGCCCACGAGCTCGAGCAGCTCGTCCACGCGCTCGCGGATGCGCCGCGGCTCCACGCCCGCCACCTTGAGCGGCAGCGCGACGTTGTCGCGCACGGTCTTGGCCGACAGCAGGTTGAAGTGCTGGAAGATCATGCCGATGCGCCGGCGCAGCGCGACCAGGCCGTCCTCGTCGAGGCCGCCCACGTCCACGCCGTCGACGCGCACCGTGCCGCCGCTCGCGGCCTCGAGCGCATTGACGGTGCGCAGCAGCGTGGACTTGCCCGCGCCGCTGCGCCCGATGATGCCGAAGACCTCGCCGCGCTCGACGGCGAACGAGACCGCCTCGAGCGCCGCCACCGTGCCGGCCGCGCCCGCGTAGCGCTTGGAGACCCGGTCGAAGACAATATGGGCCGGCGCCGCCGGCGTCGTCGCGGCGCTCAGAACACGGGCAGTACCGAACCCTGGTACCGCGTCTGGATGAACTGGCGCACTTCCTCCGACTGGTAGGCCTGGACCAGCGGCTTGACCCAGGTCGCGTTCTTGTCCTTCTCGCGCACCACGATGATGTTGACGTAGGGGTTGTTCTCCTTCTTCTCGACCGCGAGGCCGTCGCGCGTGGCGATCAGGCCGGCCTGGTAGGCGAAGGTGTTGACGATGGCCGAGGCATCCACGTCCTCGAGCGAACGCGCAAGCACCACCGAGGCGGCCTCCACCAGCTGCACCTTCTTCCTGTAGCCGGTCACGTCGGCCAGCGTGGCGGTGCCCTTGAAGGGATCGAAGCCCTCGCGCAGGGTGAGCACGCCCTGGTCGCGCAGCACGACCAGCGCGCGCGTCTGGTTGCTCGGGTCGTCGGGGATGCCGAGCCTGGCGCCGTCGGGCAGGTCCTTGAAGGCCTTGTGCTTCTTCGAATAGAAGGCGATCGGCGAGATGTAGGTGTTGCCCACGCTGACCAGCTTGTAGCCGCGCTGCTTGACCTGGTCGTTGAGGAAGGGGATGTGCTGGAACGAGTTGGCCTCGAGGTCTCCGTTGTTGAGTGCCTCGTTGGGGCTGGCCGAGCCGGTGATGACCACCGGCTTGACCTCGAGGCCGTTGCGCCTGGCGACCTTGGTGACCACTTCCCAGATCTCCTCGTCGACGCCGCCGCGCACGCCCACGCGCAGGGTCTGCGATTGCGCGAGGGCCGCGGTCTGCGACCAGAGCGCGGTCGAGGCGAGGACGAGTGCGCCCAGGGCGCGAAGAACACTGCGTGTGTGCATGGCTTTCTCTTTTCGGTTGCCGGTTTTTTCCTGCGGCCGATCTTCGAAGGCCGCGCCATGGCGGAAAAGGAAAGTTTTCGCACAAGCAATCTCGCTGCGCGACGAAGACGCGGATCGATCCGCGCCGCGCGCCGCTGACGCGCTTGCACATGCGCATTCCGATGTTGCCGTGGCGCAAGGCCGCCGATACGGTCGACGGCTTCGCATGCCACCCTGCCTGGAGTTCCTTCGATGACCGCTTCGCTGCCTTCCCTCCCGCGTCCGCCGAGCCGCCGCACGCTGGTGCGCGGTGCCGCCGCCGCGCTCGGCGCCGCCGGCCTCGGCCTGCTGGGCCGCCGTGCCTGGGGCGCCGACAACGACAAGCCGATCACGCTGTCGTGGACCGGCACCGGCCTGTGCCTGAGCCCGATCGTGGTCGCCAACGAGCTGGGCTATTTCACGAAGAACAACGTGAAGGTGGAGATCATCAATTTCGCGGGCGCGGTCGACCAGGTGCTCGAATCGATCGCCACCGGCAAGGCCGACATCTCGCTGGGCCTGATCCATGCCTGGCTCAAGCCGCTGGAAGCGGGCTTCGACGTGAAGGTGGTGGGCACCGCGCATGCGGGCTGCATCCGCGTGCTCGCGCCCAGAACCTCGGGCATCGCGAGCATCGAGGCCGTGAAGGGCAAGACCATCGGCGTCTCGAGTCCCGCGGGCTATGGGCGCCAGTTCTTCTCGACCGCGCTGGCGCGGTGCGGCGTGAACCCCGACCAGGACGTGCAGTGGCGCGTGTTCCCGGCCGACCAGCTCGACATCGCGCAGAAGAAGGGCGAGATCGACGTCATCGCCGACTCGGACCCGAACCTCTACCTGATCGAGAAGCGCAACCCCGGCGCCTACCTCGAGATCGCGAACATCCTCAAGGGCGACTTCAAGGACCGGCTGTGCTGCATCGTCGCGGCGCGCGGCGAACTGGTGAAACGCAATCCGCAGCAGGTGGCGGCCGTGGTGCGATCGCTGCACCAGGCCGCGGACTTCATCGCCGAGAACCCCAACGAGGCCGGGCGCGCGGTGAGCAAGCTGTTCCCGAAGGTGGCGCAACAGGACCTCGGCAGCATCCTCTCGACCATCGGCTACACGCACCATGCCAGGCGCTTCGATCTCGCGAAGGAGATCGAGAGCTATGCGGTCGACCTCAAGCAGGTGGGGGTGCTCAAGAAGAGCACCGATCCGGCGCGCTTCGCGAAATTCCTGACGGTGGATGTGCTGGCCTGAGTGCCGGCCTCAAGCCGCCAGCGGCTCCGGCACCGCGGCCAGCAGCGAGCGCGTGTAGTCGTGCGCGGGCCGCGACAGCACCTGCTCCACCGGCCCCTGCTCGACCAGCCGGCCGCGGTTGAGCACCAGCACGCGGTCGGCCACATGGCGCACGAGGTTGATGTCGTGCGAGATGAACAGCAGCGCCGTGCCCAGCCGCGACTGCAGCTCGGCGATCAGGTCGATGACCTGGGCCTGCACCGAGACGTCGAGCGCCGACACCGGTTCGTCGCAGACGATCAGCGCGGGCTGCGCCGCGAGCGCGCGCGCGATCGCCACGCGCTGGCGCTGGCCGCCCGAGAGCAAACGCGGAAAGCGCTCGGCCAGCTCGGGCGCCAGGCCCACCTGCTGCAGCAGCGCCGCGATGCGCGCCCCCACCTCGGCGCGCGGCAGGCCCTGCAGGTTCTCGGCGATCACCTGCGACACGCGGTAGCGCGGATCGAAGCTGCTCAACGGGTCCTGCGGGATGTACTGCAGCCGTGGCCGCAGCGGCCGGCGCGCAGCCTCGGAAATGCCCGACCAGGGCTGGCCCAGCAGCCGCACCGTGCCCGCGTCGGGCTCGAGCAGGCCGAGCACGATCTTGGCGCAGGTGGACTTGCCCGAGCCAGATTCGCCGACCAGGCCGAGCACCTCGCCGGCCGCGATCGAGAACGACAGGTCCTCGAGCGCCACGAAGTCCTCGCGCGGACCCAGACCGCGCCGCACCGCGAAGCGCTTGCCGATGCCCCGGACCTCGAGCACCGGTGCCTGCGCGGCCGGCACCGGCGCGCGCGGCGGCAGCGGCTCGCGCACGATGCGCAGCCGCGCCTCGGGGCCCGCGCCGGTTGACTCGAAGCGTGCCGACGACAGCCGGCTGCCGCGCGAGGAGGTCGAGGGCACGGCCGCGATCAGCTGCCGGGTGTAGCCATGGCGCGGGCTCGACAGCACGTCGCGCACCGGGCCTTGCTCGAGCACGCGGCCATGGCGCATCACGAGCACGCGGTCGGCGATGCCCGCCACCGCCGACAGGTCGTGGCTGATCAGCAGCAGGCCGCTGCCTTCGTCGCGCACGCGCTGCGCCAGCACCTCGATCACCTGCTTCTGCAGCGCCGCGTCGAGCGCGGTGGTCGGCTCGTCGGCCACGATCAGCGGCGGCAGGCCCGCGATGGCGGCCGCGATCAGCGCACGCTGGCGCAACCCGCCCGAGAGCTGGTGCGCATACTGGCCGATGCGGCGTTCGGGATCGGGCATGCCCACGCGCGCGAGCGTTTCCAGCACGCGCCGGCGCACCGCCGCGCGGCCGCGCAGCAGGCCGTGATGCTCAAGCACCTCGCCGACCTCGCGGCCGATGGGGCGCAGCGGATCGAGCGACACCAGCGCGTCCTGCATCACCAGCCCCGCGAAGGTGCCGCGCAGGCGGCGCCAGTCGGCGGCATCGAAGCGGTTCGCGTCGCGCCCGTCGATCAGGAATTTGCGCGCGTTCACGCGCGCGCCCGGCCCCGCGAGCGCGAGCAGGCTGCGCGCGGTCACGCTCTTGCCCGAGCCCGACTCGCCGACCAGCGCCACGCATTCGCCGCGCGCGATGCGCAGGTCGAGCGCCTCGACCACGGTGCGCTCGCCCGCGGGCGTGTCGAAGCGGACCGTGAGGCCCTCCACATCGACCAGCGGAACATCGCTCATGCCAGCCTCCCCTCGAAGCGCCGCTGCAGATGGTGGCCGAGCACGGTGAACGAGATCACCGTGAGCGTGATGGCCGCGCCCGGGAACACGCCGGGCCACCAGGCCACGCGCAGCACGTCGCGGCTCTCGGCCAGCATCACGCCCCACTCGGGCGTGGGCGGCTGCGGGCCGAGGCCGAGGAAGCTCAGCCCCGAGGCAGCCAGCACGGTCGATCCCACGTAGACGGTGGCGGTCACGGGCACCGCCACCAGCACGTTGGGCAGCAGATGGCCGAAGAACACCTGGGCGCGGCTGCGGCCGTAGATGTAGGCATGGGTCACGTAGTCGGCCTGGCGCACGATGCGCGTCTGCGCGCGCACCACGCGCGCGAACTTCGGAATGCCCGCGATGCCGACCGCGAGCGCGATGTTGGCCAGCCCCGGGCCCAGGAACACCACCACCAGCATCGCCAGCAGCACGCCCGGAAAGGACGAGATCACGTCAAACAGCCGCGACAGCCCCTCGTCGAACAGCCATTGCTTCTGGCCCGCCACCAGGCCCAGCAGCACGCCGGCCAGCACCGAGATCGCGGTGCCGCCGATGCCGATGAACAGCGAGTAGCGCGCGCCATGCACGGTGCGCGAGAGCACGTCGCGGCCGAGCCGGTCGGTGCCGAAGGGATGCTCGGCGCCCGGCGGCTGCAGCACCGCGAGGAAGTCGCCCTCGAGCGGATCGTGCGCGGCCAGCCAGCGCGGCGCGACGGTGGCGATCACCAGCAGCGCGACGAACAGCGCCGACAGCAGCACCGCGAGCGGCGGCAGGCGCCGGCGCGGCGCGCTCGACGCGGGTGCGCCACCCGCGGGCAGCGCGACGGTCTCGGATGCGGAAGTCATGATGCCTTGAGCCTCGGGTCGATCAGTGCATAGAGCAGGTCCAGCAAGGTGGACGCCGCGACGTGGATGAAGGCCGCCAGCAGCACCACCGCGAGCACCACGGGCGCATCCTGGCTCAGCACCGCGTTGAGCGTGACCGTGCCCAGGCCGGGCCGGCCGAACACCTTCTCGGTGATGACGGCGCCGCCGAGCAGGCCGCCGATGATCCAGCCGCCGAGCGTGACCACGGGCAGCGCCGCATGGCGCAGCACGTGCCGCAGGCGCAGCCGCAGCTCACCCAGGCCGCGCGCGCGCACCGTGACCACGAAGGGCTGCTCGAGCGCGCGCTCCATCGCCTCGCGCAGCACCTGCGCCAGCAGGCCCGCGGTCGGCAGCGCCAGCGCGGTCGCCGGCAGCACCAGCGCGCGCCAGTCGGCCGCGCCCGAGACCGGGAACCAGCGCAGCGTGAACGAGAAGGCCATCAGCAGCAGGATGCCGAGCCAGAACACCGGCGTGGAGGCGAACACCAGCTCCAGCATGGAGGCCGCCGCGCGCGCGAAGCGCCCGCGGCCCGAGGTCAGCGTGGCCACCACCACCGCGAACAGCAGCGCCAGCACGCCGGCCGCGAGCGCGAGCTCGACCGTGGGCCACAGCTGCGCCATCACCACGCGCGCCACCGGCTGGCGCAGTTCGTACGAGGTGCCGAAGTCGCCGCTGGCGATGCGCGCCAGGAAGCCCAGGTACTGCTCCCACAGCGGGCGGTCCAACCCCCACTCGGCCGCGATGGCCTCGCGCAGGCCCGGGTAGTCGAGGTCGCCGGCCAGGATGTCCTCGACCCGGCCCGGCAGCGCATGCAAGGCCAGGAAGGCCGCGGTGGCGCTGCCCCACGCCACCAGCAGGCCGGCGCCCAGCCGCGAGATCACCAGTCGCCACATGACGGGCTCAGCGCTCCGACAGCCACACGTCGTGGAAGTTCGACGGCGAGTCGAGCTGCGTCTCGAACGACAGGCCGCGCACCCGGCTCTTGGCCGCGAGCTGGTAGTTGGCCGAGAACAGCGGCACGATGATGCCCTGGTCCACCGCGTGGCGCTGCGCGGCGTCGACCAGCTTCTTCTTCTCCTCGAGATTCGTGGAAGCCAGCGCGTCGTTGATGTAGCCGAACAGCGTCCTGTCGCCCTTGTCGGCCACCGCGCGGATGAAGCCGCTCTCGCCGATGTTGCCCTGCAGCTCCTGCGCCGCGTCGGCCGGCAGGTAGGTGTTGGGATAGATGCTCCACGAGCCCTTCTGCAGCTGCTGCGCCCACTCGCCGCCGGTGACGAAGCGCAGCCGCAGGTCGAAGCCCAGGTTCTTGCGCAGCTGCGCCTGCAGGCCCTGGATCAGCACGTCGCGGTTATCGCGCACGAAGGGCTGCGGATAGCCGACCTCGATGGTCAGGCGCTGGCCGTCCTTGGTGCGGAAGCCCTCGGCGTCGCGGCCGGTCCAGCCCGCTTCGTCGAGCAGCTTGTTGGCCGCGGCCGGGTTGTTGCCCCAGCTGCCCTCGAGCGCCTTGTTGTAGAAGAAGCTGTCGGGTCCGATGTTCGACCAGGCGCGGCGGTAGGTGCCGCGGTAGACGCTCTTGACCAGCGCATCGATGTCGGCGCCGTCGCGCAGCGCGCGGCGCACGCGCACGTCGGTGGCCGGCGGGATCGTGTAGTTGACGTTGAGCGTGAACGAGGTCTGCGCGCCCGCGGGGCCGACCAGGAACTGGAAGCCCGGCTGGTCCTTGAACAGGCCCACGTCGGTGGGCTGCACGCCCTCGATCACGTCGACCTGGCCCGAGCTCAGCGCGCCCGCGCGCACCGCGTACTCGGGCAGGAAGCGCACCGTCACGCGGTCCAGCCAGGCCGGGCCCTGGTGCGCCGCATAGCCGGGCGCCCACTGGTAGCGCGGGTTGCGCGCGAAGCCGGCCGACTGTCCGCGCACGTAGTTCTGGAACACGAAGGGACCGCTGCCCGCGATGGCGGGGCCGCCGCCGCACAGGTCGTCGCCCGACTGCAGCGACTTCGGCGAGATCAGGCCCAGCCGCACGCTGGCGATCGATTCGAGCAGGCCCGAGTCGGGCCGGGCCAGCTGCAGCCGCACTTCGCTGGCCGACACCACCTGCACGCGTTCCACCGCCTTGAGCAGTTCGCCGGCGGCGTTGGTGTTCTTGGTGTCGCGCACGAAGTCGAAGTTGAACTTCACGGCCGCCGCGTCGAGCGGCGTGCCGTCATGGAATTGCAGGCCCGGCTTGAGCTTGAAGGCATAGGTCTTGCCGTCGGGCGAGACGCTCCACTCCTGCGCCAGCCAGGGCAGGAACTTGCCGCCCTTGCCCTTGGCGACCAGCGAGTCGATGTAGTTGCGGATCAGGATGTAGGAGTTCTGCTGCGTCGAGCGGTGCGGGTTGAAGCAGATCGGATCGGTGGTGACGCCGAAGACCACCTCGCCGCCCTGGCGCGGCGTGTCGGCGGCCAGCGCGAGGTTCATGCCGCACGCCGCGAGCAGGCCGGCCTGGAGGATGCGCGGCAATGCGCGCCGCGGGGAAGCAAGGGCAAGGGAGATCTTCATGACGACGGAAAGGAACGTGAGAAAGCCGCGCGGACGAATCCGCGCCTGGAAGAAAGGACAAGGAGTCGGCGCGCGCGGCGCCAGCCGTGCAGGCCCGGGCGAACGCCCGTGCACGGGCAGCGCCGATCTTCGAAGCTCAGGGCTTCGCGGCTAACGAAAGTTTTCGCAGAAGCTATCTCGCTCAGCGCACATGGAGCGCTTCAGCGCCTTTCATCCGCTCAATCCAGAAGTCCGTCCCAGTAGAGACGCGCTGCAGCCAGCACGGTCTGCATCTGCGTCGTGTGCGCGAGCCGGAAGGCCGCGCCGCGCACGGTCTCGTCGGGGAACTCGCTGACCAGCGTGAACGGCACGGTCGAACGCTCGTCGGTGATCACCATGCAGGGAATGCCGTTGATGGGCGCGAACGGCAGCTCGCCGACGTGGGCATGCCACATGCGCTGCTGGAGCGCATTGAACGCGGCCAGTTCGGCCGAGCCCGCGAGCAGTTCCTTCGTGAGCGCATCGAGGAAGCGCAGGCCGTCGTGGCCGCGGTGCTGGCGCAGGATCAGGAAGAAGCCCTTGGGCACCGTCCACAGCTCGCTGCCGCGCGGCACGTAGCCGGCGCGCGGGCGCGTCCATTCGTGCGCCGGGTAGCCATGCAGGCTCAGGTGCAGGCGCGCGCCGGTGCGCGCGATCGCCTCGAGCCGCGGCGCCTTCTCGCCGAAGGGCGGCTTGGTGCGCGCCTCGAGGTCGTCGCCCAGCGCGGTGTAGCGCGCGGCATGCGCCATGTGCGTGGGATCGGTCTGCTGGAGCCGGTGATGCAGCGCCGCGCCGTCGGGGTTCTCGAGCGCGACCAGCGCATAGTGCGCGCCGGGCAGCGCGTTGAGCAGCGGTGCCGCGCGCAACGCGCCGACCACGCCCGAGCTCTCGTTCGCATGCTGGCCGGCCGTGACCACCAGGCCCTGCCGCGTGCCGCGCACATGCAGGCCCGAGACCGGGCGGCCCTGGAACGAGGTCACGCCGAAACGCTCGCCGGGCAGGCGCGCCATCGCGGCCTCGACCTCGACCGGGGCCAGCGAGCGGTCGGCGCTGTCGAGCACCAGGGTGGCGTCGACGGGCGGGTCCACCCGCCGATGCGCGGCCAGCCGCACCGTGACGCGCGTGTCGTCCTCGCTGCGCGAGATCAGCGGCACGATGTGGCCGGGCTGCAGCGTGCGGTCGGCATCGTCGAGGCCGGCGCGCGCCTTGAAGAACTCGAGCGCGCCGTAGTAGCAGTCCTCGTGCAGCGCCTCGAAGGTGTCGATCGTCTCCTCGCCGAAGGGCAGCCGGCGTTCGATGCCGGTGGTGGCGATCGCGATCTCGAGCGTGTCGAACAGCGGCAGCGTGTCGCTCCAGGCATGCCCGCGCACCGCATCGAGCGCGGCCGCGCAGGCGGCCTCGAACTCGGTGGGCAGCGCGGCGTCGTGCACCAGCGCGTCACCGTCCCAGACGCGCAGCCAGCCGCAGGGCGAGGCGGTGGCATCGTTGGGCGCGAACACGCGCCACTGCCGCGCGCCGGCCGTCACGAGGTGCTCGCCGGGCAGATCGCCTTCGGTGAAACGCAGCGCGATGTCCTCGCCGAGCAGGCCGGCCAGCGGATAGGCCTCGAGGCGAAAGCGCTGGCCCTGGCCCGCGGGCGTGCGGACCTCGATCGACGTCGCCCCACCGCCCTCGAACTCCTCCAGAAAGAAGTGCACCAGCGGCTTGTAGGCGCTGCGCAGCACGGCGGCCACGCCCGCCGCGGCGAGCGCCTGCTCGGCGGCGCGGCGCATGGGCGCGTCCTCGAACAGCCAGGCTTCGATGCGCGTGACCGGATTGGCGCCGAAGCGTTCGACCAGTTGCACCAGCGTGCGGGGAAAGGTGGTGTCGAGCAGCAGGGTCATGGCGGGAAGAATAAACCGCCTCGCGGCGTGGGGTTACCAACGGGCAGACGCGCTGCCCCGAGGACGGGCGCCCCAGTCTTGGCCCTCGGGCGCGCAATGCAAGCACGGAATCCGCATACGTTGATCCGTTTTTGTTCTTTGTCCTGCAGGTGGGCGCACGCTAGCCTGCGCCGGCTCCCGACTCACGGGGACCCTCATGGAAAGCCTCGCCTCGATGTCTCATGTCTTCGACAACCTCCCGCTGCCCACGGCACCTGCTGCTGCCGTGCCGGCCGCCAAGCCACCGCCGCCCCGCCGCGCGCCGCGCCTGCTGTCGCGCAACCAATTGCTGCTGATCTCCTGGCTGGTGCCGGCCCTGGTGCTGGTGGTGTGGGAGCTGGCGGCGCGCGCCGGCTATCTCTCGATCCACGTGCTGCCCGCGCCCAGCAAGGTGGCGGCCACGGCCTGGGGCCTGGTCCAGGAAGGGCGGCTGATCAGCGACATGGGCACCAGCCTGCTGCGCGCGGCCACCGGCTTCGTGATCGGCGGCTCGATCGGCTTCGCGCTCGGCACGGTGGTGGGCTTCTCGCGGCTGGCCGAGGCGCTGTTCGACCGCAGCATCCAGATGATCCGCGCCATTCCCTTCCTCGCGATGCTGCCGCTGGTGATCGTCTGGTTCGGCGTGGACGAGGGCGGCAAGATCTTCCTGGTGTCGCTGGGCGTGATGTTCCCGATCTACATCAACACCGTGCTGGGCATCCGGCAGGTCGACCCCAAGCTGCTCGAACTCGGCCGCGTGACGGGCCTGAGCAATGCCACGCTGATCCGGCGCATCGTGCTGCCGGGCGCGCTGCCCTCGATCCTCGCGGGCGTGCGCTATGCGCTCGCGGTGGCCTGGCTCGCGCTGGTGATCGCCGAGACCATCGCCACCAGCTCGGGCATCGGCTATCTCGCGATGGATGCGCGCGAGTTCCTGCGCACCGACGTGATCGTGCTGACCATCGTGGTCTACGCGACCATCGGCGTGGCCTCGGATGCGGTGGCCCGGCTGCTCGAACGCCGGCTGCTGGCCTGGCATCCCAACTATGCGGCGGGAGAGCGGCGATGAGCGCGCAACCATCGCAACCCGAGGCGCCCGCCGTCGTCGTGCACGGCCTGCAGCGCCGCTATGGCGAGCGCACCGTGATCGGCGGGCTCGACCTGCGCATCGCGCGCGGCGAATTCGTCGCGCTCCTCGGCGAGAGCGGCTGCGGCAAGACCACGCTGCTGCGCGCGCTCGCCGGCCTCGATGCCATCGACGGCGGACGTATCGACGGACCGCGCCAGCCCGCGGTGGTGTTCCAGGAACACCGGCTGCTGCCGTGGGATTCGCTCTGGCGCAATGTCTCGCTGGGCCTCGACGAGACCACCGGCAAGGCGCTCGCTCAAGCTGCGTTGGCCGAGGTCGGCCTCGGCGACCGGCTCGACGACTGGCCGCGCAACCTCTCGGGCGGCCAGGCGCAGCGCGTGGCGCTGGCGCGCGCGCTGGTGCGCGAGCCCCGGCTGCTGCTGCTCGACGAACCCTTCGCCGCGCTCGACGCGCTCACGCGCATCCGCATGCATGGCCTGGTGAAGGAGCTGGTGCGCCGCCACCGGCCCGGCGTGCTGCTGGTCACGCACGACGTCGACGAGGCGGTGGCGCTGGCCGACCGCGTGCTCGTGATGCGCGACGGCGCGATCGCGAGCGAATACGCCGTGTCGCCCGAAGCCAATGCCAGGCGCACGCATCCCGATGCCACGGCGCTGCGCGAGGCGCTGCTGGCCGAGCTCGGCGTGGCGGCCGACAGCGTGCCCGCCTGAACCTCCTTTTCGTTTTCCTTTCTCCACCGGCCTCTTCCCTTCATGACCTCCTCGTTCTCCCCGGCCTCGCGCCGCAGCTTCCTGCAGACCGCCGTCGTCGGCGCCGGCGCCCTGACCACGGGCCTGGCCCATGCACAGGCCGCCGGCCCGGCCAAAGCCACGCGCAACACCGACACCGTGCGCCTCACCTGGGGCCGCGGCGGCCTGCCCGCGCTGGCGAAGAACCGCGGCGAGTTCGAGAAGCTGCTCGCCAGGGACGGCATCAAGGTGCAGTGGATCGGCCCCTTCCCCAACCACGCGCCCTCGCTGCAGGCCGTGACCGGCGGCAGCGCCGACTTCGGCTTCGGCGGCAGCACCACGCCCGCGCTGGCCGCCATGCTCGCGGGCTCGCCGCTGGTGTTCACGCAGTTCGCCATCGTCGAGCCGCGCAGCACCGCGATCATCGCCAAGGACGGCTCGGGCATCGACAAGGTGCAGGACCTGGTGGGCAAGTCGGTCGCGGTCAACCGCTCGGGCCTCGGCGAATTCCTGCTCGTGGCCGCGCTCGAGAAGCACAACATCGACCGCGGCAAGGTCAAGTTCGTCTACCTCAATCCGCCCGACGCCGGCCCGGCCTTCGCGCAGGGCAAGATCGACGCCTGGTCGATGTGGAGCCCGGGCGTGGACATCGCGCGCACCGAGTACAAGGCGCACGACGTCTTCTTCGAGGGCCGCGACCTCGACTTCCTGATCGACTTCAACTCCTACGTCACGCACCGCAAGTTCGCCGAGGAGAACGTGGCCATCGTGCGCGCCGTGAACGCGGCCTACGCGGCCGAGGCGAAATGGATCAGCGAGCATCCGGTGGAGGCCGAGACGCTGAACCAGCAGGACGCGGGCTACAGCGACGCGGTGCGCGACACGCTGGTCAAGCTCAAGCGCCGCTGGGACGTGCGCGGCGTGCAGGACGCGAAGTTCCTGCAGGAATTCCAGAAGGCCTCCGACTGGCTGTCGGAGCGCAAGATCCTGCCGCAGAAGGCCAGGGTCACGGACTACCTCGCGCGGCTGTGAGGACGGGGCAACGCCTCGCGGCAGGAAGGCGACGGCCCTTCAGCCGCAGCGCGGCTCGCCCGCGCGGGTGCAGATCGGCACGAAGATGCGCGTGCCAGCGCGCTGCACCAGCAGCGCCGCCGTGCCGTCGGCCGTGTCGAGCTGCTGCGCCAGCGCCTCGGCGCTGTCGATCGGCTGGCCGTTGAGCGCGAGGATCAGGTCGCCCGGCTGCACGCCCGCGCGCGAGGCCGCCGCGTTCACGCGCTGCACCAGCAGGCCGCCCTCCACGCGCAGCAACTGCCGCTCGGCCGGCGCCAGCGGACGCACCGCGAAGCCCAGGCGCGACGGCGCGCTCGCGGCACCTGTCGCCGCCAGCGGCGGCGTCTCGAAGCCGTCGACGCGCACCTCGAGCACCTGCTCCGTGCGGTCGCGCCACACCATCAGGCGCACGCTGTCGCCCGGCGTCTGCTCGGCGATGAAGCCCAGCGCATCGGCCGCCTGCACCACCTCGCGGCCCTGTACCGCCAGGATCACGTCGCCCGGCCTCAGCCCGCCGGTCTCGGCCGCGCCGCGCGGCTCCACGTAGTTCACCAGCGCGCCGGCCGGGCGCGACAGGCGGAAGGTGTCGGCCAGCGCCTGCCCCACCTCCTGCACCGACACGCCGATGCGCCCGCGCGTGACCTTGCCGGTGGCCAGCAACTGGTCCTTGATGCGCATGGCCGCATCGATCGGAATCGCGAACGAGAGGCCCTGGTAGCCGCCGCTGCGGCTGTAGATGCGCGAGTTGATGCCGATCACCTCGCCGCGCAGGTTGAACAGCGGCCCGCCCGAATTGCCGGGGTTGATGGGCACGTCGGTCTGCAGGAACTGCATGTACTCCGCGCCCGGCAGCAGGCGCCCCTTCGCGCTCACGATGCCGGCCGTCACCGAGTTGCCGAAGCCATAGGGCGAACCGATCGCCACCACGCCGTCGCCGGGCTCCACGCTCGAGGGCTCGCCGATGCGCACCGTGGGCAGGCCGCTCGCGTCGATCTTGAGCAAGGCCACGTCGGCCACCGCGTCGAGCCCGACCAGGCGCGCGTGGAACTCGCGCCGGTCCGGCAGCTTCACCGTGATCTGCGTGCCGCGCGCCACCACGTGCGCGTTGGTCAGGATCAGCCCGTCGGCGCTGATGAGAAAGCCGGTACCCAGGCTGGCCTGGTCGGTCTCGGCGGGCTGCGGCTGCGCGCCGGGCACCAGCAGCAGCCAGCGGTCGCTGAGGCGGCGCGCCGGCGCCGAAGGCCGCTCCACGCCGATGTGGACCACGGCCGGCCCGTAGCGCTTGACCAGCTCCGCGAGCCCCGAGCTCGGCCAGGGCATCGCGGCCTGCAGCGGCAGGCCGAACGCCAGCCCCGCGAGCGCGACGGCCAGCGCCGCGCAGAAGCGCCACGTCCGCGTGCTCGCTCCGGCGGCGCGCGGCGAGGGTCTGGCGGACGAAACGGTCATGGCGGTCTTTCAGGAGCAAGGTGGGCCCAGCCGCACGACGCGCCGACGAACAGGGTCGAGGCGCGCGGACGGGGCGGGCCTCGAAGACAAGACGGTCCGGCGCTTGCCGGACTGCGCTTTGTCATGAAAATTTCATGAAGGGCCGGGCCGACGCCGCGTGCTAACGTCGACGCCAAAGGGGCCTCGGCCGAGGCCCCGACCACTCCGACGAAGATGGGATCGATGAGCCTGACCCGCGCCTGGTCGCGCCTCCAGTCGCTGCGCGACCAGCCGGCCCGCAGCGACGTGCTGCTGACGCGCGCGGCCCTGATCCTCTGCGTTCCGATCATGCTGGCCTACGGCTGCGCCGGGCTCGTCTATGGCGAGCTGCCGATGCTCACGCCCTTCGGCTTCGTCGAGATGCCCGGTGCCTGCGCCTGGCTCACGGCCGCGATGGCCTTCGCGCTCGCGGTGCTGGCGACCGACTGGCTGGTGCGTGGCGAGCTGGCCACCCCGCGTGCCTCGGTGATCGTCACGACGCGCTCATGGCGCGTGGGCGATCCGCCGATGCCCGCCCTGCCCCCGCATGTGTGGCCGCAACCGCGCAGCTCGCCGCTGCGCATCGCCTGCCTCGGCATCGCGGCGGTGGCCTGTGCCTCGGCGCTGGTGGGACGCATCACGCTCGCGCTGGGCTGGCAGGCCTTCGCGCGGCCGGGCGGGCTGGCGCCGAACGCGGAATGGCCGCTCTATCCGCTGCAATGGCTCTGGCCCTGGCTGCTGCCGCTGACACGCCAGCCCGTGCTGCTGGGCACGATCGTGGTGGGCGCGGTGCTGCTGCTGGCCGCCTATCTGCTGGCATGGCGCAAGGTGCGCGGCGCCTGGCTGCCGTTCATCACGATGCTGCCGCTGCTGTTGGCGGTTCATTTCCTCGGCGCGGCCGGCTTCGCTTTCGCGGGCGCGCGAGGCCTCGGCGGGATCGTCGAGCCCGAGCTGTCGGCCGCGCTGGCGCAGCGCCCCGGGCACTACAACATCCACACCTTCCTGAGCCTGTGGGGCGCCATCGGGGCACTCACGGTCGGGCTGATCGGGGGCTTCTGGCTCGAGTCCTCGTCGGTGCTCGAAGAGGACTGATCCCGGGACGCGAGCGGCTCAGGTCCTGCGCGCGATGCGCACGATGGCGTCGTAGATCTCGTGCTCCGCGTCCGCCGGCTCGATCTCTCCCGCGGCGGCCGCGAACGACACGGCCTCGGCCGTGCCCAGCATGGCGCGCATGGCCGCCAACGCGAGCGGCTGTTTCGCGAAGGGCTGCAGCGCATCGCGGCACTTGGCGAGGAACAGCGCCTCGTGCTCCTTCTTGAGCGCATCGAGCTCGGGCGAGCCGGCCAGCGCGGCGCTCACGCCGGGCATCTCGCGGCCCATCTCCATCACGCAGTTGACGTAGGTGGCGGCGATCACCTTGGCCACGGCCGGCAGCGACCGGGCCGCGACCCGCAGGGCCTCGTCCATCAGCGCGTGCTGCCGGCCGTCGTACTCCTCGTAGAGCACGCCGAGCAGCCCGGTGCGCGTGCCGAAGTGGTCGTAGACCACGGGCTTGGTCACGCCCGCGCGCTCGGCCAGGTAGCCCAGCGTGAGCGCGTCGGTGCCCTCGCCGCGCACGATGGACCAGGCCACGTCCATGAGCTGGCGGTTGCGCTCCTCCTTGGGCAGGCGCTTCTTCGCCGCGACGGGCGCGGGCGGTTTCGGGGGGTTGCTTGACATGATTAACCTACCAAAGGTAACCTACAGAAAGTAATCTACCAACATTAGTTTAAATCCATCCGCAAGAAAGGAAGCTTCATGCACGCCCTCGTCGTCGTCAGCCACCCCGATCCGAAATCGCTCACGCATGCCGTCGCGCGCGCCTACGCCGAGGGCGTGGCGGCCTCCGGCGACCACAGCACCGAGATCGCCGACCTCGCCGCGGAGGGCTTCCAGCCGGCCTTCGGCCAGGCCGACGCCACCGCCTACCTGCTGCAGGCGCCGCTGCCGGCCGACGTGCTGCGCGAGCAGCAGCGCATCGACCGCGCCGACGCGCTGGTGCTCGTCTATCCCGTCTACTGGTGGTCGTTCCCGGGCCAGCTCAAGGGCTGGATCGACCGCGTGTTCTCCAACGGCTGGGCCTACGACGAGCGGCCCGACGGCTCGCTCGGCAAGCGGCTCGGCCACCTCCCGATCCACCTGATCGGCATTGGCGGCGCGGACGGCGGCACCTATGCGCGGCACGGCTACGACAAGGCGATGCGCACGCAGATCGACCACGGCATCTTCGATTTCTGCGGCGCGCCGGTGCGCACCTCGGAGTTCCTGGTCGATGTGAATGGGCAAGGCGGGGCCGCGCACCTGGTCACCGCGCGGGGGCTCGGCAGCAACGCCTTCGCGAAAGAAGCGTCGCAACGAGCGGCTGCCGAGCTGGCAGGCTAACCCCAGGCTCAGCCCTTCGCCAGCCGCCGCCGCGCCTTCACCGCCGAAGCCAGCCCCTCGAGCACCGGCACCGTCTGCGCGAAGCCGATGCAGGCATCGGTGATCGAGACGCCGTGCTTGAGCGCCACGCCGGGCTGGAGGTCCTGCCGCCCTTCCTCGAGGTGGCTCTCGATCATGAGGCCGGTGATGCGCCGCTCGCCGCCCGCAATCTGCGCCGCGACGTCCTCGGCCACCACGATCTGCCGCTGGTGCTGCTTGCTGCTGTTGCCGTGCGAGACGTCGATCATGACCTGCGGCCGCAGGCCGTTCGCCAGCAGCGCCTGGCAGCTGGACTCGACGTCGGCGGCCGAATAGTTGGGCGCCTTGCCGCCGCGCAGGATCACGTGGCAGTCGTCGTTGCCACGCGTTTCGAAGATCGCCGCCATGCCCATCTTGGTCATGCCCATGAAGGCATGCGGCGCACGGGCCGCGAGGATGGCATCGGCCGCGACCTTGACGCTGCCGTCGGTGCCGTTCTTGAAGCCGACGGGGCAGCTGAGGCCCGAGGCCAGTTGCCGGTGGCTCTGGCTCTCGGTGGTGCGCGCGCCGATGGCGCCCCAGGCGATCAGGTCGGCGATGAACTGCGGGCTCAGCAGGTCGAGGAACTCGGTGCCGGTCGGCAGGCCCAGCGTGGTCAGCTCGAGCAGCAGGCGCCGCGCGCGCTCCAGGCCTTCGTTGATGGCGAAGCTGCCATCGAGATGCGGGTCGTTGATGTAGCCCTTCCAGCCCACGGTGGTGCGCGGCTTCTCGAAATAAGCACGCATCACGATCAGCAGGTCGTCCTGCAGCGAATCGGCCACCTTCTTGAGGCGCTGCGCGTATTCGATGGCCTGGTCGTGGTCGTGGATCGAGCACGGGCCGACCACCACCACCAGCCGGTCGTCGCGACCGTGCAGCACGTCGGCGATCGCGGCGCGGGCGCCCTCGACCAGCGCCAGGGTGTTGTCGCGCACGGGCACGCGCTCCTGCAGCAGCGCGGGGGTCATGAGCGGGCGCACGGCGCCGATGCGCACGTCGTCGATCCGGGTGGTGTCGAGCGTGCTGTCGCGGGAGCCGATTTCGGCGTCGTGGAGGGGGTCGTCGAGGCGGGGCATGGTCGTGGGTGGAATGTCGGAGGGCCCGCCGATTGTCCCCGAACGCACCCATGGCCCTCAGAGGAAGCGCGAGCGCCTTTCGTCGCGCGGGCCGACCGCGAGGTCCTCCGACAGTCCCTTGAGCACGGCATAGCCGGCCTGGAGCGCATCGAGGTAGGTGGCAAATCCCGCCGCGGCTTCGAGCAGGCGCTCGTACTCGGGCGAACCGTCGAACGACTCGAGCAGCACCCAGTAGTACTCGCTCGTGTCGTGTTGTTCCACCGTCAGCGCGATGGAGATGAGAGGGCCGAACATGCGGGGATGCTCGCAGTCCCGCATGACGGTCTGAAGAAAGCTAGATCTGCAGGACGGGGAACGACTTCACGAGGTCGTCGAGCGCCTTGAGTTGCGCCATCAAGGGCTCGAGCTGGTGCAGCGGCAGCGCGCTCGGTCCGTCGCACTTGGCCTGGGCCGGATCGGGATGGGCCTCGATGAACAGGCCCGCGAGGCCCAGCGCCATGCCCGCGCGCGCGAGGTCCACCAGCTGTTCGCGGCGGCCGCCCGAGGCGGCGGCGCCGGCCTCGCGCTGCTGCAGCGCATGGGTCACGTCGAAGATCACGGGCAGGTCGCCCGTGGTCTTCTTCATCACGCCGAAGCCCAGCATGTCGACCACGAGGTTGTCGTAGCCGAAGCAGGTGCCGCGGTCGCACAGGATGATCTGGTCGTTGCCCGCTTCCCTGAACTTCTCGACGATGTTGAACATCTGGCTCGGGCTCAGGAACTGCGGCTTCTTGATGTTGATGACGCGGCCGGTCTTCGCGAGCGCCACCACCAGGTCGGTCTGGCGCGCGAGAAAGGCCGGCAGCTGCAGCACGTCGACCACCTCGGCCACCGGCGCGGCCTGGGCCGGCTCGTGCACGTCGGTCAGCACCGGCACGCCGAAGGACGATTTCACCTCCTGCAGGATGCGCAGGCCCTCGTCGAGGCCGGGGCCGCGGTACGAGTGGATCGACGAGCGGTTGGCCTTGTCGAAGCTTCCCTTGAACACGTAGGGAATGCCGAGCTTGCCGGTGACGCGCACGAATTCTTCGGCGGTGCGCAGCGCCAGGTCCTTCGACTCGAGCACGTTGACGCCGCCGAACAGCACGAAGGGGCCGTCGTTGCGCACGCCGATACCGGGGGGGATGGTGACGTTTTTCATGGGGGAGCTCCTGTCCTGAATCTTGGGGCCTATTGTCGGCGCTCCCGGCGGCCGCTCTCCCGACCGGGAATCAGGGCATCTTCACGGCGATCTGCGACAGCCCGCGCAGATGGCGCGGCCCCAGGCGCGCGTCGTTGGCCGAGATCAGGCACAGCGCGCCCAGGTGCGGCTCGAGCGGGCCACCGTTCTTCTCGTACAGCACCAGCGCCTTCTCGCCGATCGTGCTGTTGTAGAGCTCGTTCCAGCTGAAGATGGCCTGGTAGCCGTCTTCGCCGAGCGCGACCACCACGCAGCGCTTGAGCTCCGAGCGCGGCCGCTCGGAGAAGCCGCAGGCATCGAGCACGTCGACCAGCCGCGCGCCCGCGTAGCTGTCGACCTGCGCCACGGCGCGGCCCGAATAGCACAGCACCTGGGTCGGGCCGAGGTCGTGGCGCGCCATGCGCTCGAGCGCCTCGCGCGAGAACGCGGCCGGCCGCGGCACGCCGCCGAGCACATGCAACAGGGCCCCCGCGCGCGGATTCGGGCTTTCTTCGCCCGCGAAGCGACGCTGCTCCACGGGCACAACGGCATCCAGGCTCATCGTGGTTCCTCGGTGATCGACAGGTGGCAGGCCGGCATTCTGCGCGGCGCGCCCGGTCGGCGCGATCCGCTTCGGCGTATGGCCGCCATCCGCGAAACAGGATTTCGCCATATTCCAACTGACATAGCGAAAACCGGAATCTACCCCGATCCGATGCCCCTTGCGGCTCAGCGCCCCAGCCGCGGCCCGGCCATGATGATGAACATGCCGAGCAGGCTGACTCCCACGCCCACCCAGTCGGTCACGCTCGGCTGCACCTTGTCGACCGCCCAGAGCCACAGCACCGCCACGCCGATGTAGACGCCGCCATAGGCCGCGTACACCCGGCCCGCCGCGGTCGGGTGCAGGGTCAGCAACCAGGCGAACAGGGCCAGCGAAACCGCCGCGGGCAGCAGCAGCCAGGCCGAATGGCCCTGGCGCAGCCAGAGGTAGGGCAGGTAGCAGCCGATGATCTCGGCCAGCGCGGTGGCGACGAAGAGGGCGAAGGTCTTGAGCAGGTCCATGCGGGGATTCTCGGCGCGGATCGCGCCACCGCCGGCCGCTCGGGCCCGGCGCGATGCCAGGCCCGCGACACCCCGGCTAGGTATACTTTCCGACACATTTTTGCGGCAACCGGCCCCCGCTCTCACGGGAACACGCACACAACGCCGGTGCCTCGGGAGGACCTCATGGACGAGCACACGGGATCGCGGCGCGAACCGCAGTGGACGGGAGACATCGCAGCCGCGGCCCCCGGCTGGGAGCCGGGCTTCCTGCGCGACGACCGCGAGCGCGGGCGCAAGGCCGGTCCGCTGCTGTGGGGCCTGGCGGCCCTCTCGCTGGCGGCGCTCGAGGCCACCACGCTGTTCTTCGGACGCTCGGAAGCCATGTCCCCCGCGTTCCGCATCGGCACCGCGCTGGGCGCCCTGCTCTGGCCCTTCGTCGTGGTGCTGCTCTACTCGCTCTGGGACCACCGCTTCAGCCAGCGCCGCGGCGTCAAGGTCTTCGCCTGGACCTGCCTCGTGCTGGCGGCCGTGTCCTTCGCGAGCATCGCCACCACCCGCGGCTACTGGCAGCGCTGGCTCAACAAGGACAACCTCACCGCCGAGGACTTCCGGCGCCAGGCCGGGCGCTGCGCGCGCGAAGCCGACCTGGCCTGCGAGGAAGCCAACTGGCAGGACTACGTGCGCCTGTTGCCCGGCGACACCCTCGGCCTCGCCAACCTCGGCATGGCGCAGGCCCGGCGCGGCAAGCACCAGCAGGCGGTCGAGAACTTCGAGCGCGCGGAAGCGCTCGGCGAAGGCGCCTACGACCTGTTCGCGTTCCATGCCGACAGCCTCTCGAAGCTGGGCCGCGGTGAGGAGGCCATCGCGTGGTCCTACAAGGCACTGGCGGCGCAGCCCGCGCTGGTGGACGTGCGCGCCAAGCTCGCGCGGCTGCTGGTTGCGGCCGGCCGGCCCTACGAAGCCCTGTCGCTGCTGCAGGCCTATGACAGCCAGGCCCAGGCGCGCGGCAGCCCGCTCTATTTCGCTGGACAGCGCATCGCCATCGAGACCGCCATCGACCAGAACGGCGGCGCAGCGGCCCCGGAGCGCGCCGGCCTGCGCCTGCCGGCCTACGGTGGACACTTCTTCGCGCCGGTCAACCTCGGCGAAGCCAAGGCCATGGCCTTCATGGTCGACACCGGCGCCACGCGGCTGTCGCTCGCGGAAGAGACGCTGCGGCAATCGAAGGTGGCCTACCGCGTCGTCGACCCCAACGTCAGGATGTTCACCGCCGACGGCCGACGGGTCGTCGCCAAGGCGATCGTGATCGACGCCATCCGCATCGGCCGTTTCGAGCTGAAGAATGTGCAGGCCATCACCTGTGCCGACTGCCTGCCGCTGCTCGGGCAGTCGGTGCTGTCGATGTTCGACATGCGCTCCAGCAAGGTCCAGGGGCTGGAGTTCATGACGCTGGTGAAGCGCGGCGGCTGAAGGCCGGTGCTCGAGCGCGACAAACCCTGCGGAACCCCGAGAAGAAAAGACGCGCAGGAGGACGCGATGAACTCACCGACCCGGCTGCGCCACATCGCGCTGGCCCTCGCCTGCGCCTGCACCGTGCCCCATGCGCTTGCAACCGATTGGCGCCGCGTCGGTAACCCGACACCGGATGGCGACAACATCTACCTCGACGTGAACGGCCCCACGCGGGAGCCGGGTGGCCATGTCGTCGCGAGCCTGCTGTTCGACTATGGGCAGGAACATCGGACCGCCGACGGTCGCGCCTATGGGTCCGACGTCCGGATCACGCGGATCGATTGCCAGCGGGAACGCCTCGCGGACCAGAGCATCGTGAGCTACGCGGGACGTGCCAGCCAGGGACCGGTGGTTCGACGCATGGTGCGCCCTCCCTCGGAGGCCGAGGCCGCCATGGAACCCGCGCTCCAGCATTCCACCGGACAGGCCATCGTCTGGGCAGTATGCGAACTCATGGTGCGCGGCAAGCCGCGGGGCTACAAGCCACCGCCTTGAGCCGTCCGGCGCCGGCCTCAGCCTGTCGTGCTCGCTGGCCGCTCCTCCTGGAACAGCCGCTCCAGCATCCGCGCCAGCCGGTCCACGTCCACCGGCTTGGTCAGGTGCCCGAGGAACCCAGCCTCGAAGCTGGTGTCGCGGTCGCTGGGCTGGCCGTAGCCGGTCACGGCGATCAGAGCGGGCGGGTCGACCAGTTCGGCGCGCAGCCGGCGCGCGACCTCGTGGCCGTCGATGCCGGGCAGGCCGATGTCGAGCAGCACGACGTCGGGCCGGCCGGCCTTGACCGCCTCGATGGCGGCGAAGCCGTCGTGCACGACCGCGCTGGCATAGCCGAGCGCGTCCATCAGCAGCGCCATGGTCTCGGCGGCATCCTGGTTGTCGTCGACCACCAGCACCAGCCGTTCGCCGGGCGCCCGGCCCGATGCACCCTCAGCCGACAGCGGCTGCGCCACGGCCGCCAGGTTGACGACGAATTCGCTGCCCTCGCCCGGGCGCCCGCTGCTGAACACGCTGACGCGGCCGCCGTGCAGCGCGACCAGTTGCTGCACCAGGCTCAGCCCGAGGCCGAGCCCGCCCTTGGAGCGCGCGGCATCCTGCTCGCCCTGCACGAACAGGTCGAAGATGCGGCGGATGTCCTGCGGCGCGATGCCCGGGCCGGTGTCGCGCACCGCGATCTCGGCCTCGATCGGGCTGGCGTCCGCGGTGCCGGGCGCGGCGGGGCCGAGGCCGAGCCGCAGTTCGATGCGCCCGCCGCTGTCGGTGAACTTGGCGGCGTTGTGCACGAGGTTGCTGACCACCTGCACCAGCCGCGCCCGGTCGCCCGTGACCCAGGGATCGGCGCCGTCGACCTGCAGCTCGAGCAGCTGCGACTTCAGCGCCATCAGCGGGCGCACCGTCTCGACCGCGTCGTGGATCACCTCGCGCAGCCGCACCGGCTTGGCCTCGAGGTGGATCTTGCCGCTGGTGATGCGGCCCACGTCGAGCAGGTCGTCGATCAGCCGGGTCATCTGCCGCAGTTGCCTGTCGATGATGTCGCGCGTGCTGTTGAAGATGCGCGACTCGATCTTCTCGCGCTTGAGCAGCTCGAGCGCGTTCGAGATCGGCGCGAGCGGATTGCGCAGCTCGTGCCCGAGCATCGCGAGGAAGGTCGCCATGCGCCGGCCCTCGTCCTCCAGCGCCGTGATGCGGCGGCGCTCGCTGAGGTCGCGCGTGACCTTGGCGAAGCCCTTGTGCTGGCCCGCGGCGTCGTACAGCGCCGTGATGACCACGCTGGCCCAGAAGCGACTGCCATCCTTGCGCACGCGCCAGCCCTCGTCCTCGAAGCGGCCGTCGCGCAGCGCGTTGCGCAGCTCCTGCGCGGGCCAGCCGCTGGCCGCCACGTCGGGCGGATAGAAGGTCGAGAAGTGCCGGCCGATGATCTCGGCCGCCTCGTAGCCCTTGTTCTTCTGCGCGCCCGCGTTCCAGCTGATCACGTGGCCCGCGGGGTCGAGCATGAAGATCGCATAGTCCTTCACGCCCTCGACCAGCAGCCGGAAGCGCTCCTCGCTCGCGCGCAGCAGCTCGTCCTGCTGGCGCCGCGCGCTGAGGTCGCGCGTGATCTTCGAGAAGCCGCGCACCCTGCCGTCGGGCCCGACGAGCCGCGTGATGACCACGCTGGCCCAGAAGCGCGAGCCGTCCTTGCGCACGCGCCAGCCCTCGTCCTGGAAATGGCCCGCCTCGCGTGCCTGCGCGAGTTCCTGGCCGGGAGCGTCGCGCTGCTGCGCCTCGGCCGGATAGAACATCGAGACATAGCGGCCCAGGACTTCGGCGTCTTCGTAGCCACAGACCAGCCGCGCGCCGGCGTTCCAGCTCAGCACCATGCCGTCGGGGTCGAGGAAGAAGATCGCGTAGTCGGTGACGGCGTCGATCATCTGCCGGTGATCGGCGTCCGACAGGTTGGCGAGGGACAGCCGCTCGGTCACGGCAGGGTCTGGCATGTTTGTTTGTTCTCTCGGACAGTGGGGCGCGCCGGTTCTCCCCCGCGGGTGGACCGGGGAGTATTCGCGCTTGCGGGAAAGAGGATCGTGGGACATTGCCTACATTTGCGGTCGGCGCGCCGGCCTCTCCCACCGGATTCCGGTGCGCCGCGCATGCTGCGCCGCAGCGTCCCCTACGGCGGGGACAGACAAGCCGCCCCCGCGGCCCGACCATCGCGCTGCAGGAGACACGCAGATGGAATGGCTGATCCCTTACAAGCTCGACACCGACGCGCCCGATGGCGGCCGGCCTTCGCTCGAGGCGCCGCGCGTGCCCGAAAGGCAGCCGCACGCCGCGCTGCATCGCGACGCATGGACGCGCGTGCGCGCCCTTCTCTCCCCTTTCCCGAGGCACACCCCATGCAGCAGGTCGTGATCGTCGGCGCGGGCCACGCGGGCTTCCAGTGCTGCGCCTCGCTGCGCCAGGAAGGCTTCGACGGCGCCATCGTGCTGGTAGGCGACGAGGCCAGCCTGCCCTACCAGCGGCCGCCGCTGTCGAAGGCTTACCTGCTCGCGAAGGCGAGCGCGAGCGACCTGCATTTCCGGCCCGAGCGCTTCTTCGAGGAACAGCGCGTGCAGCGCGTGCAGGACCGCGTCGAGCTGATCGACCGCGCCGCGCAGCGCGTGGTGCTGACATCGGGCCAGGCGATCGCCTACGACCATCTCGTGATCGCCACCGGATCGAGCCCGCGCCGCATGCGCGTCGAGGGCGCGGACCTCGAGGGCGTGATGAGCCTGCAGACGCTGGCCGATGCCGACCGGCTGCGCGAGCGCATGGCCGACAGCCGGCGCACGGTGGTGGTCGGCGCGGGCTTCATCGGGCTCGAGTTCGCCTCGGTGGCGCGTGCCCTCGGGCTGGAGGTGACGGTGCTCGACGTGGCCGATCGCGCGCTGGCGCGGGCCGCCTCGCCGCACAGCGCGCAAGCCGTGGCGGCCTCGCACGAGGGTCGTGGCACGCGGCTGCGCTTCGGCTGCGGCGTGACGGCGCTGGAGGGCCATGAAGGCCGGATCGCTGCGGTGCGCACCGCCGACGGCGAAACGCTGCCCGCCGACCTCGTGGTGGTCGGCATCGGCGCCGAGCCGCGCACGCAGCTCGCGGCGCAGGCCGGGCTCGCGGTCGACAACGGCATCCGCGTCGATGCGCAGTTGCTGAGCTCCGATCCGGCGATCTCGGCCATCGGCGACGTGGCGGCCTTTCCCGACCCGGTCAGCGGACGCCACATCCGGCTCGAATCGGTGCAGAACGCCGGCGACCAGGCGCGCAGCGTGGCGGCGCGGCTCGCGGGCAAGACGGTGGCGCACGGCCCGGTGCCGTGGTTCTGGAGCGACCAGGGCGAGCTCAAGCTGCAGATCGCCGGGCTGCGCGCGGCCGACGATGCGCACGTGGTGCTGCGCGATGCGGCCTCATCGGCCGCCACCGTGCTGTGCATCCGCGAAGGGCGCCTCGCGGCGGTCGAGACCCTCAACCGCGCGGGCGATCACATGCTCGCGCGCCGGCTGCTGGCCAAGGGCGTGGCGCTGAGCGAAGAAGAAGCGCGGGCGCCGGGCTTCCAGCTCAAGGCGCTGGCCTGAGCCGCACGCGCGTCAGAGCACGTCGCTGCCCGACAGCGAAGGCGTCTGCGCGATGCGCTCCGAGATGACGCGGCAGGCCTCGAGCAGCGGCGCCACGTAGGCCTGCGCCGGATCTTCCTTCTGGCGGAACACCAGCGTGCTCACGCTGATCGCCGCCACCGGCACGCCGCCCACGCCGCGGATCACCGCGCCGAAGCAGAAGATGCCGGCCTCGTTCTCCTCGTTGTCGACCGACCAGCCGCGCTCGCGCGTCTTGCGCACCTCGGCGCGCAGCGCGGCGGCATCGACGGTGGTGTTGGGCGTGTAGCGCGGCATCGGCAGGCGCTTCACCAGCACCTCGAGCGCGCCGTCGTCGAGCGCAGCCATGTAGGCCTTGCCGACGGCGGTGGCATGCAGCGACACGCTGGTGCCGATGCGCGAGGCCATGCGCACCGCGCTCGGGCTCTCGAGCTTCTCGATGTAGACCATGGTCGTGTCGTTGGGCACGGCCAGGTGCACGGTCTCGCCCGTGAGGTCGCGCAGCCGCTTGAGCTCGTCAACGGCGGCCAGCCGCAGCTCGGAACGGCCCCAGCTGCGGCTCGCGAGCTGGATCAGCCGCGGGCCCAGCCCCAGGGTCGCGCTGTGCGGGTTCTCGACCAGCAGCCGCTCGGCGATCAGCGCCGCCACGATGCGATGCACCGTGGGCCGCGGATAGCCGCTCGCGCGCATCAGCGCCGCGACGTTGACCGGCTCCTGCGCATCGGCCACCAGTTGCAGCACGTGCATGAACTTGGAGAACGACGCGGTGCCCGCGACCTGGTTCGCGGAAGAAGCCGAAGAGGCGGGAGCGGCGGAGGAAGACCGGGGAGCGGGCATGGACGAAGGGACGAGGCCGGCGCGGGCACCGGCGGGAACGAGGGCCGGGCCATTATCCATACCCTCCATCCAGTCCACGCGCATGCGGCGCGCCCTCAGCTCACCATGTAGCCGCCGTCGACCGGCAGTACCACGCCGGTCATGAACGACGCGGCCGGCGTGCAGAGGAACATCGCGGCGCGCGCCACGTCGTCGGGCGTGCCCCAGCGGCCCAGCGGCGTGCGCGCGAGGATCGGGCCCGCGCGCGCGGGATCGTCCTGCAGCGGTTTCGTGAGCGGCGTCGCGATCCAGCCCGGCGCGATCGCGTTCACGCGGATGCCGTCGGCCGCGTAGGCGATCGCCAGCGACTTGGTGAGCTGCGCCACGCCGCCCTTGCTCGAGGCATAGCCGGGCACCAGCCCGCCGCCGAAGAAGCTCAGCATCGAGGCCGTGTTGACGATGCAGCCGCCGCTCGCCTTGAGGCGCTCGCGCGTCATGCCGCACACGCGCATCGTGCCCGTGAGGTTCACGGCCAGCACCTTCTCGAACACCGCGAGGTCGTGCTCCGCGCCGCGCTGGATGATGCCGGCGCAGTTGAAGACGATGTCCAGGCGCTCGATGCCGCCGATCGCGGCCTCGAGGCTCGCGTCCGAGGTCACGTCGGCCTGCCGGACCTCGACCGCGGCATCGAGCGTGCCGTCGCCGTTGCCCAGGCCGATGGCCGTGACCTGCGCGCCGAGCGCGGCCAGGTGGTTGGCGATCACGGCGCCGATGCCCTGGGTGGCACCGGACACCAGTGCCCGCTTGCCCTTGAAGAGTGCTGCCTCGTAAGTCATGAAAAGGGAGTTGCCTTCTTGCGTCAGTTCTTGATGTCGAGCTTGCCCATCAGCGTCTTGAAGTAGGCGCTGTCCTTGGCCATCGTGGCCTTGAAGGCGACGTCGTCGGCATAGGCGAAGCCCAGGTTCTGCTTGTCGAGCACCTCGCGGAAGGCGGGCTCGTTGGCGGCCTGCTGGCTCACGGTCTTCAGGTAGGCGATGACCTCGGGCGGCGTGTTCTTCGGCGCCGCGATGCCGCGCCAGGTGCCGATCACCAGGTCGATGTTGCGTTCCTTGAGCGTGGGCACCTTCTCGAAGCCCTTCACGCGCTGCTCGGCCATCACGGCCAGCGTCTTGAGCTTGCCGGCCTGCACGTAGGTCGTGACCTCGGCCGGGCTCACCGCCACCGCGTCGATGTGGCCGCCCATCAGCGCGAGCACCGCGGGGCCGGCGCCCTGGAACGGCGTGTGGTTGAACTTCACGCTGGTCTTGTCCTCGAGCGCGGCGGCGGCCAGGTGCCAGATCGAGCCGTTGCCGGCATTGCCCACGCTGAGCTTGCCGCTGTCCTTCTTCGCCGCGGCCAGGAACTCCTCGATGGTGTTCCACGGCGCATCGGCGCGCACGGTGATCGCGGCCTGGTCGGCGTTGAGGCGTGCGATGGGTGCGAGGTCCTCGTAGGTGAACTTCGCGAGGCCCATGTGCGGCAGCGTCGTGAGTTCCACCGTGACCACCGCGAGGCGGTAGCCGTCGGGCTTGGCGTTGACCACGTCCTGCCAGCCGATGGCGCCGCTGGCGCCGGGCTTGTTGACGATGATCATGCTCTGCGGCATGTGCTTGCGCGTGGCATCGGCGAAGGCGCGCGCCAGCGCGTCGGTGCCGCCGCCGGGCTGGAACGGCACCACCAGCTCGACCGGCTTGTTGGGATAGTCGCGCGATTGCGCCGAGGCGGGCGCGGCGGCCAGCAGCGCCGCCACCGGCAGCAGCGACAGCGCCGCGAGGCGTTGCAGTTTCGAGGCGAAGCGAATCATGGGGTGTGTCTCCGTGGTTTGAAAATGAATGGGACCGAAAAAACTTGCTTCAGTACGTGGCCCGACCGCCCGAGAGGTCGAAGGTGGCACCGGTGCTGAAGCTGCACGAGCCCGAGCACAGCCAGGCCACCATCTCGGCCACCTCGGCGCTCTCGCCCAGGCGCTGCATCGGGCTCTTGCCGATCATGGTCTGCACGTGCTCGGCCGACATCTGCTCGAGGATCGGCGTGCGCACCGCGGCCGGTGCGATCGCGTTCACCAGGATGCCGGTGGTCGCGAGCTCCTTGCCGAGCGACTTGGTCAGCGCGATCACGCCGGCCTTGGCCGCGCTGTAGGCCGAGGCATTGGGCGTGCCCTCCTTGCCGGCCAGCGAGGCGATGTTGACGATGCGGCCCGCGCCCGCGGCGCGCAGGTGCGGCACCACCGCGCGGCACACGTTGAAGGTGCCGACCAGGTTCACGTCGACGATGCGGCGCCAGGTGGCGGGGTCGTAGGCATCGAGCGGCACCGTCGGTCCCGCGAAGCCCGCGCTGTTGACCACGAAGTCGATGCGGCCGAAGCGCGCGACCACCGCTGCAGCGGCGCACTCGACCGTGGCGAGATCGCTCACGTCGACCTGCCAGGCGTCGTCGCTCGCGCCAGCCTCGGCCATGTCCCACACCGCCACGCGCGCGCCGCTGCGCCGCAGCTGCGCCGCGACCTCCGCGCCGATGCCGCTGGCACCGCCGGTGACCACCGCCACCGCGCCCGCGAAGTCGTAGCCGGCGCGGCCGTAGGCCGTCGTGCTCATCGGATGAACTGCTTGACGTAGTCCGCGCCGAGGCCGACGTTCTCGAAATGCTTGCGGCACATGTCGATCTTGGTGAACACGTCCTCGTAGCCCATGCCCTTGCCCCAGGGGTCGGTGTAGTACATGACACCGTTGACCTGGAAGTAGGTGATCATTTCCTCGACGTCCTCGGGCACGTACAGCGTGTGCGTCTCGCCCGGCGGCTCGAACACGTAGCTGCCCTCGGTGGCTTCCCAGTCGTGCTCGAGATAGCGCCAGCGCCCCTTGAGCACGAAGCCGTGCACCGCCTGCGGATGGCGGTGGCGGCTCAGCACGCCCGACTTGCGCACCTTCAGCAGGTTCATCCAGTAGCCCTGGCTCGCGTTCAGGCACAGCGGCCGGAACCACACGTTCTCGGCCTGCGGCACCCACAGGCGCTCGTCGGTCGGGATCGCATGCTGCACCACGATCTCCGGCAGCGCGTCCGGAGGATTCGGGTACTGGTAGGGCATCTTCGGGGTCGGGTCCGAATCATCGAGGGGCATGTCGTTTGTCCATATTGTGGATGTATGTCCATATTGTAGACATCGACATGCGGCGCACATCTTTGCGTAAACCCTGATGGCGCGCGCGACCGCGCCGCCGCATGGGCGCGGCGGTTCGGATCACAGGAGGTGTTTGCGCTCAGTCGAGGCGGACGGCGGCGGGAAAGGCTTCGACGAGGTGCTCGATGAAGGCGCGCGCGGCCGCGCTCATGCCGCGCCGGCTCGGCATCAGCGCCGAGATGGTCGAGTCGGCCGCCACCCAGTCGGGCAGCACGCGCCGCAGGCGGCCGGCGCGCAGTTCGTCGCGGCAGATGTAGGCCGGCAATGCGACCACGCCCATGCGCGCCTCGGCCGCGCGCTTCAGGGTCACCATGCAGGTGCCCTCCATGCGCGGGCGGATCGCGACCTGCACGGTCTGCGCGCGGTCGTCCTCGCGCTTGAGCTGCCACAGGGGCGCGAGGCTGCCGCGCTTCATGAACAGCGTCGCGCAGCCCAGCAGGTCGTCGGGCGTCTCGATGGCGCCGGCGGCCTCGAGGAACTCGGGCGCCGCGAACAGGTGCCAGGGCGCCTCCGCGAGCGGGCGCTGCACCAGGTTCGAATCGGGCAGCGCGCCCGAGTAGGCGCGGATCGCGAAGTCGTAGCGGTCGGCCACGATGTCGACGTTGGCGTCGCTCGCGTCCTGCAGCAGGTTCACCTTCGGGTACTTCGCGAGAAAGCTCGCGACCATCCCGGTCATCGCGAACTGCGAGGTCGCGACCGACACCGTGTAGCGCACGGTGCCCGTCGGCTCGGTGCTGCGGCTGCGCATCGCCGCTTCGGCCTCGTTGGCGCGCGCGATGGTGGCGACCGCATGGCCGTAGAAGGCCTCGCCCGATTCGGTCAGCGTGATGCGCCGCGAGGTGCGCGCCAGCAGCGTCAGGCCGAGCTCGGCCTCGAGCTGCTGGATGCGGTAGCTGATCGTCGAGACCGGCCGCTGCAGCGCGCGCGCCGCGGCCGAGAGGCTGCCCCGGTCGATCACTTCCACGAAGTACCGAAAGTCGTTGAGGTCGAGCACGCGTGTCCTTCGCCAATGAAGTCTTCGAAGCCGCGCCAACTTAGCATGTTCCGCGACGGATCAGGCGCTCCAGTGACGCGACACGAACGCAGCCGCGCGGTCGAGCGCCGTGCGCGCGCTGGCCAGCTCGCGGGTGTTGAGCTGGAACACGTGGTGCATGCCCTGCCATTCCTCGAGCTCGACCTGGGCGCCCGCCTTGCTGGCCGCCTCCGCGAGACGGCGCGAATCGTCGCGCAGCACCTCGTCCGAGCCGACCTGGATCAGCGTGGGCGGCAGGCGCCGCAGATCGGCATCGAACAGCGGCGAGCCGCGCGGATCGCTGGCTGGCGCGCCACCCAGGTAGGCCGCGGCCGAAGCGCGCAGATAGCCCACGTCGAGCAGCGGATCGCCCACCGCCAGTTCCTGCGCGCTCGCGCCGCTCAGGCTCAGGTCGGTCCAGGGCGAGAACGCGACCAGGGAAGACACGGCGATGCCCTGCCTCGCGGCCTCGAGCACGGTCGCGAACGACAGGCCGCCGCCGGCCGAGTCGCCCGCCACCGCCACCGCGCCGAAACGCGCTGCCAGTCCCGCGAGCGTGCGCAGCGCGAGGTCGCGCGCCGCGGGCAGCACGGCCTCGGGCGCCAGCGGGTACTCGAGCACGAAGACCGGCACGCGCGTGCGCACCGCGAGCTGGCTGGCCAACCCCACATAGGCGCTCGCATGGCCCAGGCCGTAACCGCCGCCATGGATGAACAGCAGCGCGCGCCCGGGCACGGCCTGCGCGGGCTCGACCCACCAGCCGGAAGCGGCTTCGTCGACGGCCTCGCGCGCAGCAACCTCTGGCGCGGTGGGCGTCTGCGCGATGAAGCGGTCGTAGATGTCGCGCGGCGTGCCGGGCGCGGTGGACCAGAAGCGGCCGAACTCGAGGCGCAGCGCGCGCGCCGCGGCGATGTCCTGGGGATCGATGGGAACGAGGGCCATCAGCGAACTCCGAAACCGTGGCCCGCGAGATGCCAGGCCATCATCATGGTGGTGATGTTGGGCGGTGCGCTCGGTGCCCTGGGCATGATCGACGCGTCGATCACGAACAGGCCCGGCACGCCGTGGACGCGGCCGCCGCCATCGACCACGCCCTGGCCGGGCGGTCCCATGCGGCAGGTCGAGGTGGGGTGCGCATAGCCGTCGAGCTGCTGCTCGATCGCGCGCCGCAGGTCGTCGCCGTCCGAGAACTCCGGCCCCGGCGCCATCTCGGCCGCGACCATCTGCGCGAACGGCGACTGCCGTCCGATCGCGCGCGACAGCCGCACGGCCTCGAGCATGCGCGCCATGTCGCGCGGCGTGCCCAGCAGGTTGTAGCGGATGCGCGGCGCGCTGCGCGGATCGCGGTCGGCCAGCTCGAGGCTGCCGGTCGCCTCGGGCTGCGTCACCGACACCGCCAGCACGATCGCACCGCCCGTGGGGCTCAGCGCCGGATCGAACAGGTGCGTGGCCGAGATGTGCAGGTCGAGGTCGCCGGGCTCGGCCTGCGAGGACGCGGCCCAGAGGATCGCGCCTGCCGCGGGATGCATGCCCGCCGCCTCGGGCGTCAGCGCGTAGACGTTGTAGTAGAACGGATGCTCCTGCAGGCCCTGCCCCACCGGCAGTTCCGCCACCAGCGGAATGCCCAGCGACGCCAGGTGCGGCGCGGGACCGATGCCCGATCGCAGCAGGATCGCCGGACTGCCGAAGGCACCCGCGCTGAGGATCACCTGGCCCGCGCGATGGCTCTGGCCCTCGGCATCGACCACGCCCACCGCGCGCCCGTCCTCGAACAGCACGCGGTCGATCTCCACGCCGCCACGGATCGTGAGGTTGGGCCGCGCGCGCACGTCCTCGCCGAGGAAGGCGATGCCGGTGTTGATGCGCCGGCCCGAGATCACGTTGAGCGGGTATGGCGCGACGCCGGCCTGCTGTTCGCCGTTGAAGTCCGCCACGCGCGCGAAGCCGAGCGCGGCCGTCGCATCGACGAAGCCGTTGAGCGCCGGCGTCAGCTCGTCGCGCCGCCGATTGCGAATCGGCAGCGGACCCGCGCGGCCGCGCAACGCATCGTCGCCGTCGGGCGTGTTCTCGATCGCCTTGAAGGCCTCGAGCAGCTCGGGCCACTGCCAGCCTTCGATGCCGAGCGCGCGCCACTTCGCGAAGTCCTCGGGCCGCGAGCGCATCGCCACCGCCGCGTTGACGGCCGAGCTGCCGCCCAGCGTCTTGCCGCGCGGCGCGTGGATGCTGCGGCCAGCGAGGCCGGTCTCGGCCTGGTAGCCCCAGTCGTGGCCGTCGGGTCCGCCCGCAGTGTCGGCATCGGCGAGGTCGCGTGGAAACACATTCGGCCGGTAGGCTTCGCCGGCTTCGAGCAGCAGCACCTTGCGCGCCGGATCGGCGCTGAGCCGATGCGCCAGCACAGCGCCCGCCGAGCCGCCACCGACGACGATGACGTCGAAGGCAGCGCTCATCGCGACAGCGCTCCGGCCACCTGGCCCATCAGCACCGCGAACGGCATGTCGAGCGCGGCATACACGTCGAGCGCCTTCGGATCGGCGTTGTCGCCCATGATCTCGACCATCAGGGTCGCGTAGTCGGAGATCTCGATGCCGAGCGTCGTCAGGCGCGCGATGCCCGCTTCGCGCTTGGCGGCCGAGAAGGTGCCGCAGGCGTCGATGGCGACGATCGGCTGATAGCCCTCCTCGCGCGCCGAGATCGCAGGCAGCGAGGCGCAGACCTCGAACGACAGTCCCGCGATGATCAGGTGGTCGCGCTTCGTCGCCTTCACGGCTTCCACGAAGAGCGGGTAGTCCCAGGCGTTGACCGTCGAGCGGTCCATGATCTCGCCGCCGCCCAGCGCTTCCTTGAGTTCGGAGGCCGTCGGTCCCCACATGCTGTCGCGCGCCGTCGTCACCGCGACGATCGGCAGGCCCAGGACCTTGGCCGCTTTCGCGAGGCCGACGACGTTGTGCTTGAGGTCGCTGACCGTCATGTCACGCACGCCGGTCATCAGTCCGACCTGGTGGTCGATGAGCAGGACGGCCGTGTTGTCCCGCGTCATGCGGGTGCGTTGGGCTTGCATTGGTGTGACTCCTTGCGATGGGTGGATGCGGGTTCGAAACGTGGACGATTCGACCGGATGCGCCATGCAGGGTCAACGAGATCGGCGGGGATCGGGGCTGGAAGGATCTTCCAATGGGTTGGAGGGTGGGAGAGGTTCCAATGGGGCGGATGCTCTTGTCGAGAAGATCACCTGCTGCTTGCTGCAGGGAGCGCCGGCCGGAACAGGGAAGCTCTTGACGCAGCACGCCACCATCGTGTTCTCGCAGGGATCGACGGCCTCGGCGCGGCCTCTGCCCTCAGCCGTCGTGGCTCTCGCTCGGCCCTTCAGTCCCATCCGCATTCCAGAAGCGCCACACGCCGACTTCACGCCCGCCTCGATAGTGCCCCTCGGAGGCCGGCCGGCCATCGGGGTGAAAGTCGCGCCAGAGCCCATCTTCCTTGCCGTCGACGTAGTGGCCTTCCGATACCACCGTGCCGTTCTCGTGATAGGCCACGAACAGGCCATGCCGAACCCATCGCGTCCTGTCGGGCGACATCACTCTCGTGTAGCGGAATCGGATGGTTCCTGATTCGTAGGGGATCTCCGCGATGTTGAGGTCGGCTTCGGTGGTCATGTCGTGGTTGCTGAGAAACGCGTTGACAGGCGGATGGTAGTGGCGGCCAATGGAATCGCCAGAACCCCGTCGCCGACGCGAGCGCTCACGGTGCCGGTTGAACACCGAGTGCTTCGTCCAATTCCTCATCGGGCACGAACGACCCGATCAAGGCCTCCCGCAAGCCAGTGATGGCATCTTCAGCCAACACAAGATTTGCGTGCTCCGCTTCGAGGGCATGGTAGTGGTCAAGCCGACGCGCATCGACCAACGCGACGTAAGGCACGCCATTCCTGGTCAGCACCTTCTCTGAGCCGCTTTCGACCACCTTCGAGGCGAGTAAAGAGAGACGAGCGCGCGCCTCGCTGATGGGAACAATGTCCGATGCTCTCGATGCCATTTCGCTGAGTCCGATAGGGATTGCGTCGACGTCAGTCTAGCAACCGCCTTCGCTCGCAGCCACAAGCCCGTTCGACTTATCCACCCCCACCCACAACCTGCGCCGTATGCTCCCCCAGCATCGGCGCCCTCGCCTCCCGCTTCACCCCGCGCTCGCCATTGAAGCGAATCGGCTCCACCACCGCGCGATAGCTGCCCAGCGTGGGATGCGCATGCGTCTCCAGCAGCCCCTGGTGGGCGACCTGATCGTCGTCGAACACCTCCTCGATGCCGCGCACCACGGTGCATGGCACGCGCGTGCCGAAGATCGCTTCCCATTCGCGGGCGTCGTGCCGCATCAGCGCGGCGCGCAGTTGCGGCACCAGCTCGGCCTCGTTGGCCTTGCGCAGGCGCATGTCGGCAAAGCGTGGATCGCGCGCGAGGTGCGCGAGGTCCGTGAGTTCGCACAGCGCCTCCCAGAACGGCTGGGTCTGGGCCTGCAGGTAGACGTAGCCTTCGCGCGTGGGGTGGATGCCCGAGAGCGCGCCGCCGCGCAGGTCGCGATCGACGCCGGGGCCCTCGCCCTCGGACCACACCATGCGGCCCGCCTGCATCGCGAGCGCCGCTTGCAGCAACGAGGTATCGACGCGCTGCGGCAGGGCGGTGCGTTCGCGCTGGAACAACGCGGCGCAGATGCCGGTGGCGATCAGGCTCGCGCCGTAGAAATCGACGGCCGAACCCCACACCACGCGCGGCTCGTCGCCCGGATAACCCTGCGCCTTGGCGATGCCGGTGCGGCATTGCAGCACCTGGTCGAAGCCCGGGCGCTGCGCCTGCGGACCATCGGGGCCATAGCCGGTGAAGCTGCAATAGATCAGGCGCGGCTGGATCGCGGTCAGCGTGTCGCAGTCCAGCGCCAGCCGCTCGGCCACGCCGGGGCGGAAGTTGTGCAGCACCACGTCGGCCTGGGCCACGAGCCGGTGACAAGCCTCGCGGTCCGCGGGCTGCTTGAGGTCGAGCACGATGCTGCGCTTGTTGCGGTTCACGCCGATGAAGGCGCGGCTCTCTCCGGGCAGGGTCGAGGGGTAGTAACGCATCGGGTCGCCCTCGGGCGCCTCGATCTTGATCACGTCGGCGCCCAGGTCGCCCAGCAGGCTCGCGCCGTAGGGGCCCGCGATGTAGGTGGTGAAGTCCAGCACCTGGATGCCGTCGAGTATCTGTTGCGCCATCGATGTCGTCGTTTCGGGTCGTGGAGTGTGATGAAGAACTAGGCAAGCAGGCGGCGCGCGCGATCGACCATGGGGCGATCGATCATGCGGCCATCGAGCCGCAGCGCGCCCAGGCCCTCGGCGTCGGCGCGGGCATGCGCCTCGAGCACCTTGCGGGCCTGCGCGATCTCGGCCTCGGTGGGCGCGAACACGCGGTTGAAGACCTGCACCTGTGCCGGGTGCACGGCGGGCGTGCCGCTGAAGCCCAGCCGGTGCGACAGGCGCGCCGCACCTTCGAGCGCGTCCATGTCGTCGAGCTCGGCGATGGAGGCGGCCAGCCCCCAGCAGGCCAGGCCCTCGGCCGCGGCGCACATCGCGACGCGCGCCGCGGCTGGCACCAGCAGGTCGGCATGCGGAGGACGGCCGATCGCGGCCGCGTAGTCCTCGGCGCCGAAGCCCAGCGCGCGCAGGGCGGGATGGGCGGCCGCGATCGCATCGGCGCGCAGCACGCCGCGCGGGGTTTCGATCAGCGCGACCAGCGAGCGCGGCCCGGTCGAACCGCGCTCGCGCGCATGCCGCTCGAGGTGCACGAAGGCCGCGCGCACCTCGCTCGGCGACTCGACCTTGGGCAGCATGACGGCATCGACGCCCGCGGCCACGCAGGCCTCGAGGTCGGCGTCGAGCAGTTCGGCCTCCGCATTCACGCGCGCCATCAACGGCAGGCCGGTGCCGCGCAGCGCACCGGCCGCATGCGCCAGCGCGAGCCGCGCCTCGGCCTTGCGCTGCGGCGCGATCGCGTCCTCGAGATCGAGGATCAGCGCCTGCGCGCCGCGCTCGCCCGCGCGCGCGAAGAAGCGCGGCTCGAGCACCGGCACGAACAGCGCACAACGAATGCGGTGGGCGTCCATCGGCGGCTCCTCAGTCGGCGGTGATGCCCAGGCGGGCCACCACGCCTTCCCACACCGGCGCGTCCTTCAGCATCTGGGTGCGGAAGCTCTCGACCGGCATCACCAGCGGCTCGGTCTCCATGCTCGCGAACTGGGCCTTGACCTCGGGCGAGGACATCACGGCCGCCATCTCGGTGCTGATGCGCTCGACGATGGGCGCGGGCAGCTTCGACGGGCCGAACAGCCCGCCCATGGTGTTGAGCGTGAGGCCGGGATAGCCGAGCTCAGCCATCGTCGGCACGTCGGGATAAGTGGCCAGGCGCTGCGCCGAGGTCACGGCCAGGGCCCGCAGCCGGCCGCCGCGGATCAGCGCACCGGCGGCAATCGGCGAGTCGGTCGAGAACAGCACCTGCCCGCCCGCGAGGTCGGCCAGCGACTGGCCGCTGCCCTTGTAGGGCACGTGGGTGGCCTTGGCATTGACCTGCTGCAGGTACATCTCGGTCGCCAGGTGCGTGAGCGTGCCGGTGCCGGAAGACGAATAGCTCGACGGCGCGGCCGCCAGCCGCTTCGTCAGTTCCTGCAGGCTGCGCGGGCTGTCGGGCTGGGTGCCGACCAGCACCATGTAGGGGCTGCGCAGCGCCGCGGCCACCGCGGTGAAGTCGCGCAGGTGGAACTTCGCGTTGCGGTTCATCGCGGGCACCACCACCAGCGGCGCGGTGGTGCTCAGCAGCAGCGTGTAGCCGTCGGCCGGCTGGTCGAGCACGAACTGGTGGCCGATGATGCCGCCGCCACCGGCCTTGTTCTCCACGTACACGCTCTGCTTGAGCCGCTCGCCGAGCTTGCTCGCGAGCAGGCGCCCGATCACGTCGCTGCCCGAGCCGGTGCCCTGGGTCACCACCAGCCGGATCGGCTTGCTGGGGTAGGTGTCGGCCAGCGCCAGCGGTGCCACGCCGGCCAGCGGCAGTGCGGCGCCCACGGACAGCGCCCGGATAAAGTCTCTACGATGCATGCGTTTGTCTCCAGTGGCGTCTGCTTCGCCTAATTAGTCGAATATTCGAATATTATCTCTTCATGGCGCATCCAACAAGTGCCGGCGCGGCGTTGACCATCCAGGACATCGTCGACGCCATCGTCCGCGAGATCGACGAAGGCCGTTATCCCGTCGGCAGCCTGCTGCCTTCCGAAGCCCAGTTGCAGGCGCAGTTCGGTGCCACGCGCTACCGCCTGCGCGAGGCCATGAGCGCGCTGCGCAAGCTCGGCGTGATCGATTCGCGCGCCGGCATCGGCACCCACGTGCTGGCGCGCAATCCCACGCCCTTCTTCGTGCATTCGCAGCAGACGCTCGAAAGCATCATGGAGGCCGCGCGCACCACGCAGCTCAAGCTCGAACGCGCCGGGCTCGTGACGGCCGACGAACAGCTGGCCGGCCTGCTGCAGGCCGCGCCGGGCAGCCAGTGGTTCTTCGTCGACACGCTGCGCTATCTGCGCGGCGAGGCGCGGCCCACCGGCGCGCTGTGGCTCTACATGCGGCCCGAGTTCGCGGGCGTGGCCGAGCGCCTGGAAGGATGGAACGGCCCGGTCTTCAAGCTGATCGAGCGGCTCTACGGCGTGGGCGTGGCGGTGGTGGAACAGGAGATCGACGCGGCGCCACTCGAGTCGCGCCTGGCCGAGCGCCTGGATGCAGTGCCCGGCTCGCCCTGCCTGCAGGTCACGCGCCACTGGTTCGATGGCGCGGGCAAGCTGGTGCAGTGCTCGGTCGGCCTCTATCCGCAGGGGCGCTCGCGCTATCGGTCGCGGCTGCCGCTCGCGAGCCTCTGAGTTCGAACGGCCGGGCATCGGGCGCCACCGATGCCCAGGCTGTCGGTGTTCACCTAAGGTGACCGCCTTAACAACCAGGCGTCTTCTGCGCGGCGTGGGTGGGCTATAGCATTTTCGGCTTCACCCATAACGAGACATCAATGAAGCGCCTGTTCACGATCGCGATCGCGGCCCTCGCCGCCCTTCCTGCGTTCGCCGAGTATCCCGACAAACCGATCATGATCGTGGTGCCCTTCGCGGCCGGCGGCCCCACCGACAAGGTGGCGCGCGACTTCGCCGAGGCGCTGCGCAAGCCGCTGGGCAACGTGGCGATCACCATCGACAACACCGGCGGCGCCGGCGGCACGCTCGGTGCCGCCAAGGCCGCGCGCGCGGCCAACGACGGCTACACGCTGATGCTGCACCACGTGAGCATGGCGACCTCGCCCTCGCTGTACCGCAAGCTGCCCTACAAGACCCTCGAGGGCTTCGAATACCTGGGCCTGATCAACGAAGTGCCGATGACGCTCATCAGCTCGAAGTCGGTGCCCGCGAACAACTTCACCGAGCTGCGCAAGTGGCTCGAGACCAACGGCAGCAAGACCAACCTCGCCAACGCCGGCATCGGCTCGGCCTCGCACCTGTGCGGCCTGATGCTGCAGAGCGCGCTGAAGATCGCGCCGCAGACCATCCCCTACAAGGGCACGGCACCGGCCATGACCGACCTGATCGGCGGCCAGGTCGACATCATGTGCGACCAGACCACCAACACCACGGCCCAGATCGAGGGCAACATGGTCAGGGCCTATGCCGTGACCACGCAGCAGCGCCTGAAGACGCCGGTGCTGGCCGCCCTGCCCACGCTCGACGAGAGCGGCCTGAAGGGCTTCAACGTCAGCATCTGGCATGGCCTGTTCGCGCCCGCGGGCACGCCCAAGGCAGTCACCGACAAGCTCAATGCGGCGCTGAAGGTGGCGCTCAAGGACCCGGCCTTCATCAAGAGCCAGGAAGGACTCGGCGCCGTGATCATCACCGACGCCCGCGTCAACGGTCCGGAACACAAGAAGTTCGTCGAGACCGAGATCGAGAAGTGGGGCGCGGTCATCAAGGCGGCCGGCCAGTACGCGGACTGAGCATGGACCGCGCCATGACGACGAATCCGAACCGCCTGCGCCTGCGGCTGATCGCCCTCGCGGCGCTGGCGCCGCTCGCGGGCGCCGCCGCGGCCGCCTCGCCGAAGTTCTCGGTCGAGCTCGTGGGCGGCCGCATCAAGGGCGACGACACGCTGAAGGTGCGCCAGGGCGACCAGGTGCAGATCAGCGTGATCAGCGACCAGCCCCTGGTGCTGCACCTGCACGGCTACGACATCGAGGCCCAGGTGACGCCGCCCGCGCCGGCGCTGCTGAGCTTCAAGGCCAGCCTCGCGGGCCGCTTCCCGGTGCACGAGCATCGCCACGGCCCGGGCAACCACCGCGCCGTGATGTTCATCGAAGTCCATCCCTAGGCGCGCCCTGAAAACGCTTCGCTTCGGGACCGGTCTCGCGATCGCGTGCGCCTCGGCCGGCGCGCGGGCGCACGGCTTCGGCCAGCGCTTCGACCTGCCGCTGCCGCTGTGGCTGTGGCTCACGGGCGCCGGCGCGACCCTCGTGCTGACCTTCGCGGCGCTGGCGCTGTTCGCGCGGCGCCACGACTTCGGTTCCTCCTTCCTGCGCGACACCGACCTGCTGCGCTTCGCGCCGCTGCGCCGCATCGCGCATCCGCTCGCGGTGGTGCTGCGAACGCTGGGCTGCGCGCTGTTCGTGCTGACGCTGGCCACCGGCTTCCTCGGCAATTCCGACGCCTATGCGAACCTGATCGTCACCATGGTCTGGGTGCTGTGGTGGGTCGGCATGGCCTTCTTCTGCGCGCTGGTCGGCGACCTGTGGGAGATCGTCAACCCGCTGCCCACGCTGTACCGCGCCGCCGCGCGCCTGGTCGGCGGCGGCCGCGAATCGCTGGGCCTGCGCTGGCCGAAATGGCTGGGCGCCTGGCCGGCGGTCGCGCTGTTCTTCGCCTTCGCCTGGACCGAGCTGGTGTGGCAGGACAAGGACCTGCCCTCCGCCCTCGCCGGCGCCCTGCTGGGCTATGCGCTGCTGAGCTGGGCCGGCATGCTGCTGTTCGGCGTGGAGGCCTGGCGCCACCGGGCCGATGCCTTCGCGATGGCCTTCCGCGTGCTGGGCCGCTTCGCGCCGCTCGAGCTACGCGGCTCGACGCCGACCGAGCCCGCGCGCTTGCGGCTTCGGCCCTACGGCGCCGGCCTGCTGACGACCGAGCCGGTGCCGAATTCGGTGGCGGCCTTCGTGCTGCTGATGCTCGCGACCGTCACTTTCGACGGCTTCCATGAGACTCCGCTGATGGACCGCATCGGCACCGCCACGCAGACCTCGCGCACGGTGGCCGAGACGCTGTTCACGCTCTCTTCCGCGACCGGCATGGACGAGACCCAATGGCTCAACAGCGTCATGCTGCTGCTGTTCCCCGTGGCCTTCGTCCTGATCTTTCGCGGCGTGGGCGCGTGGATGCTGCGCCTGGCCGGCAGCACCGAACGCGCGGCCGTGAACGCGATGGTCTGGAGCCTGGTGCCGATCGCCGTGGCCTACCACCTCGCGCATTACGCCTCGCTGCTGCTGACGACAGGGCAGTTCATCGTTCCGCTCGCCTCCGATCCCTTCGGCTGGGGCTGGAACCTGTTCGGCACGCGCGGCCGCGCGGTCGACCTCGGCATCGTGAGCCCGGCGGTCTACTGGTACACGGCCGTGACGCTGATCGTCGTCGGTCATGTGCTCGCGGTGGTCGTCGCCCATGTCGAGGCCACGCGGCGCTTCGCGAACCACCGCGCGGCGATGCTGAGCCAGCTGCCGATGCTGGTGCTGATGGTGGCCTATACGAGCCTGAGCCTCTGGATCATGGCGCAGCCGATCGTGGGGTGAGCGGCGTCAAGCCAAGGCGGCCTGGCGCTTCAGAAAGCCCTCGACCACGCCCGCGAAGTACGACGGATGCTGCTGCATCGGGTAGTGCCCGCAATCGGGCACCACCCGCAGCTCCGCGTTCGGATGCCACGCGAGGAAGGTGTGCTTCATCGCCTCCGCATCGAGCCCCGGATCCCTGTCGCCGACGACGACCAGGAACGGTGTGTCGAGCCCCCGCACCTCGTCGGCGAAATCGGCCGTGACCAGCATGTCGAGGTAGTGCCTGCGGCATGCGGGCGCCACCGCCTCGCGGTGGTGCCGCACCTTCTCCTCGACCCATTCGTCGGGCAAGCCCCCGCCGACGAACTTGAACAGCCGCCGAAGCGCGTCATCGTCGTCGGCCGTGCTCGCGAAGAAGGCCAAGGCCTCCGGACTCAGTTTGTTGCCGGCGGCTGAAACGGGGCACACGGCGATCGCGCTCGCGATGCGCGAGGGCGCGTCCGCCGCGAGGCGTTGCGTGACCATCCCGGTCATCGAATGGCCGAGGACGTGGAAGCGCCGCCAGCCGAGGCGGTCGGCGAGCGCGAGACAGTCCGCGGCGATCTCCTTCACCGTGAACTCGCCCGGCAGCGCCATCGACAGCCCATAGCCGCGCAGGTCGGCGAAAACATGGGTGAACGCCTGGCCGTCGAGCCAGGGCAGGAGCGCTTTGTAGTTCGCGTGGTCGCCGAGCCAGTCGTGCAGGACCAGCACGGGGACCGGCCCATGGCCATGTCGGGCGTATCCGAGGCCAGCGTGCGATGCGGGGCGAATCTCGAGGGGTGCTTTCATCTCTGGGTTCCATGGAAGTTGCGGAACAAAAAGAAAACGCCCTCCCGGCGAACCGGGAGGGCGTTTTGAAAGTGCCGCGATGTTATCGACCGCGCGAGCGAAGGTCAACAGGCATGCACGGTCCTTCGCATCTTCAGCTCTTGAGGTTCGCCACCGCCAGCTTCCCGCCGCTTTGCAGGTAGCCATTGGTCGTGAACGAGCAGCCCTCGGTGCAGCTCAGCGAGAAGAAGCCCTTGTTGCCGCCGTTGTCGGTCACCTGCAGGCGGAACTTCGCGGGCTGGCCGTCGAAGCTGCCGTCGGCGTCGATCTGCACCGAGTTGCTGGTGGCCGTGACCTGCGCGCCATCGGCGTCGATCGCCGAGCCCAGGCGCGTCACCGCACCAAGCTGCACCTTGTTGCCCAGGCCCTCGATGCTCAGGCTGACGCTCGGGCCCTTGCTGTCGCGGCCGGCCTTCAGCGCCACCGTGATGTCGCCCTGCGCCGTCGCCACCTTGCCGCTGACGTTCGCGCTGCGGCTCATGCACGGGTTGTATTGCGGGTTGGTCAGCTCGAGCGAGACCAGGCCGCCCTGGTTCCAGCCGGTGTAGTAGAGGCAGTTCTCGGCGTCGTAGCGCGGGTCGGGACGGGTGAAGTCCATCTTGCTCGGCGTGTTGCGCCGCGCGACGTAGTAGCCGATCTCCTTCGGGCTGGTCGGGTCGGTCCAGTCGGCGAAGCGGATGCCGCCCGATGCGGCCGCGTAGACGGCCACGCGCATGTGGTTGCGGTCGTCGAAGTTCAGGTAGTGCACCATCGGGACGTTGCCGCCCTCGGCCACCAGCGTCGGGCAGACGCTGGCCTTGTTGGCATCCTGCTCGTAGGTGCCGACGATCTTCGGATGCTTCTCGTCCGAGATGTCGATCATGCGGCCGAAGCTCTGCTGCTTGCACTGGTTCGGCAGGCCGTTGGTGTCGCTGGTCGTCAGGGCGTACGACTCGTCGGTCGAGACGATGTACTCCTTGCCGTTGACGTGCCGCACCCATTCGGTGGCGTGCGTTGCGGCCGTCGAGGTCATGCGCGCATAGCCGCCCTGCTCGAACTCGGGGTTGGGCTGCTGGTCGCACCACGAGAGGAAGCTCACGTACTTGAGCTTCGGATCGGCCACGCGCTTGACGATGTCGCTCGAGTCCATGATCAGCAGGCCGTTGGCGCAGGTCTGGTCGCGCCAGAAGGTGGTGGTGGGCGTCGGCAGGTTGCCGGCCACCTGGCCGCCGCCGCCGTACACCGCGAGATAGAGCCGCGTGCCGTCGGGATTGGTGCTGACGTCATGGATGTTGGTCGCGGCCATGATGCGCCAGTTCTTGTTGCTCTTCACCTCGTCGGGCAGCTGCGAGCGGTTCCAGCTCAGCAGCAGCTTCGGGTTCTTCGGATCGTCGAGGTTGGTGATGTGCAGGTCGACGCGCTTGTTGTCGATGGTGTAGTTGGCGAAGTTGTCGTCCGTGGGCGAGGTGCCGCCGGTGATGAGCGTGGTGCCGCCGTCCTTGGCCGTGGTGCCGAAGGGCACGCCGTACCAGGTCTTGCCGTCGGGCGAGAGCCAGCCGTCGTGGTGGCCGCCCGAGGACTGGTAGCTCGCGTTCAGCGGCACCGGGTGCAGGCAGTCGCTGACGTCGTAGACGTCCACCATCTTGTTGTCCTTGTAGCCGGCCACCAGCAGGTCGCCCGAGAGCTCGAGGCCCGAGTACGCCTCGATCGCCGCCGGCGTGCGCAGGATCTTCCCGTTCGGGTTGACCGGCGTGGCGGCGGTGGTCTCCTCGCCCCACTTGTTGGTGCTCGTGGCCTTGACGGTGGCCGAGGGCGCGGTGCCGACGACCGTGGTGTCGCCGCTCGCGGGCACGACCTGCATCTTCGTCGGCGTCTTCATGTCGAACACGATGATGCCGGTGGTCAGCGCGGCATCGCCGCCGGCCGCGCCATCGCGGTTGGAGGCGTACGCGCAACGCGTCGAGCCCTTGGCCTTGATCTGCAGGTCGCCGAAGGCGCCGCGGCCGAACAGCGTGTTCTGCGCGACCTTGCGCGCACCGCACCAGTAGCCCTGGAAGCCATCGGGATTGGCGGTGGCGTCGTACATCGCCGACTTGGGGATGTGGCCGTTGACGCCCGGCTCTGCCTGGTCCCCGGGGCCGGCTTCGCACAGCCGCGGCGGCGTCACGTACGGCTGGGCCACCGGGCCCGTGTCGGCCGGCGGCTGGTCGGTGGACCCCGCGGGGGGCGGCGCCGATCCGACGATGAGCGGCGCGCTGTCGTTGCTGCCGCCGCAGGCGGCGAGCAGCAAGGCGCTGGTCAGGGCGCCAACCAACAGCAGGTTGGGTCTGGGGGCTTGTCTTCTCTTCATGGTTCTTCTTTCTCTGTCAAAAAACACGGGGCCAGGGGAAAGTCTTCGCGTCAATGTCCGAAGGGGGCGGGGTCGCCCGCGAATGCCGGTTCTACGTCCGGCTCCGGCGGATGGGCCGGGCGGGAAGGCAGCGGCGATGCGACGGTGCGGTCGGTCTCGATCACGACCGACTGCCCCGCGCCCGCGAGCACGACGCTGTCGGGCTGGATCGCGCTGACGGTGAGCCCCTCGAGGTGGCCACCGACACGCAGTTGCAACAGCTGCGAGTCGTCGGTGCGGCGCATCAGCGCGAAGCTGTCCACGCCATCGGCCGCCACGACCGTGCCGACGAGCTTGAAGGCCGCGACCGACAGCGCGGCGTCGACCGGCTTCGCGGCCACCGGCACGGGCTTCGGCGCCGGCGCCACCACCGGCGCGGGAGCCACAGCGACCGGCGGCATCGGCACGACGGCCTCATCGGACGACGGCCACCACCACGTGGCCGACAGCGCAATGACGCACACCGCCGCAAGCCACCAGGGCCAGCGGATGCGATGCGTCACGGAAGCCTGCATAAGGTGTCGATGTGGTCGTGGAGTGGGCGCAGAGATTAGTTGTGAAAGCCCTGCGTCAGAAGACGACCAACGGTTAAAACGTTCGTCGCAGGTGAGCGCGTGAATCGCATCGCGGGCCCTGTCCGAGACCCTCGACGACACTGGCGTCACGGCACGCAAGCCGCGTGTTTTCATCGCATGCGGACGTCGATCGCGATGCATCGTTATCCCTTGCGCGCGCGCGCCGCGTCGATAACATCGCCGGCTTCTTTCAATGGAGGCAAGGGACAGCGATGTTGCTGACGACATGGATCCTCGCCGGCGCGCGGGCCTCGGCCATGGCCGCGGCCCTGCTGCTCGCGCAGCAAGCGGTGGCCGGCCACGACGCGGTCGATCCCGCCGTGCGGCGCTTCACGGCCAAGGTGACCGGCCTGGGCCAGGCCGGCAAGGCGGGCCGCATCGCCACCTTGCGCTTCGAACCGATCGGCCCGGGCATGGTGGCCCCCAAGCGCAACGAGATGCGCGGCTGGCGGCTCACCTTCATCCGCGGCAAGATGTTCGGCCGCACCCTGTGGCTCCAGAGCAATACGCCCGACGAACTCACGGTGCGCGCCACCGATCCCTCGATGGAAGGCGTGAACGCCGGCGACATCGTCGTCATCGAATTGATCGACCCCAAGCTGGTCGACCCCCATGCGTAGGCTGCTGCTCGCCGCAACGTTCTCTGTCCTGGCCACCGCGGCGGCAGCGCAGACCGTGAAGCTGCCGGCCGACGCGGTCGACGGCTTTCACGCCGCGCTCAAGCGCAAGGACACGGGCGGTGCGCTTTCCTACCTCGACCGTTCGCTGGTGGTATTCGAGTTCGGCGTCACCGACCCGACGATCGAGGCTTATGCGCTGAGCCACCTGCCGGGCGACATCGACATGGCGGCCGTCTCCACCTGGACCCTGCAGGCGCGCCGCCTCGGCGGCAGCGGCAACGAGCGCTGGGTGCTCAGCACCTACCACGTGACGGGCAAGCTGCCCGACGGCAAGCCCATCGACCAGGTGATGCAGGAGACCGCGATCGTGCGCCGCGCGGGCGACAGCTTCCGCATCGTCCACCTGCACTGGTCGAGCGACAAGCTCTGGGCGCAACCGCCTCGGCCCGCCGCGCCCTGACTCAGAGGTCGAAGCGCAGTTCAGCCGTGTAGGTGCGTTGCGGGTACGGGTGGAAGTTCCAGTAGCGGTCGTTGTTCGCGTTGTCGATGCCGAAGGCGGCCGACCACTGCCTGTCGATCTGGTAGCGGACGCGCAGGTCCACCGTGAAGTAGCGACTCGCCCCGAAATAGGCGAAGGCGTTGACGTCGCTGTTGTCGAGGTTCGAGTACTGCCGGCCGCTGTAGCGCGCGGCCACCGTGAAGGCCCAGCGCGCATCGGGCTTGTAGGTGGCGTAGGCCGTGGCGCGCCAGCGCGGTACGCGCGGCTGCCACTTGCCCACCGCCGCCGGAAAGGCCGCGTCGGCCACCGTCTTCGAATCGGCATAGGTCAGGCTGCCGCCGAGATCGAGGCCCTGGATGCCGACGTCCTGCCCGGTGTAGGCAAGCTCCACGCCGGTGGTGCGCATCCGGTCGACGTTCTGCACGCGCGAGACGGTCGAGTTCGGAATCAGCTGGCTGTAGAGCGCGTTCTTCGTGGTCTCGTGGAACAGCGTGGCACGCAGCAGGCCGTTGCCCAGGTCCTGCTCGGCCGTGAGTTCGCCGGTCCACGACTTCTCGGGCTTCAGGTTCGGGTCGTTGACGAACGAGAGCGCGCCACCCGAGGTCGCGCCATAGAGTTCGCCCACCGTCGGATAGCGCACCGCGCGGCCCACCGAGGCCTTGATCACCGTCGAAGGCGCGAGCTGGTAGGCCAGGGCGGCCTTGGGCGAGAGGTCGGACTCGCTGCGCGAGGCATAGGGCTGTGCGCTCGTGGCCGTGGCGGTGAAGCCGTCCGTGGCCTTCCACTTCTCGTAGCGAAGCCCGAGCACGGTCTTCCATCGCGGTGCGAAGGACCATGCGTCCTGCGCCCAGGCACTGAGCGTCCGGCTGCGCCCGCCGACCTGGCTCACGGGCGTGAACGCGGGGCCGTCCCGCCAGTCGCCGAGCACGTTGGTCTTGGCGATGACGAGCTTGTAGGCATCGCGGCCGACACCGAAGTCGACCACGTGCGCGCCGCCCACGCCCTGCGGCCGCCAGGTTCCCTTGGCCGCGAGCGTGTTCCAGCCGGTGCCGCCCTGGTCCTGCAAGGTGCCGGCACCGCCGAGGGCCGCCAGCGGCAGCGCGACCGTGGGCGAACGCTGCGCGTCCCTGGCGTAGTCGTAGAGGCTGGCGGCCACCTCCCAGTCGAAGGCACCCTGGGTGTTGCTCTTGACGGACAGCCCATGCATGAAATGCGTGGCGCGGTCCTCGGTCCACGGAAAGGCCGTGGGCGCGAGCGTGAAGCTGCGCCCGCCGATGTTGACCGGCCCGCTGTAGACCGGCTGGCCGCGTGCATCGACGAGGTAGCTCTCGCTCTGCCCGCTGCCCGCGTTCTGCCACCAGCCGAGCGTGTAGCTCGCGCGCAGCGTGGGCGAGATGTCGTAGGCCAGCTTGAGCTTGGCGTGGTCCTGCACGGTGCGGTACTGCGTGCCCGCGCCGAGGATCAGCCACGGGGCGTTGGTGGTGCTGAGGCCCGGCACCGCGCCGAACACCGGCGTTCCCGCGCCGCCGGCCACGGTGGACGCCAGCGTCGCCGTGGTGAAGGTCAGCGGCTGCCCCTGACTGTCGGTGCGGTTGACGTCGATCCACCAGGACCAGTCGCCGCTGCGGCTGCCCAGCGAGGCGCTGGTCTGCCAGCCGTTGAAGCTCTTCTTCGTGCGGTAGAGCTCGTTGGGCTGCGAGGAGAAGCCCGCCTTCACATGGGCCTCGAGCTTGTCGGGCATGCGCGTCACGTAGTCGACCACCGCGCCCGCCGAGTTGCCCGGGTACGCGGCCGAGAACGGGCCGTACATCACGTCGACCCGCTCGATCTCCTCGGCCGTGACCAGGCCCCAGCGCGGCGCGAAGTTGGTGCCGTTGGCGATGCCGTTGCCCAGGTAGTTCGACAGCAGGATGCCGTCGGCATAGACGGCCGAGCGCGCGCTGTTGCCGGTGCCCGAGGCGCGCGTGGAAAGGATCGCGTGGTTGTAGTCGCCGATGTAGCGCTTGCGCACCAGCAGGCTCGGCAGGTACTTGAGCGCGTCCTCGCTGTCGGTGGCGTTCACGCGCGTCTCGATCTCGGCGCGCGTCACGCCCTCGATGGTGGTGGGTATCTGCGTGGGCAGCGAACTCGGCCGGGCGCCGGTGACCGTGACGATGCCGAGCGACCTGGCGCGCTCGGGCGCGTCCTGGGCCATGGCATCGGTTGCAACGCAGGGAAAGGCCGCGACCAGCGCGAGCGACAGGAGGGACCTGTTCATGAAGGCCTGGCGCGATCTGTAGCGGGAAGTCGCATGTCTCTGTTCTTGTTCGGATGCGCCGGCGCCGCGGCGCGAAAGCGGCAGAGGTTAGTCGCGGCCCGTGGCGCCCCGGAAGGACTTCGTCGGTTAACTCGTTCACCAAAGGTGGGCGCATGCGAGCGGCTTTCGGCGCACCGCGAACGCCGCAAACCCGCATGGATGCTGGTATTTCGCTCGTTGCAGCGCATGCCGCACACGTCCGCGGCGGCGCTGCACCCCGGCGGACGCTTGCCGGATAATTCGCGACCACAACGACAACGAGACACGAGACAAAGTGCGCGAGGCCCACCTCCGAGATCTGATAGCCGTCATCGAAACCGGCAGCGTTCGATCCGCCGCGCGCAAGCTCGGCCTGGCGCAGGCGGCCGTCAGCAAGAACCTCACCGCGCTCGAGAAATCGCTGGGCGTGCCGCTGCTGGTGCGCTCCGCGCGCGGCGTCGAGCCCACCGAGTTCGGCCGCATCGTGCTGCGCCGCGCGCGCGTGATCGATGCCGAGCTGCGCCATCTGCAGGAGGAGCTCGAGAGCGCCGGCGGCGAGGGCCGCAAGCTGATCACGGTCGGCCTGTCGGCCACGGCCGAGGCCATGCTCCTGCCCACCGCCGTGGCGCGCTTTCGCGAGCACACGCCGAACGCGCTGATCAGCGTGCTCGGCGGCCGCTCGTCGTCGACCATCGCGGCGCTGCGCGAAGCCAGGATCGACTTCGCGGTCGGCCCGCTGCCCACCGACCAGAGCCTGTCCGACCTGCACACCGAGCAGCTGTGCAGTTCCGACATGGGCATCGTCGTGCGCGCGGGCCACCCGGCCGCCGATGCGCGCGACCTGGCCGCGCTCGTGCCCTATGGCTGGCTCTACAGCGTGCAGCAGTCGGGCGGGCCGATGATCGTCACGCTGATGACCCGGCAGGGCCTGCCGGCGCCGACGCTGGTGGCGCATTGCGATTCCTCGAGCGCGCTGGTGTCGATGCTGCTGCAGAGCGACCTCGTCACGCTCAACAGCCTGGGCGGGCTGGAGCCCTTGCGCGAACGCGGGCTGCTCAAGGTCCTGCCCATCAAGCTCGATCTGCCGCCGGCCGTGCAGCACCTCGTGACGCCGACGAAGCGGCCGCTGACCCCCTCGGCCGCGGCGCTGGCCGACGAGTTCCGGCGCGCCTCGCGCAGGCTGCGGCGGTGAACGGCGGCACGCTGGCGACGCGGCGCGCTCTGCTCGCCGCCATCGCGTGCGCCGGCCTGTCCGGCCGCCACGCGCTGGCCGCCAATGACACGGGCCGGCCCCTGCGCATGATCGTGCCGCAGGCCCCGGGCGGCGCCGCCGACTTCATGGCACGGCTGATCGCCAGGGAGCTGTCGAGCGTGCTCGATCGCCCCGTGGTGGTCGACAACCGCGCGGGCGGCGGCATGATCGTCGGCACGCAGGCCGTGGCCATGGCCGCGCCCGACGGCAACACCATCGGCATGGTGTTCTCGCCGCATGCCGCCAACGAGGCGATGCGCCAGCAGATGCCCTACGACGCGCTCGACGATTTCGAGCCTCTGTGCCTCGGCGGCCATTCGATCGTCGTGCTGGTCACGCAGCCGGGCTTCGCCGCGCGCGACGTGGCCCAGTTGATCGCGCTGGCAAGGCGCACCGATCCGCCGCTGCAGTACGCGTCGCTGGGCATCGGCTCGGTGTCGCACCTGGCTGGCGAGCTGCTCGCCATCGAGGCCGACGTGACGCTCGAGCACGTGCCCTACAACGGCAGCGCGCAGATCTACCGCGCGCTGCTCAACGGCGATCTGCCGTTGGCCTTCGTCACCCTGGAGAGCGCGCTGCCGCACCTGCAGTCGCGGCGCCTGCGCGCGCTGGGCATCACCAGCGCCCGGCGGGCCGCGTCCTATCCGCAGCTGCCGGCGATCGCGGAGTCGCTGCCCGGCTTCGAGTTGATCGGCTTCTATGGTTTCGTGGCACCGGCGCACACGCCGCCGGTGCAGGTCGAGGCGCTGAGCAGCGCACTCGCACGGACCCTGCAGACCCCGCAGGTGCATGACCGGCTGGCGGCCGGCGGGGTCGAGGTTTCGGTCGCGCCGCCGGCGGCCTTCGCCGCCTTCTTGCGTCAGCAGATCGACAAGTACGCGGCGCTGTCCAGGCGCACGGGGATCACGCTGGACTGAAGCGGGCCCCGGTCCGGCCCGCTCCCGCTTCGCTCAGCTGCCTTCGATGATCCGCAGATCGCGCTCGGCGCCGTCGCCCAGCGCGACCAGTGCGGCCTGGTAGTCGGGGCTGTCGTGGGTGGCCGTCGCCTGCGCCACGCTGTCGAACTCGATCAGCACGGTGCGTTCGGCCAGGCCGTATTCGTAGGTTTTCGCGGGCAGGCCGCGTGCCAGGAAACGCCCGCCGCCGGCGGCGATGGCCGGACCGGCCAGCTTCGCGTAGGCCGCGAGTTTGTCGGCGTCCTTGACGGCGCGGTATGCACTGACCCAATAGGCTTTTGCCATGTCGATTTCTCTGTAGTTGCCAAAGGCTTTCAATATAGCGGGGCAAGGCGCCTCGCGCCTCGGCCCGGCCGCAAGCCACCTACACTGCACCGGCCAATCTCCTGGCTCGCATCGCACTCCGTCCACTCCACGTCGCGAGGTTCCATGGCTGGTGCAATTTTTCGATGGCGGCGCTGGCGATGGCTGCTGGTGCCTCTGCTGCTGTTCGGCCTCCTGCTGTCGATGAGCGACCCGCTCTATCGGTACGCGGCGGCCCGGACGCCGGCCTTTGCCTTTCCCGCATGCCAGAAGGCCTGGGCCCATCGCGGGTATGCGGCAGCCGGCGGCGAGAACAGCCTCGCGGGCATCGCGGAGGCCTTCAGGCGCGGCGCGGCCGGCGTGGAGATCGACGTTCTGTTCGACCCCGAGCTCGATGACTTCGTGGTCTCCCACGACCGGCCCTACACCCTGTTCGACGGCCAGCCGCTGCGCCTGGAATCGGTGCTGTCGCGTTTCCCGCGCAGCGGCCTCTTCTGGCTCGATGCGAAGGACCTGCGCAAGCTCTCGCCCTGGACCGCCCACCAGGCGACGCACCGGCTCAGCGCGCTGCTCGAGCGCTACGGCCTCACCGAGCGCGCGTTCGTGGAATCGAGCCAGCCGCTATACCTGTCCTGGCTGGCCGAACAGGGTGTGCACACCAGCTATGCCATCAGCCCCAACGACCGCAAGTACAGCGCGCCGCTGTACCGGCTGCACGCGGCCTTCATGAAGCTGGCCTATGCCTTCGTGGGCGCCGACGCCATCTCGATGACCGCCGCGCGCTACACGCCGGTCACCGCGGCCACCTTCGACGAGGCCGCGATCCTGCTGTCGACCGTCAACGATGCCGGCATGCTGCGATACCTGTCGGCGCGACCCGAAGTCAAGGTCGTTCTGACGGACGAAGACCACTACGCCGTCACGGCCTGCGCCACCCGCTGACGACCGCGTCGCCACGCTCCGGGCATCGCTGGTCCATCGGCTCGAGCATCGGCGCTTCCCGGGCCAGGCGCGGCATGCTCTCGAGCGCGAACTTCACCAGCGCGGCCTGGCCGCTGATGTCCAGCTTGCGCTTCAGGCTGAACCTGTAGCTCTCGACGGTGCGCGCCGATATCCGCAGCTCGTCGGCCATGTCGCGGTTCGACAGGCCGCGCGCCAGGCCCGCGAGGATGAAGCGCTCGCGCGCCGTCAGCCGATGGAGCCGATCGGGCGGCGCATCGCTCTCGCCCACGCGCTCGCGCATCAGCTCGGGACTGAAATGGCAGCCTCCGGCCATGACCGTGCGGATCGCGGTCACGAGCTCCTCGGCCGGCGCGTGCTTGAGCACGTAGCCCCTGGCACCGGCCCGGAACGCACGCTCGAAATAGTCGAGGCCGCCGTGCATCGACAGCACGATGACCGCCGTGGCAGGAAGCCGTTGCCGGCAGCGCTCGGCCAGTTGCAGCCCCGTCATGCCGTGCATGCCGATGTCGGTCAGCAGCAGCGACGGCGCATGCATCAGCGCGAGATCGAGGCCCTCCAGTCCATTGGCGGCCTCCGCCACGACCCTGAATTCCGCCACGGCCTCGAGCCGGGCCCGCACGCCTTCGCGCACGAAGGGATGGTCGTCGACCAGCAGGATGCCGACGGCATTGCGCCCGTTCATGGCCGGCTCCTCGGATCCAGCACCGCCGTGACCACGGTGCCGGCGGGCGTGGAGTCGATGGAGACCGTGCCTCCCAGCATCAGCATGCGTTCGCGCATGTGATTCAGGCCCGATCCTCCGCCGCGATCGGGGCGCACGCGCTGCGGGTCGAATCCCTTGCCGTCGTCGGTGACGCTCAGGACCACGCGGCGCGCGGTCGACAGCAGCAGCACGTCGATGCGGTGCGCCGCCGCATGCCGCCGCGCGTTCGTCAAGGCCTCCTGGCAGATGCGAAACAGCGCCGTTCCCTGCTGCGGCGTCAGCGGACAGTGCGCTCCGTGGGCCGAGAAACGGACCCGCGGACCGCCCTCCTCGCCGATCGCCAGCACCATCGCGCGCAAGGCGGCCGCCAGCCCGAGGTCCTGCAGCGCGGCGGGGCGCAGGTCGTTCGAAACGTGATGGATCTCGACCAGCGCCTGGCCCAGGCGGTCGAGCGCACGCTGCACGAAGGAGTGCGCCGAGCCCGGACTGCCGGGCGAGACGGGTACGTCGTTCCCGTGCCGGTCGGCCGTGGCCATGGCCGTTTCGAGCAGCAACTTGATCGAGACCAGGATCTGGCCGATGCCGTCGTGCAGGTCGCGCGCGACCCGCGCGCGCTCGTCCTCCTGCGAGCGCACGACCCTGCGCGCGAGCTGCCTCAATGCCCCGGTCGCGCGCTGCTGGTTGCGGATGTTCAACGCGAGCCCGGTGCCGCTGATGAGCAGGAGGCACAGCACGCAGATGGCCAGCAGCACCAGCAGCCCGCCGTGGATGTTCGCCCGCGCCTGCGCGTCGAATTCGCGGATGCTCTTCTCGATGTCGTCGACATAGAGGCCCGTGCCCAGCATCCACCGATGGGGCGAGACCGGCTCGACGTAGCCGAGCTTGCGCACGGTACGCCGCTCCGAGGGCTTGTTCCAGTAGTAGTAGACGAACCCCCCGCCTTGGTTGCTCGCGGCCACGAGGTCCTTGATCGGCGTGCCGCCATACGGGTCCCGCATCTCCATCAGGTCCTTGCCGACCAGGTCGGGCTGCCGCGGATGCATCAGATTGCGGCCCTTGTCGTCGTAGAGGAAGAAGTAGCCGTCGGTGCCGAAGTCGAGGCGCGACAGCAGGTCGGCGACGCCCTCGGTCTGCTCGCGCGCGGGCAGGGCGCTGCGGGCGAGCTTCACGTAGCCGCGCAGCTCGGCCATCTTGCTGGCGATCAACGCCTCCTTGAGCAATCGGTGCTGCTGGTTGCTCAGCTCGATCGAATAGAAGTAGACGGCCAACAGGATCGCACCCAGCGTGAATGCGGTCGGCACGAGCGTGAACAGCACCATCGTCCTGCTTTTCATCTTCTGCTCCCTGGCTTCCTTCGAACACCGCGATATTGCACCGCGATCTCCCGCGCACCGGCATGCGATGCACTCGCGAATATTTCGCGTAGGACTACGCAGGGAGAAGTCCTCTGAGTTCGCGGCGGCGCGGTCCGCAGAATTTCCCGGGTCGCCAGCGCGGCGACACAGCACCGATTCCTTTCATCGTGCCCAGAGGGAGAACACCGCATGCACCACCACCTGCAACGCCCAGCACTGCTGTCGGCGATCGCACTCGCCACGCTGCTGATCGGTTGCGCCCTGCCGCCGCAACCCGCCAGGCAGGTGCTGTCGACCGACAGGATCTATCCGGCCATCGGCCCGTACTCGCAGATGGTTGCGCACGGCGGCGTCGTCTATCTCTCGGGCGTGCTCCCGCTGGATGCGAAGGGCACCGCGACCCAGGGCACCACCATCGAGGCACAGACCCGCGCGGTGCTCGATCACATCGGCGAGAAGCTCGCCTCGCAGGGGCTCTCGCACGCCGACGTGCTGATGAGCACGGTCTACATGAAGAACCTCGACGACTTCGCGGCGATGAACCGCGTGTACGGCGAGTACTTCAAGAGCCAGCCACCCGCGCGCGCCACGGTGCAGGTGGCCAGGCTGCCGCGCGACGTGCTGATCGAGATCGCGGTCGTCGCCGGCAGAAGGTGACGCCGTCGGCGGGCACCCGCAGTCCATTCATTCATCGAGTCACCCCAGGGAGGAAAAAGCAATGCATGCAGCACAGCCACGCACCCCAGTCGCCGGACCGGAACCGGCGTTCTCGATTCACACGGCGGGCCGATGGTCCTCCAAGCGCAGGGATTTCATGCGGGTCCTGGGCGCGGGCGCCGGACTGGCCGCGCTGGGCCAGCTCGCGGGCTGCGGGGGTGGCGACGGCGGTGGCGTCGCCTTCGCGGCGACGATCCCCACCGCGGCCGACGCGCTGCGCACCCGACTGCTCCAGGACGAGGCCTTCTGGACCCAGGTCCAGGGCATGTTCGTGCTCAACCCCGCGAAAACCTTCATGAACATCGGCACCGCGGGATCGATGCCCAAGCTGGTGCTCGACCTGTTCGACGAGGAGAACCGCGCGAAGGCCAGGGAATCGGCGAGCGGCTACACCGACCTCATGGACCAGCGCAAGGCGCTGGCGCCGGCCTTCGGGGTCGACCCCGACGAGCTGGCGCTCTCGGCCAACACTTCCTCGGGCATGTGCCACGCGATCCTGGGCCTGGACTGGAAGAGCGGCGACGTCGTCGTGACGACCAACCACGAGCACGTCGGCGGCGACACGCCGCTGTGGATCGCGCAGGCCCGCTACGGCATCGAGGTGTCGAGGGTGGAGCTGCCGGTGGGCAATGCGCAGCGGGCCTCGGACTACGCCGATCTCTTCGAGCAGCGCATCCTCGAATTGCGCAACGCGGGCAAGCGGGTGCGCGCCATGATGTGGTCCTCGCCCACCTACAAGACCGGCACCATGCTGCCGATCGAGGAACTGATGGCCGTCGTCAGGAAGTACGAGCTGATCAGCATCGTCGACGGCGCGCATCTGCCGGGCATGATGCATTACGACTACGCCAGGCTCGGCATGGACTTCATGTCCGGCGCCGGCCACAAGTGGCAGTGCGGACCCGGATCGACCGGCATCCTGATCGTGCGCAACAAGATCCGCGCGGCATCGAACCCGCTGCCCCTGCCGACGTGGTATCCCGTTCACACCTCGAGCTTCGCCAAGCCGATGGCACGCAGCACCAACCAGACTGCGACCTACGACATCGCCGCGCAGGTCAGCGTGTGCGGCAGCATGCATCTGCCGCTGTGGAACGGGCTGGTCAAGGCCGGCCAGCTCTGGGACCAGATCGGCCGCAAGAAGATCGAGACCTACGACCTGGCCCTGGCGAGCTACCTCAAGGAGCGCATCGCCGAGAAGTGGGGCGTGGACCGGCTCTACTCGCCCAAGGACGATCCCAGGCTGCTGTCGGCGATCACCTCGTTCAATCCCTTCGTGAATCCCGCGGACGTTACCAACAAGGAGAAGTCCGCCAGCTTCGTGGCCAGGCTCATGAGCGACCACGCCCCGGGCTTCCTGATCCGCAACGTCGATGTCCCGGTCATCGGCTCGGAGGCCAGGCACTGGGTGGTTCGGGTGTCGACCCACCTGTGGGCGGACGCGGCGGACATCGATCGGCTGGTCGACGCGATGTGGGCCACGTCGCGCGCCATGGCCTGAGACGGACCGCCTACGCCGCGATCTCGCCGCGCTCGACCAACAGTTGCCGGATGTCCTTCTTCGCGATCTTCCCGTAGCCCGACTTCGGCAAGGCCTCCCAGAAGAACACGTGGTGCGGCCAGCGGTAGCGCGCGCAGCGGCCGTCGAGGTGCGCGATCAGCGCGTCGCCATCGACCTGCGCGCCCTCGCGCCGCACCACCACGGCCACGCCGACCTCGCCCCACTTGGGGTCGGGCACGCCGAGCACCGCCACCTCGGCCACCGCGGGATGCGTGAGCAGCACCTCCTCGACCTCGCGCGGATAGACGTTGGAGCCGCCCGAGATGTACATGTCGGACTCGCGGCCGGTGATGTAGAGCAGGCCGCGCGCATCGAGCCGGCCGAGGTCGCCGGTGTGGAACCAGCCGCCACGCAGCGCCTTGCGCGTGGCCTCCTCGTTGCCGTGGTAGCCCGCGAACACGGCGGGGCCGCGCACGCAGATCTCGCCGACCTCGCCCGTGGGCAGGCGCTGCAGCTCGGCATCGAGGATCGCCACCTCCATGCCGGTGCGCGCGCGGCCGCACGAGCCGATGTTGGCGTTCGGGTCCTCGTCGTCGGCCGAATGCATGGCGGCCGGCAGCACCGTGATGTTGCCGGTGACCTCGCCAAGGCCGAAGTACTGCACCAGCACCTTGCCGAGCTTCTGCAGCGCGAGCTTCTGGTCGGCGCGGTACATCGGCGCGCCCGCGTAGATCACGTGCCGCAGCGAGCTGTGGTCGTAGCGGTCGACCGCCGGATGCTCGACCAGCATCTTGACGATGGTCGGCACGGTGAAGAGGTTGCTGATGCGGTGCGCCTGCACCGAGGCCCAGAAGGCCTCGGGGTCGAGCTTCTCGCTGGCCGGCAGCACGGTGGCCGCGCCGCGCGCCACGTTGAGCAGCGCATGGATGCCCGCGCCGTGCGACAGCGGCGCCACCGCGATCGAGCAGTCGTGCTCGGTCGTGCCCGGGATCAGGTCGGCCAGGTGGTTGGCGACCACGAAGGCCATCTGCCCGTGCGTGAGCACGCCGGCCTTGGGCCGGCCGGTGGTGCCCGAGGTGTAGAAGAACCACAGCGGGTCGTCGCGGTCGACGGTCTCATGCTCGGCTTGCGCCGCATCGTGCGCCTCGTGCGCGCGCAGCAGCCCCTCGTACGAGTGCTCGCCCTCGCGCGCGCGGCCGATCGCGACAACGTGCGCGAGCGCCGGCGAGGCCGCGCGCACCGCGTCGGTGTGGCCGGGGAAGATGTCCTCCACGATCATCGCGACCGCGCCGCTCGACGCGCCGAGGTAGGCCACCTCGGGAGGCGTGAGCCGGAAATTGGTCGGCACCCAGACGCAGCCGAGGCGGAACGCGACCCAGCAGCTCTCGAACATCTGCAGGTTGTTGCGCGACTGCACGAGGATGCGGTCGCCTTTTTTCAGCCCGAGCGCGCGCAGCGCCGCGGTCATCGCGGCCACGCGCGCCTCGATCTCGCCCCAGGTCCAGCTGCGGCCGCCCTCCTGGATGAGGCCCGACCGCTCGGCAAAGAGCGCGGCCGTCTGCGTGAGCAGCCGGCCCAGGTTCATCGCCTGCGCCGCACTCACGAGGCCGGCTCCAGGATGCTGAGGTAGCTCGCCACCGCCGAGCCGCCCATGTTGAACACCGCGCCCATGCGCGTGCGCTCGACCTGCATGCCGCCGGCCGTGCCCGAGAGCTGCATCGCGGCCATCACGTGCTGCGACACGCCGGTGGCGCCGATCGGATGGCCCTTGGACTTGAGCCCGCCCGAGGGGTTGATCGGCAGCCGGCCGTCCTTGCGCGTCACGCCGTCGAGGATCACGCGCGCGCCCTCGCCGTGCGGCGCGAGTCCCATGGCCTCGTATTCGAGCAGCTCGGCGATGGTGAAGCAGTCGTGCGTCTCGACGAAGCCCAGGTCGTCGAGCGAGGCGCCGGCCGAGGCCAGGCCCTTCTTCCACGCCATGGCCGCGCCCTCGAACTGCGTCGGGTCGCGCCGCGACATCGGCAGGAAGTCGTTGACGTGCGTGCGCGAGCGCCAGCGCACCGCCGGCACCCTGGCGCCCGCGAGCGGCTCGGTCGACAGCACCAGCGCGGCCGCGCCGTCGGACACCAGCGAGCAGTCGGAACGCTTGAGCGGGCCCGACACGAAGGGGTTCTTGTCCGAGGGCGTGCGGCAGAAGTCGAAGCCGAAGTCGCGCCGCATGTGGGCATAGGGGTTGTGCATGCCGTTGGCGTGGTTCTTGGCCGCGATGGCCGCGAGCGCGTCGGACTGGTCGCCGAAGCGCTCGAAGTAGTTGCTCGCAATGCCGCCGAAGATGCCCGCGAAGCCGGCCGGGTCGGCGCCCTCCTCCTTCACGTACGAGCACTTGATCAGCGTGGCCGCCACCTCGGGCGTGCGCAGGCCGTTCATGCGCTCCATGCCGATCACCAGCGTGCGCTTCATGCGGCCCGCGGCCATGGCGTCGAGCGCGGCCCAGATCGCGGCCGAGCCGGTGGCGCAGGCGTTCTCGCAGCGCACGGCCGGCGTGTGGCGGAACTCGGGCATGGCCACCGCGGGCAGCGCGGCCGTGAAGTCCTGGCCGACGAAGCCGGCGTTGAAGTGGCCCACGAAGATGCCGTCGATGTCCTCGGCCGCCACGCCCGCGCTGTCGAGCGCGGGTTGCACGGCGTCGCGGATGAGCTGCTCGAGCTCGGCGTTGTCGAGCTTGCCGAAGGGCGTGTGGCCCCAGCCGACGATGTAGGCGTTGTCGTTGCGCATGATGTCTCCTGGAAGGGGTGAGAAGCGGGATTCAGGGCACGGCGGGCCGCGCGGGCACGGGCCGGCCATGACGTTGTACCAAGGTCAGCGCGATCGTGCCGGCCGCGGCCGCGAGCACGCCCGTGGTGAGCGACAGCACGGCGGCGCTGCCGCTGCGGTACATCAGGCCCATCCAGCCGCCGCAGAGGAAGGCCGCGCCCGCGAAGATGAAGCCGCCGAGCGCCGAGGCCGCGCCGGCCTGCAGCGGGAACGGCGTGGCCATGCCGACGTGGCCGCAGGGCTGGTGGATGCCGTAGGCCAGCAGCATCAGCCACAGGCCCGCCGTGAGCGTGTCGGCCGTGTGCGCACCGGCAAGCTGCGGCACCACCAGCACCAGCGCCGCCAGCAATGACAGGAAACCGGCGCGCCGCACCGAGGTCACGATGCCGTGCGCCGCGATCCAGCGCCGGCACAGCATGGTGCCCGCGAGGTAGGTGACCGAGGCGCCGCCGATCACCAGCCCGAAGCCCACGCGCGAGACGCCGAAGGTCTCGATGAAGAGATAGGCCGAGCTCGAGAAGAAGCCGAAGTTGGCCGCATAGCCGAAGGCGTTGAGCAGGGTCCACGACTGGAAGGCCGGATCGCGCGCGATGCGCGCATAGCCCGCCAGCAGCGGGCCGAGGCGCAGTGCATCGGGCTTGAGCGAACGCGCGGTCTCGGGCACGCGCGCGAGCACCAGCAGCGCGCCGGCCAGGCCGCACAACGCCATCGACCACAGCGTGGCGCGCCAGTCCAGGGTCTGGGCCAGCAGCGCGCCGCTCACGGGGATCAGCATCGTCAGGCAGGCCAGCACCGACATCGCCACCGTCATCACGTGCGTGCCGTGCTGCTGCTCGAACAGGTCGCGCACGATCGCGCGCCCGCAGACCATGCAGGCCGCGATGCCCAGGCCCTGCGCCGCGCGCGCGGCGATCAGCACCTCGATGTTCGGCGCCATCGCACCCACCGCGGCGCCCGCCGCGTACAGCAGGAAGCCCGCCACGAGCACCGGCCGGCGGCCGAAGCGGTCGGAGGCCGGGCCCCACAGCAGTTGGCTCAATCCGAAGCTGAACACCAGCACCGCGAGCGTGAGCTGCACCACGCCCACGCGCGCCGCGTATTCGTTGCGGATCGCGGGCAGCGCCGCGAGGTAGAGGTCGGTGCCCAGCGGCTGGACCGCGGTCGAGAGCGTGACCACGCCGACGACCAGCGCCGGCCCCATCGCCGCGACGGCGGCCGTGCCGGTCTTCACGGACTCAGCGCTCGAGCAGGTCGCGCTCCTGCAGCCAGCCGCGGATCAGCGCCGTGGCTTCCTGCAGCAGCTCGGGCTGGCCGGCGTAGTAGTGGGTCGCGCCCTTCACCACGCGAAAGAGCTTGTCGGGCGAGGCCGCCGCCTCGAACAGCATCTTGGGATGCGTGGTCGGCACCGCGTCGTCGGCGCTGTTCTCGATCACCAGCAGCGGCACCCGGATGCGGCGCGCGCCTTCGAGCCCGTTGCCGCAGGAGTCGTCGAGCGACCATTGCGACAGCCAGCTGCGCAAGGTGGTGAAGCGCGCGAGCCCGACCGGCCCGGAGTTCACCGTCTCCGGATTGCCCATGTAGCACCAGCGCGGACGGCGGTCGTTGGGGTCGAGCGTGGGATCGAGAAAGCGCGGATCGGCCAGCGTGCGGTGCACGAGGAAGGGCCGCTCCATCTCGCCGGTGTTGCGCGCCTTGAGCTCGGCCAGCTTCGCCCGGGCCCAGGCCGTGATGCGGCGCATGCGGTCGAGCTGCGCCACGCGGTAGCGCTGGATGTAGGCCGGCGAATACGGCGGCTGGTTCGGGTTGCGCGGGTCGTAGATGTCGAGCTCGACCTCGCGGTCGTCGGGGTTCAGCTCGTCCTTCACCGAGGGATCGATGGTCTCGGCCAGCAGGTGGGCGCGCGAGAGGTGCGCGGCCTGGTAGATCACCGCGTCGGCCGGGATCAGCCCCTTGCCCTTGAGATCGACCGCATCGCCGGCCGGCGTGTGCGTGATGCGCGGGTCTTCGGCCTCGGCCTGGTAGCTCACCGCCAGCGCCCCGCCGCCCGACCAGCCCACCAGCACCACGTGGCGATAGCCCCAGACCTGCTTCGCATGGCGGATGTAGGCGCTCAGGTCGAGGAACACTTTTTCCATGATCAGCGCCGTGTCGTTGCGCTGGTAGCGGCTGCCCGCGCACAGCACGTGCGCGCCGGTGGCCGCCATCGCGCGCGGCACCGGCAGCAGCTGCAGCGTCGACGCGGGATGCATGAAGACCATCAGCGTGTCGGACGCCTGGCCCTCGGGCCGGAAGCGGATCGCTTCGAGGTTCACCGCGCCCTGGTTGCCGGAGAAGCCGTAGGTCTCGGTGAAGGCGGCGTGCTCGTCGTACTGGAGGTGCACCCACTCGGTCTGGACGGTGAAGGACTCGGTCATGAGGGGAATGTAGGACCGGGCGGGGGGGATGGCAGTCCCCCGGTGGAGGTACAGGGGGGCGCCCCATCGCCAACGGCAATCAGCCGATCCTCACTTCGTGCCCACTCCTGTCTTTAGAAGCGCAGCCGCGCGTCGCCTGGAGAAGTGCGTCTCGACTTCGTTGTGCGCGACCGCCGGGCGCGGATCATCCAATGCCTCCTGCACTTTCGCGCGAAACCACGGGTCGTGCGCCGCTTCGGTGGTCATTCCCACCGGCAATGCGCCGTCGTTGATGCCTGCATCGATGCAGGTTTTCACCCCTGCGTTTGCGGCCATGGCGATCTCCTCTCAGTGCGAAGCGAAAGCTCGACCGTACTTCATATGCACGACATTGGCGATATCCGCCGCGGTGTGCCTGTCGCATCGTTCGACCCTTCGGGTTCGCCAACCACGGGTTGGAGCGTCTCGCGATCTTCGTACCCTCCCTGCCGGCCTACCCGCGCGCCGCCCCGGTCGCCGCGATCACGATCCCCGCCAACACGGCCAGCAGCCCCGCGACGAGGTTCCACCGCAGCGGCTCCGCCAGCAGCCAGGCACCCACCAAGCCCGCCGCCACCGGATTGACCGTCACCGAGATCGCCACGCGCGTGGGCGTGGTGCGGCCGAGCGCGAAAGCCCAGAGGAAGAAGACGATCGCACCGCCGAACACGCCGAGGTAGGCGATGGCCAGCCATTGGGCCGCGCCGAAGGACACCACGGGCGCGAAGCTGCCGCCCTGCCAGGCGATACCGGTGAGGCACAGCGCGCCGACCGCCATCGCCACGGCGGTGAAGGTCAATGGCCCCGAGCGGCGGATCAGCGAGCGCGAGCCCACGCTGTAGAACGCCATGCACAGCGCGGCCGCGAGCATCAGCAGGTCGCCGCGCCAGGCATCGGGCGGCGCGGTGCGCAGCCCCGACAGCAGCGCCAGCCCCACGCCCGCCATCGCGACCAGCACGCCGATCGTCTTGCGCCGCGTGAAGGGCTCGACGCGCAGCACGCCCGCCACGGCCATGGTGAGCAGCGGCAGCGCCGACAAAGCCAGCGCGCCGAGCGCGGCGGTCGTGTGGTGCAGCGAGGCGTTGAAGAGCAGCGGGAACAGGCCGAAGAACAGCAGCCCCAGCCCGGCCGCCGCGGGCCAGTCGCGCGGCGCGGGCCACGACTCGCCGGAACGCAGCAGCGCCATCGGCAGCAACAGGCAGAAGCCGATGCCGAAACGAAAGGCGCCGAGCGCCACCGGATCGATGACGCCCGCGACATAGCGCGTTGCACCCACCGCCGCGCCACCCAGCGCACTGGACAGCATCGCGGCCGCGATGCCCAAGAGTTCTCCCACGCCCATGCTCCCTTGTCGATGCAGCCGTTGCATCCAGAGCAATGTCGCGAGCGCGCAAGATGCCAGTCGATCCCGCCCTGCACCCGGAAACGTTCAATCAAGGACCTGTCCCTCAAGCGGGCCGCAAAACCACGGCCCGCAGACCAGCCCTTACCCGCCAGTCTCGAGCGCTCCACGTCGCGCCATCTCGCACAACTGAAACAGCTCCCCGGCCTTGCGAGCGAGGTCCGACGCGAGCCAGAGCAGGTTGTCCAGTTGGCGAGGCCCATCACCGCTGCACCAATCGATGTCCCTTCCGTGGGAAGCCCACAGAAGCGCTTCGAGCTGGGAGAGGGTGTTTTCGAGGAGATCCGCCGGGCCTTGGGCGGTTTCTCCGGGAGATACCGGCGTGCGACGCCGGGCTATAGTCTTGGTAGCCATTTTTGTGCGTTCCTTTCGAGGGTCGTGCACGAACTTGGTTAGACGGCTGGGGTGCTCGCAACACCCTGGCCGTCGCCTTTTGATACCTCGCATCTGCATCGCTGCTTTTTGCAACGACAACCTGCCGCGAGGCGGGCAGCTTTCGAACATCTCGGTGTGGTTGGGTGTGTTGTGCCTTTCTTCTCCCCTAGGTGGGGTGGTGAGTGAGAGGGGCATCCACTCTAGGGAAGAAGTGGGCGGGGTGCCTTGCCGCTCGGCACGAAGTCGCGGTAACCGCCAACAAATGCAGCTTTCGAAGCGCACTGAGCACGGGCCTCGAAGAGGCCGTGGCGGGCCGGTCTCTATCGGCGTGAGCGCCGGAAGAAAAGCTGGCCCCAAAAGCCGGGCCGATTCTGTTCACCCCATGCTGTTAGCCTTGGATGGTCGGCAGGGCCTCTGCCACGCCAACTCCGGCCATCGCGCCCAATTTCAGAACTGAACTCACTATGACCAGCCCGCTGTACAACGCCTCCATTCCCGTCATGCAGCAGATGCTGCGCGCCATGTCCGACGTGCTCAAGAAGGCCGAAGACCACGCGACGCAGAAAAATATCGACCCCAATGCGCTGCTGCAGGCGCGGCTGTTCCCTGACATGTTTCCGCTGGTACGTCAGGTACAGATCGCCGCGGACTTCTCCAAGGGCATTGCCTCCCGCCTGGCTGGTGCCGAGGTGCCGTCCTGGCCCGACACCGAAGTCAGCTTCGCCGACCTGCAAGCGTTGATCGCCAAAGCTTTGACCCACATCGGCTCCTTCAAGCCTGAGCAATTTGATTCAAGCGAGAGCCGCGAGATCGTATTGCGCCCCGGCACCCCCAAGGAAAAGAAGCTGACCGCAAGCGCATATCTTCTGCACTACGGGCTGCCGCAATTTTTCTTCCACGTGACTACCACCTATGCCATCTTGCGCCACAACGGTGTTGAGGTCGGTAAGCGTGACTACATGGGTGTCTACTGACCCAAGACAGACAGGAGTTCAGCGACTCGGGCTACTGCGGCTCGATAGCAGCTCGAGCCTCCGTTGCGGCGCGATTTCGGGTGACTGTGGATAGAAGCTCTATCTGTCTTGATTTACTTGGCGCCTGGTCAACGCTGACCAATGTCTGCATCGTTAGGCTGTGAATTACACAGTCGACCCGCTGCGGGCGTTCGACGTTGTTTTGATGATGGTGGCTATGCAGCGGTTGCGATCGGTCATACCAGTGAAGCAACTGATCGCTTCGTCGTATGAAGCAGCCATTCAGGACGAAAAGAGCATCTGTGCTATCCCGTGTGTGAACGCAGTTGAAGGCCTATGCGACCGGCTCGATCGCTTCAGGCTCTTGCGCAGCTGATCCTATCCCGCGTGATCGGCAGGCTTCGCATCCGCTTACCCGCCAAGTAAAACACTGCGCTTCCGACGGCCCGACCGAGGTCTTTAGCTTCGCGAATCTGCGATCGGCCGCAGTCCTAATGGCCTCGGTTGAGTCAGCGGCGAAGGTGTTGCCATCGACTTCCAGCGAGCGTTGCCGCCGGACTTTGGTAGGGTCGCGATGCTGACGCCACCGGTCGGACGCCTTGTGAGTCGACTAAGCCAGCCCCATCGTCACGCCAAGTGAACGGTCGCCTTCGAGAAGGTCATGGTGACTGCCAGTCCTGAGTTGTCAGGCAGGCGTGGTGGCTTACGTAACAAGCTGCGCCAAAATGCGGTGAAGCGCATTAATGACCAGTCTGTTTTTTTGGAGGAGAAGGCTCCGCACGTCGTCACAGTTGACGGCGATGCTATTCAGTGAAAATGCCCATAAGTGCGCAGCTTTGCGTGGTTGCTCATCGTCGAATTTGTGCCGTCTTTTCGGGCGGCGCTGGTTCGCTGATCACTTTTTCTCAGCGCCCATCTTAAGACTGCGGTAGCCTGCTCCGGCCTAGTGATAACGTTCTAAACGACGAGGAAATCTGGAGGCGCCCCCATGGCAGAAGGAATCCCTGAGTTTGTAGATTACCGGAACATCCGCGGCAAGCACATCTACGTGGTCCGCGACCATCACCAGGTGCTCGCAGCCTGGGCTCGTATTCGACGAGAGCTTCCCGCGCCTCCAAACTTAATCACCATCGATCACCACACCGACGTCTACGAAGCGTTTCTGCGGCACGCGAGCTTGCTGGAAAACCTTGAAGGGGTGAGCGCAGAGGACGCGCTCGCCAGTCGAGATGCGATGGTTGACGCGATTCGCTGGGACTCTGATGCAAGCGTGGCCGAAGCGATCGCTCAACTTGAGAATGACGAGCACATCGATGCAGCTACACGCTCCGGAATCATTGCGCTGGCGTTCTGCATCCAGCTAAGCGACAGCGGGGGCTACCCGTCGATTGAGGACCGTGCCTACGATGAAGCACGAGCAGCTGCCTGGAGAGCGAAGTCCCCGCCTCCATCACCTCCAACAGGTGCCAGAACTTATGCTCCTGCTGAAAACGGGATTTACACGATCGGTCACGATTGCGCCCTCGGCTGCACAAAAAAGCCGCACGACGATCAATGCGTCACCGACCATGCGCGCGAGATCATCGAATCTGCTTACCTCGAAGACCAGTTGGCTAGAGGGGCTGAGATCTCTCGTTGTGTCGGACTACCAGATCTGGAAGCGCAGCCCTACATCCTGGACATCGACCTGGATGTCTTTCATAGCCGCAAGGCGGTCGAGCCCGACGACCCGTCGACATTTCACCGGTTAATCCACGGAGCCGTGGCGATCACCATCGCCACGGAACCAGATTGGGTCGACGATCTTTGGGATGACGAGGAGCCGATCGCTTCCGCCGAGTTGCTCGATATGGTCTTGTCGCAGATTCAGAGCGCGCTAGCCCCTTAGCCGTTCCAGCGCTCCGTATCAGCCACACAGTTCCGGAGCCGCGACCGGCGTGCAAGACACCAACATTGCGCGAAACAACCCTCAACATCGGACACAGATGAACCATCAACTGGTCGAAGAAGAGCTTGCAGACTCCGTTCAATCGCGCGGGAGAATCGCCTTGCGCCTTCACATGACTGGCGGCGCTGAACTCGAGTTACCGGCTTCCGCAGATTGGCCAACACAGGCAAGCAGCTCATCAGATGAGCGTGCGTCTGGTGAAGTAGTTCGGTTCGACTCTCTTGCGCAACGAAACGCAGCAGTAGCAGAGCACCTTTACCAGAAGTTGAAGCGGCGCGGCAGAGTGGGTGCCACCGATCTATTCGGCGTGGCTCATACCCTTTGGATCAGGGAAGTTAGTCGGTTAGACACGGCGGCGGGCAGGCTCTTAGCGCACGTCGAGTCGGAGCAGGATGTCTTTTCACTCGCCGAAGAACACATCGCGAATGGAGGTGAAGTGTTCGATGTGGTCCAGGTGATCGGCACGATGCTCCAACATGTCGATTACCTCAAATTGGACACGATGATCAAGCTCGCGAGGGCGCAGTTCGATCAGACGAAACATGATTTGATGGTCGGCCTGTTTTTCGACCAGCTCGCCCAGTGGATGGCGCCACGCCCTGATCGTGCACGCGAGCTTCTCCAAGTCGCGTCAAACGCTGATGATCTCGCCACCGAAGGGCTACTGAGCGTCGCTATCGGCGCCATCTTCCGCGAGAACGCTGAAGAAGGGCTGGCTCTTGCCGTCAGTGAAATCAATTCGGAAAGACTGACTCGACGACGTTCTGGAAGGTGGATGCTAGGCCAGTTTTTATTGAAAGTGCCTGATGCCTCGATTCGGATGGAAATTGAGAAAAGGATCGCAGAAGGGTTGCGATCTGGCGAAGGCGACGCCCTTCAAGATTGGATCCGCGTCGCAGGCGTAGCGCTCCATGCTTCCTCCGAGTTCGATGAACCGATGCTGCGTCTGTGTACGGACGAAAACGAAGCCGCGTTGACCGCGGTCGCCCGGGCTCTGTTCTTGAAAGGAAGAGATCTGGTGGCGCAAAACCGAGTATCGATGTGGCTACCCTCCCTGGTAGCCTATTCGGCTGGGGAAGCATTTCCAGCCCTGGACCATGCGCTTACAAATCTCCTGGAACAGGACGCTGACGTTCAACCGTCAGTTACTGAATTTCTGACGTCTTGGGCAACTCGCCATAGCGGCCCCACTGCGATCGAAACCAACCTGATCCTCGGTTTCGGCCAAACCATCCGGAAACTCGTCTCGAAGGCCGGCAGTTTTGAGTCGCTGATCACGCGATGGCTTTTGGCTCCCGACCGACGTCTCGCCGCAGCTGCGGCGGGAATTCTCGGCGACCTCGAAGCCGAAGGGCTCAAGTCGATCAGGCTGGACGGTAGTGCGCTTACCGCTTTGACACAGAGCGAGATGGCCTTCCTTGCAAGACGATTGCTCGGATACGTCCACAGCACCTCACATGTCGTTGCCATGAGTCTGTCGATGCTCCAAGTGCGCGAGGAGCAACTTGGGGATGTGTTGCCTGTGATGGACTCGCTCATCGTCGCGGAGCTGGGCTATGACTATCCTGGCACGGTCGTCGAGGCCTTGGCCGCGATGCGCCCGACCGAGACGCGGCAGCCTGTACTTGTGGCCCTCGACAACTGGCGACGCGCCATACAAGCGCAGCAGGAGGCGATCGAGCACTTGCCGCGTCGCAACGAACTGTGGCCGCCATCGCTACTGCAGCGGCAGTTTGCGCTGGCACGCGCAAGACAGATGCACAAGGCCAGCGAGGAGGCCTCCGAGAATTCTGTCTTCTCCCAGATCGCCACGAAGATTCCGCTCAAGGCAGGTCGAGGATTCTTCAACCACTCCCAAGGAAAGTTCAGCGAGCCAACCCCACTTCATACCCTGTCGTACTCGGTTGAAGTGCCGCGCAGAGAAGTGCTCGATCCTGTGGGTAACGCGATTCGCGGTATTCAGTTGCGTCTTGCAAGTGAAGGACAGGAATGAGGCTGATCCTTGCGCAGTATCTGGCAACGCTCAGAGAGCGTGACGAGTTTGATCGCCTGCTTCCGGAATTGCTGCAAGCGATGGGTTACGTCCCGTTGGCGAAGCCCCAGACAGGTGTCCGCCAGTTCGGCGTGGACTTCGCGGCGGTCGGCATTTCGCCGGCTGATGGAATCAAGGAAATCCTGCTCTTCGTCATCAAACAGGGAAACATCGGTCGCAAGGAATGGAGTGCTGACGAGCCCGCCGATCTCCGCCCGACACTGAACGAGGTGTTGGACGTCTTCATTCCTACGCACCTGGCTGCCGAGTACCGGCCGTTGCGAAAAGTGATCGTTGTCGCTACGACAGGCGGCTTCAAACAGGACATGCAGCTGAACTGGGCAGGCTACGAAGAGCGCTACAAAAGCATTGCGTCTTTTCAGCAGTGGCCAGGAGAGCGGGTTGCCGGTTTGCTGGAAGAGCACCTTCTGAATGAAAACCTGTTTGCGGACGAAGACCGTTCTGACCTTCGCAAGGCGCTCGCGCTGTCAGGCGATCGAGACTATGCGTTTGGCGACTTCCTCAGGCTACTTCGCCGCCAACTGGGTCTACAGGATGATGGATCACTGACAGATCCGCCGCTGGCAAATGACAAGTTGCTCAAGGCGGTTCGTCGCGTCAGTCTCGCGGCGCAAATCTGCGCGTATTGGGCCCGGGCGGACGGAGACAGTCGTCAGGCGATCTGGGTCATTGAGCGCGCGTTGCTGTGGGTATGGCATCGCGTGCAGCTGATGCCGCAGTCGGGGCGCCGGCCGTTCCATGCAGCAATAGCCGAGATGTGGTCTTCGTATCTGCTCGCTGCAACGCACTACCTTGAGGTCATGAAGGACCATTTCTCAGTCAAGGATGGCATGAGCGGATACGCTCGAGAAAATGCGGAGTACTCGCTTGTCATTTTCGAGCACATTGGCTTGCTGAGTTCGGTTGGATTGTCACAGGTCATGGTCACGACAAACGATGAGAAGCAAATGGCGATCCAGCGAGCGAACGCTGACATTGTTGCGGGCCTTCTCGTCGCACTGATTCGAAATCACACGGCTGCGGCCTCCCCGCGTCTAGACCGCAATGTGGTCGAGATCAATCTGGCTCTCGTTCTGCTGATCACGACGAACCGCCGAAAAGAAGCCCAGGATTGGCTCAGGGATATGGTCTTCAGACTTCACTTCTGTTTCCAGCGCAAGAGGATGTTTCCAATCGGAAGCGATTCGCTTGACGACCTCGTCGATCTGGAAACCGCGTGGGAGGAATCGCGTGCGGATGCCCTTATGAGCACCTCCTGGATACTGGCGACCCTTGCTGCCTGGTCAGCGCTCCAAGGTTTGGACGATGCGTACCGGCTGCTGGTCAAAGGCAAGTCCACGGACTATGCCAACGTTTGCGCACAGCTTTGGCACCCGACCGAAGATTGGCCCAAGGCTTGGTATTTTTCAGCTGCTCAGAACGAGATCGGAAACGCGGAGGCACCGTTCACACTTCCCGAGGATGCCGACGCGCTCAGAACTCGGTTGGTCGAGTTCCTGAACGAAAAGCAGCATCAATGGGAGGCGCACTCACCCGCCCGTGATGCTGGCTTTTGGGCACTGGATTTGTTGGCGTGTCGGCACTACAAAACGCCGGTCCCGGCGAGCTTCTGGTATCAGATCGCGCAGGCCTAAAGCAATGAACAAGTTAATGCGAGCTGCGCTGGCCACTCGATCAAACTGCACTAGGCGCTGCGTCTTGTGCTGCATGACGACTGCTCGTCATGCGACTTCATCGCCGTGGCAGACGTCGCGGGCCTTAAGGGCAACGAAGTCTCATCCGCGCAACTTGCTGTCGATTAAAGTAGCGCAAGCTCTCTTACTCAATTCTCCATCTGAAGGCGTACGCGTAGTGCCCAGATATCTTTTGACTTGAACGGTGTCTTCTGACCGACGATCTTGCCGTTGTTCCATGGCTCACAGTGAACGAGCTGGGCCGCAGTTTCCATGATGGCCTCCCATCGAGTGGATGGGTCATGAAGATGCGCTTTCTCGGTTCACCTGTCCACGAGTAGCCACGCTGGTCGTGTCAGGTCTCTAGATCTTTCGGTGGCCTGCGGAAGGCCTCGATTTTCCGCTCTTCCGAGCAGCGGTCGCCCAGCATCGGAGGATGCGACCGGCTGCTTACAGTGGCGGATTCAATCGGTCAAATCAGCCTGGACGCTTTCTGCAGCCGGCAAAGGCCATCGAAGCAGCCGCTTCCGCCACATTGAAGTACGCGTTATCGAAATAGAACCGCACTTCGACCGGTCCTACGCGCTTCGCCCTCGCTCATCCAACGAATTCCTGCCATGTTCAGCAAGCACTACGGCTAAAGCGCCTTCTTCATGTACGCCACGTAGAACCCCTGGATGTAGTCATCGATGCGCCCAAACTCCTCATAGCCCTGCTTGAGATAGAACTCACGCGCCTGCCATTCGAAGGTGTTCAACGTCGCATTGCGTGCACCCAGCTCGCGGGCTTTCTCTTCCGCCGTCGCGAGCAGCTTTCCGCCCAGGCCTTGACGCCGAGCCGAGTCATCGACGAACAGCAGCTCCACATTCAGCCATTGCAGGAAAACGAATCCGCGCAGCCCACCCACGAGCCCACCCGTGTCGTCCTTGGCGCTGACCCAGACCGGCTGCACCTGCCCGTACTCACCGACAAAGCGATAGTTGAACTGCCTCATGCGGCGGCCCAACTCGCCCGAGTGGACCTCCTCGGCCGTGGGTGTGTAGATCTCGAAGTCGCTCATGGGCCGAAAACCGGCTTCCGACCGGCGACGACGATCAAAGCCACCGTGAAGCGGCGTCGGACGCGTCCGTGCCGGCCGGCGCACGCGACGCGATGAGCGTCGCTGCGAAGTAGGCCCCGACAACCGCCGCCAAGGGCTGGGCCACTTCCGCGCCTCCTGGCACCAGATGCCAGGGCAGGTTGAACAGAGCGATGGTCCCCAGACCGGCGAACAGTCCGAGTCGCGAGCCTTGCCGATACAGCGTCAAGGTTCGGCCGAGGCACGGCATCGTGAATGCGGGCTCTCCGCGCAGGCGTTGCAGCAGTGGCATGGGTGATCTCCTCGTGTTTATTGCTTCCCGGGGCGCATCGTGCCACACAGCCGGCAAGGCGGCACCTCGAAGCTTCATGCGCCCCAAAGCAAAAAGCGCCCCGTTTGCACGGAGCGCCTTGTTGCCAGCGTATTCCCAACGACCTCGCTCAGCCCGCATCCGAACGAACGGATGGCGGGGAGAACACGAAGGCGCTGGCCCGCTTCAAGCGGCGTTCATCAGCCCTTCATGGCCTTGATGTCGACCTTGGCCTTGTCGTGATCGGCCTTGGCCTGGTTCACGCAAGCGCTCTTGGCATCGCCCGACTGGTCGTCGCACTTTTCCTTGGCGACTTCGTAGGCGGCCGTGGCCTTTTCTTCCGCGACCTTCTTGGCGTGGCCGGCAGTCGGCTTGTATTGCTGTTCGAGCTCGGCCTTGGCCACGTTCTCCGTGCCCTTGGCCTGCTTCTCGCAGACGTCCTTGGCGTTGTCCTTCATCGTGTCGCACTGGGCCTTGGCGACCTTGTAGTCGGCCTCGATCTTTTCCTTGGCGACCTTGTACTGGTCCTTGGTCATGCCGTCGGCCGCGTTGGCTGCGCCCATGGCGAAGAAGGACGATGCGATGGCGAGAACGAGAAGATGTTTTTTCATGAGAGGCCCCTGTCGAGTTGAGTGTCTTTGTCACCGAGCCGCCCTGTGCGGCTGCAGTGAATGCACTCTAGGAAGACGGGGGCGGCGAGCGAGTAGGACGACGGCGCTCGGGAGGCTAGGCAGAGGCCATGGCGGCGCGCAGGTGCAAAGAGGGCGTGGTCAGTTCTGCACCGTGATCCACACGGCCCGCGGATCGCATTGCCGCGCGCACGCGAACACGTAGACCTCGTTGCCCAGAAACAGCACATAGCCTCGAGCCGAGGAACCGTCTGGCTGCTCGGGTGCGTCGGGGAGCTTGAGAAACTGGAAGCTGTCGCTGACCTGGCACACGAATTCCATCGGCGAACCGCACGAACAGGTGAAGCGTTCTTCGTCCTGTACCCACTCGGGATCGCCACCCACTGCGATGCGGTAGTACTCGTCGTCGGGTGCATCGGCCACCACGAGTTCGGCGGTCTGCAGAACGGGAGGACTGGGCACGCGATGCATGGCCCGCGGCTTCTCGAGCGATGCGAACCAGTGGCCTTCGCCCTGGTCCCAGTAGGCCGGCGGCAACGCTTCGAAGGAATCGAAGCTCGGGATCTCGTTGTGCTCGGGGCACATCAGCACCGACAGCCGGCTTCCCTCGACAAACGGCAGCTCGGCCGCGCGAGGGAGCGTGAACTGGAGGAAGGGAATCATCTCCCGGTCGCACTGGGTGCAACACGGCAGCCCCTGACCCTCGGGCGCCAGATAGGCGCCGCCCACGGAATCTCGAGGAGACTCGCTGTCGAAGCGCAGGTTGAAGAATTTCTTCGGCACGTCCTCTTTCCTTGAGTGGGGCCGTCAGGGCTGCTGCACGATCTGGATCTCGTTGCCCGCCGGGTCGCGCAGCGTCGCGAGAATCCCGCCCCACTGCTGCCGCTCGGGAAGCCCGCTGAAAGCGACGCCGAGCGACGAGAGTTCCTTGTACTTCGCCTCGATGTCCGTCACGTCGAAGGACAGCCCCGTGAAGCGTCCCACGAGCACCTGGTCTTCCGTCGGGGCGTCCGCGTCGACACGCTCGACCACCAGACTCAACGGCCCCGAGCCGAACACGCAATAGCCATGCTCGCGTCCGTCGGCCTTCAGCGGCAGGCCCAGTGTCTGTTCGTAGAAACGGGCGGCATCGCCGAGGTCCTGAACGAAGATTCGCGCGGTGTGCAGTTCCATGGTGCCTCCCCGGGGCTGTGTGGTGCGGTCGAACGGCATCCTAAACGCGTGCCTCGATCAAGCACAAGCAACATCGTCAGCAGCGGCCGCGCACCGCTCCCTTCACGGAATCAACAACACCGACCCCACCGTCCTCCCCTGCTCCACATCCGCATGCGCCAGCGCCGCATCGGCCAGCGCATAGGTCCGGCTCACCTCGACCTTCAGCGCGCCGCTGCGCACCAGGTCGAACAGCTCTCCGCAGGCCTGGGCCCGCGTCTCGGGCGTGATGGCGTGGAAACCGAAGCCCGGCCGGTGCAGCGCGAGGCAGCCCTTCTGTGCCAGCAGCATCAGGTCGAAGGGCGGCACGGGGCCCGAGGCGTTGCCGTAGTTCACCACGGCGCCGAAGGGGCGCATGCAGTCGAAGGAAGGAATGAAGGTGTCCTTGCCGACGCCGTCGAACACGGCCGCCAGGCCCTGCGGCGCGAGCTGCTTGGTGGCGGCCACGAAGTCCTCCTGGCGGTAGAGGATGGTGTGGTCGCAGCCGTGCGCGCGCGCGAACTCGGCCTTGGCCTGCGAACCGACGGTGCCGATCACGGTGGCGCCCAGGTGTCGGCTCCATTGCGCGAGCAGGCTGCCGACGCCGCTCGCGGCGGCATGCACGAGGATGGTGTCGCCGGGTTGCGGCCGGTGGCAGCGGTGGATGACCACGGAGGCGGTCAGTCCCTTGAGCAGCATGGCGGCGGCCTGGCGATCGTCGATGTCGTCGGGCAGGCGCACGAGGCAGTCGGCCGGCAGGTTGCGCGCCTCGGCGTAGGCGCCGGTGTCCTGGAAGAACAGGCCGCCGGTGCCGGCATAGGCCACGCGGTCGCCCGCGCGCCATTCGGTGACCTCGGCGCCCACCGCCTCCACCACGCCGGCGGCCTCGTTGCCGAGGATGACGGGGAAGCGCGGTCCGCGGCCGAGGTAGAAGCCGCCGTTGCGCACGTTGATGTCGGAGAAGTTGAGGCCGATGGCGGTGTGGCGCACGCGCACCTGGCGCGGCGCGGGCGGCGGCAGTTCGAGGTTCAGGGCTTCGAGGACCTCGGGCCCGCCGTGGCGATGGATGGCGATGGATTGCATGCCGCGAGTGTGCGCAGGAGTGCCGCGGCGCGCCCGTCCCCTCCGAGGGGACTGACACCGCGGCGAGCGCGCCCGACAGTGGCGCCATGACCAAGGCCACCTTCATCTGCGCCGACGGCGCCCGCCGCGACGTCGACGTTCCCGTCGGCACCAACCTCATGCGCGCCGCCTGCGACCACGGCATCGACGAGATCGTCGGCGACTGCGGCGGCTCGCTCAGTTGCGCCACCTGCCATGTCTTCGTGGAAGACGGCCCCGCGGACGCACTGCCCGCCATGGCCTCGACCGAGGACCAGATGCTCGACTACACGGCCGCGCCGCGCCAGGCCACGAGCCGGCTCTCGTGCCAGCTCGTGATGAGCGCGGCGCTCGACGGCCTGGTGCTGCGCATCGCCAACCCGCAGGTCTGACGCCATGACCGCGAACTGGCTGCAACTGGAAGACAAGGTCTGCGTGGTCACCGGCGCGGCCGGCGGCATCGGCATCGAGATCGCGCGCGAGCTCGCGTCGGTGGGCGCCAGGGTGGCGCTGCTCGACCGCGACGAAGCGGGCGCGGCCCGCGCCGCCGCCGACATCGAGGAAAGCGGTGCACGCGCGATCGCGCTGGGCTGCGACATCACCGACAAGGCCGACGTGGAAAGCGCCGCGGCCGCGGTCGAGCGCGAGCTCGGGCGCTGCGACGTGCTGGTGAACAACGCGGCCACGATCTACGCCGCGGCGCTGATGGACATCGACATCGAGCGCTGGCACCGGCTGATGGCGGTGAACCTCGACGGCTTCCTGCTGTGCGCGCAGGCCTTCGGCCGCCAGATGATCGCCGCGGGCGGCGGCAGCATGGTGCACGTGGCCTCGATCTCGGGCCGCGTGCCGCAGCCCTACAGCGGCCCCTACAGCATCAGCAAGGCGGGCGTGAAGATGCTGTCGCAGCTGCTGGCGGTGGAGCTCGGCGAGCACCGCATCCGCAGCAACGTGGTGAGCCCGGCGATGGTGCGCACGCCGCTCACCGAGGGCATCTACACCCAGCCCGAGGTGCTCGCGAAGCGCGAGGCCATCGTGCCGGCCGGGCGCATCAGCGGGCCGAAGGACATCGCCGAGGTGGTGGCCTTCCTGGCCAGCCCGCGCTCGGGCTACGTGAACGGGCAGGACCTGCTGGTCGACGGCGGCCTCAGCACCGCCTGGCTGTCGCTGATTCCCCGCCCCGGCTTCGAGAAGCAGGACGCGCAGGCCCGATGACCCGCGTGCGGCCCGGTGGCCTGGCGGCGTTGGCCACGGTGCATTGCTGCAGCAGCGCGATGATGCGCGTCTGCGACCCGATGCTGCCCGCGCTGGCGCAGAACTTCGGCGTCACCACCGGCCGCGCGGCGCTCACGGTGTCGGTCTACGCGGTGGCCTATGGGCTGCTGCAGCTGCTGTTCGGCCCGCTCGGCGACCGCTTCGGCAAGCGCCGCACCATCGGCTTCGCGGCGCTGGGCTGCGTGGCCGGCAATCTGCTCGCGCTGGCGGCGCTGAGCCTCGAGATGCTCGTGGTGGCGCGCTTTCTCGCCGGCGCCGCGGCCGCCGGCATCATCGCGCTGGTGCTGGCCTGGGTCGGCGACACCGTGCCCTACGCCGAGCGGCAGCCGGTGCTGGCGCGCTTCCTGATGCTGTCGCTGGGCGGGATGATCGCCGGGCAGTGGGTGTCGGGCGTGCTCACCGAATGGCTGGGCTGGCGCGCGGTGTTCGCGCTGCTGGCCGTCGTGTTCTGCGTCGGCGGCCTCGCGATCAGCCTCAACCGCGAGGTGCGCGCCGAGCCGGTGCGCTCGCCTTCGGGCCACGGCCATGGGCATCTGCGCGACATCCTGCGCGTGCTGGCCGAGCCCTGGGCGCGCTGGATGCTGCTGGTGGTGATGGCCGAGGGCGCCTTCGCCTTCTCGGGCCTGGCCTTCCTGCCGGCCTTCCTGGTGCGCGAATACGGCCTCGGGCTCTCGAGCGCGGCGGGCGTGGTGGCGCTCTATGGCGTGGGCGGCTTCTTCTATGCCTTCGCGGCGCGCCGGCTGCTGGCGGTGTTCGGCGAAGGCGGGCTGGTGCTGGGCGGCGGCATCGCGCTGGGCCTGGGCTGGCTGGTGCTCGCGCTCGGCCAGCACTGGGCGCTGGCGCTGCCGGCCTGCCTGGTGGCGGGCCTGGGCTTCTACGCGCTGCACGGCACGCTGCAGACCCATGCCACGCAGATGGTGCCCGCGCTGCGCGGCACCGCGGTGAGCCTGTTCGCCTCCACCATGTTCCTCGGCATCGCGCTCGGCGTGGCCGTGGCCTCGGCGGCGGTGGACCGCATCGGCACGCGGCCGGTGTTCCTGGCCTGCGCGGCGGCGCTGCTGGCGATCGGCGCGGGCTTCGCGCTGAGCCTGCGGCAGCGGGCGGCGGCGAATCCGCGCCCGGCCGGCTGAAGTCGCGCGCCTGCGGCGCCTTTTTTCCGGCATGCGCTGCGCGTATGCAGAATGCGTTCCCACGCAGGGGCGCCGGATCCGCCGGGCCTCATGGAAAAAAGCCAGGAGCACCCATGAAGAAATCCGAGTCGGGCACCGACCCCGCGATCTCCGCGCAGATCGACCAGAAGATCGCCGAGCTCGGCGACTGGCGCACCCAGACGCTGGGCCGCATGCGGCAGTTGATCAAGGAGGCCGATCCGGAGATCGTGGAGGAGCTCAAGTGGATGGGCACGCCGACCTGGTCGCACGACGGCATCGTCTGCACCGGCGAGTCGTACAAGGGGAAGGTGAAGCTGACCTTCGCCAAGGGCGCCTCGCTCGCGGATGCGGCCGGCCTGTTCAACGCGAGCCTCGAGGGCAATGCGCGGCGCGCGATCGACATCGGCGAAGGCGAGACGGTCGATGCGCAGGCCTTCAAGGCGCTGTTCCAGGAAGCGGTGGCGTTCAACGTGACGAAGAAGGCGGCGAAGGCGAAGCGCCCGGCATAGCCCGCCGCGGACGAAAGCTCAGTCGCCGATGCCCACCAGCTGCCGCGGATGCCGCCGGGCCTCGAGCTCGTCGACCAGCGCGCAGGCGAAGTCCGCATACGAGATACCGCTGCGGCCCTGCGCATCGCTGACCAGCGCGCCGACCGCGCAACGGTAGCGGCCGCTGCGCTCGCCCGGCGCGATGCGCGCGGCGGGCGCGAGGCAGGTCCAGTCGAGCCCCGAGGCGGCGAGCAGGGCCACCGCTTCCTCGTGCGCCCTCACCTTCGGCAGCAGTTCGGCCGGAAAGTCCGCCGTGTCGGCCAGCCGCCGGCCCGGCGCCACCGCAAGGCCGCCCGCACCACCCACGGTGACGATGCGCGCGACGCCCGCCGTGCGCACCGCCTGCAGCATCGAGGCCGTGGCGCGCACCAGCAAGGGCGCCACCTCGGCCGGCGCGCCATAGGCGCTGACCAGCACGTCCTGCCCCTGCAAGCCGCGCGCGAGCGCCTCCGCATCGAACACGTCGAACTCGGCGCGCGGCAAGGGCCGCAGCAGGTGGCCGCGGCGCGCGGCCTCGAGCGCGACGTGCCGTCCCACGCGCCCGGTGCCGCCCACCAGCGCGATCTTCAGCGGCGACATCAGGCGATGCGGCCCAGCCCGGCGCGGATGGTCGCGCCCGGCGCGGGCTCGAGCAGGTTGACCTCGGCGCGCTGGAACAGCGCGGTACCATGGCGCGCGCGCTGCGCCGCGAACTCGGCCTGCAGCGCGGCATCGCGATCCAGCCGCTGGCGGCCCGCATGCCAGGCCGCGGCGTCGGGCCAGGCGTAGAGCAGCACGACCTTCTGCATGCCGGCGCCGGCCGCCATGTCCCACACGGCGAGCACGCGCGCGCCGGCTTCGCGCACGCGCGGCAGCCAGGTCTCGTGCAGGAACACATTGGCGTTGGCGTTCTGCCCGGGCGCGATCTGCTGCTGCACGAGCTCGTGCAGGCCGCCCACCGGCACGGCGGCCTCGGCTCCCGCGAGCGCCGGCCAGGCGGCGTTCGGCTTGAGGAAGAACAGGTCGTGGCGTTCCACCATCTCGTGGCCCGCGTTGGTCTCGGCGCGCACGCGCCACCATTCGGCGTCGGCATAGAAGCTGGCCCACACGGCCTCGCGGTGCGCATAGTCGCGGTAGGCCATCAGGTAGACGAAGCGCGGCGCGTCGGGGCCGGCCACGGCCTGCCAGCGCGCGACGCAGTCGACGCCGTGCTTCTCGAACAGGGCCGGGAAATGGTGGTTGAAGCGGTCGTGCACGTCGGCCATGCGGCCCGGTGCCACCGAGTAAAGACGCAGTTCGTGGATCATGGCCGCCACCATAGCCATGGCACGGCGGCTGTCTGTCCCGCCGCAGGGGGGCATACCGCGCGCGGGGCGCTGCCTATGCTGGCCGGCGGCGGGCACCACGCCCGCGACCACAACAACCCGACCCGCGCACCATGGCCAAGCTCACCATCGTCTACTACAGCAGCACCGGCCACACCTGGCGCATCGCCCAGGCCATCGAGGAAGGCGCGCGCGCCATGGGCGCCGAAACGCGCCTGCGCAAGGTGCGCGAACTCGCGGGCCCCGAGACCATCGATGCCAAGCCGGCCTGGAAGGAACACCTGGAGGCCACGCGCGAGGTGCCCGAGGCCACGCCCGACGACCTCGCCTGGGCCGACGGCTTCGTGTTCGGCACGCCCACGCGCTTCGGCCTGCCGGCCGCGCAGCTCAAGCAGTTCATCGACACGCTGGGCCCGCTGTGGGCCGCGGGCGGGCTGCAGGACAAGGTGGCGGGCGCCTTCACGGGGGCCGGCAACCTGCACGGCGGCCAGGAATCGACGCTGCTCGCGCTGCACAACATCTTCTATCACTGGGGGTCGGTCATCGTGCCGGTGGGCTACACCGACAAGCGGATCCCGGCGGCCGGCGGCAACCCCTACGGCAGCAGCTTCAGCGACGGCCGCGGCCAGGGCCTGCCCGCGGAGAAGCTCGACGCCGCGCGCTACCAGGGCGAGCGGCTCGCGCGCTTCGCGGGCGTGCTGGCGGCGGCCCGCGCACAGGCCGCCGGCTGAGGCAGGCGGTTCCGATGCCCGTGCTAGTCTCGTGCGGATGGTCCCGCCCTCCCCCATGAAAGATGCGAAGTCCGGCCATGGCGCCGACGAGACGAACGGCACGGGCCACGGCGCCGGCGATGAGGACGCGGGCGGCGTGCAGGCGGTCGACACCGCGGTGCGCGTGCTGTCCGCGCTGATCGACACCGGCGCGCCGCTGATGCTCAAGACCGTGGCCGAGCGCGCCGAGATGCAGCCGCCGAAGGCGCACCGCTACCTCGTGAGCTTCTGCCGCAGCGGGCTGGCCGAGCGCGATGCCGCCAGCGGCGGCTACCGGCTCGGGCCGCTGGCGGTGCGGCTGGGCCTCGCGGCGCTGCGCCGGCTCAACGTGGTGCAGGTCGCCTCGCCCACGCTGGGCGAGCTGCGCGACGAACTCGGCTTCACCGTCGGCCTCGCGGTCTGGGGCGCGGCCGGACCGACCTTCGTGCGCTTCGAGGAGACCAACGACGCGCTGATCATCAGCGGCCGCCCCGGCTCGGTGATGCCGATGCTGACCTCCTCCACCGGCCGCATCTTCGGCGCCTACCTGCCGGCCTCGGTGACGGCGCCGCTGATTGACCGCGAGCTGTCGGGCGTGCCGCATCCGGGCGCGACGCCGAACCCGGCCGCCGGGAAGATGACGCGCGCCGATGTCGAGACGCTGTTCGAGTCGGTGCGCAAGCGCAAGCTCGCGCGCATCCAGGGCGACCTCAATCCGGGGCTGCACGGCGTGTCGGCACCGATCTTCGACCACGCGGGCGCGGTGGCCGGCGTGATGACCGTGATGGGCTCGGCCGGCCTGATCGACACCCGGCTCGACGGCCACGTGGCGACCGTCCTGTCGGCGCGCGCCGAGGACGTTTCGCGCCGCATGGGCTGGGGCTGAAACCGCCTGCCGCAGCGCAGCGGAGGGTTTCTCCTCACACAGTCAGGATTTCGATGAGCGTAATCTGATTACGGAATTTGAAACCTGCCCGGAACACAGAAGTCCGGGCAGTTGGCGCCCCGGAGGCGCCTGGCGGTACCCCAGGAGACAACGATGATGACGGTGATGATCCAGGACCGGCCCGCGGCCGCCTCCTCCTCGGAAGCGCAGCTCGCGCGCCTGGTCGACGGCATGGGCAGCGAGCGTTTCGCGCCCGCGCTCGCGAACTACCTGCATGCGCTGTGCGGCGCCGATCACTTCGCGGCCTTCCGCCTCGGCCAGGACGAGCTGCGCGAAGTGGCGGCCTGCTGCGTGCAGCCCGAGCGCACCGCGCGCGACCGCGTCGAGAGCTACGTCAAGCAGGGCCTGTGGAAGCACGACCCGGCCATGACGGAAGCCCAGCGCCGCGTCGACGGCGCGGCCGCGACCATCATCCACGTCGACTTCAGCGACCACGAATACGACGACCTGCGCCCGCGCGTCTACCCGCACGTGCGCGACCGCATCCTGCTGTGCGGCCGCGGCACCAACGGTGCCTTCGGCCTCAGCGTGCTGCGCGCCGACCCGCACACGCCGTTCGCGCACGACGGCATCGAGCGCCTCGCGCAGGCGGCCGAGCTGCTACTGGCGATGCTCTCGAAGCACGCCGACGTGTGCCAGAGCCGGCCCGACGTGGCGCAGGCGCTGACCACGCTCGAGGAGATCGAGAACTGCATCGTGGCGACCAGCCCGCTGCCGCGGCGCGAGGCCGAGGTCTGCGCGCGCATCCTCTACGGGCTGTCGTCGGTCGGCATCGCGCTCGACCTCGCGGTGAGCGAGGAAACCGTGAAGACCTACCGCAAGCGTGCCTACCAGCGGCTGGTGATCGGCAGCGAACGCGAGCTGCTGACCTGGTATCTCGCGCGCTGGGGCCGCTGGAGCGCGGAGCGCTTCCAGACGATGGCCTCGCGCGCACTGCACTAGTTCCCTCGAGCGTCCCCTGCAGCGGGACTGACCCCGGCGCCCGGCTGTGCCCCAATGAGGCCATGCCCGAGTCGCACCGATGCCGCCCCTGCTCCAACCCTCCGCCGTCCAGCTGATCCTCGAGGATCACCAGGCCCTCGCGACGGTGCTGCGGGCACTGGGCGACAGCGTCGAGCAGGCGCGCCGCTCGGCCCGCCGGCCCGATTTCGACGAGCTGCGCGCCATGCTGTTCTACCTCGACGAGATGCCCGCGCGCATGCACCACGCGAGCGAGAGCGAGCTGCTGTTCCCGAAGATCCGCGAACGCTGCCCGGCGCTGCGCCCGGTGCTGGCGCGGCTCGAGGCCGAGCACGAGCGCGGCGAATCCTCGGTGCGCGAGCTCGAGCATGCGCTGACCGCCTGGGAGCTGATGGGCGAGGTGCACCGCGAATCCTTCCAGCTGCTGCTGCACACGCACTCGACCGTCTACCTCGGCCACATGGAGGTCGAGGAAAGCTATGTGCTGCCGGTGGCCGCCGACTACCTCTCGCCCGCCGACTGGCGCGAACTCGCCGAGGCGCTGGCGCGCCAGCGCGGCGACACCGATGCCGCGATGACGCAGGGCCACCGCGCGCTGTTCGCGCGCATCACCGCCCGCACCTCCTGCCCCGATCCCACGCTCCAGAAATGACCATGCAAGACATCGACGTTCCCGTTCTCATCGTCGGCGGCGGAGGCTGCGGCCTCGCGGCCTCGCTGTTCCTCTCGCGCCAGGGCATCGCCAGCCTGCTGATCGAACGCCATCCGGCGCCGGGCCGGCTGCCCAAGGCGCGCTACATCAGCCAGCGCACCATGGAGCTGCTGCGCCAGTTCGAGGTGGCCGAGCGCGTCTACGAACGCTCGATGCCGCTGGCCCACATCTCGCACATCCGCTGGTGCACCACGCTGGCCGGCGACGGCGAGCTCGACCGCCGCACCTTCTACCGCATCGAATCCTTCGGCGGCGGCTCGCTCGCGCAGCACTACGCGAAGGACAGCCCCTGCGAATCCACGCTCTACCCGCAGGTGCGCATGGAGCCACTGCTGCGCGAGCTGGCCTCGGCCGAGGCGAACGCGCAGGTGCGCTACCACCACCAGCTGCAGTCCTTCGAGCAGGACGAGAACGGCGTGACCGCGCGCGTGCTCGACCGCGACAGCGGCGAGGAATACCGCGTTCGCGCGAAGTATCTGATCGGCGCCGACGGCGGCAAGACCGTGGGCCCGACGCTGGGCGCGGTGATGAGCGGCGCGACCGACCTCGCGCACATGGTCACGGTCTACTTCCGCGCCGACCTCTCGAAGTACTGGGACGACGACCACTCGATGACCACCTGGTTCGTCAACCCCGAGGGCGGCTCCTGGGCCAGCGGCGTGCTGGGCCAGCTCGGGCCCACGCGCTTCGGCCGGCATTCCGAGGAGTGGATGTTCCACTTCAGCTTCCGGCCCGACGACCCGTCCCGCTTCGAGGAGTCGTCGCTGCTGCCGCGCATGCGCGAGCTGCTCAAGATCCCCGACCTGCATCCCGACATCATCGGCATCGGCCACTGGACGGTCGAGGGCGTGCTGGTCGACCGCTACCGCTGGGGCCGCGCGCTGCTCGCGGGCGATGCCGCGCACCGCCATCCGCCGACCACCGGCCTGGGCCTGAACTCGGCGATCCAGGACGCGCACAACCTGGCCTGGAAGCTCGCGGCGGTGTTGAAGGGCGAGGCGCACGACAGCCTGCTCGACAGCTACGAGGCCGAGCGCCGCCCGGTGGCCGCGTTCAACATCCAGTGGGCGCTGATGACCTTTCAGAACCACCAGCTCACCGATGCCGGCATCGGCCTGGTGCGCGGCAACGCCGAGCTGAGCCAGGCGAACTTCCGCCGCTACTTCGCCGACGACGCCGAGGGCCGCACGCGGCGCGCGCGGCTGGCACAGATCATGGAAGTGCAGCGCATGGAATGGCAGGCGCACGACATCGAGCTGGGCTACCACTACGACCTCGGCGCCGTCATGCCCGACGGCACGCCCACGCCCGAACGCGATCCGCTGGGCCAGACCTACGTGCCCACCACCCGGCCCGGCCATCGGTTGCCGCATGCCTGGCTCGAGCGCGACGGCAGGAAGATCTCCACGCTCGACCTGGTGCGCCCGGGCCGCTTCACGCTGCTGACCGGCCGCCAGGGCTCGGCCTGGGCCGATGCCGCGGCCACGCTGGCGCATGGCGCCGGCCTGCCGGTGGACATCGTCGAGATCCACGACACGGCCGCGGTGCGCGACATCGAGGGCACCTGGCGCTGCCTGCGCGGCGTCTCATCGGACGGCGCGATCCTGGTGCGGCCCGACCAACACGTGGCCTGGCGCGCCATGGGCCGCGGCGACAGCGCGCGCGGCCAGCTCGCGGCGGCCTTCGCGAAGATCCTGCAACGCGATCTCGCGGCCTGATATTCCAACGAACGAGGAGACAGCCACCATGCAACGACGCACCCTGCTTTCGCTCCTGGCCACCGGCGCCCTGGCCCCCGCGGCCTTCGGCGCAGTTGCCCAAGGCAGCTGGCCCAGCCAGCCGATCCGCCTGATCGTGCCCTACCCGGCCGGCGGCGGCACCGACTTCTTCGCGCGCCTGGTCGCGCCCGGCATGGGCGAGGTGCTGGGCCAGCCCGTGATCGTGGACAACCGCCCCGGCGCCTCCGGCATCATCGGCGCGACCGCCGTGGCGAAGCAGCTCGCGCCCGATGGCCACACCTTCCTGCTCGGCGACATGACCACCTACGCGGTCAACCCGGCGATGTTCGACAAGCTGTCGTACGACCCGCTCAAGGACCTGCGCACCGTGACCATGACGGCGAAGTTCGACTTCCTGCTGGTGGTCAACCCGAACACCCTGCCGGTGCGCAACCTGCAGGAGCTGATCGCGCTGGCCGCGCGCACCCCCGAGGGCCTGAACTACGCTTCGCCGAGCGTGGGCACCACGCACCACCTCGCCACCGAGTTGCTGGCGCGCGAGACCGGCATGAAGCTGGTCGCCATCACCTACAAGGGCGGCGGCCCCGCGGTGCAGGACCTGCTGGGCGGCCAGGTGGGGCTGATGTTCCTCGACCGCGCCACCGCGCGGCCGCACATCGAGTCGGGCCGGCTGCGGCCTATCGCCGCGGCCGGCGCCAAGCGCATCGCGGCCTATCCCGAGGTGCCGACCGTGGCCGAGCAGGGCGTGAAGGGTTTCGAGGTCGAGGGCTGGCAGGGCTTCACCGTGCGCACCGGCACGCCCGACGCCGTGGTGCAGGCGCTGCAGGCGGCCTATCTCAAGGCCATCGCGCCGGCCGAGATCCGGCGCAAGCTCGGCGAGGCGGGCATCGACCCGGTGGGCGGCACGCCCGAGCAGTTCACCCAGTACATCCAGACCGAGACCGCCAAGTGGGGCCGCGTGGTGCGGGAGCGGGGCATCAAGGCCGAATGACGGCGGCCTGACCGACTACTTGAGGCAGGCCTTGGTGAAGACGCCGTCGTGCGCGGCCGTGGCCTCGCAGGCCGGCGCGGCGGTCTGGATCACCGTCTCGGTGGCGGCATCGTCCTTCTCCACCGCCCACGCCATGGGCGCGAGGATCGCGAGGAAGAACGATCCCAGCAGGGCAGCACCGGCTGCCAGCGATCCTATTTTTTTCGTCATGTGCGGCTCCTGGTGCTTGCCGGGCAACAGGCCCGGCGCATGGGGACCGATGGTGGGGGCCGGCCGGGCGGGCACCCGTCAGTGCCGGAGCCCGGCGCTTGTAGGCGGGCGCTGTATTCAGGACTGCAGCGCCGCCCCCGCCGCGGCGCGAATCCGCTCGGCCGACTGGCGTGCGCGACGCATGATGGCCGGGGTGTCGTAGGCCACCAGGCGGCCGCCGCGCTTGACGAGGCGGCCGTCGACCATCACGGTCTCGACGTTGGCGGTGCTGCCGCTCTGCACGATCGCGGTCTCGGCGTTGCCGACCGGGCCGATGTTGAGATCATCGGTGCGCACCAGGATGATGTCGGCGCGCTTGCCCTCGACGATCGAGCCCGTGACATCGCCAAGCCCCAGCGCAGTGGCGCCGTTGATCGTCGCCATCTCGATCACCTCGTGCACGCCCACCGGCCTCGCGCCCGCGCTCGGCGTGCCAGCCCAGGGCACGCCGAGGTTCCAGGTGAAGCGCATCGCCTCGAACATGTCGGGCGGCGCGATCGAGGTGGCGTCGCTCGACAGCGAGACCGCGAGGCCTGCCGCGCGCATCGCGAACAGCGCGGCGCGCGCGTCGCCGGTGCCGCTCAGGCGCAGCTCGGAATGGGTGGCGAAGCTCAGCGGCGTCTTCGTGCGCGCGAGCGCCGCGAGGTCGGCCGGGCTCGCGGGCACGTAGTGGGCGATCATGAAATCGGGCCCGAGGTAGCCGCGCCGCTCGTAGTCGAGCGCGTCGACGTTGTTGGGTGCTTCCTGCGGCGCATGGATCGCGACCGGCAGCCCGCTGGCCTTGGCGAACTTCATCTCCTCGTGGAAGACGGCCTCGGTGCTCTGCTGCGGGCCGCGCAGGTTCAGCCCCAGGTGCACCAGGCCGGCCAGCGGCGAGCGTTCGCCGAACCAGTCGCGCCGCACGCGTGCCAGGTCCTCGTAGCGGTTGAGTTCATCGGCCGGCATCTGGTCGACGTGGCCATAGGAATAGCGCGCGCGCAGCAGCGACTGCCGGTGCGCGCGCAGTTCGGCGTCGGCATGGGCCGGCGAGCGCGTGTTGTGCGACCAGTTGTGCACGGTGGTGGTGCCGCCATGGGCCAGCTCGGCACAGCCCAGCAGCACGCTGTTGTAGAAGTCCTCGGGCGTGTAGAGCGTGGAGGTCGCGCCCTTGGCCGGGTAGTAGGAGAAGCCCTCGCGCGCCGTGAAGCTGCGGCCGATCGCGCTCCACAGGTGATAGTGGGAATTGACGAAGCCCGGCATCACGATGCGGTCGGTGGCGTCGATCACCTCGACGCCCGGTGCGCGCAGGCCGCGGCCCACCTTCTCGATGGTGCCGTCGCGCACCAGCACGTCGGCGCGCGGCAGGGTGCCGGTGGCGCGGTCGACCGTGATCACCGCGCCGTTGCGGATCAGGTAGCTGCCGCGGCTGGCCCGGGCCGGAGTGGCGAGCGCTGGCGCGCCGGTGGCGGCCACCGCCAGGGCGCCGGCCAGGCGGATGAAGTCTCTCTTGCTGGTTTGCATGGGCTGTCCCTGTGAGGAAGTGAGGAAACGGATCGCGCGCCTCAGCGCGCGTTGAGAAAGAAGGCCCCGGTCATCGCGAGCCCCGTCAACACCACGAAGCCGCGCACCAGCTCCGGCCGCAGCCGCCGCGCGGCGGTGCCGCCCGCATAGCCGCCGGCCGTGGCGCCAAGCGCCATCCACAGCGCATGCGTCCAGACGATCGCGCCGCTGGCCGCGTAGATCGCGACCGCCATCAGCGTGAGGATGGCCGAGACGAAGTTCTTGATGCCGTTCATGCGGCCCATGTCCGCATGCCCGAGCGCGCCGAGCACCGCGAGCAGCAGGATGCCGAGGCCACCGTTGAAGTAGCCGCCGTAGACCGCGACCGCCACGATGCCCAGGTCGGCGAGCCAGGCGCGCCCCGGCGTGGCGGCCGCGGTCCGGCGGCGCACCAGCGCGGGCCCGATCGCGAACAGCAGCGTCGCGACCAGCAGCAGCCAGGGCACGATGCGGCCGAAGGCCTGGTTCGAGGTCGACAGCAGCAATGCCGCACCGGCCGCGCCGCCGAGCACCGAGAGCACGCCCAGCCGAAGCAGCGAGGGCGACATCGGCCCCGCGAGCTCGCGCCGCAGCGCCCACGCTCCCGCCAGGTAGCCCGGCAGCAGCGCGGCGGTGCCGGTGGCATTGGCCGACACCAGCGGCACGCCGACCAGCGCCAGTGCCGGCAGGGTGAGGAAGCTGCCGCCGCCCGCCACGGCGTTGAGCGCCCCGGCCAGCGCCGCGGCACCGCCGAGCAGCGCCCATTCGAACGCCGTGCTCACGGCTTGCGCGCCGGCAGCGACATGCGGTCGGTGCGCAGCAGCGCCGTCAGCACCACGCCCAGCGCCGCCAGCAGCGTGATCTGCAGCAGCCCGGCCGAGCCCCAGCCCAGGCGCGCGGCGATGGCGCCGATGATGTAGCCCGCGAAGGCGCCCGCGCCATACAGCGTGGTCACGAACACGCCGGTGGCGCGGTTGGTGAGCGAGGCGCGCACCGCCTTGATGTGATAGCCGGCCAGGTTCACGTAGAGCACGCCGCTGACCACCAGGCCCCAGGCGAAGGACAGCGCGGACTGCACCCAGATGCCGGCGGGACCCGAGAACAGCAGGAAGCCCAGCAGCCCGGTGCCGACGAAGCTCAGCGACAGCACCAGCTTGGGATGGAAGCGGTCGCCGAGCCAGCCGCCGAAGATGGAGGCGAACACGCCGAAGCCGAAGATGCTCATGACGCGGCCGGTATCGGCCGGCGTGTAGTGCAGGTGCTCGCGCAGGAAGGTCGGGTACATGCCGAGGTAGCCGTAGATGCACAGGCCGCCGATCACGCTCATCGCGGTCAGCAGCACGGTGTTGCGGTTCCACATGCGCTCGGCGCCGCGCTGGTCGGCGCGAGTGTCGGCCGCGGCCACGTTCTCGGTCATGCGACGGCCCACGGTGAGCGCGATCAGCGCCATGGCCGCGAAGCCCGCCACGCCGAACACCACCAGCGGCAGCCGCCAGTCGCGCTCGGCGCCGATCAGGTGGCCGCCGAGCAGCGGCCCCACGATCGCGCCGATGCCGAACGAGAAATTGATCGCGCCCACGGCCGTGGCGCGGTAGCGCGCGAAGTGGCTGGCCGCGATCGCGATCACCACCGTGAGCTGCATCGCCTCGCCGATGCCGGTGGCCGCGCGGTAGGCGATCATGTCGGCGAAGCCGTGCGAGTAGGCCGTGAGCAGCGTGCCCAGCGAGAAGATGGCGATGCCGATCTGCAGCACGGTCTTGCGCGACAGCCGCGCCAGCAGGTAGCCGGTGGGCACGCCGGCCACTGCCATGCCGAGCGTGAAGATGGTCGACAGCAGGCCGGTATCGGCCAGCCCGAAGCCGAACTCGCGGCGCACGTCGGCCGCGATCAGCGGAAAGATCTGCCGGTCCATCGCATTGAGCGCGTAGGACGCGAGCAGCACCAGGAACATGGCGATCTCGAGGCCGCTGATGGGCGCCTCGCGGCGCGCGTCGCCGGCCAGCGGCAGGGCCGGGGTGGTGGAATGCACGATCTGTCTCCTTCTCGCCGGGGCGAGACTCTTGTTCTGGGGAAAAGGCAGCCCCGGCGGCGCGCGCCGGGGCGGGTCTCAAGCGGCGTCGCGCGTCGCGAGATGCCAGTCGAGGATCTGCTCGCCGGTGAAGAAGCCGACGTCCTCGCGCTCGCGGATGTGCGCCAGCGCCTCGCGGAAATAGCGCAGCCGGTGCGGCGCGCCCATGATGTACGGATGCACCACCAGCGCCATCACGCGCGCCGAGTCCCTGGCGTCGGCGTACAGCTGCTCGAACTGGTCGATGGCGCGGTCGCGGTACTCGCTGGCCTTGTGGTGCTGGATCAGCATCATCGCCACGTCGTTGCATTCCTGCGTGTAGGGCACGTTGACGATGTGGCCGCCGTTGCGCGTCTTCAGCTCCACCGGCTGGTCGTCGAGCACCCAGTCGCAGACGTACTCGTAGCCCTGCTCGGCCAGGATGTCGGGCGTGTGCCAGGTCTCGGTGAGACCGGGGCCGAGCCAGCCGCGCGGGCGCTTGCCGGTGTAGGCGCGGATCGCCTCGGTGGTCTTGGCGATGTCCTCGGCCTCGTCGGGCACCTTCTGCATGTTGCGCTGGCCGAAGCCGTGGCCGATGAATTCCCAATCGCGCGCCTTCGCCGCCCTGGCGATCGGCTCGTAGGCCCCGATGGCCGAGCCGTTGATGGCGAGCGTGGCGGGAATGCCGAGCGCGTCGATCGCCTCGAGCATGCGCCAGAAGCCGACGCGGTTGCCGTACTCGTGCCAGGCCCAGTTCGGGATGTCGGGCATGGGCGAGCCGCCGGCCGGCGGCGTGAGCACGGTGCGCGGCATGGTCTCGTCGATGTTCCATTCCTCGACGTTGACGATGACCCAGACGGCGAGCCGCTTGCCGCCGGGCAGCCGGCGGGCGGGACGGTCGGCGATGGCCGAGTAGGCGATACGTTCGAGCGGTTTCATGCGGTGTCTCCTTTGCCTCGTGCGTTCAGACGATCTCGACCTGCAGCGGCTCGAGGCCCTCGATGCGGCCCGTGAGCCGGTCGCCGCGCTGCACCGGGCCCACGCCTTCGGGCGTGCCGGTGAAGATCAGGTCGCCGGGCAGCAGGCGGTACTGCTTCGACAGCTCGCTGACGATCTCGTGCACGTTCCAGATCATCTTCTCGAGCACCGAATCCTGCCGCACGCTGCCGTTGACCGCGAGGTTCAGCGCGCCCGAGCGGATGTGGCCGACGCGCGCCACCGGATGGATCGGGCCGCAGGGCGCCGAATGGTCGAAGGACTTGCCCTGCTCCCACGGCAGGCCGCGCTTGTTGCACTCGCGCTGGCGGTCGCGGCGCGTCATGTCGAGGCCGGCCGCGTAGCCGAATACATGGTCGAGCGCGGTGTCGGGCGAGACATTGGAGGCCTCGCTGCCGATCGCCACCACCAGCTCGAACTCGAACTGGAAGTCCTCGGTCAGCGTCGGATAGGGCACGCGGCCGTCGGTCACCACCGCGTCGGCCGGCTTCTGGAAGAAGAACGGCGGATCGCGCTCGTCGCCCTCCTTCATCTCGCGGATGTGGGCCAGGTAGTTGCGGCCCACGCAGTAGACGCGGCGCACGGGAAACTGCCGCTCGCTGCCGACGATGTCGATGGAGATGGGGGCGACCTGGAGGGCGCCGGCGGCGCCGGGCGCGGGGCTGGGGGACATTGCGTGTTGTCTCTCTGGAAGGGTTGTGAAAGAGTGGCTAGAGTCTAGGAACGAGGCCCTTCTGCCTCAACGCACAGGCTTGCGCAAAGATATGCAATCCTTGCGATTCCTCGTGCCAGGCCCGCCATGCAACCAGCGCCCTCCCTCATCGACCCGCTTCCGCCGCACCCTGGCTCCGCCCGCGCCGCACGCCCCGCCATCGGCAACTACACCATGGCCACGCGGGCGCAGCGCGCCTACTTCGGCATCCACGACCAGACCAACATCCTGCCGAACCCGGTGCCGCACCGGCACGAGTACTTCCAGATCTACGTCAACACGCGCGGCGAGACCACGCACTACATCGGCGGCGGCCAGCGCCCGATCGGGCCGGGCACGGTGAGTTTCGTGCTGCCCTTCCTGGTCCACTACATCCCGAACGCGGCCGACGGCGTGTTCCACATCATCAACATCAGCAAGGACTACCTGCTGCCCTCGCTCGATCTCGACGTGTTCGAGCTGTCGGAGGTGCCGCTGGCGCGCGCGCCCGAGCTCGCGCCGTTCCGCTTCCAGCACTGCCTGGACTTCCGCTTCGACGCGGCGGAGACCGCGCAGCTGCAGGCGCTGTGCGAGCGCATGACGCAGGAGGCGCAGCGGCCCTCGGGCGAGGACACGGCCAGCCACCTGCTGATCCGCGGCCACCTGCTGAACCTGATCGGCATGGTGTGGCGGCGCTACGGCGAGGACTTCCGCCACTGCGAGGCCCAGGGCATGGTGCTGCAGTCGTACAAGCAGGCGGTGCTGCGCTGCATCCGCTACATCACGCAGAACCTGGCGCAGGAACTGACCCTGGGCGACGCGGCGCAGGCCAGCCACGTGTCGGCCACCCATCTGGCGCACCTGCTCAAGAGCGAGACCGGCAAGACCTTCCTCGAGATCGTGACCGAGCGGCGCATCGACCGCGCCAAGACGCTGCTGGTCTTCACCTCGGCCTCGGCGGCCGAGATCGGCGAGAGCACGGGCTTCGCCGAGCCGGCCCACTTCGCGCGCCGGTTCCGGCAGGTGGTGGGCACCACGCCCTCGGCCTACCGGCGTCAGTACCAGGGCGTGGGCGCGCGGACCTGGATCGAATAGCGGCGCCGCGTCGATGGACTCCCTGATCGCCGCCGCCGCGCGCGCGCTGGCCGCGGGCGACGCGCTCGGCGCGCTCAAGCGGGTCGCGCTGCGCGACGATCCGCCGGCGCTGGCGCTGCGCGGCATCGCAATGGCCCAGCTCGGCGACCATGCACGCGCCCGCGAGCTGCTGCGGCGCGCCGCGCGCGGCTTCGGCGCGCACGAGGCACTGGCACGCGCGCGCTGCGTGGTCGCCGAGGCCGAGGTGGCGCTGGCGATGCGCGACTTCGGCGGCTCGCCGCGCGCGCTGCTGGCGGCAGCCGCCACGCTCGAGGCGCACGGCGATCCCACCAATGCGCTGCAGGCCTGGCTGATCGCGGCGCGGCGATCGCTGCGGCTCGGGCGGCTCGACGAGGCGCGCGACGCGCTGGCCCGTCTCGACGGCCAGGGCCTGCCGGCCTCGCTCGCGGCCGTGGCCGAGCTCGCCACCGCCGAACTGGCGCTGCGTTCCCTGCACACCGCGCCGGCGCGCGAAGCCCTGGCCCGTGCGCGCATCGCCGCCGAACACGCGGGCGTGCCGGCCCTGCTGGCCGAGGTGGTCGACACGCGCGCCGCGCTCGACCGGCCCGCCGCGCGGCAACGCTTTTCCGGCGGCGAACGGATGCTGCGGCTCGACGAGGTCGAGGCGCTGCTCGACTCGGGCACGCTGGTGGTCGATGCCTGCCGCCGCGCCGTGGGCGCGGGCACGACCTGGCGCGCGCTGGCGCGCCGCCCGGTGCTGTTCGCGCTCGCCCTCGCGCTGGCCGAGGCCTGGCCCGGCGACGTGGAACGCGAAGCGCTGATCGCGCAGGTGTTCCGCACGCGCGACCCCGACGAGACGCACCGCGCGCGCCTGCGCGTCGAGATCGGCCGGCTGCGCGCGCTGGTCAAGCCGCTGGCGCGCATCGAGGCCAGCGCGCGCGGCTTCGTGCTGCGGCCGCACGACGAACGGCCAGTCTCGGTGCTGGCGCCGCCGATCGCTGGCGAGCAGGCCGCGCTGCTCGCGCTGCTGTCCGACGGCGCCGCCTGGTCGACCTCGGCGCTGGCGCTCGCGCTCGACGCCAGCCAGCGCACCGTGCAGCGCGCGCTGGCCGATCTCGAGGCCGAGGGCCGCGTGCGCGCCATCGGCCAGACCCGCGCGCGCCGCTGGCTGGCGCCGCCGCTGGCCGGTTTCACGACGATCTTGTTACTCCCCTCCACGCTCGCGATTGCATAGAGTTGTCTCCAAGGCGCCGACGTTCCGGGGCCTCCCAAGGAGCCAACCATGACAGCCAAGACCATCCACGACAGTTCCAGGGCCCGGGCGGCCGAGATCGTGCGCGAGTACGGGCCCTTCGCGGGCGCCACCCAGGTGCACGGCGTGACCCACGACGGCCAGCGCGTCTGGGCCGCCACCGGCGAGAAGCTGGTGGCCTTCGACCCCGGCAGCGGCGAGACCACCAAGGCGCTGGACCGCGCCTGCGATGCCGGCACGGCCTTCGACGGCACGCACCTCTACCAGATCGCCGAGGCCCGCATCGACAAGATCGATCCCGCCACCGGCCAGGTGCTGGCCTCGATCCCCGCGCCCGGCCAGGGCAGCGACTCGGGCCTGACCTGGGCCGAGGGCAGCCTGTGGGTGGGCCAGTACCGCGACCGCAAGATCCACGAGATCGATCCCGCGACCGGCGCCGTGCGCCGCACCATCGAGTGCAACCGCTTCGTGACCGGCGTGACCTGGGTCGACGGCGAGCTGTGGCACGGCACCTGGGAGGCCGAGGAGAGCGACATCCGCCGCATCGACCCGCGCAGCGGCGAGGTGCTCGAGCGGCTCGAGATGCCGCGCGGCACGGGCGTCAGCGGGCTCGAGTCCGATGGTGCCGGCCTCTTCTACTGCGGCGGCGGCCCGAGCGGCAAGGTCCGCGCGGTGCGCCGGCCCGCGCACTGATCCACCGAACCTGACGCAAGGAGCATCCGATGAATGCAACGACCACCGAGGCGGGTACGACGCACCACGCCGTCGTCTCCAGGGCGCAATGGACCGAGGCGCGCCGCGCCCTGCTGGAACGCGAGAAGGAACTCACGCGGCTGGGCGACCAGATTGCGGCCGAACGCCGCGCCCTGCCCTGGGTGCGCGTCGAGAAAGACTATGTCTTCGACACGCCCGACGGCCCGCGCGCGCTGGCCGATCTGTTCGAGGGCCGCAGCCAGCTGCTGGTGCAGCACTTCATGTTCGCGCCGGGCTGGGAACAGGGCTGCCCGAGCTGCTCGTACATGGCCGACCACAACGACGGCGCCGCCCCGCACCTGGCCGCGCGCGACGTCACGCTGCTCGTGGTCTCGCGCAATGCGCTGCCCGAGATCGAGCGCTTTCGCGAGCGCATGGGCTGGAAGTTCAAGTGGGTCTCGTCGGCGCGCAACGACTTCAACCACGACTTCCACGTCAGCTTCACGCCCGAGGAATTCGCGAGCGGCTCGGTCTACTACAACTTCGGAATGCAGCCCTTTCCGCAGGCCGAGGCGCCCGGCATCAGCGTGTTCTTCAAGGACACGGCGGGCCAGGTGTTCCACACCTACTCGCGCTATGGCCGCGGCGTGGAGGTGATGATGGGCGCCTATCCGCTGATCGACCTCGTGCCCAAGGGGCGCGACGAGGAAGGGCTCGAGCACACGATGGCGTGGGTGCGGCATCACGACCGCTACGAGACGCGGCCCGCGGCACATGCGTGCTGCTCGTCGCGCGGCTGAGAGCTCCCATGACCGCGCTCTGGCCCTGGCTGGCGGTCGCGGGACTCGGCGCCCTCCATGGGCTGAGTCCAGCCAATGGCTGGATGTTTGCCGCGGCCTGGGGCGTGCAGGCACGTGACGATGGCAGCGCACGGCGCGCGCTGCTGCCGATCGCCGTCGGGCATTTCGCATCGGTCGCGATCGTGGCCTGGGTCGTCGCGCAGGGGCTGTGGCTGGACCGTGCGCTGGTGCAGGTGCTGGCCGGTGCGCTGCTTCTCTTCGCGGCGGCCTGCCGGTTGCTGCGCGGTGGCCGCTCCACCATCGGATGGCGCGCGGGCCATGCAGGCCTCGCGGGCTGGTCCTTCGTGATGGCGACCGCGCATGGCGCCGGGCTCATGCTGGTGCCCGCGCTTGTGCCGCTGTGCCTCGCCGGCGATCCCGCGCGGGCCATCACCGCATCGGGCTCGATGGCGCTGGCGCTCGCCGCGGTCGCGGTGCACACGGCGGCGATGCTGCTGGCCACCGGGCTGATCGCCACCGGCGTGTGCCGCGGCATCGCGAGGCATCCGCGATGGCTCGAAGGGCAGGCGCTGAAGCGCGGCTGGACCGCGGCGCTGGCGGCTACAGGCTTGCTGCTGATCGCGCTGCGCTGATGGGCGAAAACCCCTCGGCCCGACGGGTGCACGATTGCAACCGCGATGCGTCGACGTTCGAATAGCCCGATGACCGCATTGCTCCCCATCGACATCGCACCGCAACTCTCGCTCTCCCGCGTCGTGCTCGAACGCCACCTGCCCGGCACCCTCGAATCGCTGCACCTGTTCGGCTCCGCCGTCGACGGCGGCCTCCAGCCCGGAAGCGACATCGACCTGCTGGTCTGCGTGACCGCGCCGCTGGCGCCCGCGACCCGGCAGGCGCTGATGACCGACCTGCTCTCGGTGTCGGCCGCGCCCGGCACCGACGCGGCCCTGCGCCCGCTCGAGGTCACGATCGTCGTGCGCGACGAGGTGCTGCCCTGGCGCTATCCGCCGCGGCGCGAACTGCAGTTTGGCGAATGGCTGCGCGACGAGTTGAAGGCCGGCGTCTTCGACGCGCCCGAGATCGACCGCGACCTCGCGATCCTGCTGACCAAGGCCAGGCAGCACAGCGTCCCGCTGATCGGCCCCGCCGCCGAGACCCAGTTCGACCCGGTACCCGCGAGCGACTTCGCGCAGGCGCTGCACGACACCATCGGCATCTGGAACGAACCCGCGGATTGGGAGGGCGACGAACGCAACGTGGTGCTCGCGCTGGCACGAATCTGGTTCAGTGCCGCGACCGGGGGCATTGCTTCGAAGGATGCGGCCGCGGCTTGGGTGATCGAACGGCTGCCCGGTGAGTTGCGGCCGTTGATGGCGCGGGCGAGGGAGGCTTATCTGGGGCAGGCGGAGGACGATCTGGCGTCGCGTCAGGGCGAGGTGGCGGGGTTTGTGGCGTATGCCAAGCCGGCTGTACAGCACGCGTTGGAACTGTGTGCTTCACGCCGCGCAGATGCCGTGCGGGATTGAAAGATGGGCGCCACAGGAAGGCGCGCAATCCGGCCACCAGGCACCCATCGGTCGGTTCTTTCGCCCGTTCGTCGGCGGCAGCATGTTCAGAGAGCCTGCCCCGGTACTCTCATGTTTTCCTTGCGATAAGCTCCGTTCATGACCCGCATCGCCGTCCAGCCCGCTCTTTTCGTCTGGGCACGCCAGCGCGCGCGGATGGACGAAGCAGCGCTGGCGGTACGTTTTCCGCGTCTGCCGGACTGGGAGTCCGGCGAGACTCATCCGACGCTGCGACAACTTGAACAGTACGCCCAGGCCACTCACGCCCCGTTGGGCTATTTCTTCCTGCCAGCACCACCACAGGAAGTCGTTCCCATCCCGGATTTCCGAACCCTGGGTCAGGGCTTGCCGCGCTTGAGCGCCGACCTGCTGGATGTCATCTACACCTGCCAGACACGGCAGGCCTGGTATCGGGACGAGGCCGTCGTCCATGGCGAGACCCCTCTGCCATTCGTCGGAAGCACAACCCTCGCCACACCGGCAGCAGATGCGGCCCAGCTCATTCGCCAGACGCTGGGTTTCAGCGTGGAGGCGCGTCGCGAATGTCCGACCTGGGCAGAGGCCCTGCGGTTGTTCATCGCGCAGGCGGAGCAAGCCGGGGTGATGGTGATGGTCAGCGGCGTGGTGATGAACAACAACACCCGTCACCTGGATCCTCAGGAATTTCGGGGTTTCGCGTTGGCCGATGCGCTCGCACCGCTCGTGTTCATCAATGGCGCGGACAGCAAGGCCGCGCAGATGTTCACTCTGGCGCATGAGCTAGCCCATCTGTGGCTGGGTCAAACCGCTCTGTCTGATGCTGCGATGGTCGAGGCCTCCAATCACGCAACCGAGAGCTGGTGCAATCGCGTGGCGGCCGAGTTGCTGGTTCCCCAGACCGAATTCCGTGCAGCCCTGCAACGTGACGAGGCACTGGATGTGGCCCTGCAGCGTCTGGCCCGCCATTTCAAGGTGAGCACGTTGGTGTTGCTGCGGCGCATGCTGGACGTGGGGTGGCTGGACAGGAGTGCGTTCTGGGCCGCCTACCGCGCCGAGGAAGCACGCCTGAAGGCCTTGACTCAACGCAATGCCGGCGGCGGCGATTTTTACCGAACCACAGTTGCCCGCGTCAGCAAGCGCTTTGCGCAGACTTTGGTGGCCAGCACCCTGGAGGGACGCACGCTGTACCGCGATGCGTTCCGCATGCTCGGCATCGCCAAGCCAAGCACCTTCAACGAGCTGGGACGAACCCTGGGGTTCCCGACCTGATGGCTTACCTGCTCGACGCCAACGTCTTCATCCAGGCCAAGAACCTGCAGTACGGCTTCGATTTCTGTCCCGCCTTCTGGGAATGGCTCACCAGGACGCATGGCGCAGGCAGGCTGTACAGCATTCGACAGGTGGGCGACGAGTTGACCGCAGGGGCCGACGAGTTGACGGCCTGGGCCGAAGCTCAGGGCGACGGGTTCTTCGTACCGACCGATGCCGACGTGCTGACGGCCGCCCCCGCTGTGAGCGGGTGGGTGGTCAGGCAGGGTTTCGATCCAGCGGCAGTCAACACCTTCTTGCAGGTGGCGGACTTCTGGCTTGTCGCGGCGGCGCTGGCAGGCCGGCACACGGTGGTGACGCACGAGGTCGCGTCGCCGACACTCAAGCGCATCAAGATTCCCAATGTCTGCGTCGGGCTGGGCATCGAGTTCATGAACCCCTATCAGATGCTGCGCAAGGAACAGGCACGCTTTGTCCTTGGCGGATGAGGCCGCACTCTCCACGTTCCCACGCAAGCTGCAAGAGCAGTGCCTGCATTCCAAATCGGCTGCGGATCACTGTCCCGAACGCCGTCCGGATTTCGCCGCCTCCCTGGACGGCTTTCGCTTTGCCGGTCCTGCCCTGACGCTTCGCTCTTCCTCTTTCGCCCGCAGCTCATGCACCAAATCCACCAACGCCCGCAACGCCGCAGGCAGATGCCGATGCCCCGCGTAGTAAAGGCATAACGCCGGCACAGGCACCGTCCATTCATCGAGCACGCGCACCAGCCGCCCGCTCGCGAGGTCTTCGGCCACGTACCACTCGGCCAGTTGCGCAACGCCGACGCCTTGCCGCACCGCCTCCAGCATCAGCATCGGCGCATCGAGCACCAGCGGCCCCGGCACATCCACAGTGAAAGGCTCGCCGCCCTGCGCGAACTCCCACGGTGAGGGCACGCCGCTCGGCAGTCGCGCGCGGATGCAGGCGTGTTGCATCAGGTCGGCCGGCACCTCGGGCCGGGGGCGGTTCGCGAAGTACTCGGCCGACGCCACCACGGCCATGCGCAGGCTGCCGCCGAGCGGCACGCGCACCATGTCGCGCGGCACCAGCGGCGCGAGGCGCAGGCCGGCGTCGAAGCCCTCGGAGACGATGTCGACCATGCGTCCCTCGGTGACGATGTCGACGGTCACGCCGGGGTGACGGCGCAGGAACTCCGCCACGAGCGGACGAAACACCATGAGCGCCGCGCCCAGTGCGCTGTTGATGCGCAGGGTGCCGCCCAGCGTGGCCCGGCGCTCGCCGACGCTGTCCATTGCATCGCGGATGTTCGTGACGGCCGGGCCGATCTGCGCGACGAACTGCCGGCCGGCCTCGGTCAGCGAGACGCTGCGCGTGGTGCGATGGAACAGCCGCGCGCCGAGCCGGGCCTCGAGGCTGGACACGGCATTGCTGACGGCGGTGGTCGACATCTCGAGCTCCACCGCCGCGGCGCGAAAGCCCTGCCGCCGCGCGACGGCCAGCACCACCTCGAGTTCGATCAGGCCGCTCTTGTGCATTGTTCCGATTTTCTGGATGAGTCATCTCATTTTGATCGGATTCTCAAAACGATGTCGGATTCCTAGACTGCCTTCAACGCCGCCACCCAGCGGCACAAACCAGGAGTCAGCACCATGTGGAACATCGACAAGGCCTACATCGACGGCGCCTTCGTGCCCGTGCAGGGCACCGAGGTCGTGGAGATCGCCAACCCCGCGACCGAACAGCGCATCGGCAGCGCGACGCTCGCCAACCGCGACGACGCGAAGCGCGCGATCGCGGCCGCGCAGCGCGCCCAGCCCGCGCTGGCCGCCACCGGCAAGGCCGAGCGCATCGAGATGCTCGAGCGGCTGCGCACCGCCGTGCTCGCACGCACCGACGCGATCCGCGACGCGACCATCGAGGAGTACGGCGGCCCGCTCGCGCGCGTCCAGTGGGTCAGCGACTACGCCTCGCAATGCTTCGCCAACGCGGCACGCACGCTCGAGGCCTTCGAGTTCACGCGCCGCGTGGGCGATTCCACGGTGACGCTGGCGCCAGTCGGCGTGGCCGGGCTGATCGCGCCCTGGAACAGCGTCGCCGGCTCGGTCTGCAGCAAGCTCGCCTCGGCGATCGCGGCCGGCTGCGCGTCGGTCATCAAGCCCAGCGAGCTGGGGCCGATCCAGGCCCGGGTGGTGACCGAGACGCTGCACGACGCGGGCCTGCCCGCGGGCGCATTCAATGTGCTGCTCGGCCGCGGCGCCGACGTGGGCGACGAGATCGCCACCCATCCCGGCATCGCGAAGCTCTCGTTCACGGGCTCGACGCCCACCGGCAAGCTGATCGCGCGCGCCGCGCTCGACACCATGAAGCGCGTGAGCCTCGCGCTCACCGGCAAGTCGGCCTCGATCGTGCTCGACGACGCCGACTTCGCGAGCGCGCTGCCGCTGGCGCTGAATGCGGCCTTCATGAACAACGGCCAGGCCTGCGTCGCGGGCACGCGGCTCCTGATACCGCGTGCGCGCATGCGGGAAGCGATCGAGCGCATCGCCGCCATCGCGACAGCGTTGCGCGTGGGCGATCCGCGCGATCCGGCCACGGCCATCGGTCCGTTGCTGAACGCGGCCCAGTTCGAGCGCATCCAGCGCTTCATCCGGCGCGGCAAGGAACAGGGCGCGACGCTCGTGGCCGGCGGCGAGGGCCGGCCCGAGGGGCTGTCGCACGGCTGGTACGTCAGGCCCACGGTGTTCGCCGATGTGCGCAACGACATGGAGATCGCGCGCGAGGAGATCTTCGGGCCGGTGCTGTCGGTGCTGGGCTACGAAGGCGAGGACGAAGCCGTCGCGATCGCGAACGACTCGCCCTACGGACTGCAGGCCTACGTGTTCTCGTCCGATGCGCAACGCGCCGGCCGCGTCGCCACGCGCCTCGAGGCCGGCACGGTGCTCGTCAATCGCATCGCGCCCGACCTGCTCGCGCCCTTCGGCGGGGTCAAGCAGTCGGGCGTCGGTAGGGAGTTCGGGGTCTTCGGGCTCGAAGCCTTCCTCGAGCCGAAGACGATCACCACCGCCTGAGCCTGCCCGTGCCGATCAGGCGATCAGGCCGGCCCGCCCGAAGTAGTGGTCCGCAATCACCGGATCGTTCGCCAGGTCGCTCGCCATGCCCTCGTGCACGATGCGCCCCTGCTCGAGCACCGCGGCGCGGTGCGCGGTCTGCAGCGCGAGGCGCGCGTTCTGCTCCACCAGCAGGATGGTCATGCCCTCGCGGTTGAGCTGCACCAGCGCGCGGAACACCTCCTTGATGATCACGGGCGCGAGCCCGAGGCTGGGCTCGTCGAGCATCAGCACGCGCGGGCGCGCCATCAGCGCGCGGCCGATCGCGAGCATCTGCTGCTGGCCGCCCGACAGCGATCCCGAGAGCTGGTGGCGCCGGTCCTTGAGCACCGGGAACAGCGCATGCACGCGCTCCAGGTCCTTCGCGTCGCTGCCGCGCACGCCGGCGGCCTGGCGGCCGAGCTCGAGGTTCTCGGCCACCGACAGGGGCGCAATCACGCGCCGGCCCTCGGGCACCTGGATGATGCCGGCGCGCGAACGCAGGTGCGCGGGCATGCGGCCCAGCGGCTGGCCCTCGAAGCGGATCTCGCCGCCCGCGGGCACGAGGCCCGAGAGCGCGTTCACCAGGCTCGACTTGCCGGCGCCATTGGGGCCGATCAGCGCGAAGATCTCGCCCTGCTTCACATGGAGGTTCACACCGCGCAGCGCCTGGATGCCGCGGTAGTGGACGTCGAGGTTCCGGATCTCGAGCATGGTTCAGGCCCCCAGATAGGCTTCGACGACCTTCGGGTCGCGACCCACCGCCTCGGGCAGGCCGTCGGCGATCAGCCGGCCCGAGGCCAGCACGTACAGGTGCGAGCACAGCGACATGACGAAGCGCATGTTGTGCTCGATCAGCAGCACCGCCACGCCGCTGGCGGCGACGTTGCGGAAGATGCCCGCGAGGCTCTCGGCCTCGGCGTCGTTCATGCCGGCCACGGGCTCGTCGAGCAGCAGCAGCTTCGGGCTCGTGGCCAGCGCGCGCATCATCTCGATGCGCCGCTGGTGGCCGTACGAGAGGCTGCCCGCGCGGTGCTCGGCCAGCGCGGCCATGCCGAAGCGCTCGAGCAGTTCCATCGCGCGCGCATCGAGCTCGCGCGCCTCGGCGCGCGCCGACGGCAGGCCCAGCAGGTTGGCCCACAGGCCGGACTTCTCGTGACGATGGAAGCCCGCCACCACGTTCTCGCGCACGCTCGCATCGGGCACCAGCCGGATGTTCTGGAAGGTGCGCGCCACGCCGGCGCGCGCGAGCGCGGGCGCCTCGTCGCGCGACACGTCGCGGCCCTCGAGCAGCACCCGGCCCGCCGTCAGGTGCAGCAGCCCGGTGATCAGGTTGACCACCGTGGTCTTGCCCGCGCCGTTGGGGCCGATCAGGCCGGTGATCTGGCCGGCCGGCACCTGCAGGCTCAGGCCGTCGACGGCCGGCACGCCGCCGAAATGGCGGGCCACGCCTTCGAGAACCAGGGTCGCGGTCATGGGCGCACGCCTCCTTCGATCGATGTCTTGACGATGGGCGCCTTGGGCACCGCCGGTGCCGCGGGCGCGCGCGGTGCATGGCCCGCCTGGCGCCGCAGCCGGCGGTCGTGCAGCAGCGCGATCGCGGTGTCGGCCACGCCGCGCGGCAGGTAGACGATCACCAGCATCAGCAGGATGCCCTGCACCACGTTACGGTAGTCGGCGAACACGCGGAACAGCTCGGGCAGCGTGGTGAGGATGGCCGCGCCCACGAGCGCGCCCCACACCGAGGTGCGCCCGCCGAGCACCACCATCGCGAGCACCGCCACCAGCATGCCGAAGCCGAACTCGCCGGGCGTGATGGCGTAGCTGCTCGAGGCCTGCAGCGCGCCGCCCAGGCCCGCGAGCAGGCCCGAGAGGATGAAGGCGATGCGCTGGTGGTAGGGCACCGAGATGCCGAGCGACACGGCCACGGTCTCGTCCTCGCGGATCACGTCCATCGCGCGGCCGATGCTGTGGCGGCCCATCGCGGCCAGCAGCACCACCACCGCGACCACGATCAGCAGCAGCTCGCCGGTGCCGGCCACCTTCGGAATGCCGCTGATGCCGATCGCGCCGTTGGTCACGCTGGTCCAGTTCTGCGTGGCCGACAGCACGATCTGCACCATGGCCAGGGTGGCGACCGCCTGGAACACGCCGCGCAGCCGCGACAGCGGAAAGGCCAGCACGGCGCTCGCCGCGCCGCCGAGCGCGGTGCCCGCGGCGATCGCCGCCAGCGGCGGCCAGCCGGCCTTGACCACCAGCAGCGCGCAGCCATAGGCGCCGATGGCGGCGAAACCCGCGCTGCCGAGCGAGAACACGCCCGCGCGCAGCACCACGTACTGGCTCATCGCGAGCATCGCGTAGACCAGGATGTGGTCGAACAACGACTGGTAGGTGTAGAAGAAGTTCATCATGCGCGTTGCACCCGCATGGCGGCGGACGATTGACCGAACAGGCCGGTGGGCCGGACCAGGATGACGACGAACAGCGCGGTGAAGACGATCGCCTCCGCCACGCCCGAGGAGACGTAGGCCACCGCGAGCGTCTGCACGATGCCGATCGCGAGCCCCGCGATCAGCGCGCCCGGAATGCTGCCGAGCCCGCCGAGGATGATGATCACGAAGGCGCGCAGCAGCAGCGGCTCGCCCATCGCGAAGTGCACCGAGTTGAAGACCAGCCCGATCAGCACGCCGGCCATGCCCGCGAGCGCGCCCGAGATCAGGAACACCTGCATGTTCACCGGCCCGGGGTTGATGCCCAGCAGCCGCGAGGTCTGCTCCGAATAGGCCACGCAGCGGATGCGCTGGCCGAAGCCGGTGCGGTAGAGGTACCAGACCAGGCCGAACACCATCGCCACCACCAGCGCCACGATCACCAGCTGCAGCAGCTGCACGCGCACGCCGCCGATGGTGTAGATGACCACCGGGAAGGCATCGAAGGGAAAGCGCATCACGGCCGTGTTCGACAGCTTCTGCGCCAGCGCGAGCAGCACCAGATCGGCCCCGATCGACGAGACGATGGCCGAGAACTCGGGCGCGCCACGGCGGCGCAACGGCCGGAACGCGAACAGGTCGAGCGCCACCGACACCAGCCCGCCCGCGAGCATGCCGATCAGCAGGGCCACGTAGATCGGCGCGTCGAGCACCGTGACCGCGTACAGGCCCGCGAACGCGCCCCACATGAACACCGAACCGTGGGCCATGTTCATGATGTGGTTGACCCCGAACAGAAGGGTAAACCCGAGCGCGAACAGCGCGTAGACGCTGCCCACGACCACGCCATTGAGTAGTTGTTGCATCAGCATGGCGGCGATCATCGGAATGCAGCCCTTGGTTGTATGTCCCCTTGCGGTGGTACGGGTGCGCCCGGGGCCGCCGTCCCCCGCATGGGGACAGACGCGCGCGGCGCGCCTGCGGACACTGGGCGAAGCACTGTGCCGCCCCTGGAGACCCCATGCGCTTTCCGCAACTGCCCGTCGAGGACGAGCTCGAGATCCGTTCCCTGTTCGCTCGCTACGGCCACCTGGCCGACGCCGGCGATCCCGACTTCGCCCTGCTGTTCACCGAGGACGCCAGCTGGACCCGCGCCAACTCGCCACCCGCCTCGCAGGGCGGCAGCGGCCTGCCGCCCGAAACCATCCACGGCCGCGACCATCTGCTGGCGCTGATGGAAGAGGTGATGAAGAAGAAGTTCAGGCAGCGCATGCACCACCAGATGACCGACTTCTACGCGGTGCCTGGCAAAGGCGCCGACGAGGCCCACGGCCATGCGCGCGCGCTCATCACCGACTGGCGCGACGGCCCCGGCAAGATCGCGATGTTCGGCAAGTACGAGCTGCGCTTCCGGCGCACCGGCGAGGGCTGGCGCATCGCCGACATGACCGTGCGCGTGCTGCCGAGCGCGGATTGAAAAGGACCGACCCATGAACGCCACCGCCACCCTGTCCGTTCCCGACGCACCGGTCCTCGACGAGGATCCGTTCTCCGACGCGAACATCGCCGATCCCTATCCGCTGTTCGACCGCATGCGCGAGATGGCCCCCGCGGTCTACGTCGCGCCGCACGGCTACTACGCCGTCACGCGCCATGCCGAGGCCGGCATCGTCGCGAGCGACTTCGAGCGCTTCACGGTCGAGGGTGGCGTGGGCATGAGCGACATCCGCAAGCCCGGCGCCTGGCGCACGCGCAGCCCGATCTCGGAGATCGACCCGCCCGAGCACACGCGCGTGCGCGCCGCGCTGCAGCGCGTCCTGTCGCCGCTGGTCGTCAAGAGCTGGAAGGAGAAGTTCGCGCAGCGCGCCGAGGAGATCGCCGAGGCCGCGGTGGCGCGCGGCCGCGTCGACGGCGTGGCCGACATCACCGAAGCCTACGTGCTCGAAGTGTTCCCGGCCGTGCTCGGCATCGCTGTTCCGCCCGAGCGCATCAAGCTCACGGGCGAGCTCAACTTCAACCAGCTCGGGCCGAACAACGAGCGCGTGGCGCAGGCGCTCGAGCGCGCCGCGCCGATCATGGACTGGTACCAGCAGGTGCTGCAGCGCGAGCACACGCTGCCCGGCGGCTTCGCCGAGAAGATCTACGAGGCCGAGGACGCGGGCCATTTCGACAAGGGGACGGCGCCGCTGCACGTGCGCTCCTTCTTCCGCGCCGGCGTCGACACCACCATCGCCGGCATCGGCTCCACGCTCAAGCTGCTGGCCGAGCATCCCGACCAGTTCGCGCGCGTGAAGGCCAACCCGGCGCTCATCAAGGGCGCGTTCGAGGAGGCGCTGCGCCTGGAGTCGCCGGCGCAGGTGATGTTCCGCACCACCACGGGCGAGGTCGAGCTCGGCGGCGTGCGGCTGCGCGCCGACACCAAGGTCGGCTACCACATGGGCGCCGCCAACCGCGACCCGCGCCAGTGGCCCGACCCCGCGCGCTTCGACGTCACGCGCCAGACCGCGGGCGTGCACCGCGCCTTCGGCGTGGGCGCGCACGTGTGCATCGGCCAGATGATCTCGCGGCTCGAGGCCGAGAGCATCCTCGGCGCGCTGGTGCGGCGCGTGAAGCGCATCGAGCCCGCGGGCGCATCGCGCTGGCGGCCGGTGAACACGCTGCGCACGCTCGACGTGCTGCCGCTGCAACTGGTGGCCGAATAGCTTCGGCGCCGCTTCGGGTCGGTCCGTCCCCTGCGATGGGGACTGACGCAACCCGGATGCATGAAGACACTGCCATGGCCCCCTGAGAAAAACCGCGCACCTTCGCGCGCCCTTGGAGACACACCATGACCATGCATCGCAGAGCCGCCGTCGCCGGCGCGCTGCTTCTCGCCTTCAGCGGCCTCGCCTTCGGGCAGGGCAAGGAGATTCCCGTCGGCGTGTTCAACGCCATGACCGGCACCTACGCCTTCGGCGGCGTGCCGATCCAGAACGCCATGAAGCTGGCGCTGGAGGAAGCCAACGCGCAGGGGCTGCCCGGAGGCAACAAGTTCAGGATCGTCGAGGGCGACACCGCGGGCGACAAGGGCCAGGTCATCAACCTCGTCAACCAGTTCGGCAAGCGCGACAACGTGATGCTGATCCTCGGCCCCACGGTCAGCGCCGAGGCCCTGGCCGGCGCGCCGGTGGCCAACGACCTCAAGCTGCCGATCCTCGCCATCGGCAGCTCGCCCGGCATCCTCGCCACCGGCCCCTGGGCCTTCAAGATCCAGGCCACGCCGACCGACATCATGGGCTTCCTCGGCAAGCTGGCCTCGGAGAAGCTCGGCGTGAAGCGCGTGGTGCTGCTGCACGACCAGAGCAGCGACGGTTACATCGGCCAGAAGAACGCGCTGGCCGACTACTTCACCAAGGCCGGCGTCACCATCGCGGCCGACGAGAAGTTCATCTCCTCCGACTCCAACTTCCTCGCGCTCGCGACCAAGGTCGCGACCACGCCCACCGACGCCATCTTCATCGCCGCGCCGGCCGAGGTCTCGGCCAACCTGATCCTGCAGATCCGCCAGGCCGGGCTCGAGTCGAAGGTCAAGTTCATCGGCCCGTCGACGCTGGGCTCGGCCGGCTTCATCAAGGCCGGCGGCAAGGCGGTCGAGGGCACCTACTTCGTGTCGGACTATTCGCCCAGCAATCCTTCGCCGATGAACCAGGCCTTCGTGAAGGCCTACCAGGCCAAGTACAAGGCCGCGCCCGACAACTGGGCCGGCATGGGCTACGCGCTGGGCCAGGTCGCGGTGCAGGCGGTGAAGAACGCCGGCCCGAACCCCGACCGCACCAAGATCCGCGACGAGCTCGCGAAGCTCAACAAGGTGCCGATGGTGCTGGGCAACGGCACCTGGAGCGTGGACGCGGGGCGCAACCCGAGCTACGGCGGCGTGCTGCTGCAGGTGAAGGGCGGGGAGTTCGTGGCGGTGCAGTGATCGCCTGAGCGGGGGACCGCAAGCGCGGACGCCGGGCTTGCCGCACAATGCGCCGTCCTTTCGACGCCCCCGGCCATGCCCCTTCCCAAGACCGGCCTGCTCGCGCAGGTCTCCGCCGCTCACCTCGTCAGCCACCTGCACATCATGGCGCTGCCCGCGCTGTTGCCGGTGTTGCCCGGCGCGTGGGGTCTGAGCTTCGTCGAGCTCGGCCTCGCGCTCAGCGTGTTCAACGTGGTCTCGGCGCTGGTACAGGCGCCGCTGGGCTTCGCGGTCGACCGCTTCGGCGCGCGGCGCCTGCTGATGGCCGGCCTGCTGCTGGGCAGCGCGGCCTTCGGCTCGCTCGCCTTCTCGGGCCACTACGCCTGGCTGCTCGCCGCGATGGCGCTGGCGGGCATCGCCAATGGCGTCTACCACCCGGCCGACTACGCGATGCTCTCGGCCGGCATCGACAGCGCGCGCATGGGCAAGGCCTTTTCGGTCCACACCTTCGCGGGCTTCGTCGGCGGTGCCATCGCGCCGGCCCTGCTGATGGGCATCGCCAGCACGCTGGGCGTGCGCTGGGCCTTCGCCGCCACCGGCCTCGCCGGACTGCTGGCCTGGGCCTTCCTGTTCGCGGGCGAGAAGCCGGCGCTCGCCGCGCGACCCGCGAGCAAGCCGAAGACCGCTGGCGGTAATGGGGCTGGCGTGCGCATCCTCACGCCCGCGATCCTCACGCTCACGCTGCTCTACGTGCTATTGAGCCTCAGCACGAATTCGATCGGCAGCTTCTCGGTGTCGGCGCTGGTCGGCGGCTATGGCGTGAACCTCACCTGGGCCAATGCGGCGGTCACGGCCTTCCTGTTCGCCAGCGCCTTCGGCGTGCTGGCCGGCGGCGCGCTGGCCGACCGCACGCGCCGCCATGGCCTGGTGGCGGCCGTCGCGTTCGCGGGCGCGGCCGTGCTCGCGGCGCTCGCCGCCTGGGGCCGGCTGCCCGATCTCGCGCTCGTGCTGTGCCTGGGTGCCACCGGCTTCCTGACCGGCGTGATCACGCCCTCGCGCGACATGCTGGTGCGCGCAGCCGCACCGCCCGGCGCCGAGGGCCGTGCCTTCGGCATCGTCTCCACCGGCTTCAACATCGGCGGCGCGGTCGGCCCGATGCTGTTCGGCTGGCTGCTCGACCGCGGGCATTTCAGCGGCATCTTCTGGGCCGCCGTGGTCTTCATGGGGCTGACCGTGATGCTGACCCTGCTGCAGGAACACCGCGCCGCGCGCGTGCCGCGGCCACTCTCTCGCCCCGCCGCGGGCTGAGGAAGACGGGGCGGCGACCGACACGCCCTTGCCGCGCGGCTGGGCACACTCGGTCATCGACATCACCCGGGCGCACCGCGCGCTCCCACCGCATGCTGAGCTACGCAATCCAGAAGGTCGGCGACGACTTCCAGCAGACCCACCCGCAGGGCGAGACCACCCTCCTCGGCTTCATGGCCGCGATCGATGCCCATCCGTGGCTGCAACAGCACCGCGAATGGAACGAGCAGCAGGACGGGCCGCTGCCCGCGCTCGTGCTGCGCAATGAGGCCGACCAGCGCGAGCTGTGGGTCACGCTGCTGGGCGACGGCACCGACCGGCGCGGCGAGTACCAGCTGCAGTCGGTGGCGATGCGCCCGCGCAGGGGCTTCTTCGGCAAGGGCAAGCTCGAGCAGGACGTGGCGGTGTTCGAGACCCGCGACCGCGGCGAGCTCGATCGGCTGTGCGAGCTGTTCTGCGACGGGCAGTACGAGGCCCTCGATCGCGAAGCGGGGCGGATGGCGGCGCGCGAGGACGACAGCGATTGATTCGCCGCGCCCCCGGGCGCTCTATCGGCCGGCGGGATTCGCGAGATTGACGGCCTTGCTGCCGGACAGCAGCTTCTTCGCTTCCGCCTCGTCGGCTCCCCTGACCGCCGCGCAAGTCATGCTGGGGCTGACGACGAAGTAGTTCGACGATGCCTTCGCGGCGTCGAACTTCAGCGAGTCCTCCTTCCACGTCGGCGTGAAGCCGCCGAAGCATTTCACCCCCAGGTAGTGCTCGCCGGGCGACACCTGGAATTCGGCGTGCTCTCCGGAGCCGATGCCGAAGATGTCCTTGCCATCCATCGCCACCGTGTAGCCATTGGCCGCGCCGACGATGCTGCTGATGCGGACCACCACCACCTTGGCGGCGACCGAAGCATCCGGGACCTCGGGCAACGGGCCGAGCCTGCCGGAGGTCGTGCCACAACCGGCGAGCAATGCGGCCGTGGCCGCCAACACGAGCGTCTTCATCATCCTGTCTCCCTCCTGGTGATTGAATGGATCGAGCAACACAGTTGCATCGATGCGCTTGCGAGCGCGCGAGATCATATCGCCGGGATGGCGCACCACGGCCCGCGCGCAGATTCACCGTTTTCCGTTATCCTCCGCCCCGCCCGGACACCAAGATCCGGCCCTTGCAAGAAGGGGCGTTCACCGCCCGGAGACGGAGAGAGACAGATGAATTCGATGGCGTTCTGGCGTCCGCTGCTCGCGGCCGCCACGATGGCGGCTGCGGTGCTGCCGGCTGCGGCGGTGCAGGTGGTGGTCGGGCAGGTGGCCCCGATGTCGGGGCTCGAGGCGCGGCAGGGACGGGCCTTCGGGGTCGGCCTCAAGCTGAGCTTCGACGCGATCAACAAGGCCGGCGGCATCAACGGCCACACGCTGGGCCTGGTGCGCAAGGACGACCTGGGCCAGCCCGAGCAGACCGTGGCGCTGACCAGGGCCCTGGTCGCGGAGAGCCGGCCGATGGTGCTCGCGGGCTACTTCGGCACGCGCAACATCGCGGCGCTCGTGGCCTCGGGCACGCTCGAGAAGGAGAAGCTCGCGCTGGTGGGCTATCGCTCGTCCGAACTGCGCGCACCGCCGCCGCTGCTGTTCAACATGCATGCCGACCTGCGCGAGGAGCTGACCAAGATCACGCGCCACCTCGCCACCATCGGCATCAACCGGCTCGGCGTCTTCTACGAGGACGTGCCCGCGTCCGGCGAACTGCTCAAGCTGATGGACGAGCTGGCCGCGGCCTCGTCGTCGCGCATCGTGGTGCGGGCCTCGTACCCGGCGGGCACCACCAAGGTGGGCGACGCCGCCGAGGCCTTCCTCAAGGAGCCGCCGCAGGCCATCGTGATGCTGACCAGCACCGGCGCCGCCGCGGCCTTCATCGAGCGCTACCGCATGGCGCCCAAGGGCACGGCGCAGCTGGTCGCGCATTCGGGCGTCGACGTGGAGCAGCTCTCGCAGCGGCTGTCGGAACAGCACATGCAGGGCATCGTGATCGCGCAGGTCACGCCGAGCCCGTTCCGCATCTCGAGCAAGCTGACGCGCGAGTTCATCGAGGCCACCGCCGGGCAGACGCTGGAGGTGCCGGTCAGCTACTCGATGTTCGAGGGCTACATCACGGGCCGTGTGATCGCCGAGGCCGTGCGCCGGCAAGGGCGTACCCCCACGCGCGAAGGCATGGCGGCGGCGCTGGCCTCGCTGGTGAATTTCGACTTCGGTGGCTACGTGGTCGACCTCGGCCCCAATGCCGGCGGCAACGGCACGCGCTTCGTGGAGCTCACGATCCTCAGCAACGCGGGCAAGATCCGGCAGTAGCGCCGGGATTCATTTCTTCGGGCCGAACAACGCGCCCAGCGCCCGTGCCGCCTTGACCAGCGGCGACGGCCGCAGCTGCTGATACTCCGCGCGCAGCTCGGCGCGCAAGCCCTCGTCGATCTTCCCGGCGGGCAAGGCCAGCAGCAGTTCCAGCGTCTCGACCTGCCGCTCCACCTGCCCCACGTGGCCATAGCTGCGCGCGAGCCCGATGCGCGCCTTCACGACCTGGGCCGCGATGCCCTTGTCGGCCTCTTCGCCGCAGGCCTCCACCAGCGCCTCGCAGCAGGCCACGGCCTCCTCGTAGCGGCCGGCCTTGCGCAGGCGCACGCCGCGGTTGACGCTGGACTTCGCGGCATAGGTGCGCAGCGCGACCTCGGGCGCCTGCAGGCAGGTGTCGATCACATGGCCATAGAGCGCCAGCGCGGCATCCAGGTCGGTGTCGGCGATGGTGATCGCCTTGCAGAAGCGCGCATTGGCCACGCGCTCGCGCAGGTAGGCGACGTCGGAGCGGGCCCAGCGCACGATGATCGCGTCGTAGGTCTGCAGCTCCTCGGCGCGGCGGCCGAGCTTGTCGAGCTGCACCGCTCGGTTCGACATCGCGAGCGCGACGTCCTTCTCGGCCGAGGTCGAGAGTTCGTTGCCATAGCGCGCGATGACCTCGTCATTGACCGCCAGCGCGGCCTCGCGCTGCGACAGGCAGCCCAGGCTGTAGCCCTTGCGCACCATCGCGTCGAGGCAATGGCGCCGCAGTTCGGGATGCAGCGATTCGACATGGGCCTGAAGCACCTCGTCGTAGCAGGCGATGGCCTCGCGATGCTTGCCCTCCACCGCCAGCACGCGCCCGCGCTCGATGGTGGCGTCGATCTCGTCGCGCTGCGCCAGCGTCAGGTCCTCGTACTGGTCGCCATAGCTCACCGCCGCGCCCTGGCGCTGCAGCCGGTTGAGGCAGGTCAGACGACTCGCCGCGGCCTTGGCCAGCGTGTCGCGCATCGATGCGCCGGTGGCATTCGGGAAGCGCGCGAGCAGCGCGTCGTAGACCGGCAGGGCGTCGGCCTCGCGGCCCAGCAGCATCATCAGCGCATAGGCCTGGTTGAGGTAGGCGCTCGCGACCGTGCCCTCGACCTCGGCGCCGGTGTCGGCCGCGAAGGCCTGCAGCAGCGCCGCATAGGCATCGACCGCGCGCTGGAACTGCAGGCGCCCGCGCCAATGGGCCGCGAGCGCGTACTGCGCCTTCACCGCGATCGTGCGCAGGTCTTCGGCCGGATCCTTCGCGAAGCGCGCGACGAGCGCGGCGACCGCCGCGGCATAGCGCTCCTCGACCTCGACCACGGCGACCTCGATCGCGCGGCCCTCCTCGTCCTTGCCGTCCGGGCGCGGATGCGCGGCGGGCGCCTGGGCCTGCAGGATGTCGCAGCGCAGGTCCATGGCGCGCGCGATGGCGCGGCGCAGCGCCGTGTCCTCCGCGCCACGGGCCTCGGTCCAGCCTTCGAGCGCGCGCAGCGCGGCCTCGACATCGCCGCGGGCCCAGAGAATCCTCGCGCGCTCGATGCGGCCGTGCACGCATTGCAGGCGCGTGTAGGCATCGGCGGACTCGGCATGCAGCGCATCGAGTTCCGAGAGCGCCGACAGCGCCTCGTCGCCGCGGTCGAGCGCGCGCAGGGCCCAGGCCTCGAGCAGCCGCGTGCGCGCCAGCTGCGGCTGCAGCAGCGCGCTGCGGTCGTCGCCGAAGCGATCGAGCAGGCGGCGGTAGCCGGCCAGCTCGCGCGGCGGGTCGTCGAGCGGCACCAATTGGTCGAGCATCGCGAGCAGCAGCTCCTTGCGGACCTGCGCATCGGGATGCCCGGCATAGCGCGACCATTGCCATTCGGCCAGTTCGTCGGCGCGGTCCTCGTCGTCGGGCTCGGCATCGCGGTCGCGCAGCAGCTGTGCCTTGACGCGCAGGATGCGGTTCACGCAGCGCAACACGGTGGCATCGTCGCTGTCCGCATGCGGGTCCAGCACGGCATCGCAGGCCGCGAGCAGGCGCTCCTCGAGGTCCTCGTCCTGCGCGCCGCGCAGCAGGTCGCGCTGCAAGGCGAGCGCGAGGTCGGTGCGCGCCAGTGCGAGGGTCTGGCGCCGCTCGGGCTCGGCGGCATCGGCGTGCGCGGCGATCAGGGTGTGCAGCAGCGCACGGGCTTCCTCGTTGCGGCCCAGCATCTCGAGCAGGCGTGCATGGGCATGCTGCGCGTCGGCGGCTCGTGCCTTCAGCGCGGGTTCGGTGGCGGCTTGCAGGTCCTCATGCAGGGCCGCGTACTTCTTCAGCGCGTCGTCGTGGTAGTCGAGCTCCGCCAGCATCCGGGCCTGCGTGGCGCGCACACGGGCCACGAGCACGCGGGTCGCGGGCCAGTCGTCGCCGCCGAAGCGTCGCGCCAGCTCCTCGCAATGCCGCACCATGTCGACCCGCGCGAAGGTCGCGCCACCGGCGGCGCGCAGCCTCGCCTCCTCGAGCCCCGCGGCGACGATCCATTCACGCAGCGCCGGCGACTGCGCCTGCTCGAAGCGGCGCTGTACCTCCCGCAGCAGGCCCAGTGCGGCCTCGGCGTGGCCGGTCGCAGCCAGCGCGCGAGCCTTCTCGCATTGCGCACGCGCGATCCACGGCCAGGCCGCGACCGGCGCGAACACCGGCGCCAGCACATCGCGCGCACCGGGCTCGAAATGCGCGCACAGCGCATCGGCCTCCGCCACCACCTCGGCCGTGCGCCCGAGCGCGCCCAGCGCCTCGATCTTCCGGAACCAGGCCGAGGCCAGATGCTCCTGCAGATCGGGCGAAGCGCTGTCGGCGGGCGTGCTCAGCGGCAGCAGCCGCGCGACGAGCGCTTCGGCCTCCGCGAGGGCCGATGCGGCGGTGGCAAGGTTGGCGAAGCGAGGCGAAGGGTCCGGGCGATCGATGTCGTGCAATCTCGTGTCCTGGCTGGGGCTCTGCGCTTCATTCTCGCCGCCGGCCGGCCGGCGCGCGGTTCACCAGAACGAATCGTCCTCGCGCGCCTTCACCACGCGCAGCCGGTGCTCGGCGATGCGGCGGATCAGGTCCTCGGGCAGCGGTTCGTCGTAGCGGACCTTGAGCAGTTCCTTGGTGGTCTGATGCCCGGCCAGTTCCTTGCGGAACGCCTCGAGCGCCGCGGCCGAGGGGGCGAAGCCCAGGTGGGCCTTGTGCGCGGAGAAGGCGAACAGGAAGCGCGGCTCGACGAAGAAGGGTGTGCCCCACTTGATGGCCTCCCGGGCCTCGGGTGCCACGCGTCGCAGCAGCGCGCGCAGGCGCCGCAGGTGCGCATGGGCCTCGGGCGGGGCGGCGGCGATGTAGTCGTCGATCGTGGTGGGCGCCTTGCCGGCCATCTCGTTCATCCCCTTCGTGTTCATCCGCCCTGGCGCTGCACGTCCTTCGGCGAACGGCCGAACCTCGCCTTGAAGGCGCGGCTGAAATGGCTGAGGTCGGTGAAGCCGAACTCGAGCGCGGCCTGCGACACCTGCCGCACGCGCCCTTCGGCGAGGGCCCGGTAGCTGGCCTCGAGCCGCTGCTGCCAGAGCCAACGGCCGGGCGTGGTGCCCTCGGTGGCGAACAGCCGCATCAGCGTGCGCAGCGACAGGTGGCAGTCGCGCGCGATGGTCTCGCCGTCGAGCGTGGGGTCGCCGAGCCGGGCACGGAGGTAGCGCTTCACCGCCGCCAGGCGCCCGTCGCGCGCGCCGGCGTCGACCTGCGAGGGCGCGAGCTCCGCCTCGAGCGCCGTCGACCAGATGTCCATCGCCGCCTGCGCGAGCGCCGGCGGCGCATCGTCGTGCAGCGCCATCAATTGCTGCAGCACCGATCCCGCGAGCGCGGCCAGCTTCGCGTCCCGGCCGACCGGCCGGGCCACGAATTCGTCGGCCGCGCCGATGCGGCTGGTCAGCAGCGCGCGCGGGATCGCGACCATGACCGCATGCGACCACTCGCCGAACTCGAGACTGAAGGGGCGCGACTGGTCGTGCAGCACCATGTCGCCGGGGCGCATGCTCACGCGCCGCTCGTCCTGGCTGAAGCGCGTGTTGCCGCCGAGCGCGAACCAGAGAAAGAAGTCGTCGCGCGGATCGCGCCGGATGTCGGTGGCGCCGCGCGTGACGCGGATCGTCGCCGCGCCGGGCAGCTTCGACTCGATCTCGTTGAGCGCGAGCGCGCCCAGCCCGCGCTGCGACACCCTGGCGCGGAACGCCGCGCCACCCGGCGCGTTCGCGCACTGCGTGACCGAGTAGCTGCGGCACGTGACCTGGTGCCACTTCTCGAAGCTGTCGCCGGGTTCGACCAGGGTTTTCATGGAACGGATGGCAGGTGGAGAACAAAGCTTGGCAAGCCGGGGCCAGCGCGGACGGCCTGCGCGACCCAAGATCGCCGCACCCGCCACCATCCGACTCACCCAACGAGGGGCCAATATGCCTTATCAGATCGATCGCATCAATCCGGCGACCACCGCCGTCATCGTCGTCGACATGCAGAACGACTTCGTCGCCGAGGGCGCCCAGCTGCGCTCGGCCCAGGCCGCGGCCATGGTGCCGACGCTGGCGCGCACCCTGGCCACCTGCCGCGAGCGCGGCATCCGCGTGATCTACACCGCGCACGTGCACCGGCGCGACGGCTGCGACATGGGCCTGTACGACGACCTCTACGGCCCGATCGCCGATCGCAGCGCGCTGGTCGACGAGACACCCGGCAGCGAGATCTTCGCGGCGCTCGCGCCGGCCGCGGGCGAGCACGTGGTCAAGAAGCACCGCTACAGCGGCTTCTTCGCGACCGACCTCGACCTGATCCTGCGCGAATGGGGCATCGACACCGTGGCGATCACCGGCACCACCACCGAGAACTGCTGCCATGCGACGGCGCGCGACGCGATGTTCCGCAACTACAAGGTGGCCTTCCTGTCGGATGCGACCGGCACCTTCGACTACCCCGACGTGGGCCAGGGCGCGATGCCGGCCGAGGCGGTGCACGAGGCCACGCTGACCATCCTGGCCTTCTCGACCGCGCATGTGATGACGAGCGAGGAGTTCGTCGCGCGGATCGATCGCTGAGCAGGCGCGACGGACCGAGCCGGACTGGATCTCAGGGCTTGAGCACGACGAGCAGCGCGATGCCGCCGAGCGCCGCGACGCACAGCCCCGGAGCGATCCGGACCCATGCACGCTCGCGGGTGTTCGTGCCCTCGACCTGCCTTCTGAGGCAGGCCGACAGCACGCCGTGCAGCCCCGACAGCGCGAACACCAGCACCAGCTTCGCGTAGAGCCAGCCCGCGCCGAACCAGCCGCCCAGGCTCGCGAGCGCGATCCCCAGGCCCCACACCGCCACCATCGCCGGCACGGTGACGCGGCGGTCCCAGCGCAGGAAGGCCTGCCCCATGCGCTTCTCGTGCGGCAGCAGCACGCCGCCCGAACGGCCGAGCGCGGCGACCGCGACGCCGAGCAGCAGCAGGCCGCCGGTCCAGGCGAGCACCGCGGCCAGATGCAGGGCCTTGAGCCACAGGTAGGTCATACGGCCGGCCCGCGGTCGAGCAGCTTCCAGCTGTGGAAGCCACCGCCCGGCAGGCAGGCGAAGAGCACGAGCTTGAAGCCCATGCGCGCGGAGACGTCCTCGAGCGTTGCCGCGTTCACGACCTTCCAGCAGAAGCCCAGGAAGACGAGGCCATGCAGCGGCCCCATGAGGCTCACGGCCCATGGCAGGCCGGCGAGGTGTTTCATCGGCACCGCGACCAGCAGCAGGACCAGCAGCGTGGCGGCTTCGAGCAGGCAGAAAAGCCGGAGACGGGAAAGGCGCAGGGCTCGGGACGGCAAGAGCAACTCCATGGCGGGAACCTCCATAGTCTCCCGGTGCATGGCCCGAAGCGAAAGTGGCCGGATTGACAAGCTTCGACTGTTTTCCGCCATCCATGGAAGAATCCGCCGCCATGACACCCAGCGCCCCGAAGACCACGCCGCACCGGCTCGCGGTGCTCGCCCTGCCCGGCCTCATCGCCTTCGATCTCGCGAGCGCCTGCGAGGTCTTCGGTCATGCGGAGCTCGGGCCCGGCCAGCCCTGCTACCGCATCGCGGTCTGCGGCGAACGGAAGTCCTTCGACAACGGCAGCTTCACGCTCACGGTCCGGCACGGGCTCTCGGTGCTCGAAGCGGCGCAGACCATCGTCGTGCCCGGCATCGCCGATCCCGCGGCACCGATCGGCCGCGCCGTGCTGCAGGCACTGCGCGCGGCCTCGGCACGCGGCGCGCGCATCGCCTCCATCTGCTCGGGCGCCTTCGTGCTGGCGCAGGCCGGCCTGCTCGACGGACTGAGCGCCACCACGCACTGGGTCGCGGCGCCGCTGCTCGCCGAGCTCCATCCGCGGGTGGAGGTCGATGCCAAGGTGCTCTACATCGACCACGGCCGGATCCTGACCTCCGCGGGCGCGGCGGCGGGCCTGGACCTGTGCCTGCATATGGTGCGCAAGGACTTCGGCGCGGCCGTCGCGGCGCGGGTGGCGCGGCTGTCGGTGGTGCCGCTGCATCGCGAGGGCGGCCAGGCCCAGTTCATCGAGCCGCTCGACCTGACCGCCGACCGCGACCTGCAGCCGCTGCTCGCATGGGTGGAACGCAACCTGCACCGGCCGCTGTCGCTCGACGACCTCGCGCGCCAGGCCTGCAGCAGCCAGCGCACATTGAACCGGCGCTTCCAGGACCAGTTCGGCGTCTCGCCCGCGCAATGGCTGATCCGCGCGCGCGTGCGCCGCGCGCAGGAGCTGCTGGAACGCACGCGCCTGGGCGTCGAGCAGATCGTCGCCAAGGTCGGGCTGGGATCGGCGGCGAACTTCAGGGCGCAGTTCCAGCGCGTGGCGGGCGTGAGTCCGAGCGCATACCGCCGCAGCTTCGGCGCGAGGTCGAGGGCCTGAACTCCGCGGCGCCGCGCGACTACGAATCCTTGTAGTCGCGTGCTCCCGCGGCAAAAACGGCAGTAGAGTCTTCCCGAAAAGAAAACGTTTGCCCCAACGGCTCGACGCTGCTGCACCGACGAACGCCAAGCTTCATACCTTCGACTGATATTCGTTGTCGAAGGTAGTGGAATGGATGTATCGCCATTGCAATTTGGTTGCAGCTTATTACGGCCGATCGACACGAGCTTCTCTACAGTGCTCGGTTTTTCGCCTTCACGCTTCGTTGCAGGGAGTTTCATGCCCACGCCCGCCTCCAGCCGGGGCCGCAAGATCACCGCGACCTCCGACGCCATGCCCGTGCTCGACGGGATGGCCGCGCTCGAACCCGTCCTGATCGAGGGCGAGGAAGCACTGAGCCGCCCCTATCGCTACACGCTCACGCTGACCACGCCGGAGTCGTCCACCATCGATGCGCGCTCGGCCGCGAACATCAAGCTCAAGCCGCTGATCGGCGAGGAGTTCGGCGTCCACATCCTGCTCGACGGCCGCCCCGGCGGCGCGCAGCAGCAGCGCCATCTCTCGGGGCTCGTGACGCGGGCGCGCTTCCTGCGCCTGGAGGGCCGGCGCGCGCTCCATGAAGTGGTCATCGAATCGTGGCTGAGCCTGGCCCAGCGCACGCAGGACTTCCGCATCTTCCAGAACAGGAACGTGCTCGACATCGTCGGCGAGGTGCTCGGCGCCTACGGCTTCGCGCTCTCGATCCGGGCCACGGGCAGCTACCCGCCGCGCGAGTTCGTGGTGCAGTACGGCGAGACCGACTACGACTTCGCGAGCCGCCTGCTGCACGAGTGGGGCCTCTACTACTACTTCGAGCACGCGGCCAACAGCCACACGCTGGTGATCGTCGACGACATGCAGGCGCACGGCCCCTTTCCCGCCGGCGGCTACGAGCGCATTCCCTTCAGCGCCGCCGAGGCGTCGTCCAACGAGGAACACTGCCACCACTTCCAGCTCGCCGAAGCCTTGCAGAGCGGCCAGTGGGTCACGGGCGACTTCGACTTCACGCGGCCCAAGGCCGACCTGCTGCGCACCAAGGCGATGCCGCGCCGCACCCGGCATGCGGCGCGCGAGGTGTTCGCCTGGCCCGGCAACTACGCGGCCGAGGCCGATGGCGAGCAGATCGCGCGCGCACGGATGGAGGAGACCGGCGCGCCCGGCCAGGTCGCCAGCGGCGCGGGCAACCTGCGCGGCCTGGCGGCCGGCTACCGCTTCACGCTGACCGACCACCCGCAGGACAGCGCGAATGCCGACTATCTCGTGACCGCCACGCGGCTGTCGCTGCAGGAAGCGGGCGACGCGACGGGGCAGGAGGAGTTCCGCTGCCGGGTCGAGTTCGAGGTGCTGCCGGCGAACAACATCTTCCGCCCCACGCCCGACGCGATCAAGCCGCGCACCACGGGCCCGCAGACGGCGCTGGTCACCGGCCCCGCGGGACGCGAGATCTGGACCGACCAGTACGGGCGCGTGAAGCTCAGCTTCCACTGGAACCGCTACTGCAGCAAGGACGAGAGCAGCTCGTGCTGGGTGCGCGTGTCCTCGCCCTGGGCCGGCAGCAACTTCGGCGGCATGCAGATCCCGCGCGTGGGCCAGGAGGTGGTGGTCGACTTCGAGTACGGCGACCCCGACCGCCCGCTGATCACGGGCCGGGTCTACAACGCGGACAACATGCCGCCCTGGGACCTGCCCGCCAACGCCACGCAGAGCGGCCTGCTCTCGCGCAGCTCCGAGGGCGGCAACGCCGCGAACGCGAACGCGCTGCGCTTCGAGGACAAGCTCGGCGAGGAGCAGCTGTGGCTGCACGCGGAGCGCGACCAGTTGCTCGAGGTCGAGAACGACGAGGTCCACACCGTGGGCCGCGACCGCAGCAAGACCGTCGAGCGCGACGAGACCCACCACGTCAAGAACGACCGCACCCGAACCGTCGACCGCAACGAGACGGTCACGATCCACGGCCAGCGCGCCGAGACCGTGGACGGCGACGAGGCGGTCAGCGTCAAGTCGAACCGCAGCCATGCCGTCACCGGCACCGAGACCCTGACGGTCACGGGCGACCAGACGCACATCGCCAAGGCCCACCGCACCGCCAGCGTCACGGGCAACCAGACCACCTCGGTCACGGGCACGGATTCGCTGACGGTCACCAAGGCCCGCACCGTCACGGCGCAGGACAACGACCTGTGGAACGTCACGCTGGCCCAGACCACCACCATCGGGCAGGCCTACCAGGTCTCGGCCCGCTCGCACACCGCGACCTACAACGACGCGATGACGCTCAACGTGCCGGCCGGCCCGGCCTCGGCCACCGCGCAGGGCGACGTCTCGCTGACCAGCTCGGCCGCCAACCTGTTCGGAACGGCCGCCCTCAACATGGGCCTGCTGGCGCAGGGCGGCGACTTCTCGGCCGTGGCCTCGGGCAGCGTGGGCGTGAGCGCCGAGGGCGGCACGCTCGACACCTTCGCCTCGGGCGCCATGACGCATGCGAGCCCGACCAGCGTGGTGCTCAACGTCGACGGCACGGCGGTGGAGGTGACGCCGGGGCGCATCGTGCTGCGCGCGGGCAGCGCCACGCTGATGCTCGACGAATCGGGTGTCACGGTGAACGGCACCAAGATCTTCCTGAACTGCTGAGGGCCGCATCGATGTCCTCCGCGGCACCGGTGCGCAACCCGGTCGAAAAACGCATGGCCCGGCTCCACGACCTGTGGTGGGAGCGCACCGACGATGCCTCGCTGCGCGCGGTCGTGCTGCGGCTGCCGCCCGACTCGCAGCGCATGCTCGACGCCTTCTTCGCGCTGCAGATGGTGGACAGCGACTACGCCACGCCCGACCTGTTCCTGCGGCTGGACGCGGCCTACGAGACCGGTTACCGCTACAGCCGCGAGCTGCGGCAGGCCATGATCGAGACCGTCGCGCACAACCGGCCGCAGCTCGCGAAGCAGGGCGTGGCCGGCCCCTGGGAAGAGGAACACGCGAGCGGCCGCGACAGTGCCGCCGGCTTCGTCGACACCGGCCTGTCGCTGGCGCGCCACCTGCGCCGCCAGCGGCTGTCGGTCGTGCTGCAACCGGGTGGCGTGAGCGACGTCGCCTGCTTCGAGCGCTGGCTCGACGCGGCCATGCAGGCGCCCGTGCCGCCGCAGGATGCCGGGCTGCTGCGGCTGGTGCTGGTGGACGACAGCGACTCGCGCGCCTGGCAGCCGCTGGTGGAGCGGCACGCGGGGATCCTGCGCGTGGTCGATGCGCCGCTCGACATCCTGGAAGCCGCGCGCGAGATCGCCGCGCAGGCCGGCGGCGGCGCCGGGGGGGCCGCGCTGTTCCGGCAGCTCCATGCCGACATGCTGATGCTGCTGCGTCGCGGCGACGCGGCCGCCGTGGAAGCGACCGCCGAGCGCGCCGCGCGGCTGGCCACGCGCAACGGCTGGTCCGACCAGCGGGCCGTGCTCGACGTGATGGTGGGCGGCGCCTGGCTGCAGGCGCGCGACTTCGCGCGCTCGGTGGCGCGCTACCGCCAGGCCCGTGCCGCGGCGGCGGAGGCCACCCAGGCCGGCAACCCGATGGGCCCGATGCTGCTGATGCAGGGCTGGATGGCCGAGGGCGGCGCATGGGCCGCGGCCGGCGACATGAAACAGTCGGCCCAGGCCTTCGAGCAGGCGGGCGAAGCGGCCCGCCGCATCCCCAACAGCCTGTTCGCGGTCGAGGGCCGGCGCGCCGCGGCCCAGGCCTGGCTCGGTGCCGGCGAGCGCGACCGGGCCTGGGCCTCGGCGCTGGCCGGCGTGCGCGAGGCGCGCGCCATGGCCGGGGCCGACCGGCCGAACAGCATGGTGCCGCAGCTGCTGCAGGACATGCTCGCGATGCAGGATCCCCGACGCTGCGAGCGCATCGCGCAGTGCGCCACGGCCTACGAGCGCGAGGCGCGCGCGGCCCTGGTCGAGGCCGATCTCGCGGGCCACCGGCTCGGCCCCCACCCGCCGCCGGCCGCGATCGCGGCGATCGAAGCGCAACTGGTGCAGCGCTACGAGCTGCTGTTCCAGGGCCAGCTGCGCGAGCGCGAGCAACTGGTGCAGGGTGGCGAGGAGGTGTTTCGCACCGTCGTCGCCATGGGCCGCGAGTGGCTCGACCCGGCCTGGAGCGGACTGCCGCACGTGAAGCATCCGCTGGACCTTTCGCCCGGCGAATGGCGCGAGCCGCCCGCGTTCGCGCGCCTGCCCGATCCGCAACCCTTCGTCGAGGCCGCCTGAGGCGCGCCGGCTCCTTCACGCCCCAAGGAAAGCACTTGTTCTTCGCGGCCAAGCATTTCGATCCGCAGCTGGGCATCGACGCCCACACCTACCTGGCGCCGCCCGGCGTGTGGCCCACGGTGCACATCGGCATCGTGATGGACCCGTTCGACTACCTGCCGACCATCCAGGTGTCGCCCGACAACCCGATCGTCAAGGGACTGGGCGCGCTCGGCACCGCGACCGAGGCCGCCAAGAACGCCATCGGCGAAGGCACGGCGTCGCCTCGGATACCGGCGCCGCCCGGCGCGCCGCCGGACGATGGCGCGATGCCCGAGAGCATCCCGCTGCCGCTTGGCGCCACGGTCGAGGTGGCCGGCGTGCGGCGCGCCAATGCCGGCACCGGCGGCGTGGACTTCCACATCCTGGTCGGCGCGCCGATGCCGATCGTCAAGGGACCGGGCGGCCCGCAGTTCGACGACGAGCTGTTCATGGGCAGCCGCACCGTGCTGGCCGACGGCGATCCGTTCTCGCGCATCACGATGCCGGTGCTCGGCTGCAACATCGTCGGCCTGGTGCCGCCGTTTCGCCCGCGCAAGCTGGTCAAGCCCGTGCGCCTGAGCCTGATGCTGCCGACCACCTTCAACGTGGCGATCCCGCCGCAGGTGTTCGTCGGCGGGCCGCCCACCATCTCCTGGGGCGCGATGATCCAGCGCGGCCTGTTCAAGGCGCTGGGCCGCGCCTACACGCGCATCGCGCGGCGCGTGTTCAAGAACATGCCGCCGGGCTTCCTCAAGTGCCGGGTGCTGCGCGCCGAGCCCGTGGACATCCGCGACGGCAGCGTCTCGGTGACGCACGAGGACTTCCACGTTCCCGGGCGCCTGCCGCTGACCTGGAGCCGCGCCTACGCATCGCGCGACCACGACTTCGCGGGCCACTGCGGCCAGGGCTGGCAGACGCCGGCCGACCTGCGCCTCGTGGCCGAACCCGACGGCCTGCTGAGCCTGCACGGGCCGGACAGCTGCGCGCTCTTCCCCGCCCTGCCCCGGTCCGAGCGCGAACCGGTGCGCGACCTGATGGACGGCGCACGCCTCGAGCGGCGGGGCGTGCGCCTGACGGTGCGGTTCAAGGACGGACTGCGCCTTCACTTCGACGATGCCCTCTCGCCGGCGGGCGAACTGCGGGCGGCGGCGCTACCGATCGCATGCATCGAGGATGCCTGCGGCAACGGCTGGCGCTTCGTGCGCGACGAGGACGGCGCGCTGGTGCGCATCGTCGAGAGCGGCGCGCACGGGCAGCCGGGACGCAGCATCGAAGTGCGCTCCGGCGGCGGCCGCATCGAGGCGATGGCGCTGCGCGACCCGCTCACCGGCCTGGAACATCCGCTGGTGAGCTATCGCCATGCCGGCGGCGATCTCGTGGCGGCCGTCGATGCACTCGGCGCGGCACGGGAGTTCGCCTACCTGCAGCACCGCATGGTCCGCCACACGGATCGCCTGGGCCTGAGCTTTCACTACGCCTACGACGACCGGTGGCGGGTGGCGCATGCCTGGGGCGACGGCGGCCTGCAGGACTGCCGCTTCGCCTACGACGAGGCATTGCGGCAGACGCAGGCGACCGACTCGCTCGGTCATCTCACGGTGGTCAAGTTCGACGAATCCGGGTTGCCGCTCGCGGAGATCGACCCGCTCGACGGCGTGACCACCTTCGAATACGACGACGCGGGCCGCACCGTGGCCGTGACACGGCCCGAGGGGCTGCGCACCGCGTTCGTCTACGACGCGCACGGCAACCTGCAAAGCACGCGCTGGCCCGACGGCAGCACGATCCGCAACGAATTCGACGACGAGGACCGCGTGCTCGCGGTCGTCGACCCGAACGGGCAGCGCTGGTCGCAGGGCTACGACGAACGCGGCCTGCTGGCGAGCCAGCGCGATCCCCGCGGCGCGGTCACGCGCTTCGAGCACGACGCGCACGGACAGCTCGTGCGCCATGTCGATGCGCGCGGCGCCGTCACGCAGCTCCAGTACGACCGACATGGACGGCTTCTCGTGCTGACCCATCCGCTGGGCGCGCGCACCCGCTTCGAGCACGACGTGCTGGGCCGGCTGAAGGCGCGGCAGGACGCGCTCGGGCGAACGACGCGCTACCACCACGATGCCAAGGGGCGCACGCTGCGCATCGAGCGCCCCGGGGGCGGCCATGCCGCCTGCGCTTACGACGCCGAGGATCAGTTGCTGCTCTACGTCGACGAAGCAGGCGCGCGCACGCGGATGCAGTACTTCGGGACCGGCAGCCTCGCCGCTCGCGTGCAGCCCGACGGCCAGGCGGTGCGCTACCACTACGACACCGAGGAACGGCTGGTCGGGCTGACCAACCAGCGCGGCGAGCGCTATGCGCTGCGGCGCGACGCGCTCGGCCGGATCGTCGAGGAGGTGGACTACTGGAACCAGTCGCGCCGCTATATCTACGACGGTGCGGGCCGCCTGAGCGCCACCGTCGACGCGCTGGGACAGCGCGTGGCCTTCGCGTGCGACGCGATGGGCCGCATCACGCGCAAGACCTTCGACGATCCGCTGCAGGCGGGGCGCCAGCGCCACGAGCACTTCGTCTACGACCGCCTCGGCCAACTGGTGGAGATGCGCAACGACGCGATGCACGTGCGGCGGCGCTTCGATGCCGTTGGCAACCTGCTCGAGGAGCGCCAGGGCGGCTTCCGCGCGAACTACCGCTACGACGAGGTCGGCCATCGGATCCTGCGCGAGACGAGCGCGGGCCATCGCCTGCGCTACGCGTTCGACCTGGGCAACCAGCTGCAGGGCATGGCGATCGACGACGACCCGCTGATCGCCATGACGCGCGACGCGCTGGGCCGCACGCTGAGCGAGCGGTTGGGAACGGGGCTGGAGCGCCGCTTCGCCTACGACGAGCGCGACCTGCTGACCGCGCAGCGCCTGCTCGAGGATGCGGGCCCGGTGTTCGAGACGCGCTACGACTACGACGGCGCCGGCAACCTCGAGTGCCGCGCCGACAGCCGGCAGGGGATCGATCTCTACCGCTACGACGCGCTCGGCCAGCTGCTCGAGCATGCGGACCCGCAGGGCCGGATTCAGCGCTTCCTGCACGATCCGGCCGGCGACCGGCTGCACACACGCGTGCGGCAGACGCCGCGGGCCCGCGTGGCCGGCGGCGAGAACGATGCCGAGGCCGTGCACTGGACGCGCGAGGGCAGCCTCGAGGGCACCCACTACGTGTTCGACCGCGCGGGCGACCTCGTGCAGATGCACGATGCCATGCCGGCCGGGGACGCGCTGCAGCTCGTCTGGGATGCCAACCACCGGCTGGTCGAGAGCCGCAGGGGAACGGCCGTCACCCGCTATGGCTACGACCCGGCCGGCCGGCGCGTCTTCAAGCGCGGTCCGCAGCGCACCACGTGGTTCTTCTGGGACGGGAACACCCTGCTGGGCGAACTGACCGAGGACAACGACGTGCCGCGGCCGCCGCCGGCCCTGCCGTCGAACCCCGTGTTGCAACTGGCGGGCGCGCGCCGTTCCTCGGCCGCCCCCGGAACGAACGACGCGCGCTACCTGAAGGCGCGCGAGTATGTGCACTATCCGTCCACCTTCGTGCCGCTCGCGCTCGTCGAGCGCGATGGCGACCGGAGCGCGGTCCTCCACTACCACGTCGATCCGAACGGCTGCCCGACCCGCCTCACGGACGGGCAAGGCCGCACGGTCTGGTCGGCGAGCCATGCGGCCTGGGGCGCGATCCGCGCGCTGCAGTGCGAGGAGGTCGGCAATCCGCTGCGCTTCCAGGGCCAGTACTTCGACGAGGAGACCGGGCTTCACTACAACCGCCACCGCTACTTCGATCCCCGCAGCGGCCAGTTCGTCTCGCTCGATCCGCTGCGCCTGGGCGCGGGCGAGAACCTCGTGCGCTATGCCGAGAACCCGCTGCTGGGCATCGATCCGCTGGGGCTGGTGGCCGGCGAAAGAATCCCCTATTGGGAGATCGGCGAAACGGGCCAGCACGGGCGCCCCATCCTCGCGCGCGTCACCGGCGACGACGGCAAGTTCGACCACTACGAGAACCCCGGCCATCACGATCCCAACATGCGCTCCCCCGGCCGCGGGACCGATCCCTACAACACCGGCAAGAGCGTGCTGCCCGAGAACCATCGCGAGTTGTTCGAGAGCAGCCGCTCCTACCCCGGCGATCGAAGCGTGCGCTATGCCCGCGACAGCCACGGCAACGTGCACCAGTTCCAGGACTCGGGCGCGCGGATCTTCCACTGGGCCGGTTCGGACAACGGCGTCTCGCTGCGCGGCACGGTCGACCACCTGCGCATCAATGCCGCGCGGCGCCGCTTCGCGTCGACCGTGCCCGCGTGCCGCGTCTAGCGGCGCGCCTCGAACCGACGGCTTCAAGGACAATCGCCCCATCATGCCCGCACATATCTTCGGCACCCGGGAGACCCTGCAGTTCGACATCGCGCCCAAGGACCCCGAGAGCTTCGCGATGCGGCAGGTGGACATCCACGCGGCCGGCACGCACGTGACCGCGACCGATAACGGCGTCTACGTGCCCAGCTTCCTCTTCACGCTGCACAGGACCCTGAAGAGCTTCCGCAACCCGGCCCGCTTCCAGCCCAGGGCGGACATCTTCGGCGACCGCGGACCCGTGGACATCCACCGGATACTCGCCGACGCGCCGGATCCATCGCCCGATCCCGGCGACTTGCCGGACCTCTGGGCCTTCCTCCAGTTCGGAGACGTCACGTTGCGCGTTCTGAGCTTCCTGATCCCCACCGCGCACGGCGTGTACCTGAGCTGCGAAACGCCCTCGCCGGAGACGCCGCAGCAGCCCGGGATCCGGGTCGTCGAAGTGTCGGTGGAAGCCCTGGCACGGACCATGACGCAGGCCTTCGAGGCCGTCGCCGCCGAGTACGAGGGCGACAAGTCGTCCGTGTCCTGATCCGCCCGCGGGCGTCGAGAGAAGGTCGCGGCTAGTCGATCGCGATCTTCGCCCGCGCCACCACGTCCTTCCAGCGCTCCAGCCCCTGCCGGATCGCCTGCGTGACCGCCTCGGGCTCGCTCGATCTCACCGCATAGCCCAGGCGCGCCAGCCTCGCGGCGAGGTCGGCATCGAGGGCCTTGCGCGTGGCGGCGCGGATCGTCGCGAGCACGGAGGGCGGCACGCCGGCCGGCGCCAACAGGCAGTACCAGACCTCGTAGTCGACCGAGGGCCCGCCGATCTCCTTGAGCGTGGGCACCTCGGGCAGCTGCGTGCTGCGCTGCGCGCCGAACACCGCGATGCCGCGCAGCCGCCCGGCCGCGATCTGGCTCGCGACCGAGGGCGAGGTGGCATAGACCATGTCGATCTGCCCGCCCATCGCATCGTTGACCGCCGGCGCCGTGCCCTTGTAGGGCACGTGCAGCGATTGCAGCGGCGAGATGGTCGAGAGGTACTCGCCCACCAGGTGCGGCGAGGTGCCCGCGCCCGGCGTCCCGTAGCTCAGCGAGCGCTTTTTCGACAGCGCGACCAGCTCCTCGAAATTGCGCGCGGGGAAGTCGGGACGCACGGCCATCACCACCTGCGTGCTGCCGACCATGCTCACGGGCGCGAAGTCCTTGAGCGGGTCGAAGCGCGTGTTGCGGTTCACGCTCGGATTGGTCGCGAGGTAGTCGTTGGCGAACAGCAGCGTATGGCCGTCGGCCGGCGCGCGCGCGACGAAGTCGGTGCCCATGTTGCCGCCGCTGCCCGGGCGGTTGTCCACGACGACCGCGCGTCCGAGCAGCTGGCCGAGCCGCTCCGCGAACGGCCGCGCGATGGTGTCGAAACCGCCGCCCGGCGGGAACGGGACCACCATCGAGATCGGGCGCGAGGGAAATTCCTCCGCGGCCCAGGCGCGTGGCAGCGGCGAGGCCGCCAGGGCGGCACCGAGTCCCAGCACGATGCGACGGCGCCGGCCGTCGGACTGAGGGTCGCGCATGGTCACAGCCTCGGCAGCTCGATCTGCAGCAGCTCGCTCGCGGCATCGGCCGTCATCGCGCTGGCCGTCTCCCCGCTGTAGAGCGAAGACCGCGCTTCCCAATCGCGCGGGCCGTCACCCGCGTGGCCCTTGCCGGCCAGCACGAACACGATGCTGTTCGGCGGCACCTCGATGCTCCGGCCCGCTTCGAGCGCGATCAGCGACAGCACGGTCCGCGCCTCGGAGAAGCTGCCCAGGTGCTTGCGCGCCACGCCGGGCCGCTGCGCATCGCCCAGCCATTGCGCGGCAGAGGGGCGGATGAAGATCGGCTTGTCGTAGCGACTCTCGGGGTAGCGCAGCTCGCGGCCGTTCATGTGCTCCCAGACGGCTTCGTAGGCATCCTGGTTGCGCGTGCCGCCCTCGGGCTTGTCGACCTTGTAGACGCCGGCCTCGAAGCGCCCGTTCTTCTTCAGTTCGACGATGCCGCGCTGGAACGCCGCCTCCGACAGGTAGCCGCTGCGGCTCGCGCCACCGAACTGCAGCACCAGCGTGAGCGATTCGCCCGCAATGCTCTGCGGGCCGTAGAACACACCCTCGGGAAAGTAGCCGATCATTCCCGGCTTCATGACGCCATCGCGCGCGAAGTCGGCGTCGCCCTCGAGCTGCACGCGCACCTGGTCGAAGTTGTGGCGGTGGCGCGGCGAGTCGAAGTCGTTGAAGGTGTTCGAGAGCTGGAGGAAGAAGTTGCCCACGCTGCCGTCGCGGCCGGACAGCAGCGGGTGGTAGCGGAACTTGCCGCCGCGGGCATGGGTGCGCTCGATCATCGTGAGATCGCGCAGGTTCAGAATCTGCTGCATGGAAGGATGCGTCTCCTTGTTGGAATGGCCCGCATGCTGACGCAGTCCCCGCCACAAGCCCAGCGACATTAATTCACGGCAGCGTTGCCATTGCGGCAACGCTGCCCCGCGCACCATGAAACCCCGACGCCCCCTGCTCGATCACCTGAACCTCGCCACCCTGAAGCTCGTCGCGGCGATCGAGCATGAAGGCAGCCTGTCGCGCGCGGCCGCCACCCTGCACATCGTGCCCTCGGCCGCGAGCCGCCGCATCACGCAACTCGAGAACGCGATGGGCGTCGAGCTGCTGCATCGCACGGCGCGCGGCGCCGGCCTGACCGCGGCGGGCCTGTCGATCGCACGCTATGCACGCGCGATGATGGAGGACGTCGACACCCTCGATGCCGAGTTGCAGAACCTGCAGGCCGGCGTGTCGGGCCGCATCCAGCTCGTCGCCTCGATCTCGGCCATCGTGCAGCACCTGCCGCAGGACCTCGCGCTGTTCCTGCAGCAGCACCCGGGCATCAAGATCGAGCTGGCCGAACACACGAGCGCGGAGATCGTCGAACTGCTGCTGCAACGCAAGGCCGACGTCGGCGTGTTCGTCGCCGAGGGCGACATCCCCGGCCTCAAGCTGCAGCCCTACCGCACCGAGCGGCTGGTCGTGATCCTGCCCGTGCACCACCGGCTCGCGAAGCGCAAGCGCCTGCGCTTCGAGCAGTTGCTGAAGGAGGAGTGGGTGGAGCTGCCCCCCGGCACCGCGCTCGCGAGCCGCGTGGCCAGGGAGGCACTCGCGCACGGCGTGCGACTGCGCACGCGCATCCAGGTCAAGGGCATGGATTCGGCGAGCCGCATGGTGCAGTGCGGCCTCGGCATCGGGCTGCTGCCCCAGGCCAGCCTCGAGCAGCAGGCGAAGTTTCCGAACCTGGCCTTCGTGCCGCTCGACGAGCCCTGGGCGCACCGGGTCAGCTACCTGGCGGTGCCCGCGCTGGCCGAGCCGGCGCCGGCGAGCCGGATGCTGTTGCAGGCGTTGATGGGGCTTTGAGCGGTTCCGGGGCGAGCCCCGGTCTCAGCGCGGCGCCTGTATCAACGGATCGAGCGCCGCCCGGATCCGCCGCACCGCCAGTTCGCTCGCCAGCGTCTGCGGCCCGCGCCCGTAGGTGCCCGCGAGCCGGATCAGCCGCAGCTGCTCGCGCTGCAGCCGCGTCTTGAGCCGCCGCGCCCTGGCGCCGAAGGCCCGGCCCATCTCGCGGCGCACGCGCCAGCGTGCCAACGGCTGGCCCAGGCGCACCCATTCGTCGTCGCGGATCAGTTCGCGCTCGGGCACGAAATAGGCCGCGAGCGCGTGCAGGTAGGCGCCGTTCTCGCGCGCGGCCTCGCGCCAGAACAGCCATGCCGCGATCAGCACCGGGATGCCCTTGACCAGTAGCAGCAACGCCATCTCGCCATAGCCGCCGTCGAAGTAGTCCTCGAGCAGCGGCGAGTTCCAGACGAAGTGCATGGCCCAGGCGAGCACGAAGCACAGCACGGCGGCGCCGATGCGCGTGACCAGCCGCCGCTCGGGATGCAGCAGGAACCACGCGACGCCGAAGGAGGCGATGGCGGTGTAGGCCGCGTGGCTCCACAGCCCGCTCATGAGTCCGCGCGTGAGCAGGTTCAGCAGCACCGGGTAGACCTGGTTCTCGAGCGGGAAGCGCATCGAGGCATTGACGGTGTAGGTCAGGTTCTCGACCACCTGGAAACCGAGCCCCGCCATGGCGCCGACGATGAGCACCGACAGGTAGGTCTGGAACTGGTTGCGCGCCACCAGCACCAGCAGCACCACGCCCGCGAGCTTGAGGAATTCCTCGGTGATCGGTCCCGCGACCGCGGGCCCCCAGGCCGCCACGAACTCGGGCGAGATCAGCTTGGCGCACAGGCTCTGGATCGCGATGTTGGCCGGCGCGGCGAAGTACACGGCACCCATGCCGCCCCAGGCGAAGGCCAGCACGAAGGCCTCGGGCGGATGCTGCTCGAGCAGGTCGAGCGTGCGGAACACCAGCAGGAAGGCCAGCGTGTAGAGGCCCCATACCACGAGCCCGAGGAAGGCCGTGATGGGCACCACGCGAAAGCCCATCGAGAACATCTGCGCGGTGTAGAACAGGCCGTTGACGATCAGCGCGCTCAACAGCCAGAAGGCGGCGCGGCGCGGCTGGAAGAAGGAGTCGGTGCCGACCGGCCACGGCGACTCGTCGCTGTCGAAGGCGGTGGTGGTTGTAGTGGTGTCGTGGCTCACAGCGGCGCCTCCAGGTCCATCGACTCGAGCATGCCGCGCGCGTCGGCCATGGCCTCGTCGAGGCCGTCGCTGCCGCCGTAGACGTCGATCTGCACCAGCGACTTGCGGCGCTGGTCGACCACCTGCCAGAAGCGCCCCTCGATCTTGGTGCCGTAGTAGGCGAAGGTCTTGCCCTGCAGGCCCCACATGGTGACGAAGTCGGACACGTCGCCCTCGATGCTCAGGCCCTGGCCGCGCTCCATCAGCCGCTGCTGCCGCACCAGCGGACCGTCGGGCCCGCCGGCCCAGGGCAGCGTGGTCACGAGGAACTTGTGGTTGCCCTTGAACAGCATCAGCGAACGGCCGGCCTTGGAGCGCGCCACGTCCATCTGCCAGCCGCGCGCGGGCTCGAAGCGCGCATGGCCGACCGACACGGTCTCGCCGGCCGGCAGCGGGCGCGCGCCGGGCGTGTGGCGGTCCCAGAAGATCAGGCCGCCGACATAGGCGGCGATGGCGAGGAAGACCGCGAGGGCGCCCGGCCAGGTGCGGTAGGGGATGCGGCGGGAGGGCTCGTGCATGGGGGCGATGGTGCCATGGCGCGGCACGAGCGATCCCGCCCTCGCACGGTGTGCGCGAGCCTCTTCGACGCCGCGTGTTCGATGCGAACTTTTCACTTCGGCGTCAGTGTGCGGTCAGTCGTCCTATGTCATGCATCTGCCACCGGGAGGTCATACGACCCCCGCATGATCCGCCCCGCGCCCGCCGGCCCCTTCACTGGGGCGGCGGGCGTTTCGTCACTTCTTTCGCGGATCTTTTTTCATGATTTTTTCCTTCCCTCGCACCGCGCGCGCGACCTCGACGCTCGCCGTCGCCGCGGCCGTGCTGCTGCTGTCCGCCTGCGGCGGCAGCGACAACCAGAACGCCGGCTTCCTCCCGCTGCCGCCCTCTGGCTCCAACCCCGGCCAGACCACGCCGCCGCCGGCCGAGTCCGCGCCGCCGGTGCAGGTCGCGTTCATGCCCGACATCCACTTCCACGACGTCTACGCCAACTTCAAGGACGGTTCGTTCCCCGGCGTGTTCAACCAGAAGTCGGGCCGTAACGCGACGATCCGCCTGATGCACGCGCAGATGACCTCGACGCGCCTGTTCAACGAGAACTACTTCGCCTTCATCACCGCGCTCGACGACGCGGTGGCGCGCGGCGTGAAGCTGATCGCGCTGCCCGGCGACTTCTCGGACGACGGACAACCGGTGCACATGCGCGGCCTGAAGAAGGTGCTGGACGACTATGCGAACAAGCACGGCATCCAGTTCTTCGCGGCCCCGGGCAACCACGACCCGAACAAGCCGCTCGAGCGCGCGGGCGGCAAGGCCGACTACCTGGGCATCGACCCCACGACCAACCGCGTCGGCGCGCCCCAGCCGATCTACAGCCGCGGCGGCAACGGCGACTGCGCGGCGTCCAACTACAGCGGCGAATGGGCCAAGGTCAACAGCAGCTACTGCACCGAGGAAGTCAAGGAACAGGGCTACGCGGGCATCACCGAGGCGCTCGACCAGCACGGCCTGATGCCGAAAGCCGGCTACCGCTATTTCGAGACGCCCTACAGCAGCTACAGCTACCAGAACTACGACTTCGCGAAGGCGAAGGAACAGGCGGCCTGGAGCAGGCGCAGCTTCGAGATCTGCGCGCAGGGCGCGGGCGGCACCTACAAGAAGGACGGCTACACCTTCTGCCATGACGTGCCCGACACCAGCTACCTGGTCGAGCCGGTCGAAGGCCTGTGGCTCGTGGGCATCGACGCCAACGTCTACGTGCCCACCGGCACCGGCCCCAACGACTTCAACGGCTCGGGCGACGCCGGCTACAACAAGATGCTGACGCACAAGCCGCACGTGATCGCGTGGCTCAAGGACGTGGTGGCACGCGGCAAGAAGCAGGGCAAGCAGGTCGTGGCCTTCAGCCATTTCCCGATGAGCGAGTTCTTCAACGGCGCCTCCGACGACATCATCGCGCTGCTCGGCGCGGGCAAGATGCAGATGGTGCGCCGTCCCGCCGAGGACGTGACCAAGGCGCTGGCCGACACCGGCCTGCAGGTGCACGTGGGCGGCCACATGCACTTCAACGACACGGCCGTGCGCAACTACGAGGACGGCCATGGCCTGGTGAACATCCAGGCACCGTCGATGGCGGCCTACGTGCCGGCCTACAAGCTCCTGACCTTCAAGGACGCGACGCACATCGACGTGCAGACCGTGCGCCTGGACAACGTGGCGCGCTTCGACGAGCTGTTCGACCTCTACCGCGAGGAACACCGCTTCTTCACCGACTTCCCGGGCCGACTGCCGGGCGGCAGCAACGGCGTGCTGTGGGACAAGACGGTGCTCGACGCGAAGAACTACGGCGAGTTCAACACGCGCTACATGTCGGAGCTGGTGCGCCTGCGGCTGCTCAACGACGACTGGCGCTGCGAGATGCGCGAGCTGGTGAAGAGCCCGATCTACGGTTCCGACCTGCTGGTGCTGTCGCAGCTGCAGACCAAGGTCACGCTCAAGCAGCTGGGCAACACCGGCAACCGCGGCCTGCTGAGCAGCGCCTTCTTCTCGTGCCTGGGCGACGCCGGCGGCGACGGCAGCGCGCAGCAGGCGGCCTATGCCAAGGACTACGCCGATGCCGAAGCCAAAGCGCGCGCGCTCGCGGGCGCCAGCGGCATGCGGCTGGAGGACTTCAACCAGTGGAAGGCGATCGACCTGGCGGGCGACTTCGTGCGCCTGGCCAATGCCGGCGACCTCGCGTTCGCCGACATCCCGGCCGACCGCGCGCGCCAGTACAAGCTGATCGCCCAGGCCCTCGAAGGCACCAACACCGCGCTGGCGCTCAACGGCAGCCAGCAGGTGATGAACGACAACCCGGCCCATGCGGTGTTCCAGGCGCGCTTCAAGCCGCTGATGCAGATCCTGCTGAAGCTCGCCAAGGGCGCGCCGACGCAGCACTTCGTGATCGACCTGCAGACCAACAAGCTGACCGACATGACGTCGGCACCCACCCCCTTCTGACGCGCATCGAAGACAGAGCAACGACATGACATCGAAGAACAACATCCAGCGCCGCGGCCTGCTGCTCGGCGCGGGCGGCGCGCTGCTGGCCGGTTGCGGCGGCGGCGGAAGCAGCGGCGGCTTCCCCTTCGTGCCGGCACCCGCGCCGGCCCCTGCTCCCGCACCGGCGCCCGCGCCGGTGGCCGAACCCGAGGTCACGTCCCCGACGCTGACCGGCCGCGCCGTGCTGCCGGCCGACAGCTACGTGGCCGGCCCGACCTCGGGCCAGTTCATCTCGGGCGGCGACTACACGCGCGCCAGGGACACCTACGGCTACACCCTGCCCTTCCAGGGCAAGCAGCCGATGCAGGGCTTCTCGGCGCTGGTGCCCAGCGGCATGCCGGGCGTCTTCTACGCGATGCAGGACAACGGCTTCGGCGGCCGCGCCGCCTCGCCCGACGCCCTGCTGCACATCTACGCGGTGAAGTTCGACTGGGCCAAGGGCCAGGTGATCCCGGCCAACTTCCAGACCGGCGAGACGCTTTCGTCCTTCAGTGCGCAGAGCTATATCCGCCTGAGCGATCCCTACCGCAACCTCGGCTATCCGGCCGTGGCCGACATGGTCAACTACCCGGGCAGCTCGGTGTCGCCGGCCGGCCAGACGCTGGCGGTGGACCCGGCGATCGTCTCGGGCCGCCTGCTGACCGGCTACGACATCGACCCCGAGTCGCTGCAGATCGATGCGCAGGGCAACTTCTGGATCGGCGACGAGTTCGGTCCCTTCCTGCTGAAGTTCGACCGCCAGGGCCGCCTCGTCGCGCGCGAGGTGCAGATGCCCAACCTCGCGAAGATCGGCGGCAATCCACTGGTGCAGACGCCGAACAACCCGTACATCCAGTCGAACACCTCGGTGGCCAACCTCGGCGGTTCGGGCGGCCTGGAAAGCATGGCGATCAACGCCAGCCGCACCAAGCTCTATGCGATGTACGAGAAGGAGATGAACGGCGACAACGCGCAGCGCCGCATCATCAGCGTGTTCGACCTGGCCTCGCAGAACTTCGAGCCGCGCGTCTACGCCTACAAGGTCAGCACCGGCCAGCGCATCAACGGCGACGGCAACCTCGAGACCGAGGTCTACAGCGTCAACGACATGGTCGCGATCAACGACACCGAGTTCCTCGTGGTCGAGAAGGACAGCGGCGCGGGCGACGTGCGCAGCGGCAAGTTCCCGGCCTCGGGCACCTGGCGCAACGCGGCGCGCTTCAAGCGCGTCTACAGGATCGACCTCGCGCAGGTCGACAGCAGCGGCTACCTCAAGAAGGAAGAGATCGTCGACCTGATGGCGCTGAAGGACCCGAAGGGCCTGGGCGGCGACGCCACCATCGACGGCGTCTTCGCCTTCCCGATGGAGTGCGTGGAGGTGGTCACGATCGCCGACGCGCAGACGCTGATGCTGGTGAACGACAACAACTACCCCGGCGGCTCGCCCTCGCGCCTGCCGAACAAGGTGGACGGCAACGAGTTCATCCGCATCCGGCTGCCGAAGCCGCTGGCGCTGCCTTCCGCGAAGGCTTGAGCGCGCGCGGCGCGGGGATCGCGATGCGCCGCAGCGCCACGGCCGACACCACGGCCAGCGCCGCGATCCCCGCGGCCGCCACGGCGGACGACACGCCGAGCCCGGCCACGAAGGCGTGCCGGGCCTCGTCGAGCAGGCCCGCGGGCAGGCTCGGCGCGAGCGAGGTCGCGGTCCAGAGGCCCTCTTCCACCGCGCGGGCGGCCTGTTCGGGCAACCCGCGCGGTAGGTGCTCGGCGATGCCTGCGCGATAGACCACGGTCGTCAGGCTGCCGAAGATCGCCACGCCGAGCGCGACCCCGAGCTCCTGCACCGTTTCCGACAACGCCGAGGCCGAGCCCGCATGGGCGGCCGGCGCCGCGCCGATCACGAGGTCGGTGCCCAACGCGGCCAGCGTTCCCAGTCCCAGGTAGATCAGCGCATAGCCGGCCACCGCCCAGCCCAGGCCCTGCGTCGCGGGCAGCACGGGCAGCAGCGCGAGCAGGCCGTGGCCCAGCGCCGACAGCGCGAGCGACGCGGCCATCACGAAACCCGGGCGCACGCGCCGCGCGACCAGCGGCGCGCCGATACCGGCCACCAGCATCGCGAGCGCGGGCGGTGCCATCCACAGGCCGGCCGTCACCGGCGGCAGGCCGATCACGAGCTGCAGGTACTGCGTCACCAGCAGCAGCGCGCCGCCCACGCCGGTCAGCCCGACCAGCAGCACGCCGAGCGCGACGCTGAAGCTGCGGTCGGCGAACAGCCCGATGTCGAGCAGCGGATTCGCGAGTCTGCGCTGGCGCCGCACGAACGCGATCGCGCAGGCGATGCCGAGCAGCAGCGCCAGCGTGGTCGCGAAGCCCCAGCCGCTCTTCGCGCTCTGCTTGACCACGTAGACCAGCGGCAGGATCGCCGCCAGCGACAGCGCGACGCTCGCAAGGTCGAGGCGCGCGCGTTCCGGCGCACGGTATTCGGGCAGCAGCAGCGGCCCGCCGATCCACAGCAGCACCACCACGGGAATCGCCACCAGGAAGGCCGAGCCCCACCAGAAGTGCGCGAGCAGGAGGCCGCCGACCAGCGGCCCCGCGGCCATGCCGAAGGCGAACATGGTGGCCCAGACGCCGATCGCCAGCGCGCGCTGGCGTGCATCGAGGAACATGTTGCGGATCAGCGCCAGCGTGGAGGGCATCAGCGCCGCGCCCGCGATGCCGAGCAGGGCCCGCGCGGCGATCAGCAGGTTGGCGCTGGGCGCGAAGGCGGCCAGCACCGAGGTGAGCGCGAAGGCCGCGGCGCCGATCAGCAGCAGGCGGCGACGCCCGATCGCATCGCCCAGCGCGCCCATCGTGACCAGGAAGCCCGCGATCATGAAGCCGTAGGCGTCCATGATCCACAGCGCCTGGGTGGCGCTGGGCTGCAGGTCCTCGGCCAGCTTGGGCAGCGCGAGGTAGAGCAGCGTCACGTCGAGCCCCAGCAGCATCGTGGGCAGCGCGAGCATGGCGAGGCCGGCCCATTGGGCGAGGCCCGCGCGCGCCGGCGGCGTTGTCGCAACGCTGTTGCCGTTGTGCTGTTTGAGACCGAAAGCCATGCGAACCACTCCTGAATGATGAAGGAGCGATCATTCTGGGAACGGATCGGCAATAGGACAATATTTCCTCTCATGCTATTACTGGCAGCAATACGAAGGGCGGCGCACCATGGCATCTAGATCGCTCGACCGCACGCGCACCGAACTCTCGGCCTTCCTGCGCGCCCATCGCGAGCGGCTCGCGCCCGCGGACGTGGGCCTGCCCAGCGGCGGGCGGCGCCGCACGCCGGGTCTGCGCCGCGAAGAGGTGGCCGCGCTCGCGGGCGTGGGCATCACCTGGTACACGTGGTTCGAGCAGGGCCGCGAGATCGGTGTCTCGGAAGCCTTCCTGCTGCGCATCGGCAAGATCCTGCGGCTCGACGATGCCGAGTGCTGCCACCTGTTCCTGCTCGCGCAGCAGCGGCCGCCCTCGGCCGAGGCCTATCACTGGCCGAGCATCCCGCCGCTGGTGCAGCGCATGATGGACGAGCTGGTCGCGCGCCCGGCCTACGTCACCAACCTGCGCTGGGACGTGGTCGCGTGGAATGCCGCCGCCGACCGGCTGTTCGGCTTCTCGGGCCGCGAGCCCGCGCAGCGCAACTTCCTGCGCCTGGCCTTCGCCGATCCCGAGCTGCGCCGCCGCCTGCCGGACTGGAAGGAGGATGCGCCGCGCCTGCTGGCCGCGTTTCGACGCGAGCTCGCGGTCGCGCCCGACGATCCCGCGATGCTGGAGCTGGTCGATCAGCTGCGGCGGCTGTCGCCCGACTTCCGACGCTGGTGGGACACGCCGCGCGATCCGCAGCCCTCGCGCGGCATCTCGGCCCTGCTGGACGAGGGCCGGCGCGTGGCCTTCGAGCACGAGGCGCTGACGGTGGACGAGTACCGCCACCTGCGCATGGTGGTGTACTTCGAGGACGGCGCCGGGCCGCTCAGCGAGAAGTCGTCGCCGGCCGCGCGGGAATCCACGCCACCAGCGGCGCCAGCCAGCGCGGCCGCCAGCTCAGCGTGAAGGTCACGGCGAGCGCGGCCCCCGCGAGCGCCATGAACCACACCAGCGAGGCCATCGAGACATGGTCGACGCGCAGGCACAGCCCCAGCGACACGAGCAGGCAGGCCGCGCCCAGCACGCGCAGCACGCGCGCCATGCGCACCGGGTAGGCCGTGCCGGGGCGCGCCTGCTCCCAGTGCACGTCCATCGACAGCGCGAACAGGCCCGCGCCCACGAGGTTGGCGGCCAGCGCGGCCGCGAGCATCAGGGCCTCAGACACGGGCCACCGCCGATCCGTTCGACGCCGACACGGTGGAGACGGCGGCCGCGGCCGTCTCAGCGGCTCGGCGCCGCAGCATGCGCGCCGCGATCACGGCCAGCGAGACCGCCGCGAGCACCGACAGGTCGACGCCTGCCACCGGCCAGTAGCCGCTGCCGATGGTGCGCAGCAGGTGATCGCCGGTGGTGATCCAGTTCAGCAGCACCGCCGCCACGCCCAGCAGCGCCACGGCCCAGCACTGTTCGGCCCAGGCCGGTGCGAGACGGCCGTGCGCCGTGGGCGCGGTGCGCCACAGGCCATGGAGCAGCGAGACCAGCCAGGCGCCCGCGAAGACGCCGATCTCCCAGTTGCCGCGCAGCGGCAGCTCGGCCGGCAGCAGGCGGTTGGCGACCAGCATGGAGAAGGTCGCGACCAGCAGGCCCGGCACCGTCGCGACCGCGAAGGCATCGACCCAGCGCGCGCCCTGCAGGCCCTGCTTCGCATGCTGGCGCTTGCGCTTCTCGACGAAGAAGATGAAGCCGGTGGCGATGCAGGCGCAGCCGGCCAGCCCGCCCAGCACATAGAGCCAACGCAGCAGCCAGTGCCTGAAGTGCTGCAGGTGCAGGCCGGTCAGGAAGTCCTTGATGCCCGCGACCACCGTGGGCGCCGGATCCTCGCGGATCACCTCGCCGGTGGCGCCGTTGAAGTGGATGCCCTCGCCCGTGAGCGTGACCCGGTCGGTGCCCGCGCGGTAGACGCTGACGTAGGCATTGGCATCGTTCACATGCTGCACGTTGAGCATGCCCACCTCGCCCGCCATGCCGCGGCTGGCCCAGCGGCGCTGGGCCTCGGCCACCATCGCGTCGACCGAAGCCAGCGTGCCCGGCGTGCCCGCGCGGTCGTGCGGCAGGCCGGTCTCCTGGGCCTCGAGCTTCTCGTGCAACTCATGCAGCGGCTCGAGCTGGGTGTGGCTCACGGGGAAATAGACGCCCGCGAACACCACCAGCCCCGACAGCGCGAAGATGAAGTGGAAGGGCAGCGCGACCACGCCCGTGAGGTTGTGCAGGTCGAGCGCGCTGCGCTGCACGTGCTTGGCCGGGCGGAAGGTGAACAGCTCGCGGAAGATCTTGCGGTGCATCACCACGCCGCTCACCAGCGCGATCAGCATCACCAGCGCCGCGAAGCCGACGATCCAGGTGCCGAGGTTCAGCCAGTTGAGGTGCAGGCTGTAGTGCAGCGGGTAGAAGAAGTCGCTGCCGATCTTCAGGCGGTCTTCCGACAGCGTCTTGCCGGTGCGCGGGTCGATGGTGGCGTAGCCCCAGACCCCGTCTTCGGGGTCCTTGGCGTTGGGCAGGATGAAGCCCGAATAGATGCTCAGCACCGGATCGCGGTGCGTGGTGTAGGCCAGCCACTGCTTGGGCTCGAAGCTCGCGGGCATCGGGCCGTTCACGCGCGAGCGCGCCTCCTCGATGTTGGCGGGGGTGGGCTTCGCCTCCTTGAACAGCGGCAGCAGCACCTGGTCGAACGAGGGCATGCGCTGCGGCTCGAAGCGCGTCTCGGGGATCGCCCAGCGGTCGATCTCGCGGTCGAACACCGACAGCGAGCCGAAGAAGAACACGACCATCAGCACGAAGCCGAGCACCAGCCCGAACCAGGTGTGAAGCCAGGCCATCGAGAGGCGGAAATTCTGGAACACGGAAGTCTCTCCTCGCGGGGAATGGGTCGATTCGGGTCGGATCAGAGCAGCGCGCGCTGCACGAGCGATGCCGCCGCCGTCATCGACAGGCCGCCGCCGGCCAGCACCAGCCACACGCGCTTGATGTTGGCGGCCGAGAACGCCCAGAGGAACGCGACCAGGAACACCAGGAAGGCCAGCATGCTGGCCAGCGACTCGGCGTCGTGGAACGGCATGCCCGCGGCGAACAGCAACCCGATGCCGAGCGCGACGAAACCCCAGGAGAACGCATAGCCGCCGAGCACGGCGGCGCCGATGCGGGAGACGATCTGCAGGGCGGGGACAGCGTTCTGGGCCATGGCTTTCTTCGACGGGATGGACGACGGGGGCAGGCGTGGCACCTTGCCGTACCTGGAGGCCGGAGACCGGTCACTCGAGGCAATTGATAGTCGTTCTCATTCTATCAAGGGGACTCTTGCCAACCTGAAGAACTGAAGGGACTCTTCCTTTTCGCCGTGGTCAACCTACGACCTGGAAGAAAAGGTGGAAGAGCCTGTTCCACGGCGCCGCCCCCTCGCTCCGTCGACTCGACCCGAACCAGTCGGGCGCAAATTGCATGAAGTATTCGGGGGGTTGAACGGCGTATGCAGTTCTCCGCAAGGCCGCATCGACCCGGCTTTGCAACGAGTGCGGCCGCACCGCGTCGAGAGAGGAGATGTCTTGCAGATCGAGCCCTCCGAGGTGACGTGAACTGGACGTCCCGTCCGATCGCAAGGTCTCGCCCCAGGAAGACATGCCCAAGGCGGCAATGGGGGCCAGATGATGGAAGTAGATCAACAGGCTCGGAAAGCTTCTGTGCAACGAACCTTCGGGGTCCTGGCCTCGCACGGCTTGCGCCGGATCGTAGACGTACACCGCGCAGAAATTGCTGTAGCTGCCTTGCTACGTCCGAGTCGCGAGATTGGGCAGATCCTCAAGCGCAACCGAAAAATCCTTGACTGCTTGATGGCAGCGAACTTCGTCGCATGGCGTGCAGTGCGCATCCCCATCGGCGATTTTTCTAAGCGTTTGCTCATCGAACACTCATGAACCTCCATCAGATGCATGAATCCTATGCTGTGTCTCCCGGGCTTCTCGAAAACACGAACCGGAAGAGTGGATCCCCACGCGGATGCCAGAAAGCCGCCCGCTTCCAAAGCCCCCAGCACTTCCGCCCACGGCGGCCTCGCGATCCTCACACAGCGCCCGGCGATCAGATCCCCAACTGCGTCAACGCCCAAGCCACCATCGCCAACTGCGCCACGTTGATCAGCATCCCCGCAATGTGCAGCCGGCGGAACTCGAGGATCGATGCATTGGCCTCGGGAATCGAGCCACGCAGCGCGTCCATGCGCGGGATGATGAACCAGCCGCGCAGGGCGAAGGCCAGCGCGCCGATGAGCGCCGCGCCCAGTGCGAAGACGAACTTGCCTGACCAGACATAACTGAGCGCCGCGGCAGCCGCCGTCAGGGTCACGGCGACGTAATAGACGTTGAACAGGCCGCGGATGAAGCGCGCATCGAGCGGCGTGTCGTGCTTGAGCACGAGCAGCGGCAGCGAGCCCATCATGAAGAAGCCCATCCAAACCAGCAGGACGACGGTGGCAGCGAGCGCAACGACGATGGGAAGCATGGCGATCCTCCGCGCGGTCTCGCGGCGGGTGCCGGGGCCGAGGCGCCGAATGTATCCGTTCGCTTCGCCGTTGCGTAGAGGTTCACCCCCTGCTCAGGCCGTCATCCCCCCATCCACGTTGTAAACCCCGCCCGTCACGAAGCTCGCCTGGGGCCCCAGCAGCCAGAACACCAGGTTCGCCACCTCCTGCGCGCTCGCCGCGCGCTTGAGCGGCTGGTTCAGGAAGTGCTGCTTCAGCGCGGCCTCGGCCTGCGCCTCGGTGCGGCCGTCGACGAGGAAGGTGCTGCGCAACAGCGGCGTGTCGATCGGTCCCGGGCAGATGGCGTTGATGCGGATGCCGAGCGGCGCGAACTCGAGCGCCGCCTGCTGCGTCATGCGGATCACCGCGGCCTTGGAAGCGCCGTAGACGCCGAGCCCGGCCTCGGCGCGGCTGCTGCGCTGGCCCGACACCGAGGCAGTGTTGACCATGGTGCCGCCGCCCTGGTCGCGCATCGCGCGCGCCACGGCCTGCATGCCGAGCAGCACGCCGCGCACGTTGACCGCGAAGATGCGCTCGAAGTCCTGCATGCGGAACTCGAGCAGCGAGGATTGCGGGCCGACGATGGCGGCGTTGTTGTGGAACAGGTCGATGCGGCCGAACTTGCTCAGTGCGGCATCGACATAGCGCCGCACGTCGGCCTCCTGCGCGACATCGGCCGCGACACCGATCGCATCGCGCGCATCGAGCCCCTCGAGCGCGCGGTCCAGCGCGGCCTCGTCGCGGTCCACGATGGCGACGCGCGCGCCGGCCTCGAGCAGCTGCCGCGCGAGCGCCAACCCCACGCCGCGGGCACCGCCGGTGACGACCGCCACCCGGCCTTCGAACACGGGCGCGCTCATCGCAGCGTGACCTCCAGCGCGCTCGGCGCGCGAAACACGAAGGTATGCAGATGCGTTGCGCGGTCGGGCTCGACCAGCCGCATGCGCGGGAAGCGCTTGGCGAACTCCTCGAACACGATCTTCATCTCGAGCCGCGCGAGCGGCGCGCCCAGGCAGAAGTGCACGCCGTTGCCGAAGGTGAGCTGCTTGCGCGCATTGGCGCGGCGGATGTCGAAGCGCTGCGGGTTCTCGAACACCTCCTCGTCGCGGTTGGCCGAGGCGAAGGACAGCACGATCGGTGCGCCCTTGGGGATCGTCACGCCGCGAAACTCCACGTCCTCGAGCGCGATGCGGCGCCAGCCGATCACGGCGCCGGCATAGCGCATGCCCTCCTCCACCGTGTTGGCCGCGAGCGAGGGATCGGCGCACAGCGCTTCCCACTGCTCGCGGTTCTCGAGCAGGCTGCGGAAGGTGTTGGTGAGCTGGTTGGTGGTGGTCTCGTGGCCGGCGAAGGCAACGCCGAAGGTGTGGGTGATGATCTCGGGAATGGTCATCACGGCGTCGTCGCCATTGCGGATCTCGAGCATGCGGCTGGTGAAGTCGTCCTGCGGATGCTTCTCGCGCTCGCGGACCATCTCGGTGCAGTACTGCCAGAACGCCACCATGTTGCGCGCGCCCTCGAGCTGCTCGGCATGGGTGGCGGGGCTGAAGTCGATCACGCTGCGCGCGCCGGCCCAATGCTTGACGTTCGGAATGTCCGAGTCGGGAATGCCCAGCACCTTGAACACCACCTGCGCCGGCAGCTCGTAGTTGACCTCGCGCAGCAGGTCGACGGCATCCCTGCCCTCGACGCGGTCGATGGCCTCGTTCACGAGCCGGCGGATGTGGCCGTCGAGCTTGACGAACTCGCGCAGGTTCAGCACCTGGCCGGTCACGCCGCGGATGCGCTTGTGCACCGCGCCGTCGAGGCTCGAATGGCTGCCGGTCTGCGCATAGCCGCCCTCCTTGAGGATCGCCTGCGCATCGGGATGCATCGGCGTCACGGGCCGCGTGGTGTTCTGCGACGAGAAGCGCGCGCCGTCGTGCAGCACGCTGTAGACGTCGGCGTGTTTGGTGAGCACCCAGTAGCCGATCTCCTCGCACCAGAACACGGGATCGTCGCGCCGCTGGGTCTCGAAGGCCGCATGCAGCTCGGGGCTGAAGTAGGGCTTGAAGTCGGCGGACGGCGAAGTCCCCGCATGAAAAGGGCAACCGGCAATGGCATTCATCGGGAAGTCTCCTGGCGTGGGTGTTTGTTCTTGGAAGCGGAAGCAGTCAGCGCATCAACATGCCGCCGTTGACGTCGATCGTGGCGCCCGTCACGAAGCCGGCACCGGGCGACACGAGGTAGGACACCGCGGCCGCGATCTCCTCGGGCGTGCCGATGCGGCCCAGCGGCACGGCCGCGGTGCCGAGGTATTTCTGGCCGCGCTGCGCCTCGGGCACGGTCTGCTGCAGCATCGGCGTGTCGATCGGTCCCGGCGCCACGGTGTTGACGGTGATGCCCAGCGCGGCGGCCTCGCGCGCCACCACCTTCGACAGCGCGAGCACCGCGCCCTTCGACGCGCTGTAGGCCGCGCCGCTCTGCATGCCGCCCATCTGCCCCGCGAGCGAGGCGACGGTGACGATGCGGCCATGCTCTATGGCCTGGCCGTCGCAGCGGCGCAGCATCTCGCGCACGCAGAGGAAGGTGCCGAGCGCGTTCACGCGCAGCACGGTGTCCCACTCCTGCAGCGTGATGTCGACGGTGGGCAAGCGCCCCGGCGCGGGCTGCGCGCTGAGGATGCCCGCGAAGCAGGCCAGCACGGCCACGCTGCCGAGCCGCTCCTGCACCGTGTCGAAGGCGGCGCGCACGCTGTCCTCGTCGGCCACGTTGCAGCCCAGGCCGATGTGGCCCTTGCCCGGCAGGTCGGCGGCGGCGCGCTCGGCGGCCTCCGCATGCAGGTCGGCCACGGCGACGGTCAGGCCGTCCTCGGCCAACCGCCGGGCGCTGGCCAGCCCCAGCCCGCCAGCGGCGCCGGTGATGAGTGCGATGCGCATGAAAAGACTCCTGGATTTCAGCGGTCCGGATGGGCCTCGGCCCAGCACTGCACCAGCGGTTCGCTGATGTAGGCGCTCGTGGTCTGGCCGCCGTCGACGGCCAGCACCTGGCCCGTGACGTAGCCCGCGTCGTCGCTGCACAGGAAGGCGGCCGCGCCGGCCACTTCCTCGGGCAGGCCGGGCCGGCCCATCGGCGTGGTGCCGACGATGGTGGCCTGGAAGCGCGCGGTGTTCAGCCGCCCCGCGGTCTGCGGCGTGGCGATGATGCCCGGTGCGATCGCGTTGACGCGGATGCCCTGGTCGGCATAGTCGGCCGCGAGGTTGCGCGTGAGGCCGATCACGCCGGCCTTGGCCATCGAGTACACGGCCTGCCGACGGTAGCCCACCAGCCCCAGCGTGGACGCGATGTTGAGCACCACGCCGCGCGCCGCGATCAGCGCCGGAAAGGCCGCGCGCGTGACCATGAAGGTGGCCTTCTGGTTGATGTCGGCGAACTTGCGGTAGTCGTCGTCGGTGGTCTCGTGGAACGGCGGGCAGTTGCCCAGTCCCGCGTTGTTGACCAGCACGCGCAGCTCGCCGAAGCGCTCCATGCATTCGTCGACGATGGCCTGCGGTGCGCCGTCGGCCGTGACGTCGGCGGCGAAGACCTGCAGGTGCTCGTCGCGCGGCAGTTGCGCGAGCCCCTGGGCGTTGATGTCGACTGCGAGCACGCGCGCGCCCTCGGCATGCAGCCGCAGCGCGATGGCGCGGCCGATGCCCGAGGCCGCGGCGGTCACGATGGCGGCCCTGCCCTCGAAGCGTTTCATGCGACTTCCCACACGTCGTACACGGGCCCGTCGCTCTCGCGCGTGCCGGTGCCGACCGCGATGCGGTCGTTGAGCCATTCGAGGCCCGGTGCCGCGGTCTCGAACTGCACCGCGACGCGGAAGTAGTCCTCGCCGCGCGCGATCGGCTCGCGATTCACGATCTTGCGCATAACCTCGGGCGTGGGCCCGTTGCGGCGTCCGCTGTAGGTCATGTAGACGAGCCCGCCGCCCTCGGCCTCGAGCACCAGCCGCACGTCGAGGTGCAGGCCGCCGTCGGGCCGCTCGAGCACCACGTCGGCGCCGCCGGGCAGCACCCGGCCGCGCAGCCGCTCGCCTTCGAAGCGGCCGCCGCTCACGCACATCACGCGCCGCGTGTAGCCGTGCGGCACGGCGCCCACGAACTGGGCCGGTGCCGTGACCTCGGCCTTGATCGTGAACAGCGGTCGCAGTTCGATCGGTGTCATGCCGGCGCGCCGCTCACTCGCCGGCCTTCTCGCCGTGGCCCGTGCCGTAGCGCTTGCGCACGTCCTGGATCAGCTCCAGCAGCGCCTTGGGCACGTCGCGGCCCTCGGCCTTGGCCTGGCGCTTGCAGTCCTCCCACAGCTTGAGGTCCGCATAGCCCTTGTCGGTGTGGCGGTTCCATTCCTTGTCCAGCGGCGTGGTGATCTCCAGGCGCACGCCGGCCGGGTCGTGGAAATAGATCGACAGGATCAGGCCCTTGTGGTCGGTCGGCCCGATCACCTCCACGCCCTGCGAGGTCAGCCACTCGTACCACTTCGTCACCTCGGCGCGGTCCTTCGCCTGCAGCGCGATGTGGTTGAAGATGTCGTAGGCCGGATGGCTGGACTTCGAGGGCGCGGGCACGCCCGGCGCCTCGAAGAAGGCCAGCGTGGAGCCGTCGCCCATGCGGAAGAAGATGTGGAAGTAGGGAATCGCGTCGCCGGTCGAGGGCACGCTGTCGTCGAGCACCGTGCTCGCGAGCTCCATGCCCATGATGCGGGTGTAGAAGTCGGTGGTCGCCGCCGCGTCGGGCGTGACCCAGGCCGCATGGTTCAGCATCATCGGCGTGAGGCCGGGGTTCGGGGTCAGCGGTGCCTTGGGCTTGGTGCTGAGATCGGGTGCAGTGGCTTGCATGAAGCGTTTCTCCGTGTTGATGTCGGCTCTTGGAACTCGTTCTTACAGTTGAGGGTCGGCGATGCGAACGGCGATGCCGTCGAGCGCCTCGCTCATGACGATCTGGCACGACAGCCGGCTGCCCGCTTCGCGCGGCGCGGCCGTGTAGTCGAGCATCTGGTTCTCGGTGTCGACCGCGGGCGGCAGCCTGTCGATGAATGCCTCGTCGACGATCACGTGGCAGGTGGCGCAGCTCATGACGCCGCCGCAGTCGCCGACGATGCCTTGCAGGTCGTGGCTGGTGGCGGCCAGCATCAGGCTCTGGCCTTCGGCGACCTCGAGCTCGGTGCGCTCGCCGTTGGAATGGATGTAGATGGCACGGGGCATGGAAGGACTTTCTCTCAGGCGGTCGTTGGCGTCAGTCCCCTCGACGGGGACGTTGGCCCGCGCCGCCGCGCAGGCGCCGCAGCACGCTGCGCACCAGCCCCACGAAGCCCTGCGGCATCAGGAACATGCACAGGATCAGGAAGCCCGCGAAGATCGCCGAGGGCGCCGACTTCGAGATCTGGTCGGCGACGTTCGGTATGAACTGGATGAAGGCCGCGCCCACCAGCGCGCCCGAGATGGTGCCGAGCCCGCCCACCACCACGCCCACGAGGAAGAACACCGACACGAACATGCCGAAGCTGTCGGGCGCCACGAAGGCGGTGGCGATGGCGCCGAGCGAGCCGGCCACGCCGGTGTAGAGCGCGCTGATGCCGAAGGTCATGGCCTTCACGTGCGGCACGTTGACGCCCATCGCGGCCGCGGCGGTCGGCTGCTCGCGGATCGCGATGGTGGCGCGGCCCAGCCGGCCGCGCAGCATGTTCCAGGCGCAGACGAACATCAGCGCCGCGATCGCCAGCACCACCAGGTAGAGCCACTGGTCGGCCGACAGCTGCAGGCCGAAGGGCGCCTCGGGCTTCATGAGCACGATGCCCTGCACGCCGCCGGTCCATGGCTCGAGCGCCTTGTGCTTGAGCAGCTGCGGCGTGGCCAGCGCGAGCGCGAAGGTGGCAAGCGCGAGGTAGTGGCCCTTGAGCCGCAGTGCCGGCCAGCCGAACAGGAAGCCGAAGCCGAAGCACACCGCGGCCGACACCGGCAGGGTGGCCCACCAGGCGAAGCCGCCGTGCTCCATCAGCACCGCGGTGACGTAGGCACCGAGCGCGTACAGCGCGCCATGGCCCAGCGAGAGCTGGCCGTTGTAGCCCACCAGCATGTTGAGGCCGAGCACGCCGATAGCGGTGATCAGCGTCATGGTGACGAGGAAGAGGCGGTAGTCCGACAGCGCGAAGGGCAGCGCGAGCGACGCGATAGCGAGCAGCGCGAAGACGGCGATGCGCCAGGGCGAACGCGCGGGCGCGGCGTCGGCGGCCAGGGCCGGTGCCTGCTCGGGAATGAAGGGCAAGGCCGACATCTTCAGACCCTCGCCACCAGCTTGCGGCCGAACAGGCCCGAGGGCCGCACCAGCAGCACGGCCACGATGAGCACCAGGGCCAGCGTGAGCTTGAGCTCGGTGCCCACGAGGTAGGTGCCCGCGAGGTTCTCGACCACGCCCACGATCAGCCCGCCGGCCACCGCGCCCCAGGGGTTGTCGATGCCGCCGAGCAGCGCCGCCGCGAAGGCGTAGATCAGCACGCCGCCCATCATGTTGGGCTCGAGGAAGACCACGGGCGCCACCATCAGCCCGGCCACCGCGCCGATCAGCGCCGACAGGCCCCAGCCCAGCGAGAGCATCAGCGACACCGGGATGCCCGCGAGCCGCGAGGACACCGGGTTCTCGGCCGAGGCGCGCATCGCGAGCCCGACCTTGGTGAAGCGCAGGAAGACATAGAGCAGCGCCATCACCAGCAGCACCACCGCGACCGTGCCGAGCTCGTGGCCCGAGATCAGCGTGCTGCCGCCGGGCAGCTTGTCGGGGAACGGACTCGGGAAGGGTTCGAGCTGGTGGCCGAAGATCCAGCCGGCCAGCGAGTTGATGCCGACGAACAGGCCGATGAAGACCACGATCACCGACAGCTCGGGCACGTCGCCCAGCGGCCGCAGCACCAGCCGCTCGATGGCGAAGCCGGCCACGAAGCCGAAGGCCAGCGTGGCGAGCGCGGCGGCCCAGTACGGCAGGCCCCACTTCAGCAGCAGGAAGGCGATGAAGGTGGAGAACATCGCCATCTCGCCCTGCGCGAAATTGATGTGGTGGGTGGACTGGTAGATCATCACCAGCGCCAGGCCGAGGCAGGCATAGATGCCGCCCATGGCGATGCCGGAGGCGATCTGTTGCAGCAGGCTGTACATGGGGAGGGTCCTTGTCAGAAGCCGAGGTAGGAGCGGCGGATCTGCGCGTCGTCGCGCAGCTGCTTCGCGGTGCCCGAGATGACGGTGCGGCCGGTCTCGAGCAGCCAGGCGTGGTCGGCGATCTCGAGCGCGCGCGCCACGTTCTGCTCGACCAGCAGGATGCCCACGCCCTCCTCGCGATTGACCACGCGCATGATCTCGAAGATCTCGCGGATCACCAGCGGCGCGAGGCCGAAGGAGGGCTCGTCCATCAGCAAGAGGCGCGGGCGCTGCATCAGCGCGCGGCTGATCGCCAGCATCTGCTGCTCGCCGCCCGAGAGCGTGCCGGCCTGCTGCCCGCGCCGCTCGCGCAGCCGCGGAAAGTAGCCGAACATGCGTTCCATGTCCCGCTCCACCTCGGCCTTGCCGCGGCGCAGGTAGGCGCCCACGCGCAGGTTCTCCTCCACCGTCATGTTGACCAGCGTGCCGCGGCCGTCGGGCACGTGCGCGATGCCGAGCGCGGCGGTCTTCTCGGTGCTGTGGCCGTCGATGCGCTGGCCCGCGAGGCGGATCTCGCCGGTGCGCCGCACCAGGCCGCTCAGCGCGCGCAGCGTGGTGGTCTTGCCCGCGCCGTTGGCGCCGAGGATGGTGGTGATGCCGCCCTCGGCGACCTCGAAGTCGATGCCCTCGAGCACGCGCGTGGGGCCGTAGAAGGCCTCGAGGTTCTTCACCTCCAGCAGCGCGGCCATCAGGCGGTCTCCGTGCCGAGGTAGGCGCGCACCACTTCCGGGTCGACCTGCACCTGCGCGGGCGGGCCGTCGGCGATCTTGCGGCCGAAGTTCATCGCCACCACCTGGTCGGACACGCGCATCACCAGGTTCAGGTGATGCTCGACCAGCAGCACGGTCACGTGGAAGCGCTCGCGCACGTCGAGGATCAGCTGGCGCAGCCCGTCGACCTCCTCGTGGTTGAGGCCGGCCGCGGGCTCGTCGAGCAGCAGCAGCTTGGGATCGGCCACCAGCGCGCGCGCCATCTCCACGCGCTTGCGGGTGCCGAACGAGAGGTTCTTCACCGGCGTCTCGGCCAGTGCCGAGAGATCGAGCAGGCTCAGCAGCCGCTCGGTGCGCTCGCGCACCTCGGCCTCCTCGCGCCGCACCGAGGGCAGGCGAAACGCATTGGCGAGGTAGCCGGTGCCGGTGCGGCAATGGCGGCCCACCATCACGTTCTCGCGCACCGTCATCGCGGGGAACAGCGCCACGTTCTGGAAGGTGCGGCCGATGCCCGCCGCCGCGATCGCATGCTGCGGCTGCGCGAGCAGGTCGACGCCGTCGAACACGATCGATCCCGAAGCCGGCGTGTAGATGCGGCTCAGGCAGTTGAACAGCGTGGTCTTGCCGGCCCCGTTGGGACCGATCAGCCCGCAGATCTGGCCGCGGCGCACCTCGAAGGAGATGCCGTCGAGCGCCACGATGCCGCCGAAGCGCACGCCGAGGCCGCTGACGCGCAGCAGCACGTCGGCGGCGGCGTTGGTGGAGACGGAGGGAGTTGTCATGGCGGGCAGTATTCGCCGCGCGTCGCGGGCCCGTCAGTCCCCTGCCCGTGGTACAGGCCGCGCTGTCCCTTGCCACGGGGACAGACGCCGCGCGACGCGGCTGCCACATTCGCCGCACTCCCCTCTTCCCACTCCTCATTCACTCATTCATTCCCTCGTGGAGGCACAGCCATGGACTACGGACTGCAGGACCGCGTGATCCTCGTCACCGGCGGCGGCAGCGGCATCGGCCGCGCGATCGGCATCGAGGCCGCGCGCGGCGGCGCGCGCATCGCCGTCGTCGACGCGGTGGCAGAGCGCGCAACGAGCGTGGCGGCTGAGCTGCGCGAACTCGGCGCGCAGGCCGTCGCGCAGACGCTCGACGTGCGCGATGCCGCTGCCTGCGAAGCCGCGGTAGCGCGCATCGAGGAACAGCTCGGCGCCATCGACGGCATGGTCGCCTGCGCGGGCATCTCGCCGCCCGCGCCCGCCCACGCGATGCCCGACGAACTCTGGACCCGCTGCCTCGACGTCAACCTCACGGGCATGTTCCGCTCGCTGCAGCCTGTGGGCCGGCGCATGCTCGAGCGCCGGCGCGGCGCGATCGTCACCGTGGCCTCGATCGACGGCCTCGGCGGCCATGCGGGCCGCGCGCACTACAGCGCCTCGAAGCACGGCGTGATCGGCCTCACGCGCGCGCTCGCGATCGAGTGGGGCCGCTTCGGCGTGCGCGTCAATGCGCTCGCGCCGGGCGTGGTCGACACGCCGCTCGTGCAGGCCAACATCCCGCCCGATCACCTGCAGTACGCGATGGTCGACCGCAACCCGCTGGGCCGCCTGTGCCGGGCCGAGGAGCAGGCCGGCCCCGCCCTCTTTCTGCTGTCGGACGCCGCGAGCTACGTCACCGGCTCGGTGATGACTGTCGACGGCGGCAGCGCCGCGGGCTTCTTCACGCGCTGGAACGGCGCCGACCTCGGCTCGCGCGCGCTGCTCGAGGCGGGCGCCTACGGCGCGCCCGAATAAACCGAACTCTTTGCACCACTCCCTGAAGGACGACAACCCATGAAGAACCTCTTCGACCTGCGCGGCGAGCGCATCCTGATCACCGGCGCCGGCGGCGCCATCGGCGGCGCGACCGCGCGCGTGTGCGCCGCGCTCGGTGCCGAGCTGTTCATCGCCGACCTGAAGGCGCCGACCGAGCTGGCCGACGAACTGAAGGCGCGCGCCGCCGCGCTCGACAACACGAAGCGCGACGACGTCAATGCACTGCTCGCGGACATCGGCGAGATCGACGCGCTGATCGACACCAGCGGCTACTACGTCAAGGGCGACTGGCTCGATGGCGGCGACGAATGGGAACAGCTGTTCGAGCGCACCATGGCCGTGAACGTCAAGGGCCCGGTCAACCTGCTGCGCGCCGCGCTGCCCGCGATGATGAAGCGCGGCAGCGGCCGCATCGTGCTGACCAGCTCGATGGCCGCGCGCAACGCGGGCTCGACGCTGGCGGTGGAGCCGGCCTACGCGGCCTCGAAGGGCGGGCTGTCGGCGCTGGTGCGCTACTTCGCGCGCCAGGCCGCGGCCTCGGGCGTGGTGGTCAACGGCGTGGCGCCGGGACCGATCTTCACGCCGCTGCTGGTGTCGGCGAACCAGCCCTTCACCGTCGACCAGTACCCGATGAAGCGCCTGGGCCAGCCCGAGGAGATCGGCTGGCCCGCCGCCTTCCTGGCCTCGCGCGGCGCCAGCTTCACCACCGGCGCGGTGCTCGACGTCAACGGCGGCATGTGCTTCTCCTGAGCCGCGCATGACGATGCCGACCGCGCTCGACGTCCTGTGGGAGCCGGTGCGCATCGGCCCCGTGCAGGCGCTCAACCGCATCTACCTGCCCGCGCACCAGGTGAGCCTGCCGCCGCCGGCCTATGGCGCCTACCTGGCCGAACGCGCGCGCGGCGGCGTCGGCCTGATCGTCACGCACGGCTTCCATGTGCATCCGGCCAGCGCGCGCGCCGGCGTGTCGCCGTGGGAGCCCGGCTGGGCCGATGCGGTGCGGGCCTTCGTCACCCCGAGCAAACGGCTCGGCGTGCCGGTGATCGTGCAGGTCACGCACATGGGCGCCAGCGGCACGCGCCGCACCGACGACATCGCGCACTGGGGCGCCGTGCTCGCGCCTTCGCAGCTGGCCTCGCCGGTGCACCGTGCGATGCCGCAGCCGATGGAGGAGGACGACATCCGCGCGGTGATCGAAGGCTTCGCCGCGACCTGCGCCAACGTGCAGGCCGGCGGCGGCGACGGCGTGGAGATCCATGGCTCGCACGGCTACCTGCTGAGCAACTTCCTCTCGCCGTACTGGAACCGGCGCGACGACGAATGGGGCGGCGACACCGAACGCCGCGCGCGGCTCGCGCTCGAGATCGGCCGCGCGGTGCGCGCGCGCTGCGGCAGCGATTTCGCGATCGGCATCAAGCTGAGCCTCGACGAGTACCTCGGCGAGGCCGGCACCACGCCCGAGGAAACGCTGCGCGTGGTCGCGCTGCTCGAGGCCGAGCGCCTGTTCGACTACGTGTGCCTCTCGCACACCGACTACCACCAGAACCACCGGCTGGTGCCGCCGCAGTCGAGCGGCGAGACCGCGCCGCTGGCCGCCAACGCCGCGCGCGTGCGCGAGGCGCTGCGCGGGCGCATCCCGCTGCTGATCCAGGGTTCGGTGCGCGACATCGCGACCGCCGCGAACATCGTCGAACATGGACAGTCCGACATGGTCGGTCTGGTGCGCGCCCAGATCGCCGACCCCGAGATCGTACGCAAGGCGAAAGAAGGCCGCGCCGACCAGACCCGGCGCTGCGTGGGCGCCAACCAGGGCTGCTGGCGACGGCTCGGACAGAACGTCAGTTGCACCGTGAACCCCGAGGCGGGCCGCGAGCTGCAGTTCGGCGCGGCGCTGCCGCGTCCCGCCGCCACGCCGCGCACGCTGCTCGTGATCGGTGGCGGTCCGGGCGGCCTCAAGTTCGCCGACAGCGCGGCCGCGCGCGGCCACCGCGTCACCCTGTGGGAACGCACGGACCGGCTCGGCGGCCAGATCCGCCGCGCCGGCCTGCTGCCCGACTACGGCTCGTGGAACTTCCTGGTCGACGACCTCGAGGCCTCGCTGCGCCGGCGCGGCGTGGAGATCGTGCTGCGCCGCGAGGCCACGGCCGACGCGGTGGCCGCCTTCGGCGCCGACGAGGTCGTCGTGGCCACCGGCGCGCGCTGGCAGCGCGGCGGCCGCTCGATGTTCCGCACCGACCGCGACGCGATCCCGGGCGCGGACCTGCCGCATGTGACGGACGCGCTCTCCGCGCTCGACGACCTGCCCGCCTGCGGGCGCCGCGTGCTGATCGTCGACGACAACGGCGACTACCTGCCGCTGGGCCTGGCCCGGCTGCTGAGCGCCGCCGGCCGAGAGGTCACGGTGGTCGGCGCCGACGCGATGCTCGGCCGCAAGCTCGAGCCCACGCTCGACTGGCCCTGGCTGATGCCGCGCGTGGCCGCGGCCGGCGTGGCGCTGCGTGCCTCGACCACCGTCGAGCGCATCGAGCCGGGCCGCGTCGTGCTGCGCAGCACGCTGGGCGGCGCGAGCGAGACGCTGGCGGCCGACACGGTCGTGCTGTCGATGCTGCGCGAGAGCGACGATGGGCTGTACCAGCAGCTGAAGGCACGCGGCCTGGCGGTGCGCCGCATCGGCGACTGCGTGGCGCCGCGGGAGGTGGACGATGCGGTGCTCGAGGGATTCAGGGAGGCGCAGGCGATCGGTTGAGCCTCGCCAGCCATCGTGCATGAGGAAGCCTTCGCGTTGCTCACGATGCGAACTCGGGGTTTGCCGTGTCCACGCCTCGCCGGCCCTGCGCTAGATTGCTCCGCATGACGCCCCAACCTTTCAGGCTTCGAATCGCGGATGACGCGATCGCCGATTTGCATGCGCGGCTGGACATGACCCGCTGGCCAGACCAGCCCGCGGGCCCGCCTTGGGCGCACGGGGCCGACCTGGCCTGGATGCAGCGGCTCGCCACGCACTGGCGCCATCGTTTCGACTGGCGCGCGCAGGAGCAGCGGCTCAACGCGTTTGCGCAATACACGACGCCGCTGCACGGAATCCAGCTGCACTACATCCACGAGGCGGGCCAGGGCCCGGCGCCCATGCCGCTGCTGCTTTCGCACGGCTGGCCTGGCTCGGTGTTCGAGTTCGCCGAGTTGATCCCGCGGCTGACCGACCCGGCGCGCTTCGGTGCCGATCCCGCCGATGCCTTCACGGTGGTGGCGCCCAGTCTGCCGGGCTATGGCCTGTCGTTCCACCCCGGCCAGCCGGGATTCTCCGTGGAGCAGATCGCCGATGCGTTCGCCGCGCTGATGACCGACGTGCTGGGTTACGGGCGTTTCGCCACCCAAGGTGGCGACTGGGGTGCCTCCATTTCCGCGCGGCTCGGGCTGGTGCATCCACGCAAGACCATCGGCGTGCACCTGAACCTGTTGCCGATAGCGCGCGATCCGGCGCGTTTGGGTTCCAGCCCGGCAGCGCAGCGCTACCGCGAGGAACTGCAGCACTGGCTGCGCGAAGAGACCGGCTACAGCGCGATCCAGGGCACGCGACCCCACACGCTGGCCTTCGGCCTCGGCGATTCGCCGATCGGCCTGGCGGCGTGGATCGCCGAGAAGATGCGCGCCTGGTCCGACTGCGGCGGCGACATCGAATCGGTGTTCAGCCTGGACGAGATCCTGGCCAACGTGTCGCTGTACTGGTTCACCGGCGCCATCGGCTCCTCGTTCTGGCCCTACTACGCGCGCCAGCATGCCGCGCAGTGGCCGATCCCCGAGGGCGCCACCGTGGACGTGCCCATGGGCTATGCCGAGTTCCCCGCCGAAATCCTGCATCCGCCGCGCGAACTGGCCGAGCGCACTTTCACCGACATCCGGCGCTGGAGCGCGCTGCCGCGCGGCGGCCATTTCGCGGCCATGGAGCAGCCCGAGCTGCTGGCCCAGGAGATCCGGGCGTTCTACCGGCCGCTGCGCGGCACGGCCTGAACCGGATTCACTGCGCGGGTTGCAGCCCGAGCGCGCGCAGTTCGGTCTCCATCAACTGGCGCAGCCGGTGCTGGCGCTCGTAGCCGAAGCGCGCCGTCAGCGTCGCGATGCTGAGCGCGCCCATGGCGTGCTCGCCCATGCGGAACGCAATGCCGAAGCCGGCCACGCCGACCTCGCCGAAGGCATCGAAGGTCACCATGCAGCCCTGCTCGCGCGCCGCCACGCCGGTCTGCAGCAACTGCTCCACCGCCAGGCCGTTCTCCGCATACTGCGCGGCATTGCGCGCGTGGATGGCGGCGATCTCCGCGGGGTCCATCAAGCCGAGCACCGCGCGGCCGCCGGTGCCGGTGCCGATCAGGCGGCGCTGGCCGATGTTGGTCGTCAGGATCTTGATCGGCGAGCTGCCCTCCTCGCGGTGCGCGCAATACACCAGGTCGCCCTGGCGCATCATCAGGAACACCGTGTCGCCACCGATGCGCCCGATGCGCTTCATGGTCGGCACGAAGCGGCGCAGCAGCGGCGTGGGCTGGGGCAGCAGCGAGCCGAGCAGCACCGCCTGGGGCCCCAGCCGGTACAGATGCTCGGCATCGCGGTCGACGAACTGTTCGTCGACCAGGCAGCAGAGCAGGCGGTATGCCGTGGCCCGGTCCAGGCCCGAGTCCCGCACCAGCTGCGCCAGCTTGATGCCGTGGTCGTTGCACTTGGCCACGCGCCGCAGCAATTGCAGCGCGCGCCGCACGCTCTGCGTGCCGCGCGCCGGCCCTTCGCCATGGCCGTCGCCCGGGGCTTCCGGGAGCGTGTCGCCATCGCGTTTGTCTTCCATCAACACATCCGACCCCACACCCACCTCCTTGGCTGGCCAAATGGCGCTGCGCCGGTTCAACGCAGCGGCGAAAACCCGGTCGGCTTGAGCAGGCGATTCTCCATGCCGACGATCCAAGGCAGCACCTTGGCCGAGAACGCGACCCACTGCGGATCGTTCCACAGCGCGGTCCGGCGCCGGTCCCGGTCCACCAGGTCCTCGAAGCCCCAGATGTGCACCGCCGTGTTCAATTGCCCGGTCTCGGCCGTGAAGTAGGCCACCAGGTGACCCAGGTGACCGCGCACCAGCGGCAGGCCCTCGGCCTCGAAAAGCGTGAGGAACGGCCGAAAGTTGGCCGGCGCGAAACTGTAGTTGCGTTCTTCGTAGATCATGTGTCGCCTCCGTTCAATCCAGGGGGCCGTCGTAGGCGTCGCTCGCGGCGCCCCAGGCCATGTAGCCGCCATCGACCGGCAGGGTCACGCCGGTGATGAACTCGGCGCGGTCCGAGGCGAGGAACAGCACCGCGTCGGCAATGTGCTGCGCCGTGCCGAGCCGACCCGCCGGGGTGCGGCGCCGCACGCGCTGCGCATCGAGCTTGCCCTCGTCGATCAGGCGCTGCGAGAACGGCGTCAGCATGTAGCCCGGCGCCACCGCGTTCACGCGCACGCCCTGCGCCGCCCACTCGCAACCCAGCGTGCGGGTCATCATGCCGATGCCGGCCTTGGCCGCGCTGTAGGCATTGCGACGCGCGAGCCCGAGCACGCCGGCGATCGAACTGAGGTTGACGATCGCACCGCGGCCTTGCGCCAGCATGTGCGGCGCGGCCGCCTTGCACATCAGGTAGGTGCCGCACAGGTGGATGTCGACCAGCCGACGGAAAGCGGCCACGTCCTGCTCCACGGTGGGCTGGAAGGTGTCGGGAATGCCGGCGCAGTTGACCAGCACATCGAGCCGCCCCCAGCGCGCCACCGCGGCATCGACCATGCGCCGCACGTCGCCTTCGTCCGCCACGTCGCCGGCCAGGCCCAGATGGTCGGGGCCCAGCTGCGCGGCCTCGTCCAGCGCGGCATCCCGCCGCAGATCGGCCACTGCCACCCGCGCGCCCGCGGCCGCGAAGCCGCGGGCCGAGGCCTGGCCCAGGCCGCTGGCGCCACCGGTGATCAGGACCACCCGGCCTTGCAGTTCCGGATAGGCATGTTCTCGCCCGCTCATTGCTCGAGCTTGATGTTGGCCGCGCGGATCACCTCGCCCCACAGCGCGCTCTGCGCCTTGACGAAGGCGGTGAACTCGGCGGGCGTGGTCGGCGACGGCTCGATGCCCAGGTCGGCCAGGCGCTTGCGGATGTCGTCGGAGGCGAGCGCCTTGTTGAGCTCGGCATTCAAGCGCGCCACGATGGGCTCGGGCGTGCCCGCGGGCGCCGCCAGGCCTTGCCACGAATACGACTCGAAGTCGGCCAGCCCGGCCTCGGCGAAGGTCGGCACCTCGGGCAGCACCGCGCTGCGCCGCGCCATGGACAGCGCGATCGGCCGCAGCTTTCCGCTCTTGATGTAGGGCAGGCTGGCGGCCGTGTTGACCAGGTACATGTCGATCTGACCGCCCAGCAGGTCCTGCAGCGCCGGTGCGTCGCCCTTGTAGGGCACGTGGAGCAGCGCGATGCCCGCCTTGCGCTGGAACAGCTCCATGCCCAGGTGGTTGGGTCCACCCGCTCCCGGCGTGGCGTACTTCAATCCGCCGGGCTCGGTGCGCGCCAGCGCGATCAGCTCGGCCAGCGTGTGGGCCTTCAGCGTGGGCCGCACCACCATCACGAAGGGAAATCGCGTGGTGCCGCCGATGTAGCTGAAGTCCTTCTCGGGCTGGTAGGGCACGCGCTTGTACAGGTGCGGTGCCAGCGCCACGGTCGAGGTGTCGACCGTGCCGACCGTCAGGCCGTCGGGCTTGGCGCGAGCCAGCAGATCGCCCGCGATCATGGTGCCGCCGCCGGGCTTGTTGTCGATGACCAGGGTCTGGCCCAGCGCGCGCCCCATGGAATCGCCCAGCATGCGCGCCACCACGTCGGTGCCGCCACCGGCCGGATAGGGAACGATCCAGCGCGGCGGCTGGCTGGGGTATGGCTGCGCCAGCGTCCGCGTGGACAGTGCCGCGCCCGCGGCCAGCGTCAGCAGCGCGCGGCGGCTCAGGTGCGCGGAAGCGTCGAAATCTTTCATGCTTGTCTCCTTGTCTTGCAATCGATCAGCGCGGCTGGGGCGCGCGAACCCCGCCGAAGGTCTGCCACGAGCCCGCGACCAGCCAGCCCGCGTCGGCCGGCACGTTGATGCCCGTCAACACACCGGCCTCTTCGGACAGCAGGAACACCACGACCCGCGCGATGTCCCGCGGTGCGATCAGCCGGCCCAGCGCGCTGTGCGCCTTGAGCTTTTCGGGATCGCGCAGCCCCAGGTCGATCTGGCTCTGCAGCGCGGCCGTGACGGTATAGCCCGGCGACACGGTGTTCACGCGCACGCCCGAGCGGCCCCACTCGGCCGCAAGGCATTCGCCCAGCGAGATGACCGCGGCCTTCGCGGGCGAATAGGCATGCAGCGGCATGGAGCGCATGCCCGCCACCGAGGCGATGTTGACGATGGCGCCGCGCCCGGCCCGTGCCATCGCGCTGCCGAACACCGCGCAGCACGAATAGGTGCCCTCGAAGTCGATCGCGAGCACGCGCTGGAATTCCGCATGCGGCAGGTCGGCCGGCGTGTCGGGCGATTGCACGATGCCGGCACAGTTCACCAGCAGGTCGACGTGCAGGCCCTGCGCCTGCAGCCGTGCCTGCGCCGCCTGCACGGCCGCGTGGTCGGACACGTCGAGCACCAGGGCCTGGGCGCCGAGGCGCCGCGCCGCCTCGAGCGTGCGCGCCTCGTCGATATCGGCCAGCACCAGCGTGGCACCGCGCTCGGCCAGCAGCTCGCAGCAGGCCAGGCCGATGCCGCTGGCACCGCCGGTGACCAGGGCCAGGCGACCCGCGAAATCCTGTGTTGCACTCATCTGCACGCGCGCCTTCAACGACCGCTGAACACCGGCTTGCGCTTCGATGCGAACGCCTCGACCGCCTCGTGGTGGTCCTGCGTCAGGTTGGTCAGGCACTCGTAGGCCGTGCCCGCGTCCATGTGGCCGTGCGCCAGCTGGCGCAGCGGAATGGTATAGCCGGCCTTGGTCCAGCGGATGGCCTTGGTGGCACCGTTCTTGAGCTTGCTCACCAGTGCCTCGACCTTGGCGTCCAGTTCGTCGGCCGTGCTCACGTTGCCGACCGCGCCCAGCTGCTTCGCCTCGGCCGCGCTCAGCAGGTCGCCGGTCAGCAGCAGTTCGCGCGCCTTGCCGAAGCCGATCATCTGCGGCCACAGGAAGCCTCCGCCATCGGCTGCATTCAGGCCCACGCGCACGTGCGGATCGCCGATGCGCGCATGGTCCGCCATCACCGTGATGTCGCACAGCAGCGCCAGGGTGGCGCCCAGGCCCACGGCGTCGCCGTTGATGCGGCCGATGATGGGGATCTCGCAGTCCAGCATCGAATAGACGATGCGCTTGGCCTCCCAGGTCACGATCTCGAAGCCCTCGGGCTCGCGCACCGCCTCCTTCATCCATTCGATGTCGCCGCCGGCGCAGAAGGCCTTGCCGGCGCCCGTCAGCACGATCACGCCGATGTCGCGGCGCTCGCCCAGGTCGATGAACACGCGCGACAGCGCGGTGTGGAGTTCGGCGTTGACCGAGTTCAGCGCATTCGGACGGTTGATGGTGACGCGGGCGACGCGGTCGGCGATCTCGACCTGCAGGGCGGAATTGGACATGGGGAAGTCTCCTGTGGAAAAAGAGGTTGGAAAGAAGGAAGGGGAGTCAGGCCGCCAGCAATTGCCGGCGCACCTCGATGCGGTTCAGCTGCGCCTCGGCGGCACCGAAGCACCGGGCATTCACGTGCAGGCGGCGGTACCAGTGCGTGAGCCGGTACTCCTCGGTCACGGCGATGCCGCCCGTGACCTGGATCAGCGCGCCCACGCCGCGCAGCACGCGCCGGCCGACGAAGCTCTTGGCCACCGGCAGCGTGGGCCAGGGGCCAGCTGCCTCGGCATCGATCTCCTGAGCGAGGCGCTCGGTCAGCGCCAGCGCCTGCTGGAGGTCGCAGAAGATCTCGGCCATGCGGTGCTGCAGTGCCTGGTTGGCCGACAGCGGCTTGCCGAACTGCATGCGCTGCTTGAGGTAGTCGAGCGTGAGTTCGAACGCGGCCTCGAACACGCCGGTGGCATCGGCCACCAGCGCGGCCGCGGCCCGGTCGACAGCCTGTTCGGCCAGGCCGGGCCAATGGCGCACCGTGGTCCGGTCGAGTCGCAGCCGCGCCGTGGCGCGCCCGTCCACCCAGCGTGCCGGTTCGCGCGAAACACCGGCGGCCGCCAGCTCCAGCAGCGCCAGGCCGCCGGAGGCGAGCGGCAGCAGCGCGTGGGTGGCGTGCTCGGCGCCCAGCAGCGCGCCGGTGCGACCGCTCAGTTGCTCCGCATCCCGGCGCGGCCCTTCGGCCTCGGGCTGCAGGTCGGCCATGGCCAGGCGCAGCGTTCCGGCGCTCAGCGACGCCGCCAGTTCAGGGGCCAGCCGCACGAGCAGCGGGGCCAGCAGCAGATGCAGGTCCAGCGCTTCGGGCCGCGCGTCGCGGCCGGCCAGGCGCAGCAGCTCGAAGCAGGCGCTGGCCGGTGCGCCGAAGCCGTCGGCCTCCTCGGGCAGCGGCAGCGCGAGCCAGCCGAGGCCGGCCAGCGCGGCCCAGGAGCCTGTCGGCGCAAGGTGGCCCTGGCGGAACCGGGCCACGCGCTCGGACAGCGGTGCATGCTCGGCGAACCAGCGCCTGGCCCCGTCCAGCAGCAGATCGAGTTCTTCGCGTTCCATGGTGCGGCTCCCTCACATGTCCAGGATGGACTTGGCGATGATGGTTTTCTGGATCTCGTTCGCACCCGCGTAGATGGTCACCACGCGGCGGAAGAAATGGCGCTCGGCCCAGCCCCGGCCCGCGGGATGCAGCAGTCCGCTGCCGTAGTCGGCGCCCAGCACCAGGCCGGCGTCGCCCAGCAGCGCCATCGCGGTTTCGCTCACGCGCTGCTGCAGCTCGGAGCCGCGGATCTTCAGCGTGGACGCGGCGGGCCCCGGCTCGATGCCGCGCATCTGCTCGGCGATGACCGAGAGCGCGGCCGACTCCAGCGCGACGAAATCCGCCGTCAGCACGGCCAGCCTGCGCCGCACGCCGGCCTGCTCGATGAGGGGCCTGCCATCGGCGCCGCGGCACTCGCGCGCCAGCCGGTCGAGCTCGACGATGTCGCGCTTGGTGCGCGGCGCCTGGGCGTTGTTCACGCGTTCCCGCGCCAGCAGGTCCTTGGCATAGCCCCAGCCCTTGTTGGGGGCGCCGATCATCGCGTCGGCCGGCACGCGCACGCTGTCGAAGAACACGGCGTTGACGCTGTGGCCCTCGTCCATCGTGAGGATCGGCTGCAGCGTGATGCCGGGATCGCGCATGTCGAGGATGAACACCGACAGGCCGGCCTGCGGCTTGGCCTCGGGCTCGGTGCGCGCCAGGCAGAACATCAGGTCGGCGTGATGGCCGCTCGACAGCCAGGTCTTCTGCCCGTCGATGACCCAGTGGCTGCCGTCGAAGCGCGCGCGCGTCTTGAGCGAGGCCAGGTCCGACCCCGCATTGGGTTCGGAGAAGCCCTGGCACCAGAACTCCTCGCCGGCAAGGATCCTGGGCAGGTAGCGCGCCTTCTGCGCGTCGCTGCCTTCGGCGATCAGCATCGGACCGGCCAGGAACAGGCCATGCACGTCGCCCAGCGGCGCATCGGCGAACGCGCTCTCCTCCTCGAAGATGTAGCGCTGCAGGGCCGTCCAGCCAGTGCCGCCCAGCGCTTGCGGCCAGTGCGGCGCGCCCCAGCCGCGGCGGTGCAGGATGGCCTGCCAGCGCGCCATGTCCTCGCGCGCCATGTGCAGGCCGCCGCGCGTCTCGTGGCGCAGGTCCTCGCTCAGGTGGGTCTGCAGGAAGTCGCGCACTTCCGCGCGGAAGCGGCGCAGCTCGGGGGTGTTGAACAGGCTCATGGGTCGTTGGGGGCGAGTGGATTCAAGGCAGCAGCACCAGCGAGCCGGTGGTGCCGCGCGACTGCAGCGCCTCGTGCGCCTGCGCCGCTTGCCGCAGCGCAAAGCGACCGCCGATGTGCACCTGCAGGGCGCCGTCGGCCACCAGGCCGAACAGCTCGTCGGCCGCAGCCTGCAGGTCGGGATGCGTGCGCACATAGGCGAACACGCCCGGCACGGCCACGCCGATCGAACGCGCAGGCCCGAGGTCGGCCAGGGCCACGTTGGGCAGGCCCTCTGCCACCTGGCCGAGGTTGACGACCTGGCCGAATGGCTTGACCACGCGCAGGCAATCTTGAAAAACCGTGCCGCCGAGGCCTTCGAACACCGCATCGACACCGGCGCCATCGGTGAGCGCCCGCACCGCCTCGACGAAGGGCTGCTCGCTGCCCACGATGACCGCATCGCAACCCTGGCGTCGCGCCTGCTCGGCCTTCGCCGCGGAGCCGACCACGCCGATCACGCGGCAGCCCAGCCGGCTGGCCCACTGCGTGAGCAGCGAACCCAGGCCGCCCGCGGCCGCATGCACCAGCACGGTCTGGTCGGGCTCCGGCCGCGTCACCTTGCGCAGCAGCATGTGGGCGGTGAGCCCCTGCAGCGTGACGGCTGCCGCCTGCTCGTCGCTCACGCCATCGGGCACGCGCAGCACATGCCGCGCCGGCAGGTTGCGCAGCGTGGCGTAGCTGCCCACCGGCGGGCATGCGTACGACACGCGCATGCCCGGCGCCAGGTGGGTCACGCCCTCGCCCACGGCCACCACGCTGCCGGCGGCCTCCACGCCGAGCGCGCCGGGCAGCGCCGGCAGCGGAAACACGCCGCGGCGGTGGTAGGTGTCCAGATAGTTGATGCCGATGGCACTCTGGCGGATCTGCACCTCGCCGGGTGCCGGCGGCGGCACCTCGATGGGTTCGCACACCATCGCTTCGGGCCCGCCGTAGGCGTGGATTCGAACCGCGTATTCAGTCGACATGGGCATGGGCTTTCGTGGCGGCGAGCAGTTGCTCGCGCAGTTCGCGTTTCAGGATCTTTCCCATCGGGTTCTTGGGCAGGGCTTCGAGCACATGCCATTGGCGTGGCGTGGCGAAATCGGCCAGCAGGCCGGCGCAGTGCGCGCGCAACGCCGCCGTGTCGAGCGCCACGCCGGGCCGGGCCACCACGCAGGCCGCGATGTCCTCGCCCAGGCCCGCATGCGGCACCGCGACGACGGCGGCCTCGGCCACCCCGGCGAAGCGGTAGATCGCCTCCTCGACCGCGGCCGAGGCGATCTTCAGGCCGCCCCGGTTGATGATGTCCTTCTTGCGATCGACGAAGTGCAGGTGGCCTTCGTCGTCGATGCGGCCGATGTCGCCGGTGCGCACCCAGCCGTCGACGAAGGCCTCGGCCGTGGCCTCGGGGTTGCGCCAGTAGCCCAGCGCCGCCGAAGGACCGGAGAACACGATCTCGCCGCTCTCGCCTGGTGCCGCCGGTTGGCCGTCCTCGCCGATCACGCGCACCGCGCAGCCGGGCTGCGCCACGCCGATGCAGCCAGCTTTGCGCGGCAGGAACCACGGCGCGAGCACCGTGCCGGCCGGGCCGGTCTCGGTCATGCCCCAGATGTGGACCTGGTCCACCCAAGGCAGGTGGCGGCGGAACTTGGCGATGACCTCGGCCGGCATGGCCGCGCCGCCGTAGCCGAGCCGGCGCACGCGCGAGAGGTCGTAGGCCGCGTTGGGGTACTCGTCGATCATGAAGTTCAGCGGCGAGGTCACGCCGTGGTAGACGGTCGTGCCCTCGGTCTCGATCAGCCGCAACCGGCCCGCGTTGTCGAGCACGCTGGGCTCCAGCACCGCACCGGCGCCGCTGACCCAGGCCGCCATGCAGGCCATGTTGAGCACCGAGCTGGTGTAGACCGGCCAGGCGCCCTGGTAGGTGTCCTGGTCGGTGAGACCGACCGCGCCGCCAATCGCATGACCGCAATAGAGCTGGCTGCGATGGCAATGCGTGACAGCCTTCGAGCGCGCCGTGGTGCCCGAGGTGAACAACAGAACGCTGGGGTCCTCGGGGCGCGCCACCTCGGGCAGGGCCGCGGCATGGAACTCGGCCTCCGGTTCGGGCCAGGTGTCGGCGGCCGCGGCCGGGCCGTCCAGCAGCAGCACCCGCGCGACGGGGTACAGCGCACCCACGCGTGCGGCCTCCGCCCGCATGCAGACGACGAAGGCGGGCTCCACCAGCGCCAATGCGTGGCGCAGTTCGTCGTCGGAGGCGCGCACGTTCAGCGGCGAGACGATGGCGCCGAGCCGCCAGCAGCCCAGGGCCGTCAGCACGGCCTCGCGCACGGCCTGGTTGGAGACGAACAGCGCGACGCGCTCGCCGGCCTTCAGGCCGCGCGACGACAGGCCGCGCGCCATCGCTTCCATGCGGATCACCAGCTGGGCGTAGCTCAGCCGGTCGCGGTGGCCGCGATGGCTGTGGGCCGACAACGCCAGCTTGAAGGGCGCCTGGGCGGCGCGGCGCCGCAGCAGCGCGGGCACGGTCAGGCCGTGCAGTTCGCCGTAGCGGTTCAGTTCATCGGCAGGTCGCACGTCCACCTCACGCAATGCTGTAGCCGCCATCGACCGGCAGCGTCACGCCGGTGATGTAGCCGGCATCGTCCGATGCGAGGAAGGCCGCCGCCTTGCCGATGTCGCCCGGCTGGCCCCAGTGGCCCGCCGGCAAGCGCTTCAGGATGGGGCCGGCGCGCTCGGGATCGCTGAAGGCATTGACCGACATCCGTGTGTCGATCCAGCCAGGCGCGATGGCATTCACGCGCACGCCCTGCGCGGCGTAGGCGACCGCCAGCGCGCGTGTCAGCGCCTCGACCGCCCCCTTGCTGGCCGAGTAGCCCGGATTGCGGCCCGAGCCGAAGCGGCTCCACATCGACGCGAAGTTCAGGATGCTGCCGCCAGCGGCGGCCAGCGCGGGGCGCAGCAGCGTGCACGCCAGCTGGGTGCCGTGCAGGTTCACGTCGACCACGCGCCGGAAGCCTTCCACCGTGTGCTCGCGCTCGTCGTGCAGGATGATGCCGGCCGCATTGGCCAGCAGGTGCAGCCTTGGCGTGCGCCGAGCCACCGCGCCCAGCGCCTCGGCATCGGTGATGTCCATGCGCTCGAACTCGATGCCCGAGCCCTCCAGGCCCGGCTCGGTGTCCAGGCCGAGCGCCAGCACGCGCCAGTGGCGCCGGCGCAGCTCGAGGCCGGTGGCCAGGCCCAGCCCGGTGCCGCCGCCGGTGATGATGGCGAGGCGATCGTCTTGGGGCAATGTCATGCGTTCTCCAGGGATTGCGAAGGGGACCGGTCCGCCAGCGCTTCGAGCCCGCGCATGGCGGCCACGAAGTCCGACGCGCTCAGCGGCCGCTCGAAGTGCTTCAGGTGCGGCGCCGTCATCGCGCCGTCGGCGATCGTCCGCAGCACGTCGTCGGTGGCGGGGACGTCGAAGCCTTGCAGGCTGGTCGCCAGGCCGACCGCACGATGGAAGTCCAACTGCTGCTGCATGAAGTCCTGCGGGCGGCGCTCGAGCATGAACTGCACCAGCAGTCCGTAGCCGACCTGCTGGCCATGCAGCGTCGTGGCTATCCGCGGCACGCGCGTCAGGCCGCGCGTCATCGAATGCGCGATCGACAGGCCGCTGTTCTCGAACGCGAGCCCCGCCAGCAGCACCAGCGCTTCCGTCAGGTGCTCGAAATGCATGTCGGGCGAGCCGGCCTGCAGTGCGGCCAGCCCCGGCACGGCGTGCTCGCGAATGGCCCGTTCGCAGGCGATGGACAGCTGCGCCGCGGCCAGCGTGTTGCGCCCACCGAACAGGTTCAGGCCATGGGCGCGGCGCGCCTGCTCGCCCTCGTACAACTTGCACAGCGCGTCGCCGATGCCGGAGACCAGCAATGCACGCGGCGCGCGCACCAGCACCTCGGTGTCCACGATCACCGCATCGGGGTTGCGCGGCAGGTGCTCGACCGATTCCATCCGGTGCTCATCGTCGTAGTACACGAAGGACTCGCTGCAGGGCCCGTCGTTGGAGGCCGAGGTCGGCAGCACGACCAGCCGCGCGCCGAGCTCGCGCGACACCGCCTTGCCGGCATCCACGCCCTTGCCGCCACCGGCCGCCAGCACCACGTCCGGCGCGTCGGTGCCTCGAGCCTGCCGCACCAGCCCCTGCACCATGGCGCGCGTGACATCGCCGCGCACCTCGAGCCACGGAACCGCCATGCCTCGCGCGCGGCAACCCACATCGACGGCCGGGCGCAGCAGGCCGGCGACGATGGCGTCGCACACCAGCACGGGCCGGCGGCCCAGGCGGCTCACCACATCGCCCACCAGTCCCAGCGCGCCGGGGCCCTGGTAGTAGCGGTGCGCCGCGCCGAACGCGCGGATCGCCTGCGGGTTCGCGCTCATGCCAGCCATGCCGTCACGCGTTCGACGATGCGCGCCTTGCTGAGGCCGTACTTGTCCAGCAGATAGGCGTGCGAGCCGCATTCGGTGAACTGGTCGGGAATCGCGATCTTCAGCAACGGGCGGTGCTGGCCGGCCTCGTACAGCGCGTCGATCACGAGGGAAGCCAGGCCGCCGCTGGCGACATGGTTCTCGCAGACCACCAGGCGTTTGACGGAGGCAGCGAACTCGACCAGGCCGGCCGCGTCGAAGGGCTTGATCGACGCGGTGTGGAACAACGAACTGGCGATGCCGCTTGCCGCGAGCTCGCGCTGCGCATCGATGACGCGCTCGGTCATCGATCCGGTGGAGACGAAGCCCACGTCGCTGCCGCCGGCGACCACGTGGCCCTTGCCGATGCGCACGCGATGCGTCGCGGGATCGAACACCACGGGCACGTTGGCGCGCAGCAGGCGGCTGTAGACGGTGCCGGGGATGTCCACGGCCATCTCGGCGATCTGCGCCATCTCGGTCGCGTCGCACGGGTCGAGCACCGTCATGTTCGGGATCGCGCGCATCAACCCCAGGTCCTCGTTGGCCTGGTGCGTGCCGCCATAGCCGGAGGCCAGGCCGGGGTTGCCGGCGAACATCTTCACGTTCTCGTCGCTGTGCGCGCAGGCGATCGCGAGGAAGTCGTAGGCGCGCCGCGTGGCGAAGGTGCCGTAGGTCGTGCAGTAGGCGACCTTGCCGGTCTTCGACAGCCCGGCCGCGGCCATGACCAGCGCCTGTTCGGCCATGCCGACGTTGAAGAAGCGCTGCGGGTACTTGTGGCGGAAGTCGTGTACGTCGGTGTACTTGCCGAGGTCGGCTGTCAGCACCACGAGTTCGGGATGCCGCTCGGCGGCCTTCAGGGTTCCGATGGCGAACGGCGCGAACTGCGCGGGACGGCCGACCACGGCCTCCGATTCGCTCATCGCGAGCGTGCGCGAAGGGGCAAGGGTCTCAGGCATTCTCGATCTCCAGTTCGCGGGCGACGTCGTCCCATTCGTCGGCGTCGATGCGCACGAAGTGCGCGCGGTCGCGTTGCTCGATGCGGCGGATGCCGCGGCCGGGGCGGGTGCGCATGACCACGGCCTTGGGTTTGCCCTCGCACAGGCGCGCCCAGGCCAGGGCCTCCAGCAGCTGTGCGAGGTCGTTGCCGTCGATCTCCCGCACGGCCCAGCCGAACGCGGCGAAGCGGCCCGCGACGGGCTCGATGTTCACGACCATGGGCCCGTCGGCCTGGATGCCGTTGCAGTCGATCCACGCAACCAGCCTGTCCAGGCCGAAGCTGGCGGCAGCGGTGGCTGCTTCCCAGGTCGAGCCTTCCTGCAGCTCGCCGTCGGACAGCTCGACATGGATGGCCGACTGGTGGCCGTCCAGCCGGTAGCCCAGCGCGGCACCGGTGGCGATGCCCAGGCCGTGGCCCAGCGAACCGCCGGTCATCTCCACGCCGGGCACATGGCCCTCCATCGTGCTCATCTCCAGCGGGCTGCCGTCGGCGCCGTAGCTGGGCAGGCTGGCCGCGTCGATGAGCCCGGCCTCGGCCAGCACGGCCCACATCGCGATCGAGTAGTGGCCGGTGGACAGGTAGAAGCGCTTGCGGTCGGCGCGCGTGAAGTCCAGGTCGTCCGCGCTGAACTCGTGGAAGTAGAGCGCGGCCAGGAAGTCGGCGATGCCCAGGCCCTGGCCCAGGTAGCCCTGGCCCTTGCCGCGTGCCTGCACGACCATCTTTCGGCGCAGGGCCAGGGCCTTGGCCCGCAGCCTCTGCACATCGGCCGCCTCGTCCGGCGGGTTCGGTCTCGCGTTCATGAAATGTGTGCTCCTTGCGTGGTGGTTCAAATGCCGAGGTAGGTGGCGCGCAGGTGGCCGTCGGCCAGCAGCTCCCGACCGCTGCCCGACAGGGCGATGCGGCCGTTCTCCAGCACGTGGCCGTGGTCCGCCATCTGCAGCACCTTGAAGACGTTCTGCTCGATCACGAGCACCGTGACGCCGAGGTCGCGAATGCGCCGGATCGACTCGAAGAGCCGGTCGACCATGATGGGCGCCAGCCCCAGCGAAGGCTCGTCCAGCGCCAGCAGCCGCGGCTTGGCCATCAGCGCGCGGCCGACCGCCACCATCTGCTGCTGGCCGCCCGACAGCGTGTTGGCCGCGAGCTTCTGGCGCTCTTCCAGGATCGGGAACAGCGCGAAGACTTCCTTCAAGGTCTGGTCGCGAACCTCACGCGCACGTGCGTTGTGCGCGCCGATCAGCAGGTTCTCGCGGATCGACATGCCGCCGAACAGCTGCTTGCCTTCGGGCGACTGCACGAAGCCCTGCCTGACCACTTCGTAGGGGGCCAGGCCCTGCAGCGGCGAGCCTTCGAGCCGGATCTCGCCGGCCTGCGGCTTGATCAGGCCGGAGATGGTGCGCAGCAGCGTGGTCTTTCCTGCGCCGTTGGCGCCGATCAACGCCACGAGCTGGCCCGGGGCGATGGACAGGTCCAGCCCGCGCAGCACCGACACGTCGCCATAGCCGGCCACGAGGCCCCGGATCTCAAGCGCCGGCGTCGACATAGTCTTCTCCAAAGTAGGCCTTGAGCACCGCGTCCTGGCGCACCACGTCGGCCGGCAGCCCGTCGGCGATCAGTTCGCCCAGGTTCATCACGATCACGCGGTCGGACAGGCCCATGATCACTTTCATCACGTGTTCGATGATCAGCACCGTGACCCCGCGGTCGCGCACCTTCTTGATCAGCTCCACCATCACCATGGCTTCCTGCGGTGTCGCGCCGGCCACCACCTCGTCCATCAGCAGCAGGCTGGGTTCGGTCGACAGCGCACGGCCCAGTTCGACCTTGCGCCGCTCGAATGCGGTGAGGTTGTCGGCATCCGTGGAGGCCAGGGCCGACATGCCGAGGAAGTCCAGCAGTTCGTCGGCCTTGCTCAGGCTGCGCGCGCGGTCGCGCGTCTTGACCAGGCTGCCCACGACGAGGTTCTCGCGCGCCGTCATGCCGCCGAAGGGCTTGGACAGCTGGAAGGTGCGCGCCAGCCCCGCGGCACAGACGTCCCAGGGCTTGCGGCCGCTGATCTTCCGCCCGTCGAGCTCGATCTCGCCCTCGTCCACGCCGACGAAGCCGGCGATCATGTTGAAGGCCGTGGTCTTGCCGGCGCCGTTCGGGCCCAGCAGCCCCAGGATCTCGCCGCGCCGCAACTGGAAGGACAGGCCCTTCACGGCCTGCACGCCGCCGTAGCGCTTGGAAATGCCGCGCACCGAGAGCAGGATGTCGGAACCCGTGCTCATCGCGTGCTCCTGCCGCGCAGCAGCCAGGTCCCCAGCCGCTTGATCGGATCCCACAGGCCCTTGGGCAGGTACAGCACGGCCAGGATCAGGACCAGCCCGTAGATCACGAGGTGCAGCCCGATGAACTGGCCGCCCAGGTAGCCGCGCGTCACCTCGGCGAGCGGCGCCAGGAACGCGGCGCCCACCAGCGGACCGAACACCGTGCCCTGGCCGCCGATGATGGCCATCAGCGCCATGTCGATGGACAGCTCGGTGCCCATGTTGCGCTCCGGGTTGATGAAGCGGATGAACTGCGCGTAGAAGCTGCCGCCGAGTGCCGTCATGAACGCGCTCAGTGCATACGCGCTCAGCGTGTAGCGGGTGGGATTGATGCCCAGCGATTCGGCGGCATCGCGATCACCGCGGATGGCCTTCAGGCACACGCCGAGCCGGCTGCGTTCCATCAGCCACGTCATGGCCGTGATCACCACCACCAGCACGAGGATGATGTAGTAGTACGGCACCTTGCTCTCGAACTGGAACAGGCGCCAGTCGGTGCCGACCAGCGGAACGCGCAGGCCTTCGGCACCCTTGAGCGAGATGCCCATCACCAGGTCGGTGTTCTCGACCCAGATGCGCACGATCTCGGCCACGGCGATGGTGGTCAGCGCGAAGTACGGCCCGCGCAGCCGCATGGTCGGGTAGCCGATGACCACGGCCAGCAGCGCCGCCAGCGCACCGCCGACCAGCATGCCGAGCCACGGCGAGAGGCCGAGGCCGGTGAGCAGCAGCACCGAGCAGTAGCCGCCCACGCCGCTGAACACGGAGTGGCCGAACGAGATCTGCCCCACGTAGCCGCACATCAGGTTCCAGGCACTGGCCAGGTAGGCGAAGTACAGCACCATGATGGCGCTGTGCAGGAAGAACTCGTCGTGCACGGCCAGCGGCAGCGCGAATCCGGCGAGCAGCAACCCCGCCAGGGCGATCCTGGCGACATGGACGCCGCGGGCCGCGGCCGGTCGAACCGAACCTGCCAGCGCGGAGGGAATGGCGGACATCAGACGCCTCCCTTCTTGCCCATCAGCCCCTGGGGCCGCAGCAGCAGGATCACGATGAACAGGCCCAGCGAGAAGATCGCGGCCGTGGGCGTGGCGACGAACTGCGAGGCCACCGATTCGAAGAGGCCGATCACGACACCGCCGACCAGCGAACCGGCGATGCTGCCGATGCCGCCCAGCACCACGACGATGAAGCTCTTGATGCCGAAGGCCAGTCCGACCTGCGGCGTCACCGGGATGAAGGGCGCGATCAGGCAGCCCATCACGGCCACGGTGGCGCAGCCGAGGCCGAAGGTCAGGTTGTAGATGCGGGCCACGTCGATGCCCGACATGGCGGCCGCGTCGCGGTTCGAGGCCGTGGCGCGCACCGCCCGTCCCAGGTCGGTGCGGCCCAGCCACAACGACAGGCCCAGCGCCATCAACAGCGGCACGGCGGCGGACACCAGGCGCAGCGTGTTGATCGGGAACTCGCCGAGCATGATCGTCTGCACGGCGATGCCGGAGCTGGCCGAGCGGACGTTGGGGCCGAAGGCCATCAGCGCCAGGTTGTCGATCAGGATGTAGACGCCGGCGGTCAGCAGCAGCGCGCTGATGGGCTCGACCACCAGGGCACGCTCGCGCCGCACCAGCGGGGCGATCACCAGTGCCTGCACGGCATAGCCCAGCGCGAACATGGCCGGTGCCGCCACGGCGATGCTCAGGTAGGGATCGAGCCCCAGGCGCTGCTGCAGCCAGAAGGCCGTGTACATCGCCAGCATCAGGAACGAGCCGTGCGCGAAGTTGACGATGCGCATGACGCCGAAGATCAGGCTCAGGCCGAGGGCGATGCCGCCCAGCATCGCGCCGACCAGGATGCCGTTGATGGCGGCATAGCCAAGTACAAACCAGTCCATGGGTAGACCTCAGGAGATGTCGGACGAACTTCTCCGCGCACGCGCTCCCCGCCCTGTCTCGAGCCAGGGAGGCGTGCAGGAGAACGAGGGGCTCAGTTGTTCGCGCGCTGCGCCCAGCCCGGAACGGGCCAGACGGGCTTGGTGCCCGCCGCCCGGTTGGCCAGCGGCCACACCGTGCGGCGCTTGCCGTCGATGTTCTCGGAGATGACGCCGTGGGCGAAGGTGTTCTGGCCCTGCTCGTCGAACTTGATGCGCTGATAGCCGGGGAACAGCGCGGGCCCGGCGCTGATGTCCGTCGCGGACAGCGCATCCCGCAGCGCCTGGCGCTCGGCGCTCTTGCCGCGCTCGAGTGCATCGGCGATCACGTAGACCGCCGACAGGCCCTGCGAGACGTAGGCGCTCATGCCATAGCCGAGCAGTTCGCGCGTGCGCTTGTCCGCCGCGTGCAGCAACGGATCCTTGTTCACTTCGAGCGCGTCGACCTGCCAGTCCTCCTGCACGAAGTAGTAGGCCACCGACTTCGGTGCGACCGTCGCGTAGAAGCTCGGGTCCTCGGTGCCGCCCCCCGCCGAATGCACGCCGAACGGAAGGTCCAGCCGCTGTTCGGCCAGCTGCCGCGTGAAGAGCAACTGGTCGGGCGTGTACAGCGCGAGGATCAGTGCGTCGGGCTTGGCGGCGCGGATCTTCAGCAGCTGCGAGGTGAAGTCGACCTGGTTCGGCGGCGCGGGCTCGTCGAGCACGATCTCCAGCCCGTACGAGGCCGCCATCTTGCGCACGTTGGCGACATGCGAGCGGCCCCAGTCGCCGCCTTCATAGAACAGCGCCACGCGCTTGACCGACTTGCCGGTCTCCTTCGCGAGGAGCGCCATGGCCTCGAGCTGCTCCCGCGCATCGTAGGTGGCCTTGTTGTTGATGCGGAACACGTACTTGAAATTGCGCTCGGTGATCTCGTCCTTGACCGCGCCCACGGCAACCCAGGGGGTCTTGTTGCGCTCGGCCAGTTCGGTGGCGGGGAAGGTGACGGCGCTGTTGAACGCGCCGCACAGCACCGCGACGTTCTCGCGCTGGATCAGCCGCTCGGTTTCCGAGACTCCCACGTCGGCCTTGGATTGCGAGTCGCCGAAGAGGGCCTGCAGCTTGGCGCCGCCCAGCGACTTGATGCCACCGGCCGCGTTGATCTGCTCCACGGCCGCGATGACGCCGGCGCGCGTCTGGTTTCCAACGGCGGCCGACCCACCGCTGAGCGGTAGTACGCAACCCAGTTTGACCGTGGTCTGAGCCACGGCGGTTCCGGCCAGGCCGAGGCCCAGCGCCATCGCCATCAGCCATTGGCGACGGCCCGTCGATTGCCTTGAAAGTCCACTCATGCTTGTCTCCGCTTTGTGTTGATCGCGTGCAGAGTGTGGACATCCGGCCAGGCTTCACCGGCGGAAAAGCGGTGCATCGTTCACTATGTGAACATGTCAGAAACCCTGAGTCGCCGGCGGCACGGTCGATCGCACCATCGCGCCATGCGCATCGAATCAACGGTTCCCCAAGGCTTCTTACCCTCCGACCTCGACGAGGGATTTCTCGTGCACGTGGGCCCGCTCTACATGCGGCCGCATCGCAAGGAGTCGCGCGAGTTCGTGCTGGCGTTGCGGGCGGGCGCGCAGCATGCGAACCGCTATGGCGTGGTGCACGGCGGCCTGCTGGCCACGCTGGCGGACACGGCCATCGGCGCCAACCTCGCGCGCACAGGCGCCGGCTCGTCGGTCGACACCACGCTGACCGTCAACCTGACGCTGAACTACATCGCGGGGGCGCAGGTCGGCGACTGGATCGAAGCGCATGTGCGGCTCGTGAAGGGGCATGGACGGGTTCGCTTCGGCGAATGCGACGTGGTCTGCGGCGAGAAGCTGCTGGTGCAGGCCAGCGCTTCGTTCTATGTGCCGGCGCCGCGCTGACGCCGGACTTCGCGCGAGCCGCCCTCAGGCGATGCGCACGAGGTAGGCCGGCAACGGCGGCTCGGGCAGCACGGCCAGCACCTTGAGCTGCTGCTGCGTGCGCTTGCGCGCGGCCTGCAGATGCACCGCGAGCGCCTCGGCCGCCTGCGCGAAACGGCCCTCGCACAGGTGCTCGACGATCTGCCGGTACTCGTCGATCAGCGCGGGATGCATCGACTGATGAAACATGCGGCAGAAGGTCTGATGGACGATCAGCGGCATCTGACATTGCCGCAGGATGCCGAGCATCTTGGTGTTGGGGTGGTGCGCCAGGCAGGTGTCGTGGATCTGGCTTTCGATCCGCAGCAGCTCTTCCGTGTCGACGGCCGCGGGATCGCGCAGCACCTCGCGCAGGCCCGACAGGAACTGCGCATCGAGCTTCGGTGCGCTCTCGCGCAGCGCGGTGGGCGCCAGCAGCAGCCGGATCTCGAAGTCCTGCGCCATGGCGCGCGCCGTCAGCGGGCCGGCGCGCCAGGCCGCGTAGGCGCTCTTCTCGACCAGGCCGCGGTCGACCAGCCGGCTCAGCACCTCGCGCAGCGCGCCGCGGTTCACGCTGAAATGCTGCATGGCCTGCGCTTCGTCGATGCGGAAGTGTCCGAACACGATGGCGGCCGAGATCGACTGCTCGAACTCGCTGTAGATGCGCTCGCTCTCGGAGGGGATGTAGATGGTCGCGTCCTGCGCGTCCTGCCCGAGCGAGGCCTCGTCGATCGGCAGCCGCAAGGGTTCCACCTGCTGGCCGCGCGGCGCGACCATGTAGCCGCGGCCCATGAACTTCTGCAGCAGGCCTTCTTCATGGAGCAGATGGAAGGCCTTGCGCACCGGCACGCGGCTGGTGCCGAACACGTCGGCGACCGGTCCTTCGAGCAGCACCAGCCCGGGCACGATTCGCCGGTCGACGATGGCCTGGCGCAGCCGGTGGCGGATCAGTTCATAGCGCAGCTTCCGTTCGCCAGCTTCGGTGCTTTCCTCGGCCGACGCGGGGTCGGAGGCTGGCGGACTCATGGTCTTCTCATCGCTGTCGTGCAGTCGCGTCTCGGGGTCTCAACAGGGGTTCAGCCGCTGCGCAGGAACTCGGTCCATTTGCGCACCAGGTAGTTGTGCTCGTCCATGACGGTGTTCCATACGGCCACGTCGCTCATGCGCTGCGCATAGGAGCCGCCGTCGCGCACGCTGCCTCGGCGGATCAGGATACTACCGTCAGTTCCCGGCAGGTCCTCGGCCGCCGGCAGCCCCGCGTACCAATAGCCCCACTCGGCCGCACTCAGGTGCGCGCGCGTGCGCAGCGGGTTCGAGATGTAGAAACCCTGCCGCGCCATCACCGCGCCGGCCCAGCCCGAATGCCACCAGTTCAGGTAGCGGTAGGCCGCGTCGAGCTTGGGTCCCTGCGCGCGGCGCGCGATGCCCAGGCCGCCGTACCAGGCCCTATAGCCTTCGCGCGGACGCGCCAGCCTGTAGGCCAGGCCGGCCTGCTCGTACTGCGCGATGGCGGGCGACCAGTTGCTCTGGATCGCGACACGGGCATCGATCATCATGCGCGCGGCATCGGCGTAGTTGCCCCAGAAGCCGCGGAACAGGCCGGCCTTCTTCTTCGCCATCAGCAGGGCGATCATCCGGTCGACCTCCTCGATCTCGAGGTTGCTGATGTCGCCGAAGGCCATCTCGCCGCTCGCACGCAGCGCCAACACCGCGTCGAGCGCGCCGATCGCGGCATCGGCCTGCAGCGCCACGCGGCCATTGCAGGCCGGCGACACCAGCCACGACCAGCTCTCCTCGGTGCCGAACAGCGACGGGATCTCGGCCGGCAGGTAGACGAAGCTGTCGGCGTTGTGCGTGAGCGGCAGCATGCTGATCTGCGCGCTGGGCGCATCGCCCACGCTGCCGTCGGGCTGCACGTACAGGCGCGTCACGGGATTGCAGCCCTGCCCGTAGCGCGCGTCCGGCGCGATCCGCCCGGTCTTGGGCAGGGCATTGACCTCGGACCAGTGCTCGATCCGGTCCAGCTCGATCGGCTGCAGCGCGCCGGCCGGCCAGAGGTAGTCGATGCTGTGGAACCACTGGTCGTAGACGTCGAAGCTGCCCTGCTCGATCACGGCCTGGCGCTGCGCGTCGAAGCCGTCGAGCACCTCGAAGTGGATGCGCAGGCCGAGGTCCGACATGGCGCGCTTGCGCACGGCTTCCGTGAGCGTGACCGACGTGCCCAGCACGCGCAGCTCGGTTCTCTTCGATGCCAGGGCGGCCATGGCTACGCTTTCGAGGTGAGAGGATTCGGCCCGGCTTCCCGCGGCGCGTAGAAGCGTTCGAAGGCTTCCCACGAAGCGCGCACGTCCGCCTCGGACAGGCCCTGCACGATGAAGACCAGGCGCGAGCGCCGGTCGTCGTCGGGCCAGTCGGCCAGGTGTTCGGGCGGGTGCATCAGGTGCCCGATCCCGTGCAGGACCGTGGGTTGCCCGTGCGCGAAACCGTCGGCCGCGATGCCCAGCAAGCCCTTGATGCGCAGCAATCGATCGCCATGACGATGCACCAGCAGCGTGAGCCAGAGAGTGAGGGTGAACCATTCTAGAGGCCGCTCGAACACCAGGCAGAACGAGCGCGCGCCCGTGCCGGACAGCTGCTGCGCATGGGTGCCGCCGATGCGCGCGGGCACTGGCGACGCGCCGGCACGCGGCCGCAGCGTGCCGGCGGCGACGCGCGCGATCCAGCCCGCGGTGTCGTCGCGAGGAGCGCCGTCCGCGAGATCGTCGAGCCAGGGCACGGACTCCGCCGAAGGCGCGTCCAGTTGGCGGGCCACGGGGTTAAGGTCCGCCAGCAGCGCCAGCAGCCGCGTCGCCTGCCCGGGTGCCACCAGGTCGGTCTTGCTGAGCCACAGCGTGTCGGCCGCCGCGACCTGCGCGATCCATTCGGGGTGCTGCGCCTGCTGGCGCTCGGCATGCAGGGCATCGACCACGGTGGCGACGAAGGCCGGCCGGAAGTGATGGCGAAGCTGCGCATCGCCCAGCAGCGTGCCCAGCACCGGCCCCGGCGTGGCCAGGCCCGTGGTCTCGATCAGCACGCGGCGGAACGCCGGCAACTCCCCGCGCTGGCGGCGCGACAGCAGGCGCATCAGCGCCTCCTTGAGTTCGCCGCGGATCGAACAGCAGATGCAGCCGTTGTCGAGCAGCACGGTGTCGGCGTCGATCGCGCCGACCAGCAGGTGGTCGAGGCCGACATCGCCGAACTCGTTGATGAGCACGGCCGTGTCGCCCGCGGCGCTGCCCTGCAGCCAGCGCCGCAGCAAGGTGGTCTTGCCGCTGCCGAGGAAGCCGGTCAGGATGCCGACGGGCAGGACCTCGAAGGCGATGTCCGTCATGGCGCGTCGTCCTTGGCGGGCCATGGCATGGCCAGCGGATCGATGGTGCGGCCCAGCAACTGCTCGGCCGCGCTCCACAGCGCACTGAAGTCGGGCACCAGCACGCTCGCGCCGGTCGGGCCCTGCAGCAGGTACGACTGCCCGTGGAAGTCCTGCAGCTCGAGCCGGAACAGCCGCAGCAGCCGGTTGGCCCGCGCCACCTGGAGCAGCCGCTGGCGCCGTCCCTGCACCGAGCCGGCCGCCGCATGGCTCCAGTGCGCCGTTCCCTGCAGCAAGCCGCACATTCCGCACATGGTCCACCGCCTTTCAGGGCATCACGTCGCCGGAATTGGGCCCGAGCGTCTGGCCCACGTAGAGATTGCCGCCGGGATCGGAGGCCAGCAACACCGCGGTGGGCGCCACCTCTTCCACGCGGCCGAAGCGGCCCAGCGGCAGGCTGGCTTCCTTGGCCCGCTTCCAGTCGGCGCTGATGCCGTCGACCAGCGGCGTGGCGATCGGGCCGGGCGCGATGGCGTTGACCAGCACGTTGGCCGGTGCCATCTCGAGCGCCAGCGACTTGGTGAAGCCGATCACGCCGGCCTTGGCCGCCGCGTAGTGGCACAGCTCGACACCGCCCTTGATGCCGAGCTGCGAGGCCACGTTGATCACGCGCCCCCAGCGCTGCGCCGCCATGTGCGCAACGGCGCGGCGCGCGCAGAGGAACACGCTGCGCAGGTCGACGCGCAGCATGTCGTCCCACATGGCGGTCGGCATGTCGGCGCAGCGCGACTGGGTCAGCATGCCGGCGTTGTTGACCAGGATGTCGATGCCGCCGAAGGCCGCCACGCAGGCATCGATGGCCTGGTTGGCGACCGCCTCGTCGCCGATGTCGCCGACGGCGGTCTCGACGCGGCCACCGGCTTCGCGGCAGCGGCGCGCGGTGTCGTCCAGCCGCGCACGATCGATGTCGGCCAGCAGCAGGTCGGCACCGGCACGCGCATAGGCCAGCGCGATGGCGGCGCCGATGCCGCTGCCGGCGCCGGTCACGACGGCGCGCCGCCCGTTGAGGAGTCTGTCGTTCATGGGTGCTCCTGCCGGTTCAACCGGGCCAGCGCACGGTGAGGCCGCCATCGGCGATCACCGACTGGCCCGTGATGTACGACGCGTCGTCGCCGGTCAGGAAGCGGATCAGCGTCGCGATCTCGCGCGCCCTGCCGACCCGGCCGAGCGGAATGCCGGCGGCCGCCTGCCGCAGTCCCTCGGGACCGAGCGAGTTGACCGGGTCGAGCGATTGCGGCGTCTCGATCAGCCCGGGAATCACGCAGTTGCAGCGGATGCCGCGCGGCGCGAGCTCCATCGCCACGGCACGGCACAGGCCGGGCACGCCGGCCTTCGCGGCCGAGTAGTGGGCATGGTTCTCCCACCCGTACACGCCGCCGGCGATCGACGACACCGCGACCATCGCGCCGCCCTCGCCCATGTGGCGCGCCGCGGCGCGGAAGGTGCGCATGACGCCGCTGAGGTCGACGTTGATCACGTCCATCCATTGCGCATCGCTCATGGCGGTGAGCGCCGCCTGGCGCAGCAGGCCGGCGTTCGCGACCGCATGGTCGAGGCGGCCGAAACGCTCGATGGCGGTCTGCGCGAAGCGCTCGACCTGGTCGGCATCGCCGACGTCGACGGGCACCATGACGCAGCGGCCGCCGGCATCGTTCACCAGCCGCTCGGTCTGCGCCGGGTCGTGCGGATCGCCGGGGAAATAGCCGCCCACGACCGCGACATCGATCTGCGCATAGGCCAGCGCCAGCGCCTGGCCGATGCCGCTCGCGGCGCCGGTGATCAATGCCACGCGGCCCGCACTTGCTTTCGATGAAGTCATCGGATTGCTCCTTCAGCGCACCGACTTCGGGTCGACGTGCGGCACCAGCAGCATCACGATGCCGGAGATCGTGCAGGGAATCGCACCCCAGACGACCGCGGCCTGCACCCAGTCGGCGCCGTGCGACAGCGTGTAGGTCACGCCGAAGCCCGCCGCGATGGCGCCCACCTGCCCCATCGCGTTGACGAAGGAGCTGGCGGTGGCGCGGATGTGGCTCGGGAAGCTCTCGCCGACCAGGAACAGCACCGCGGCATAGGGGCCGATCAGGAAGAACAGGCCAAGCGAGTACAGCGGCACGATGCGCCAGAAGTCGCCCTGCGGCGCCTGCAGCATCAGGTAGAACGCGAGCCCGCCCAACACCCAGCCGATGGCAACGGCGTTGCGCCGGCCGATGCGGTCGCCGAGCCAGCCATGGAACATGTAGCCGAGGAAGCCGGCCAGGTTCGAAACGATCAGCACCTGCAGCGCATTGGAGAAGTCCACCCCCTTGCCGGGCGTGCCGCCCGCGCCGCCGAGCACCGAGGTGCCCAGCACCGCGAAGATCACGATGGCGAACCAGTTGAGGAAGAAGCTCAGGGCCAGCGACAGCGTGGGGCGCAACGACGCACCCTTGAACATGGCGGAGATGCCGGTGTGATGCCGCGCCGACAGGTCGATGCCCTGCGCCCGCGCGAGCCGCTGCGCATCGGCGGCCCGGCCTTCGCGCTGCAGCCGCGCGATGCGCTGGCCGGTGACGAACTGCGGCGTCTCGACCAGCCGGCGGCCGAGGATCGCGATCACGATGGCGGGGAACATCGCGAACACGAAGGACAGCGCCCAGCCGCCGCCTTCGCCGAACCAGCGCTCACCCAGCGGATAGAGCGCCGCCACCAGCGCCGCGGTGAGCACCGCGCCCACCGGCCAGCCGCCCTGCACCAGCGAGTAGATGAAGCCGCGCCGCCGGGTGGCGGCCGGGTCGGTGTGCACCAGCGAGAACAGTTCGCTGAGGTAGGTGGCGTTGATGCTCTGCTCGGCATAGCCAAGGCCGGCCAGCGAGCGCACCAGGATCAGCAGCACGAAGCCCACCCCGGCCGACAGGCCGATCACCCAGCCCGCGAAGGCCGTCAGCCCCGAGCACAGGGCCGCGCCGGCGACCGCGATGATGATGCCCTTGCGCCGGCCCAGCCGGTCGGCGATCGGCCCGATGCCGAAGGCCACGATGACCGTGCCGAGCGTGACCCAGGTGTTGAGGTTGGTCTGCTGGTCGGCGGTCCACTTGAAGTGGTCGCCGAGCCGGGGCAGCAGCGTGCCGAACAGGATGAAGTCGTAGACGGCGAACACCCAGGCGAAAAAGCACACCCAGGTGGCGTAGTTCACCTGCTTCTTCGTCACGGTCGGCGGCGTCCAGGCGGCGTCGGCCGCGGCTTGGGGAGGGATCGAGGCGGTCATGGTCGTTCTCTGTGGAAGGGGCGATGCCGGGGCCTAGACGCGCGGATGGCGGCGCAGGAAGTCGTCCGCGATCTGGTCGCAGGTCATGAAGCGCACGCCGGCGTGGGACTGGAAGTGCTCGATCAGCCGCTCGAGCATCAGCAGCACCTGGGGCCGGCCCGAGACGTCCGGATGGATCGTGATCGGGAACACCGCGTAGTCATGCTCGCGGTAGACCCAGTCGAACTGGTCGCGCCACATCTGCTCGATGTCGCGCGGGTTCACGAAGCCGTGGCTGTTGGGCGCCTTCTTGATGAACATCATCGGCGGCAGGTCGTCCAGGTACCAGTTGGCCGGGATCTCGACCAGCGAGGTCTCGGTGCCGCGCTCGAGCGGCTTCATCCAGGTGTCCGGATGCTTGCTGTAGTCGATCCGGGTCCACCGGTCGCCCACGCGGACGTAGTACGGGTGGAAGTCGTTGTGCATCA